>ERZ813253.1-NODE-1-length-199135-cov-8.675134_pt1 | contig 199135 bp, 229 predicted proteins | sample MGYA00520893_ERZ813253 | MGnify/ENA primary metagenome ERZ813253 (study PRJEB31669, sample SAMD00080414) | marine metagenome | biome: oceanic hadal pelagic zone biome; feature: marine hadalpelagic zone; material: sea water | place: Pacific Ocean:Izu-Bonin Trench...
TTTTTCATACTTTTGTTTGATTCATCATTGTATGTATGGTATGATTATAGTACAAGAAGTTGAAGAAGAGGCTCATACTGAAGAAGTTGTAAAAGAGGCTCATACTGAAGAAGTTGTAAAAGAGGCTCATACTGAAGAAGTTGTAGAAGAGGCTCATACTGAAGAAGTTGTAGAAGAGGCTCATACTGAAGAAGTTGTAGAAGAGGCTCATACTGAAGAAGTTGTAGAAGAGGAAGTTATTGCTAATCAAGAATCTGAAGAGAAAGGCGGCGGTTGTCTAATTGCAACAGCAGCATATGGTTCAGAATTAGCACCACAAGTTCAATTACTTCGAGAAATTCGTGATAATCAATTAATGAATACAGAATCTGGCTCAGCATTTATGAGTGGATTTAACGAATTATACTATTCATTCTCACCATACATTGCAGATATGCAACGTGAAAATCCAATGTTTAAAGAAGCAGTAAAACTTGGTTTGACTCCATTATTGTCATCATTGACAATTATGGAAAATGCAGAATCTGAATCAGAAGTTTTGGGATTAGGACTTTCAGTAATTGCACTCAACTTGGGTATGTATATTGGAATTCCTGTATTTGGGATTCTAAAGTTATACCAGTTTAAGAAAAACTAATCCTATTTCTGGAAATTCCAGTGACATTTTTATGGATCACAACCCCAATTTGGATTAATGAAGACTAAAGCAATAAGCTCAATTTTTGTACTATTTGCTATCGCAGCAGGTATGGCCTCAATGGCACCAGCCGCTTTTGCAGACGAGTCACAAGGAAACCCCCACAATATTGAAACAGCAGATACTATGTTGGCTGTTCCAGGTTGTTCGGATGAAGAAATAGGTTGTTACACTCCAAATACTATGACAGTTGATGTTGGTCATACTGTAACAATGACAAATGCAGATGTAAGTGCACATACATTCACATCAGGAACTGTAGAGAATAATGTTGGTACTCCAGACGACATATTTGATTCGGGGTATCTAATGAATCAAGGTGATTCTTTTGATTATCTTGCAGATACTGCAGGTGAATTTCCTTACTATTGCATGCTACATACATGGATGGTAGGGACGCTCGTAGTACAAGAAGCAGCAGCTGAAGAAGCAGCCGCAGCAGAACTAGCAGCAGCTGAAGAAGCAGCCGCAGCAGAACTAGCAGCAGCTGAAGAAGCAGCCGCAGCAGAACTAGCAGCAGCTGAAGAAGCAGCCGCAGCAGAACTAGCAGCAGCTGAAGAAGCAGCAGATGTAGAGTTGATAGTAGAAATTTCAGAGTCAACAGTAATGGGTGGAACTCAAATCGAACTTGATTTCAATGTATTACACGTTAACTATGATTTGACTGCAACTCAAAATGGTGAAGTAGTTTTTGAAGAAACTGGTCTACACTCTATGGAAAACATTGCAACTCATCAAATAGATGCAGTTGGTTCTCCTGACAACCCAATAGATGTTAAAGTAGTTTCTTTAGGAATTGGTGCACCAGGTAATAGTGATAATTGGACTGGACCAGTAGGTCAAGTTACAGAAATACAAGTAGTTCCAGAATTTGGTACAATTGCCATGATGGTACTAGCTGTAGCAATCATCAGCATCGTAGCAGTAACTGCAAAATCTAGAGTCGTTCCAAGATTTTAGGAATTCCTCTTTTTCTATTTTCTTTTTATTAAAGCAATTATCGCTAAGATAATTGCAGCAGCAGCAATTGATAATCCAAATATTGCAAAGTCATATGCTGCACCACCATTAGAAGTGCTAGTTTCACCAGATTTTAATTTGGAAACATCTTTTTGGAGAGAGGAAATTGCATTTTTTAATGCAGAAACATCTGCAGATCCTTCACTACTTGTAGGAGGAAAATCCAAAACAGCTGTGCTTTCTACATCTTCAATTGGAATCTGTATATCAATAGGAGTACCATGAATTTCTCCTTTCAAATCCATAATGTAACTACCAGTTTTAGTTGGAATTATAGGTGAAAAATAGTACCCAGGTCTTGGATCGGAATTAATATCAATTTTTTTGGTAGTACCACCATACATAGCTATAGCCTCCAAATTTTTGAAGACACTAGTGACTCCTGTGTATGTGCCTTCAGTTTCTCCAGATTCAGTAATTTTTAAGATAATGTCATTTCTAATTCCTACAACAGGAGGCTCAATTCCCCAACCTACTTCAATTTTGTATGGTTCAACTTCTACGGTAGTATGTGCAAAAGAGGGTACAATCATTCCAATTGAAAATAATAATACAATAAAGCCAAAAATTATTATCTTCACGGCTATTATTTGATATTAGATATTATTATCTTTACTTGAACTGGTATAAATTCCGAACATATGAAAACTGTTTAAATTATCAATAATGACCTGAAGATTAAATGATGAAATTTCTGATTATTTTATTAATTATATCATCAATATCTATTCCGTTTGCAGCAGCGCATCCATTTACGGAAGAAACTATTCCTAGTTTAACATCAAGTTCACCAACTGGTGTTACAGAAGTTATTGTTTATTTTTCAGAACCAGTTGAGATTAATTTTAGTATACTCAAAGTACTTGACAGTAATGGAAGCCAGATTGATAACAAAGATACAAGTTACTATGAAGGAGAAGAGTCTCTTGTTGTTACAACTTCTCCATTAGAAGATGGAGTTTACACAGTTTCAACTAAAGTTCTATCAAAAATAGATGGGCATTTGGTTCCTGATGCTTTTTTGTTTACAATAGGTAATGTTGTAGTTGATCCTGCTTTGTTAGGACAAAGAGGACCATCAGAGATAGTATTTTTGCCTGAAGCAGGAGCTAGATTTCCTGGACTTGTAGGCCAAACAATTGTTTTGGGAGCTGTAATTGCATCTCTAATCATTTGGGGAACACAAAACAAACAACTAATCAGAGAGGAATTAGACAAGATAGAATCCTTCCATCATGGAAAATTCATGTCAATTACAGGAATTGGACTTGTTTTAATTTTTGTTTCAAACATTTTGATGATTACAGTCCAGACTATCAGATTAGAAACTTCACCCATAGATGCAATTCAAACCAGTTTTGGCACTACATGGATAGTCAGAATGAGTATTACAGTAATTTTACTAGGAATTTGGTTTTGGTTGTATAGAAAGAAAGTACTATCAAAGAAAAATCAGATACCAATGCTTGTGGTTATGCTTGCACTAATTGTGACTTCAAGCTTAATTGGACATGGTGCAGCTAGTGGAGAAACATCAGCACTTGTTTTAGATTATATTCATAATTTGGTTGCAGCAGTATGGATAGGCGGAATATTCTATTTTATTTTCATATTATTACCAACAATCTCGCAATTAAAAGAACCAAAACGAGAAAAGATGAGTCTGGTACTGATTCCAAGATTCTCAATTGTATTTATCATTGCAGTGGGAATTGTAATTATTACAGGACCAACTCTTATGTGGTTCTTAGAGAGTGATGTAGGATTAATTACTGAATCAATTTATGGTCAATTAATTATTCTAAAAATTTCAATTGCTGCAATAATGATCGGGTTGGGAGGATTTGCTCAGTTCAAACTACAAAAGAATGCAGAAAAAAATCTTCAATCTGGAAAAATTACTGTCCACAAAAAGCTAAGGAGATCACTCAAAGTTGATGCAGGATTAGGAATTTTACTATTAGGAGTAGTTGCATTGCTAACAAATGGAACTCTGCCAGCAGGAGAAATACAAAAAGTTGATGCGCAAGAGATTATCTATGGTTTTAAGATTACAGAATTTACTGAAAACACAAAATTCGATATTGAAATTTCACCATTTTCAAGTGGGGTAAATACAATTATAATTAAAGTAAGTGACTTGGATAACAAACCACTGTATGATTCTGATCAGATCAAAGTAAAAGTATCAAATCCATCAAAGAACATTTCAACAATCGAAATTCCAATGGAAATTATTAAAGAAAATAAAGATAGTCCAACAGAATTTCAAGGAGAATTAACATTTGGATTTTCTGGAGAATGGCAAGTAGAAATTGAAGCTCAAAGAACTGAAAATGCCAATGAATCAAAGATAATGTATTTGCTTGTAAAACCAAGGCTAACTAACATCCAAACTCAAATTATTGAATATGAGTTGCCAGAAGATGCAAAGCCTCTTTTCCCATTATATGATGGAAAAAATTCTATTTGGATAAGTGATCCATCAGCTCCTCGTTTATGGCAATTTTCACTTGACACACAGGAATTTTCCTCATATTCATTTAATGGGCTTACTACAACATTTCTTACACAAGATAACAAAGGAAGAATTTGGTTTACAGATACTCCTAGAAATCAGATAGGATTCTTTGATCCTGAAAATAAACAGATTACAACAAAAACAATTCCTAAACTAGATCCGGTAATCTCAGAGAATACTCCAATATTCATTCAAGCAGATTTTGATGGAAACATTTGGATTACAATTGTAAACAAAGATAGGATTCTAAAATATTTACCAGAACTTGATGTTTTTGAAGAGATTGTAATGCCAGATAAACAATCACTACCATTTGCTTTAGCAATTGATGAAGAGGGAATGATTTGGTATTCTACAACTGGTGCAGGTAAGATAGGATTCATTGATCCAAAAGATAACAAAATAACTCAAATCTCAAGTGAACCATTACAGGCTCCAGAAGCCTTGATTTTTGATGATGATGGAAATCTGTGGATTGCAGAGCATACAGGCTTGGCCATAACCAAATTCAACCCAGTTTTAGAAACATTTGAAAGAATTTCAGTTCCTGATAAAGATGCATTACCATTTGGAATGACATTTGACAAGTATGGAAACATTTGGTTTGCACAGCATACAATAGATAAAATTGGAGTTTATGATCCAGATAATAACAATTTGATTGAGATTCCAGTTCCAACTGAAACATCATTCATTCAATTTATGACATCAGATGGAAATGATAATGTATGGTTTGTCGAGCAACAAGCAAACAAGATTGGAACAGTAAAGATTACAGAAATTCCAGTAATTACTTCACAAATACAAACAACAAATGACTTTGAATTAAAGTATACAGAGATTGCATCACCACTAATTGCATTAGGAATTATTGCAACATCATTGTTTTATGTAAAAAGTATACAAGATAAAAGAAGATTAAATTCTTTGATTAATTCTTAGATAATAGTCCAGCAGATTTTATTACCATGGTTCCCGCAAGAAGGCCAATTGACAACAAAACAATAGTTCCTGCAGGAGTAATATCAAAGACATATGAGATTAGAATGCCTGCTACTACAGAGAAGACAGAAAAACTCATTGAAATTATAGCCGTTTGTTTGAAGCCTTTGCCATACATAATTGCAGTCACATTAGGAATCACAAACAAAGCTGAAATTAACAAAACACCCACAAGTTGGATTGATGTGACTACAGTTATTCCTGCCATAAACACTATCAAATAGTTTATTTTTTCTACAGGAATTCCACTAACTTTTGCCTGTTCTTCATTAAATGTTGAATAAAGAATTTGTCGATATAGTAATAAAATTACAATTAGGATTGCTCCAGTTAATGACAAGATTAGAACAGTATCATCTACGCTAACAAGAAGAATACTTCCAAAGAGAAAACTAAAGATATCAATTGTAAAACCCCCTGAGAATCCAATAATTACGAGCCCAACTGCTATTCCTGATGATAAAAGTACTGCAATTGATGCATCACTAGATATGTTGTATTTGTCTTTGATTCTTGTTATTATTAGTGCACTTACTATTGAAACACCATAAGCTGTCCATAATGGATAGACACCTGCTAACAAACCTAATGCAATTCCACCAAATGATGAATGTGCAATTGCATCACCAAATAATGAATAACGTCTTAAAACCAGAAATAATCCAACAACTGAACAAAGAATTGCAATTGCAATTCCAGAAATTAATGCTCTATGCATAAAACTGTAAGTTAGAATTTCTAGAGACATGACTAATGATGATGCATATGTTCTTGCATCGAAGCCTCTGAATATTGTTTAATTAGTTTATCATCAGAAAAGAATTTTTCAGACTTGCCATGAAAAAATAATGTTCTATTTAGACACGCTACATGATTTGCTAGTTGATTAACTGCATCCAAATCATGAGAAGACCAGATAATAGTAATTTTTTGTTTAGAATTTAATTCGCGGAGAATACTGTAGAACAATTCTATGCTTTGTTGATCAATTCCTGTTACAGGTTCATCTAGAATCAGAATTTTTGGGTTATTTACCAAAGCCTTTGCAATAAAGACTCGTTGTTGCTGTCCGCCAGATAATTCACCAATTCTTCTGTTGCTTAGTTCATGTATCCATAATTGTTGTAAAATTTCATCAATTCTATTTTCATCAGATTCATTTCTCAAACCCATTCTTACAACATCGTTAACTGTAACTGGAAAATTTTTTTCGAAGATTGGTTTTTGTGGTACATATCCAATTTCTTTAAGATAATTTTTTGATTTTCTAATATCCTTACCAAAAAATTTGATAGTTCCTTTGTATTTTGTGTTAAGTCCTAGCATTGAATCAAAAAGAGTGGATTTTCCTGCACCATTAGGCCCAATTATGCCTAGAAAATCTCCCTGATTGATTACAAAACTCACGTCATCAAGGGCTTTAACGTCTGGATATTGAACCGTAAGATTATTAATTTCAACTACTTTCAACATAATGCTTCTCTTAGATTGTTAAGATTTTCAGTCATTTTAGAAATGTAAGTTCCATCAGTAAAAACTTCTATTGGAGATAAAACTAGAACTTTACCATCTATTTCATTTGCAATTATTTCAGATGTTTTAGTATTAACATTCTCTTCACTAAAAATAACTTTAATGTTTAATTTTTTGGCTGTAGAGATTACATTTTCTAATGTTTTTGCTGTGGCTTCTCCATGTGGATTGTTTGATAAAATAATTGTATGTTGATTTAGATTATATTCATCTGCAAAATATGAAAATGCGTCATGAAAAGCTACAAAATCTTGATTGCAATCAGATAATTCATTGCGAATTTTTAAATCAAGAAATTCTAATTCTTCAATGTATTTTGCTGCGTTTAATTGATAATATTGTTGATTTTTAGGATCTGAATCAGAAAAAGCATTTGCAATATTTTGTACTTGTATTTGTGCATAAACAGGATTTAACCAAATGTGTGGATCTCCAGAAGAATTAATTTGTTCTTGACCAAGATTCTTATCTAAAATTCCATTACTGGTATCAACTATCACTCCATGGTAATTAGTTTCTTCTAGATTATCAATCCAATTTTCAAAACCTATTCCATTGATAATAATTAGATCAGATTTTTGCATTCTTTGCACATCTTTAATGGTTGGCCCCCAATCATGAGGTGCAACCCCAACTGGAACAAGTAAAGTAACATCAACTTTTTCTTGTCCAACATTTTGTGAAAATTCGTGAAGAGGATAAAATGATGAGATGACTTGTAGTTTTGAGTTATCAGTTGTTGTAAATTGTTGATTTGAGTTAGTTCCATAAACAACAATGATGCTTAATGGAATTATTACTGCAATTGCAATAATTGCAAACTTAATTTGTGTATTCACGCAGCAACTCAATATAGATTATTAATAAATCTATAAAATGTTAATAATATTAATTGCTAAACTTATAAGATAATTAATAACATTAGGCATATGCCGATAGTTTCAATCTCCTTAAACGATGAAATTCTCTCAGAATTAGACAAATTACAATCATCCATGGGATTTTCAGGTAGATCTGAAGCCATCAGAGCGGGGATTAGAGCATTTGTTTCTGAGGAAAAACAAAAGTCAGATTTGGCTGGAAATATTCATGCTATTCTTTTGGTTGTACACAATAATGAGTATGATCATGTTGTTTCAGGAATTACTCATAACTTTGAGGATCTAATTATAACACATCTTCATAGTAAGATTGAGAAAGAAAAATGTATGGAGCTCTTTGTTATGAATGGTAATGCAGAAAAAGTCACTACAATGACAAAAGATTTTCAAACAAACAGAAACATGGATACTGTAAAGCTTGTTGCACTTTAGATATTAAATCTAAATGAATTTCTTCTAGTAACAAAAATCATTCCAATTATTGAAGTTACTAAAATAAACAATGTGATGATTCCAAATTCTGGTACAACAACAATTCTAAACTCAGTTTCTTGTCCAGTATTTCGAATGTTTTCAAATTTTATTATCATAGGACCTGTCTGATCTTCGGCAAATGTGAATTTTTCAAAGTCACCACCAATTTGTGCGGTTCCTGATGTGCGATGAATTTCCTTTCCATTTTGAATAATTACAAAGGTATAGTCGGAGTTTCTTAATGGTTCACTAGTTTGCCCATCTCTAATAGTAAAAACAAAGTTTGTGTTGATTCCCGGTTCTATTATTACAGGATCCCATGAGAGATTTAATTTAAAATCCTCACTTTTTGTATATGCAACTAAAGGTAACTCAATGTTTTCACTAGTAGATAGTGTAAATACAATATTGTCAGGTAATGGTTTATCTAATTTTTTCATTTCATTTTTCAAAAATCTTAGATGATCTTGCAACAAAACAAAGTGTATTCTTCTTTCATCTTCTCCGGTATAATCATCAATTATTACTGAAGCTTTGAATAGCTCAACTCCATTTGCATAACCTGAGTAACTAGGAGTCAAAAATTCAGTAAAATCTCTTGGAAAATGGACTTCTAAATGGACCACAGGCACATGAGACATTTGTTTTTCTTTCCAGTCAAATGGCATCTCAAATGTTACTTGATTAACCTCAGGATCATACTCAAAATTAGAAATTTTATCAAAATATGACTGTACACTAAATTTCACATCATGGTTTTCTGCATCTTTTTGAATGTAAGAGATAGTCTCAATAATACTCAAATCAGCATTATAGATACCAGAGTCTTCTATGATGTTAGTTGGCTCATCAATGGTTCTTACTTCAATCTCAAAATTATACAAACCACCTGAATTAAACAATGGTCCTGTAATTTCTATAGGATTGGATTCAGTTCCATGCCATGCCCCAAGCAAAGAGTCTTGCTCACCATGAATTGTAATTTCTCCTTCTTGTGTTGGTGTTATTTTAATTGGTAAAATACCATCTTCTGCAAAGAAATAGTTTCTAAAAATTAGTTCATTTTCATGAAACAAACCAATTAGAAATGTGACATTTTTTGCATTTTCTCTTGTTTCCTTTTCAATTGCAGTAATTGTAATTTGCTCTTGGTTATTTTCAAAATACATTGGCATCTCAACTGAGATTGAGATTTCTTTTCCTTGGATATCGATTGAAGAAATGGTATCAATTCCTAATCCATGTCCATAAACACTACTTGCAGGAAACAACAAACATGCAACCATTACAAATATTCCAAATTTTGTTAATGACAACATTATTTTCATTTCATCAGGGTTATTTTACTGTCAGTAATTCTTCAACTTTTTGAATCAAATCATCCATTATTGTTGCTTCCAAAATTGGTTGGAGATCATTTGGATCATTTGCGCCAAGTGCAGACAGTGAATAAATGTAATCAATTGTAGGCGTATCAGTAGTAAGATAGTATTGCTCTAAAACGTGTTCTAATGTATGTGATTCAACAACTTGAGGCAATGCTTGTGTAACAGTTTTCTTTTTCCATAATTCAACTAGTTTTTCCCACTGGCCTAGTGAAATATTCTCATCAATTTCTGGAATCATTTCAACTTCAGCTTGAATGTACATTTTTGCTTCAGTTCCAACTTTCTCATGTATTTCAGATATTTCCTGATGTCCCTCTACTGAAAGTGGATCATAGTTTGTAGGTTGAGGAATTGGTGGCGGAATAATTTTTTTAATTTTAAACGAGTTTCTACCTATGGTCTCAATATGTAGTTGTAATCCATCAATCTCTATGTCTTCACATTTGGTGATCTTTGCAATTGTTCCAACTAATTTAGGGGAATTCCAACCATTTACAGAATTTTTTTCATCAATCAAACATACACCAAACTGACCGTTACCTAACATGCAATCATCAACTAATTGCTTGTAACGAGGTTCAAAGATTCGAAGTGGAAGTTCTTGTCTAGGAAATAAAACCAGATCTAAGGGAAATATGGGAATTACTTTTGTTTGTGTCAACAAGTCATGTTGGAATGCCTCTAGATATATGGAATGCGGATTCTAAAGTAAATTAAAATCCGTGCTCGTTTAGTATCAGGCCTAATAGAGCTGCGCGTACGTGCTTTCCATATTCAGCTTGCTCAAAGTATTTTGCATGTTTTGTATTATCAACATCAGTTGAGATTTCATCTATTCTTGGGAGAGGATGTAAAATTATAGAATCATCTTTCATCTGTTTTAGTAAATCTAATCCCACAACATAGCTTCCTTTGACTTTTAGATATTCCTCTTCATCAGGGAATCTCTCCTTTTGGATTCTTGTCACATAAAGAACATCAAATTCATCAATATGTTCGTCAATGTTTGTAGATTCAGTAAAGTCCAATTTCTTTTTTATTTCGTAAATTGAATCAGATCTCACTCTAAGGGATTCTGGAGAAATTAAACGAACATCAACATCATAGTTTCCAAGTCCATGCAACAAAGAATAAACAGTTCGTCCATACTTTAGATCGCCAACAATTCCAATTTTAAGGCCATCAATCTTTTTCTTTTCTTTTTTGATTGTGTACAAATCTTGAATTGCTTGTGTAGGATGTTCTTCTGTTCCACTTCCAGCATTGATAACAGGTTTTTCTGAAATTTCAGCTGCAAATCTGCTTGAACCATCCAAAGTATGTCGTAAAACAAGAACATCAGAATAAATTGACATTATTCGTACAGTGTCAGCAAGACTCTCACCTTTTTGTGCAGAAGAAGAAGTGATATCAGAGATTCCTAACGAATTACCACCAACTGATGCAATAGCAGAATCAAAACTAAGACGAGTTCTAGTACTTGGCTCATAAAATAAGTAAGCTAGAGTCTTTCCTTTACAAATCTCCCTTCGCTCAGCGGGATTTAGTTTTATAATCTTATCTGTTGAGACAAAAATTTTCTCTAATTTTTCTTTATCAAAGTCCTTAATTGAGATGATATCTTTTTGATAAAACTCATTCATTCTTTCAATATTATATACCAGTGACTATACAAAGTATTCTGATGGAACAGTCCGAACTTATGGTTCGACGAATCAAGGAAGGTACTGTAATTGACCATATTGATGAAGGTAAGGGTCTTCAGGTTCTTAACGCATTAGGAATTGACGGTAAAGATGGAAGTCTGATTACCATAGCCTTGAATGTTCCAAGTGGTAAATTTAAGAAAAAAGATATCATTAAAGTAGAAAACAAGTTTCTAAAAGATGACGATACAAACAAACTTGCAGTCATTGTGCCAAATGCAACAATTAACATCATCAAAAACTACAAGCTTGTTGAAAAGAGAAGGGTTTCTCTTCCAAATGAGGTTGATAGAATATTTCGTTGTTCAAATCCAGAATGTATCACAAATAGTACGGAGCACATCGAATCAATAATGGATGTTATTGACAAGGAAGGAAGGGTTCTCAGGTGTAGATATTGCTCAAGAGTATTAGATGTAAATCAGTTAAGATATAATTAAATTTAAAAAAGATTTTGTTTGGCTTATTGTCCTAAGATGATAAACATCATAACTATACCATAGATAGCAATTGATTCTACCATACCTACAAAGATGAATACTTTAGACTGTAGTGCTGGATTTTCACTTATTACTGCAAGACCTGCTGCACCTACTTGACCTAAACCAACACCAGCACCGCCTGCTGCAACACCAAATGCTATACCAGCACCAATAAGTTTGGAACCATCACTCATACCACCAGTTCCTTCTTCTTGAGCATATGCTACATCCGTGAGTCCTGCTGCAACTAATGCAATTGATGCTACTAATAAAAATAAAACAATATGTTTCATATGTGTAAATTCCTCATAATTCCATATTTAAATCATGATGACATTAGAACATTAAATTTGATCAAGTGTTTTCTTTTTAAATGATGCAAGACTATTTTTAATAGATTTTACAAAATTTTCGTGATCGTGATCTAGTGTTTTTTTAGAATTTTCAAGTAACTTTTTAATTTCCTCTTTTACCATGATTTCCTACTTTGGATCTTAGCTTTGACTTTTTTTAACTTTGCGAATTCTTCTCTTTCTTTTTCTTCAATAGCAGCAGCAATAAATCGAACGTTTTGTTGATATTGTGGAATGATGACGTTTTCTAAAGCATTAAGCAACTTTTGTGTCTTTTCAAGTGCTTTTGCGAGGCTAAATATTGAGTTTTCATATTCTGCTGCTTTGCAAATTTGTGGAAGGAGTTCTTTGATCTGTTTTGCTGCTCTATCAATTGAAGAATTTGTGTCTGCAAATCCATAAGGCATTGATTTTGTGTCTTTTTCAGTTACTGTAAGTGCAGGAATTGTTACATCAACTACTCTTCTTACATGAACGTCTACTTGCATTACAGCTGGTGTGGATTCAGCAACAGAGTCAACCGTTCCTGTTCCTAATGAAAGATATGCTTCATTGACAGATTTGTAAATATCTTGTAGTGGATCCCAAATACCACCTCTTGTTTTAGAAGCCTTTTCAATCATCTCTTCAATATTTTTTAAGATAACTTTACGTTTATCATCTAAAATTTTTTGAACCATTGTAGCAACTTGAGTAGATTTTTTGTATTTGAGAAGTTCAATTTTTGTAGCAGTTACATTTTGTCCAAATGACATTTTGTTATTCTTCCTTGTAATATTGGTCTATGTACTTATCTTTAATTTTAGTAATCTCGTTCTTTGGTAATTTAGAAACAATTTTCCATAAAATTCCAAGTGTTTCTTCAATAGTTCTGTTCTCATCAATTGCTTGTGTAAGGAATTCTTTTTCAAATACATCACCAACATCCATGTATTTCAAGTCAATTTCAGTTAGTCCTGATTTACCAACAATACCTGCTAGTGCTTTTACTTCTTGTGCTCTAGAATATGCATCATAAACTTGATTAGCAACTTCGCTATGATCTGCCCTGGTACTTCCTTCACCAATTCCATCTTTCATCAATCTACTAAGACTCATCAAAATATTGATTGGTGGGTAAATTCCTTGTCTGAACAAATCTCTGCCAATTACTATTTGTCCCTCTGTAATGTAACCAGTTAGGTCAGGAATTGGGTGAGTAATATCATCAGATGGCATTGATAAAATTGGAACTTGGGTAACACTTCCTTTTCTTCCCTGTAGTTTACCTGCTCTTTCATAGATTGTTGAAAGATCAGTGTAAAGATAACCAGGATAACCTTTTCTTCCAGGAACCTCTTCTCGTGCTGCAGATATTTCTCTTAATGCTTCACAATAATTTGTCATATCTGTCATGATAACTAGAACGTGCATTCCCAAGTCAAATGCCAAATATTCAGCGACTGTTAAAGCTACACGTGGAGTAATGATTCTTTCAATTGCAGGATCATCTGCTGTATTCAGAAATAGAACACTTCTCTTTAGTGCACCAGATTCTTCAAGACTTCGTCTGAAATATTCTGCTTCACTATATTGTACACCGATTGCTGCAAAGACCACAGCAAAGTCATCTTGTTTTCCAACAACACTCGCTTGTCTTGCAATTTGCGCTGCCAAAAGATTGTGAGACATGCCAGAACCTGAAAAGATTGGAAGTTTTTGTCCTCTAACTAGAGTCATCAATCCATCAATTACAGATATGCCAGTTTGAATGAAGTCTTTTGGATATTCACGTTGTTCTGGATTCATTGGTTCACCATTAATGTCAACAAATTTATCGGCAATTGGATCTGGTAGTCCATCTTTTGGTCTTCCTAATCCATCAAATACTCTACCAAGTACCGCTTTTGATACTGGCATTTCCATGACTTTACCTACAAATTTTGCTTTTGTTCCAGCTATAGATAATCCAGTGGTGCCCTCAAAAACCTGAACAATTGCTTTACCGTTTCCTACTTCGAGAACTTTACCAAGTCTTTTTTCTCCTTGACTAGTTTCAATTTCAACAAGTTCATCAAATGCTGCATTGTCAACATCATCTACAACTACTAGTGGACCTTTGATTTCTGCAATCTTACTGTATTGAACTCCACCTTCTACTGTCAATTTGTAACTTTTACTCCTACAATTTTTTTGAATTGTTCTTGCATATCATTATCAATTTGATCAAGTTTTGGCATTTCATTATCTTTAACATCCATTCTTGCTTTAAGTACAGAACCAATAATTGGCATTGCACGAATATCAGATATTGTTGCACCTTCTTTAATTGCTTGTTGACCTCTATTGTAAAAGTCAACTAATAGTTTCATTAGTTTAAATTGTTTTTCTGGACTACAAAAAGTGTCAACATCATCAAATGAGTTTTGTTGTAAAAAACCAATCTTTATCATTCTTGCAACTTCAAGAATTAGTTTTTCTTCATCAGGTAATGCTTCTGGACCTAAAAGCCTTACAATTTCTTTAAGTGTATCTTCTCTTTGTAAAATTCCATATGCTTCACTTCTTACACTTAACCAATCTTTCCTGACATTTGCTTCCCACCATTTTGCAATGTCAGCAAGATAACCAGAATAGCTATTCATCCAGTTGATTGATGGATAATGTCTAGAGTATGCAAGTTTTGCATCCAAAGCCCAGAAAGTCTTGATAAATCTCATTGTGTGAGTTGTAACCGGTTCTGTAAAGTCACCACCTGATGGAGATACAGCACCAATTAAAGTGACTGAACCATCACGGTCTGGACTACCAATTGTTCTAACACGGCCTGCTCTTTCATAAAATTCTGCTAATCTTGATGCAAGATATGATGGATAGCCTTCTTCTGCTGGCATCTCTTCTAACCTACCACTCATTTCTCTGAGTGCTTCTGCCCATCTACTTGTAGAGTCTGCTACAAGTACAACATCCATACCCATATCTCTATAATATTCTGCAATTGTTACACCAGTGTAGATACTTGCCTCTCTTGCTGCCACTGGCATGTTACTAGTATTTGCAACAAGGACAGTTCTGTCCATAAGTGGTTTTCCACTACGTGGATCTTTGAGGAGTGGAAATTCAACTAGTACTTCAGTCATCTCGTTTCCTCTTTCACCACAGCCGATGTAAACAACAACTTGAGCATCAGCCCATTTTGCAATTTGGTGTAATGTAACTGTCTTTCCTGTTCCAAATGCTCCAGGAATTGAAGCAGTTCCTCCTTTTGCAATTGGGAAAAATGTATCTATAACACGTTGTCCAGTAATAAGTGGAACAATTGGATCATAACGACTTTTGATTGGTCTTGGTTTTCTTACAGGCCATCTATGATACATCTTAAGTGAAGTGGTTTGTCCATCTTTCTCAGTTGTAGCTATTTCAGTTTCTAAATTATAATCTCCTTCAGATACAATATTTGAAATTTTTCTACTTGGATGATCTGGTGGAATCATAATAGAGTGATCAATGAGATCTGTTTCTTTTACAGTTCCAAGTATATCTCCTCCAGTAACTTCGTCACCAACACTGACAGTTGGTACAAAATGATATTTTTTTGTCATATCAACTGGAGTGGTTGTAATACCTCTTCCAATGAATGAACCAGAGGCTTTTGATAATTCTCTTAGAGGTCTTTGAATTCCATCATAAAGTTGTCCAATAATACCTGGACCTAATAAAACACTAAGTGGATTTCCAGTACCAATAACAGGTTCGCCTGGTTTTAATCCACTTGTTGACTCGTAAACCTGAATAAATGCCACATCACCAGTTAATCGAATTACTTCACCAATTAATTTTGCATTTCCAACAGTTACAGTTTCATACATCTTTGCTTCAGACATGCCATCAGCTCTAACTGCTGGACCGCTTACCCAAACAATTCTTCCCTGAGCTGCCATTCTAATTTCCCACTCCGAATGTGGATGCAATTTCTTTCCTTATTAAAGGCTTAAAGCGTTCAATTCTTGCATCGATAGTATTATCAAATGTCATTGTACCATCCTTGGATTTTATTATAACTCCACCAAGACAATCAATTGTTTCAGAGGACAATTTTGCACCAGAGTATTTTGATAGTATTGATTTTACTACATCTTTATCTTTAGTATTTGTAAAAACAGTAACTTCAGTTGTACCTAAAATTTTAGTTGCTTCATCTAACAAAGTCTTAATTAGATTTGAGTAATCTCCACTTCGATCAGTATTTGCTATTTGATCTAACGCTTTTGAAAAGACTTTGTCAACTCCTTCTTCCAATAACAAGAGTTTTTTGTTTCTAACATTTAGATCGGAACTACCAATAATCTGTTTTTCGATTTTGTCTGCTTCTTTATATCCATCTGAAATAATTTTATCATATTCCTGTTCTAGTTTAGGAAGCGAGTCATCTAGTGTTTGTTTAGAATCTGAACCTGAGTTTTTAAGATCTAATAGAATTTCTTTCTCAGTTTTCTTAAGGATTTTGTCAATAGCTTGTTCTAATGACGAATTAGATGCCAATATAACGTGATTATTCAATAATAGATTTTAATGTTTGGAGGGAATTTGAATAATTCAAAAAAAATCATATTTTCAATTTGGACTTAGAAAGACAATTATAATGTAATAATTGTCGTTGGAAGTGTGACTGTTGCTGAACTTTTGATGGGTAGTGTTATACTTCCAAGAGTTGAATCTCCAAAAGCAATATCACGTCTAACCGAGTTTGAATGGTTTCATAAAATGGAGATGGAAAATGAAACAGTTACTCCTGAAATTGATGATCTTCTTTTACGGGCTCAAAAAACACATCAATTTATTGAAGATGTGATAAAGGGATTGAATATTCCTTTGCGAGTTGGCATCATGGAGATTCTTTTCAAAGGTACTGTGATTAAAAAGAGAAATTATGATATTGATGAGATTGAAGATATGATTGCAGATCTGGAGAAAACCCCAGATAGTATTACCAAAGCAGCCAAAGTATTAGAAGAAAATTCAAAAATCAATCACTCTTTAGAAGAATTCAAATCATTAAAAGAAACATTACAAGTTGCCAACAAGCTAAAAGTTGATCTAAGTGGTTTTGGATCCATGAAGTATTTTTATACAAATCTATTTGTGATTAATTCCTCGGATTATGGAGAGATTGAACGATCATTAGAAGGCATACCAATTTTCAAATATGATTTAGAGTCTAAGGAAAAATCAGCTATTATAATAATTTCTGATATTGATGATTCTGATAAGATTCTTAGAGTTATGAGAGCCCTTAATTCTAATCCATTTAGCATACCAAAAGATTTTCCTCAAGTTCCAAGTGAAGCATATTCTTTAGCAGAAGCAAAGATAAAGGAATTAACAGGAAAACAAAAATCAATTTCAAAAGAATTAGCGTCTATTACAAAAAAAATTCGTCGTGAAATTCTAACAATGCATGAAAATGCATTCATAGCAAAAGAAGTTCTTGAAACATTACGTAAACCAGGAGGTACTAAAAATTTTGCAGTCATTCAGGGATATATTCCCAAGAAAATGGAAAAAAAGTTCAAACAAGCAACAAGTCAATGGACAACAATAACTGAAGAGATCAGAGATGAAGAGATGCTTTCAGATTTTCCTGTTTTGTTGGACAACCCAAAATGGGTTAGAACATATGAAGTAATTACTAACAGTCAAGGAATTCCCAAGCGAGGAGAGTTTGATCCCACATGGATGATAGCACTCATGTGGCCTGTATTTTATGGATTAATGTTTGCAGATTTAGGCCATGGGTTATTGTTAATGTGTTTAGGACTCTTGTTCAAATTCAAAGGACAAGGAAATCTGTCAAGGTGGGGAATGTTACTTGCAATGTCGGGAGGAGCAGGTGCGCTTGCAGGAATATTTCAGGGAGAGGCATTTGGTTTTCATATAGAACACCTAGCAGGTATGGAAGTATTGTTACATGAAGGTGGACCACTTCATTCAATTTCGTGGTTGATAGGTGTTATCAGTGTAGCAGAATTAACATTTGATCAAGTAATCATGATTCTAAAAGTGTCATTGTTCTTAGGAGTTATTCATCTATCATGGGCTTTTCTTTTACGAATTCGTAACTATGCAAAAAAGAAAGATAAAGATGCATTGATCTTTGAAGCTATTCCCAATTTGTTCATGTGGTTAGGAGTTTTTGGAGTGATGATGGGAGCAATAGGTTCTGGATATGATGTAATGAATATGTATTCAAGGATTCACACAGAAGCTGTCCCTTGGGTTTCGATACTTGTTGGAGAATGGGCAGTTGTATGGATAGTTGTTAGAGTTTCAATTATTATCATACTTGTATGTGTTGTAATGATGATAATTGGCGGCATAAAACATAACAAAAAACATCCAGAGGATGGTGGAGATATGGTAAGTGTCATGATGGAGGTTTTGCTTGGAAAAACCATTGAATGTCTGGCGCACTCGATTAGTTATGCACGATTAGGAATCATGCTTCTAGTACATGCGGCTCTTTTGCTTACAGTTAATCAGGCCTTTGAAAACTTGGGAGGAATTACTAGCCCAATGGCTCTTGTGCTTATCATAGGAGGACAAATAGGAATCATGATGATTGAAGGTTTGATTGTTTACATACAGTCTCTAAGGCTTCACCTCTATGAGTTCTTTACAAAATGGTATGATGGTGGTTCACAACCATTCAAACAATTAGTTCCAGAAAGGGTTTACAATACGTATTCTTGGAAGAATAAGAAAAAATAGAAGTATGAGATAGAAAAGTAATGTCAAAAGAATTCATAATCACTTTAATTCCTGCACTCGTTATGCTTGGATTTGCCATTTTTGGCGTTATGGTAGTTAGTTCATAGTTTGTTGTAAAGCTTAAGGTCTATTTTTTGTAATTATTTTTCCACAGGTAAATCTAACTTATTTCCCCATTCCCCCCAAGAGCCTAGATAAACACGGACATTCGTAAAACCAAGTTTCTTTAATGCAAAAAACGTGTTAGCAGCGCGATAGGCGCCTTGACAGTAAGTCACAATCTCAGTGTCTTTTGGGATTTGGTAAAGTTTGGATAGTTCTTCATCTGATTTGAAAGTACCATCATCATTGATGTTAAGATTCCAATCAATATTGACAGATTTTGGAATATGTCCTACTTGTGCTGCCCTTACAATAGTTCCATTATATTCTTCATCAGATCTAGCGTCAATAATCTTTAGCGTATCAATATTGTCTAAGATATATTCATAACTGGAAATAATTTTAGGGTTAATTTTTCCAGAAAATTTTAAGGGTTGAAATGGGTTTTGTTTTATTTCCATTGGTCGATTTTCTTTTTTCCATTTTTTCATGCCACCATCTAACAAAGATACATCTGGATGTGAAAAATATTCCAACATCCAAACACCTCTTGCAGCTAGCATTCCAGAAACATTATCATAAAAAACAACTTTCTTTTCAGAGCTTATCCCTACAAATGAAAAGATCATCTCTGCTTGTTTGTTAAAATTTTGTATTCCTTCTTTTGTTGTATCTATCCAATGAAATGCAAACAGATCTAAATTGACAGACCCTGGAATATGTCCTTCTGAATATTCCTTAAACGAACGAGTGTCAATTAATAATAATTTAGGTTGTTCAAGTTTTGATTCTAATTCAGATGTAGTGACTAACATGATTTTGGTGGATTGATCAAATCTAAATTGATTTGTATTAAAAAAAATAAAAAGAAAAGAAAAGGGGTTTTTCTATTCGTTGACGTATGCTCTTTCGCCGTGCTGTGCCAAATCAATGCCAATCTCCTCTTCTTTAGGAGTGACTCTGATTCCGCCTGGCCAGATGGCATCCATAATCTTGAAGATTATCAGTGTAACACCAAAGGAATAACCTACTGATATTGCAGCACCGATAATGCTGATTGCTTGCTGTTCCATTCCTTCTGGTGTACCAGTCCATGCGCCAATACCGTCTCCAGTATCCCAAACGTGTGGACTAGCTAATGTACCAGTCAAAATTGCACCTGTAAGACCACCCATTCCGTGTACTCCCCATACATCTAATGCGTCGTCCCATTTGCGTGCATTCTTGAATGCTATAGCACCATAACAAATTGTACCAGCAGCAATACCGATTATAATCGAAGCCATTGGACCTACCCAACCTGAAGCTGGAGTGATTGCTACCAATCCTGCTACTGCACCTGTTGCAGCTCCAACAATACTTGGTTTTCCGGTATGTGCCCATGACATCAACAGCCATGTAACTGAAGCCATACCAGTTGCGGTATTAGTGACAGTCCATGCGCTTATGGTAATGCCGTCTACCATTACTTCACTTCCTGCGTTGAAACCAAACCAACCAAACCAAAGTATGGATGCACCAAGTACAACCATTGGAACGTTGTGTGGTTCCATTGGAACTTTGCCATATCCAAGTCTTCTGCCAAGGACTAAGGCTCCTGCCAATGCAGCGAATCCTGAAGTAATGTGTACTACAGTACCACCAGCAAAGTCTAATGCGAATGATGGCGATAAGTCTGGATCAAGGTCTAATGATCCATTTCCTATGAGACCGCCTCCCCAAACCATGTGTGCTATTGGGTCGTAAACGAAGGTACCCCATAAGAGTACGAATATGATTAATGCACTGAATTTGATTCTGTCAATCAAACCACCAACAATTAGTGCTGGGGTGATAATTGCGAATGTTGCTTGGAACATTGCAAATAGTTGGTGAGGTACTGTACCTGGCCAACCTTGACTACAAACATCTCCATCTTTGAACTGTTGCATTTGGTATGCATTAGACCATGTGTCTACACAAGGTCCTGGTTCACCTAATGGTGCCCATGCTGATACCATGTTAAATCCTGCATAGTCTAGACTTCCCATGAAATTATTTGCGCCTTCATCTGCATTTGGTGCGAATGCTAGTGAGTATCCCCATAGAACCCATTGTACTGACATTAGGCCTATAACAATAAAGACCATGCCAACGACGTTTACTGCGTTCTTTGATCTGGATAAACCTCCATAAAAGAATGCAACGCCGGGAGTCATGAAGAGTACTAATGATGTTGCCGTTAGCATCCATGCCATATCACCTGTATCTACCATACAAGGGAGCATGCCGCCATCGCCATCATCAAACCAACACTCGTTTGGGTTACCAGTGTAAATTCCACTGGTTCCCACTACATATCCGTCCATACCATCATCAACACTTTGTGCATATGCCATAGACATTGCACTAGTTGCTGTGATTGATACTACGGCTACAAGTAATAGAGCATACTTGTAGTTTCTAGAATTCATTAAATTTATCGAAATTGGAGAGGATTTAAGGCTTGAAAACACTAAAATTTGTAAAAAAGTAAATTATTATATTTCAGTATATTCTGATAGTAACATAAAATATGAAAATTAGGTCAAGGATAAAAAATGACGGCTAAATCAGTCATTAAACTAGCAATTTTTGATACATTCAAGACTAAGGGTTCTGAATTAACAGGAGAAGCGAATAGACAAAGAGCAATCATTACAATACTTGCCAGTAATGTCAATCCTGCAGGAAGAACTAGGACAGGGATATCTCAAAGAATAGCAAAAAAACAAGAAATTGCTTGGAAGAATATCTATTCGGGAATATTTCGTGATTTTGATGAGATTTTACTTCCAATGAAGATTGCAGAAGAGAATGGGAGATTGCCTCTAAAAAGAGGTCCAAGGGCTCTTCAAAAAATAGGGATTCCATACTATCATTTGACCAAAAAGGGTATCTTGATAGCACTATCAATAAGTGAAATTACAGATAGAGAAAATTTACTAAAAGAGTTTTTTTCCAAGTCTGAATCTACTGAGAAGGAATTTGAAAAAATTCTCTCAACTCTTTTAAAGACTAGCCCAAATTTTACATATTCAATTCTTCAAAAATATGTTAAGGCTTTTTGTGATAATAAAATTAAAGATCTGCTTCCTTTTGATCTATCAAAACTTAAAGAAGTTTCCGATGAATCTTTAAGTATTCAAAAGGAGTTTTTTAAGGCGTTTTTAAAACTATCCAAACAAGAAAAGCAAGATACCATCAAATTCCTCAATAAAATAACCTAGTCCTAAACACAAACAAGAAAACGCCAAACATTAAAATCGGTTATGTAGAGAGAACAGTCAAAATGGGTGGATCTAAAAATGTCTATGCGTCTGTAAAATCCTATAGTAAAAGAGGAAAATTACTAAAAAAAGCTGATTTTCAAACCTTAGCAGAATCAAGAGATCTTGATGAATTAATGACTAGAATTAAAAATACAGTTTATGGAGAAGCAGTAGCTGAAGTAGAGAAACCTTACACATCTCTGGGTATCGAGTCTGCACTAAAAAGTCACCTAGCTGAAATTCATTATAGCATTGCAAAAACTGCTGGTGAGTCACGTATCTTGGATGCTTATTATTTGAAATTTATTATTTCTAATTTAAAACAAATTCTAAAAGGAAAAGTTTTGGGAAAATCGCAAGAAGAGATTGAAACTCACATTAATCTTCATGCTGAAGAATTAATCAAACAAAGAGATATTGTAGTCAAAGCACTTGTCGCAAAAGATTTGGAAGAAACTGTTGCAAGTTTAAGCCAAGTTGAATTTGGTGAAGAGATTGCAAAAGCAGCTGCTTTGTATGCAGATAAAAAGAATATCCAAATCTTTGATACATATTTTGATAAAATTTTGTATTTACGTCTTGTAAAGGCACTTAAATCTGGAGACATAGATGCAAGTAGATTAATTGGAATGGATATTGATTTTTACAACATTCTAAGTGTAATTAGAGGAAAGTTTTGGGGACTTGATGAACAACAAATTCAGGATTTAATTATAATTCAATCTCCAGCTGCAAAAGAATTGCTAGCAAGAATGATATCATCTGAATCAATAAGAGATGCATTTAGCGAACTTGCTAATACAAAATATAAGGATTTGGTTCCTCAAAATGAAAATGAATTAGATGCAATAGCTGAATTTGAAAGATCTTTTGAAATAGCAATTTATCAAGCATCGTTAAACTCTTTTACAAAAATGTTCAGTTTAGCAACTACAGTAGGAATTACAAAACTAACTGCATTTGAAGTAAGAAATCTTGCAGCAATTGCTTATGCAGTTGAACAAAAAATACCAACTGAAACTACTATGTCAAAATTGATTTTAGAGACAGAATAATCTGGTATAAAAAATGAGCAAGTTTCCATCGAAAAAACATGAAACGCCGATTGATATTCTTACAAATTGGGTAAGTATCTCTATGGCATTGATTTTTGCTCTACCGTCACTAGGAGTATTTTTGGGAATTTACTATGGAACTGGAAATCTGATTATTGGGGCAGTTTTAGGATTTGGAGTTCATTTTGTCACACTTGCATTTTCAGGCAGAATTTCGAGTTATCTAAACAAGATTATGAATTAACCTATATTGATCTAATTTTAAGATGATTTACTATGATGGGAGATAGAGATTTTCGAAGTATTACTCATAATGCAATACGTTCTATAGGAAATGAATTAGAAATTGACATAGATTCTAAGGATATTCAAACTATTCATCTTCAAGAAGTAACCCAATGTCTAAGACGCTCATATTATGATAGAATGGACCCTAATGAAATTGAAAGAAGAGGATTCAATGATCTTCTCTCAGGATTACTAAGAAAATTACAATATGGAACCGAACCAAAAGAATTTGCAATGGACGAAATTAAGCTAAAGGCACAGGTCGATATGATAACAGATGACTCTATTCTTTTATTCAGATCAGCATTATACGAGTTAGAAAACCCTCAAGCAAATGATATCCTATATCTTAATGCATGTATGTGGATATATGACAAAGTTGATGGAGTAATTGTTTACATTACAGGAGATAAGAGAGAAATAACTTTTTCATTAACACGCAACAAAAAGATGTTTGAGGAAATAATCAGAAGAGTTAGAGTTCTAAATGATCTTCTTAAAGAACAAAAAATACCCATCCTAGAACCATCATCTGATTGTTCTGGTTGTCAATATTTTGAAAGATGTTTCATGAAAAAGAAGACTAGTAAACAGATATCCTTAATGGGAATATTTGGTAAGGAAAATAAAGATTAGTCTAATAAATAAAAAATATGAAAAAAGGATTGTTCCTTGGTTATTCTACTGGTTCTGGATGTCCTTTACCACGTAGAGCGAAACACACTACTGCGAGTGCAATTGCGACTCCAACTGCTGAGCCAAATGCTGCTAAACCTGCTTCTGCCATTTGATAAAAAACGACTTTACGGGCTTTTATAACTTTGCCAATATTTTTTTCTTAAAAACAAAGTATCATGATTTTAAAATTTTATGATACTATCTATTCTATTTGGTAAATTCAAAACGAAGTTCATTTTCTTGACCACTTATCAACGAACTTAAATTATAAAATACATCACCAGTAACTTTCCAAGTTGCAGTATTGTCTTGAAGAACAGCCCATAATTCAGGAGTATTTCCAGAATTTCTCAAATTAATAGTGTCTTTTAGTAGGATAGAGTTGTTACCAAGAAGAACATAATAGTTTGAACCAAATTCTAGCATTCCCGTAGGTCTACTACCTATTTCACCACCTGCAATTTGTTCAGACTCAGAATAACCTGTTTCATATATTCGATAATCCAAAGTTTGAATTATTACACTAGCGGGGTTAGGATTAGAAATTCTAAATGCAATCTTAATTGTAGCTATTCGTGACGAAATTTCTGTAACAGAAAGTTCCTCTAGTTCAATTTGGAGAGGTTCAACTTGTGTAATGTTTTGATTTTCTATAGGAATTTCACCTTGAGGTGCTACAACCATTATAGGTCCTACCCAAATAATTCCTCCCAATACAGACATAAGCACTGCAATTGTGACAATAAGAAAGATTTTACGATTCATTATTTTTGCTTCACTTTAGATATCTTAAATGTTAAGATGGTTATTATACCATTGGAGGGAGAAAAAATTATGCAGTACTTCCAAGCAGTACAACAAGGAAAGCAAAGAGCAAATAAATCACAAATGAAGATGTTTGAAGCAGCTGGATTTGGGATGTTGACTTTGACAACCAAAAAAGTTGATGGAGAATTTCAACCAGTTGGAGAGGAAGAATTTACTGCTGTGATTAATTCTGAAGGTGGGGACGTGGCAATAATTGTGGATAAAGATGGATTTACAAAAGCTCAATCAAAGACAGTAAAAGAAGAAGAAGCGATATCAATTTTCAAAAAACTTCGAGAATCAGGAATTCCTGAATATTCAGGAAAAGAAATTCAGATCTGGTCTGAAACAAGACCAACAGTTCAAAACAAAATTTCTGAATAATTATTTTGAAGAAAGAATAATTTCTGTACCTACATTGTCACCCTTTATGGCCTTTTCAATAATTTTTGGATCAGCTTTTATGATTCTTGTTTTGATTTTAGAGCGTTCAATGATTTTTAGAGCAAGAATATCCATCAAGTCATAGCCTCCTGCAAGAGAATCTTCATGAATCAACATTTTTTTCAAATTTTTTAGTTCAATCCGTTTGAATTTTTTTGCTTTTTTGAATTTGTTTGGATCCCTATCATAGACTCCATCAACATCAGTAGCGTTAAGGAACTGTTCAGCATGTACTTTTTCAGCAATTAATGCAGCAGTACCATTGGTGCTTTGACCTGGATGTAAGCCGCCTGTTACAACTATTAATCCATCATCTACTGCATGTCTAACTTCTTGTAAAGTAGTTGGTGGATGTGAGTATGCTCTGTTCTTAAGAGCATAAATCAATAGTTTTGCGTTGAGTCTTGAAATTTCAATTCCAAGTTCATCAAGAGTAGATTCATCCGCGCCAGAAGATCTTGCATGAGAAATGTAATGTCGTGCAATGTGTCCACCACCTGCAACAACAATTGGTTGGCAAATTTTACTTATTTTTACTAGAAATTCAGCGTAGTCTTTTAGTACTTTGACATTATCTGCACCAAAAACTCTTCCAGATAATTTGATAACAATTCTCTTTTTCACTTTAGACCACCAAGGATTGATTTTGCGGCAATTTCAACTTTTTTTCTGTTCTTTTGATGGGTATAGATTCTTAGGATATTCATGAATCCAGAAATTGCTGAAACCGCAGGGATTTCTGAAATTAGCATCTCTTTTGCAGAGAATTTTCCATTATCATTTGTAATCAAAATAATAGATTTGGATTCGTTTTTGGATGGTGTGAGTGGAATTGATGGAGTAACAGAACTATCTACAAAAATTTCATTCTCATCAACTTTAGATTTTTTAGAGATCGAAGTTCTGAGTTCATCAGTTCGTGTTTTTTTCAAGTTAGTTTTGCTAGTCAAGATTCTCTCAAACACACATTTCAACAATTTCCTATTTTGATAATCTTGTGCAAATTGTCTAGCACGTTTTAATTTTGAAGATTTTGATGAGATTAGACTAGATAAAACATATTCATCTGTGAGTTTAACGTATTCATTTAGATTAAAACTAGTAAAACCAAATTCGTCATCAGATAATCTCAATGCTTCAATCAGCATAACTTCTGCAGCTCTTACAGTTTTGTGAAAATAGACTGCCTTGAACATTTGATATCTAGAATACATCATTGATTCAAAAGAATATAATGCTGAACGTTCCAAGGCTAGTTTTTTATGATGTACATAAAGTGATTGAGTGATTCTTTTATGATCAATTTTTGCATGTTCTGCTCCTGTAAAATAACCATCTCTAAGTAAATAGTCCATCATATCTGCACTAAGTGTACCTGAAACAATTTCATTCATAAATTGAAATTTGGAATTTCCAAAGGCAATTTTTGTAATTAGTTTTTTGTCAAAGCCATTTTTTGATAAAACATCACCAATTTCAGATTTTAGAATAATTTCTTTACCATAGTCTTCATGTGAAATTTTCTTTTCTTGGATGATTTCCTCAAAAAGATGAGAAAAAGGTCCATGTCCTACGTCATGTAAGAGGCCAGCTAACCTAAGGATTTCAATGTCATCTGATTTGAAAATTCCTTTTTCGTTTAATGCATGACCTGCTAGACTAGCAATGTGCATAACTCCCAATGAATGCTCAAATCTCGTATGTTGAGCTGCCGGATATGTCAAATGAGCACCAGAAAGCTGTCTGATGCGTCTTAATCTTTGAAAAATAGGTTTGTCAATTATTGATATCTCATGTTCATATACACGAATGAAATCATGAATTGGATCAATTATGTCTACATAATTTTTTTTCATAGTCTTATTTTCTTTGATAATCTCTTCAAAATTTCTTCATGTATTTCTTGTTTAGACTTTGATGCATCAATTATTTCCCAATGTTTTTTCTTAGCAATTATTTTATAGATTTTAGAGATTTTTCTTAAAAATTCTTCATTTTTTTCGAATTTGTCTCTATGAGTTTTCTGTCTACGAAATGATTCTTTTTGTGTAACATCAAGTAAAATTACAAGATCACCTTTTGGAAGGCCAGCATCTAGATTATCAAGCCATTTTTGCTTCATACCGTTTGCTATGCCGTAAACCAGATTAGAATGATAATAACGATTCATTATTAGAACAGAATTTTTTTCTTGGGCCGCTAAAATTTCATTTAGTTTTTCCCATCTATTAGCAGCCAAAAGACAATGAATTACTTGAGGAGGAAATTTTCTTTTTCCATCTAAATATTTTCTGATTTCTTTTCCTATCGGAGTTTTGTAGTCGGGGAAATGAAATACTTTAGTTTTGATCTTTCTTTTTTTAAGCGCTTTTTCCAATAAAGTTGATTGCGTTAATTTTCCTGCTTGATCTCCACCTTCAATTACAATTATCATAAGTCATCAAAATAGAGAAATTAATTGATTAAAAATCTATCATGTTTGATAATTTTCAAATAATTTAATAGACACTTTACCGATTTATCATTATGGCTGATACATATTCATGTCCTTACTGTGAATCAATATTTGAGAGTAAAGAAGATCTTTCAAAACATATAGATAGAATACATGGGGATTCTGGAATTCTTGAAGGAAGTTCTAAAAAATTCTAAACTTTTTTTTTACTAAAAATATTTTCATCCTAAATTCAAGTGTGTGGAATAAATTTTAAGGAAATCTATAAGGTTTATAACCAAAAATTGAGAATATATCATAAAATGGGACTTGTTAAAGAAGTAATGAAAGAAATTGGAAACAAATCCAGAGAATTCTATGAATTTGTGTTACCACCAATTGATATGCATCTAAATGAAGATAGCCTTAAAGTGGTAATTGATATTCCAGGATTTGCCAAAAAAGATATTGAATTGACTTTATGTGGTAATATTCTTTCTATCAAAGCTCAAAAAACAATTGATGAAAAGGAATCAGAATCACTAATTTCAAATCAAAGACCAAATGTGATAGATAAAAAAATTAAGCTTCCAATTGATATTAAACAAGGAGAAGAAAAAATTGAATCAGCAAAATACCAAAATGGAATTCTTACACTAATTATTCTTGTAACAAAAAAAGCAAAGAATATCTCAATTGAGTAATCTAATATTTTCTAAATAGTCCTGAAACTGCCATTATTAAGCCAGAACTAATCATTCCAACTAAACCAAGAAATTCACTTGATTGATATAAAAATATTGAACCAATGAAAATTGCAGATGCAAATATACTTCCACTGATTAAAACCATAGGTGTCCTTTTTTTCATATAGATCTGAGCTTCATCCATGAGTTCTTTCATCTCTGGTCCAATTCGAAGTATAGTATCAATTGATTTTGAGAAATTAGAAAAGGAGATCTTTAATTCTTCAACATATGCTCTTGGAATCAGATTTTCTTCTTCAAGTATATTTTTTAGGACTTTTACAAACTTGAAATCAACATTGTGTGTTTTGTAGATTCCTTCAATTATTGACGCCATTCTCATATACAAAGCCAAGTTTTTTGGCAGCATAAATGGAAATTTACTCATAGTTTGATTTGCAAGCTCCATCAAGCTTTGCACTTCCATTTCATCAGGTTTGTTTCCATGCATAGCACGAATTGAGAGTTCTATTCCCTTTTCAATTACTGATCTATTGTATCCAGGAATTAACATTCCAAGATCAATCATAGCATTAACAACTCTTGGAGGATTTTTTTCAACTAGTGCAAGATATAATCTGATTAGTTTGAATCTTGTTTCATTATTCATCCGTCCAACCATTCCATAGTCATACAAGATGAGTTTTCCATCATCAGTTACTGATATGTTTCCAGGATGAGGGTCTGCATGAAAAATTGAGTGTTTGAGAAGCATGGTAAAAAACACCTTATGAACATCAATGACTAGTTGTTCTCTATCAATTCCCTTCTCATCAAGAGCCTGTACATTCGTAACTTTGATCCCTGGAAGATATTCCATTGTTAGGACGCTTTTTGAGGAAAAATCATCAAAAACTGAGGGTACGATTACTTTGGTGTTTTTTTCCATATCTTTTTTGATTTCTTTGAGATTTTTAGATTCAATGGTATAATCCATTTCTTCGTGAATAGTCTCAATAAATTGAGATAGCATAGCTTTTGCTGAATATCGTAAGTTTGGATCAACAAATCTTAATGCTAGCGGAAGAATTTTTTTTAAAACTTTAAGATCTTTTGCTACAACTTTTTCAATGCCAGGTCTTTTTACTTTTATGGCAACTTGCTGACCAGAAATTGAACCTCGATAGACTTGTCCTAATGATGCACCTGAAATACAATTCGAATCTATTTCATCAAATTTTTCATTAATTGGTCCAAGATCTTTTTCAATTATTGGTTTTATTTGATCAAAAGGAGCAGGAGGGACACTATCCTGAAGTTTTGCAAGTTCTTCTAAATAAGGTTGAGGTAAGATGTCTGCTCTAGAAGAAAGCCATTGTCCCAATTTAATGTAGACAGGTCCTAACGAGATGAATGTATTAAGTACTTTACGAGCATTTTTACGAAATTGCTCTGAATTTATTTCTGTTTTCTCATGATGAATCCATATTTTTCTATCTCTACGTAATGCAAAAATTGATGGTAAAAGTTTAACGAATATTTGTATGGTTCTAATAATATACATAAAATTTACTCCAAATAGTTTTTAATTTTTTTTGTTATTGTATATCCCAAATATCCAGAAATGATTGATGAGATCAAACTAGAAAAAAGAGTTGTCTTTTTTGATTTTTTATTAAGAAACTGTTTTGTAATTTGTGAACCACCAAAAATTGCACATGCTAAACCAATTAAGACTTCAGGTGCATCATGAACTAAATGTCCAATTGGATCTTTTCTAGGATCAATTTTATCAGTATGAACTAGAAACTTATCATCATACTCTCTAATGTGTAAATTACCATAACGATATTGTTTGTATGCTCCATTTTTTTTTCCAAGAAAGGTTTCTTCTGCTTCTTCTAGCATGAATTCTCGTAATTCCTTTGGAACTTCAATTTCATTCCTTGACATGATCGCAAGATCTAGTAATTGCTTATAATCCTACGGTCTAGAAAATATTCAGAGAAGGGGTGTTGTGATAAATCCCACTAAACTTCCTACTAGAAAGAGAAATACACCCTTTGCCATACCCACGATACCTCCGTAAGATAGAATATAATAATGATGTAAATTTCCCAAAACTGGGAATTAGTATTAGATCAGGGTTTAGGTTCAATTTGGGATAATTTTTGGATTACTTGTTCAAGTTCTTCCTTGTTTTCATTAACAACTCGTTTTATGACTTCGATCTCTTCATTTAGTTGTTCAAAATTAATACTATCAGAGTTTTTGAACTGTTCTTCTAATTCTTTTAGGATTTGGTGATTGTATTGGTTTATTTTTTCTAATTCATTCTTGTATTTCTCTAAATTTCCATATGGACCAGAGATTTCAGAGATCTCAATATATTCTTGATTTGTAATAAAACCTAGAACAATAATACTTCCAACAGCTAAAACTGAAATTAGAACAACAATAATTGATCTCAATTTGAATTGACCCTATTTTCCTGTTTTAGATTTGAAATTAAATCTTTAACTTTGCTCAATTATTACTTTTTTACGCCTACGCATAATGTAAATTCCTGCTCCTATTGCCAGAATAATTGGAATAATTATCATTGTTTGATCTAAACTACCTTCATCGCTGTTTGATAGTTCTTTAACAAAGATTGTTGCATCATGAGTTAGAAAAATCTCATCTCTAATACTGTCTTTGTATCTTACAGTAATAGTAATGTCGTGTTCTCCATATCTTGGTTCACCATCAAATTCAATTTGAATATTAAAGGGTACAGGTGCATCAGTCTCAATTTCATCAATGAATTGAGTACTGGATTTGATATTGGAGTTTCCACGAGATTCAACAGTTACAAAGCCAAATAATCCATCTTCATTTCCTTCATTAATTATTTCTCCAATTAGCATTTGTGTGCCAGACAATTCGATGACATCAACATTATAGATAAATAAATCAATAAAGCCTTTAACAAAGAAATCTGCAATTCGTGAAATAGTTTTTTTATCACCATGTGCATTAAAATAAGTTATTTCAATAGGTGCACGAAGTGTCTCACCTTTCAAAGATGCTGGTACATATACGTCAAGTTCGATAAATTTTTTCGATTTTGGTTCAATTCCACCAATTTCCCAATCAGTATTTAGAACTACAACGTTCTCAATATTAGTAACAGATTGACTTGTTGCTGCCCTTTCACTTTGTGTATTTTTTAGTCCAATATCTACACTTGAAATTGGTGCTGTTCCATCATTTGAAATTTCAATTATTATATGGTTTTGTTGTAAGGATGTAAGAAATGGATTCAGTGCACGTACATTTATCACGCTTTGTCCAGTTACTTTAAAATTAAAATCTTCAAATGCAGTTCGAACTCCAGATTCTCTTAGTCGCGAATAATCTATTTTGACAGTACCAGAATATTGTTGAATTCTGACAGTATTATCTATATCAACAAAAAATGTTAGATAGAAATTTTCTCCGGCAATCGAATTGGAGTTAGCATCTGCATAAATTAACGAACCAGGTCCATCTGAAGATGAAAATCCAAAAGGTAATGATAGTTGACCTCTTATTCCCGTAATATCTTGAGTCCCAACATTTGCCATTACTACAGTAAATGGTACGTTTTTGTTTCCAGAATCAATCTCAAATTTTTCATCAATTGTTCCAAAATAGGCATCAAGAAATTTGACATCTCCAAAGTTTCTTTCAAAAGGAGAATTGCCAAATCCTCCAGATGTTATTTGGGCAAATGAGTTATCAAAAACAAATGGTACAAGTCCAATTATAAATAATGATAACAAGAGTTTAAGATTCATTTTGCTAAGACCTCTATTTTTGAGGGCTGATCACCTTCGAAGGCTTTACCATCTTTAATTGTTATTACTCTATCTACATCACCAAATTGTTGTCTATCATGTGTAACTATAATGAATGTTTGATTGAGTTTTTTTGCCATTGATTTCATTAATTTAACAATTGTTTCTGAAGTTACTGAATCAAGGTTACCAGTTGGCTCATCCGCTAAAACAATTGAAGGTCTATTGATTAATCCTCTTGCAATTGCTACTCTTTGAGCTTGCCCACCTGAAATCTTGTTTGCACGATTATGCATTTGGTTTTCAAGTCCAACTACTTTTAGTAAATCTCTAGCATCTTTTTCAGCAGTATCAATAGTTTTGGCAATTTGTCTCGGTAACATTACATTTTCCAATACTGAAAGATCACTAAGCAAATTAGAAAATTGGAAGATAAATCCCAATTTTTTATTTCTAAATGAGGAAATTTCATTGTCATCAAGTGTTGCAGTCCCAATTCCATCAATGAAGATCTTTCCATTTGTTGGACGATCTAATAATCCAATCATGTTAAGCAATGTTGATTTGCCAGAGCCAGAACTTCCAACAATCAGAACAATTTCTCCTCGCTCAATTGAAAGTGATACATTATCAAGAGCTTTTATTTTTAATTCTCCTTCTCCGTAAATCTTACTTAGATTGGTGATTTCAAGTACTCTAGGCAGTTCTCATAGCCTCCACTGGCAACAGCTTGGTTGCTCTATACGACGGGTATAGTGATGCAATAATTGCCAAGAAAAATGAAGTCAAAGCTGTCTGTGTGATCTTTTCCCAGTTATAGGTGACTTCAAGAGGGAGGCTATTATTGAATTCCATTTTTGTTTCCTTTGCATAATACGTATAGCCTAATCCGGCAGCAGTTCCTACGCCAGCACCAATTGCTCCAATAATCATTCCTTGAAAAATAAAAATTATTAGAATGTCTTTTCTTTTAGCTCCTATTGATCTCATGACACCAATTTCTCTAGTTTTTCCATTTACTAACATCATCTGAATTGTAACAATAGCAAATGCTGATGACATCATCCCAAAGTAACCTATCATGTTAATCATTGCAATTCCAGATCTAAAACCAGCAAGTTGTTGTTCTGCTGATTCTTCTATAGTTTCTGCACGAAAATCATCGTTAGGAAAAGAACGCAAGAAGAATTCTTTTACTTCTAATGCTTTAGAAGGATCATTTAGTTTTACCATTATTGAACCAGTTTGTCCAGATCTACTTAACATATCACGTAAAGTATCAATATGTATGACAACAGTATAATCAAATCCTTGACCTCCAGGTGATTTTGCAATTCCAGAAACAGTAAATCTTTGAATTTGATCTTCTCCCCATCTATCAACTACTTTAACTTTAATACTATCTCCCACTTGAGCTCCTCCAAGATCTTTTGCTACATTAGATCCTAACACAATAGAATTTCTTGAGAAGACATAGTTTCCTTCTAAAATAGTTTCATGAACAGTAGATGTTCGAATATCACGAAATGGATCTACTCCTACAATTGGTATTCTAGTTTCTTCATATCGCTTTCCATTTTTTATCATATTTATTTCGGCAGTTGATGAAAGCCGCGGAGTAGCCGCTTCAACATATGGAATTCTTTCAAACCAATTTACAAGTGATAAATCTGATTTATCGATATAGTCGGATTCATCAGTTACAAGAATATCACCATTTCGATAATTACTGATATCTCTAACTATGGCATCAAACAGTCCTTGAAATATTACAAAATTTACGTGAATTACCAAAATCCCAATGGTTACAGCTAAAACTGCACCAATCAAACTACTTCTTTTATTGAAAAGCATTCTTTTTGCTAATCTTAATCTATAATCCACAAGAGTAAATAAAATAGTCTAATATTTAATGTATATGATATATAATACTATGATTATAGACAATTTTATATTAAATAAGTAAATACTATATTCTATGGAGCTATTTTAGGTGATGAAATGGACAATTTAGATATGAAAATTCTAAGCAGACTTTTGAATAATTGTAGAGAATCTGACAGGCAAATAGGCATAAAATTGGGAATATCTGGTGGAGCAGTTCGTGCTAGAATTAGAAAGATGGAAGAGAGAAAAGTTATTGGAGAATTTTTTATCAAAGTTGAACCATCTGTATTTGGTTATGGTGTTTTGTACTTTGTTGTATCAGGAGAAAATATTGACGAGATTTTTGAGCAAGTAAGTCTTGTAGGTGAGCCATTTTTTGTGGTACCATGTGTAGGTGGAATTTCAGTCTGCAGTATTGTTGTAAAAGAGAATATGAAACAAAAAATTGAGCTTGCAAGTAAATTGATGAAAGATGTTAGAGTCCTATCAATTTTTGAAGCAGAGAATACTGGATTTAGTTCAAATCTTACAAAAACAGATTTAGAAATTCTAGAGAAACTAATAATAGATCCTAGACAGAAAATTGAAAATATTGCTAAAAGTACAAACTTGTCAACTAAAACAATAACAAGATGTATTGAAAAGTTACAGAAGAACGATGGAATACAGTTTACCTTAATTTATGATTCTAGAAAAATTGAAGATTTTATTCCTCATGCCATACTTACTTGGATAGAAGGTAATCTAAAAGAAACATTAGAAAATCTGAATAATACTTTTTCTGAATCATATTTACAAATTCCTTTCATTGCAAAAAATCAAATTGTTTTATTTATGTATAGTGATAATATTTTCAAGATGGATGAATTAACTCAAAAAGTTAGAACCATTAAAAATGTGAAATCAGCAGATTTATTTATTCCAAAAAAGATTTTGTTTTACATCAAATGGTTAGAAAAGGCTATTAATAATTTCAAAAAATCATCTAGATTACATTTAACATATCAAACAAATTAAATAATATGATTTCTAAGATTTTTTATGAAGAAAAAGAAAATCTATGAGGGAAAAATTTTAGGTCTTAGTGTTTATGATGGGAAAATAGAGGGAAGAAGAGTCAAACGTGAAATAATAGAACATCGAGGTGCTGCAGCAATGCTTGCTTTTGATGAAAAAAATAAAGTAATTCTTGTTAGGCAACATAGATTTCCTCATGGATATGTTTTAGAGATTCCTGCTGGGACATTAGAGAAAAGAGAAGAGCCAATAAAATGTGCATTCAGAGAACTAGAAGAAGAGACGGGATATAGAGCAAAAAAGATGACCCCATTAATCACCTACTATCCATCAATTGGCTATAATTCTGAGATAATTCACTGTTTTCTAGCCTCAGGATTAAAGAAAATTGCTGGTTTGAAATTAGATGATGATGAAATATTATCTGTAGTAAAAATGGATTTGCAAAAGCTACTTAGAATGATAAAATCTGGAAAAATTCAAGATTCAAAAACAATTTGTGCAGTCTTGACTTATGCTGCTAAAAAGAAATTATACTAATTATTCGTTGTAGATAGGCTGTACAAGATCTACTACATCAGCCCAAGATTTTGCTATTCTTTCAAACATATACACCACATCAAGAAAATCTATCGGAATCTGTTTTTTATTATCTAATGTAATTCTTAGTTTACTAAGTTTTTCTTGATATTTTTTATGTAGTGATATTGCTTCAATAGCCAAAAGTCTATCAGGTTTTGTGAATGCATTAATAGATTTTTCTGCAAGTTTACTAAAATCCTTAACTACATCAAAGATTTTTTTTGAGTGTTCTTTTGATAAAGATGAATTATAAATAAAATTTGAAAGTTCAACAATTGAATCACCTGCATTTTCAAGAAGATTTGCTGCAACTCTATAATCAATAATATCAATATTTTCTAAATTAAATGCATTAGCTAATCTTTTATCAACAAGTGTACTACGAATTAAACGGACAAGTAAGAAATACTGTCTATTAACCTCAACATCACGTTTAGATAATGTTTGTAAATTGGACTTGTCATCTAAAATTAATCCATTTAATGTATCATCATACATGCCAAGAGCAATTGAGCTCATTCTTTTGAGAATTTTTTCTGGATTAAGTGTTATTGTATCTAAAAGAAATTGTGTGTTGATATGAGATGCATCTTCTTCAATGATTTCCATTCCAACTAATCTTCTCATGGAGTTACGAATTTTTTCTCTATCTTCTGCCGGAATGGTTGATTTTGAATTAATTTGAATAAGATCATATCCTAAAAGATAAGCTCCAGTAATATTTGCGGTAATATTTTCTTCTTTGGGTAATGGGTAGGAAATTACAAGTTCTTTTGTTGGACGTGTCTCCCTATTTGCAGATATTGAAATACTATCCTGCCCGGTTTCAATTTCTACTTGATGACCTTTATCCAGATTATTTGCATCAACCCACTCTTTTGGTAGTGATACTAGAATACTACTTCCAATTCTTTGTAGTCGTCGAATAAATTTAGCCAATTTATACTAATTTAATTAATTTAAGCCATATTCTTATATTTTGTGTAAAATTTAAACTAAGAACAATGGAGGCTACGGCATTTTGTCCCGCTCACATCACAGGCTTTTTTAAAGCTTATTTAGATGACAGTCAAAATTCTTTAGAAAATTTTGGATCTACGGGAGCTGGATTCTCAATTAAACAAGGAGTTACAACAAGAGTAAAAGTAGATACAAAAGATAATCAAGAATCAAACTTTAGAATCACAACAAAAGGATATCAACCAGATAAAACAGATGTATCAGAATTTGTTTTAAATGAATTCTTAAAGCTTGGAAAATTTTCAAATAAGTTTTTTGATATTGAACATGAGATATCAATTCCAGTTGGATATGGTTTAGGTTCTAGTGGTGCAGTTGCATTATCACTCTCATTTGCATTAGATCAAGCTCTTGAAACAAAATTAGATAAAACAACAATTGGGCAAATTGCACATAATGCGGAAGTTAATTGTAAAACTGGATTGGGGGATGTTTTAGCATCATTTCATGGGGGTTTTGAAATTCGTGTAAAACCTGGTGCCCCAGGAATTGGTTGTGTCGAAAAAATCTTTACAAATGAAATCTCTGTAATTATGATATGTTTCTCTCCAATTTCTACAAATAAATTCATCAAAGAACGTTTATCTCAAATTAATGGTCTTGGTGGAAAAATGGTAAACAGATTATTAGAATCAAAAAATTATAAACATTTTCAAGATATGTCGTTAGAATTTGCAAAATTTGTTAATGTTATAACTCCAAGAATGCAAAAATTAGTTAATGAGTTATCTAAAAATAACATTAAATGTGGAATTGCATTTTTTGGAGAGACAGTTTTTTCAATGATTCCAAAAGAAGATGAAGATAGAGTTTTAGAGATTTTACAAAAGTATTCTGATGGAATAGTAATAAAATCAGAATTGGATAATAATGGAGCAAGAGTTCTTTACAATTAATTGAAATTGCATGCCTTTAATTCCTAAATCACATCCTAGAGCTAAATCACTTTTAATTCGTGAAAAACTAGTTAATGGATTTGATAATGGATTGGTTGCAAAAGAAGGACTTTTAGCTCAAGGAAGAGGAGAAGCCTTTGATTATCTACTAGGAGAAAAAACAGGCAAGGCTGCGAAGCAGGCCATTAAGGCTGCAGCAGCACAACTTCTTTTGGCAGAAATACCTGTAATCTCAGTTAATGGAAATATTGCAGCCTTATGTCCAAAACAAATCGTAAGACTATCAAAACAGATTAAGGCAAAACTTGAGGTAAATCTGTTTTACACTAACAAAAAGAGACAACAGGCAATAATTAGGACTCTCAAAAAGAATGGGGCAAGAGAGGTTTTAGGTACAAGTCTTACTTCATCTACAAAACTATCAGGTATTGATTCAGCTAGAAGGATTGTAGATAAAAATGGAATTTTTGCAGCTGATGTTGTAGTTGTACCTCTAGAAGATGGAGATCGAACGTTGGCACTTAGGAAGGCAGGAAAGACTGTTATTACATTTGATCTAAATCCTCTTTCTAGAACTTCACAAACTGCCAACATTACAATTGTTGATAATGTTACACGAGCAATTGATTTGTTAATTGATGAGTCTAAAAAACTATCTAAAAAGAATCGAAAAACTCTTCAAAAAATTGTTAATAATTTTGATAATAAGAAAAATCTCACGGAAAATGTTATTCAAATAAAAAATAATCTTACAAGGAGAGCTAGAATTGCATAAAACAGTACAAGATATTCTAAATATGAAAAAAGAAAAGAAGAAAATTTCAGTAATTACAAGTTATGATTACACTCTGGCTTCTCTATGTGATAATTCAGGAATTGATGTATTGTTAGTTGGAGATAGTGCAGGTATGGTAATGCTTGGATATGAAAATACAATTCCTGTAACGATGGATCAAATGTGTATGTTTACAGAAGCAGTTAGTAGAGCAAGAAAGAATTCGTTATTGGTATCAGATTTACCATTTATGTCATACCAAGCAAGTATAGAAGATGCTATCAATAATTCGGGTAGACTAATCAAAGCAGGAGCTGATGCTGTAAAACTTGAAGGTGGTTCAGTAATGGCTGAGACAATTAGTGCAATTGTGGATGTAGGAATTCCAGTAATGGGTCATATTGGATTACAACCTCAAACAACAGTGCTTTCACAGGGGTACAAAGTACAAGGAAAAACAAAAGACACAGCAATGAGGTTAATTGAGGATGCAAAAGAGCTTGAAGAAGCAGGTGTGTTTAGTATTGCATTAGAAATGGTCACTCATGAGGTAGCAAAGATAATCTCTGAAACTGTTAGTATACCTACAATTGGAATTGGTTCAGGAGTAGGTTGTGATGGACAAGTACTAGTTGTTCAAGATTTGTTAGGAATGTACGATAAGATAAAACCAAAATTTGCAAAAAGATACATGAATTTATCTGAAGATATTGTAAAATCACTTAAAATTTTTAAAAAGGATGTGGAATCAGGTGTGTTTCCTGCAGCAGAGCACTGGTTCTCAATGAGTGAAGAAGAGTTAAAAAAATTACGTGAACAAATTGGCAGCTAAAAAGAAGATAAAGAAAAGAGAACATCCATCTTTAGATATTGTTAGTTCATATGGTGTAGAATTATCTGGAAAAAGAATTGTACTTTGTGTTGCAGGAAGTGTTGCAGCATACAAAGCAATTGAACTTGCAAGATTACTTATGAGACATGGAGCAGATGTGACATGTGTAACAAGTAATGCTGCTACAAAATTAATACAGCCTGATTATTTCAAATGGGCTACTGGAAATGAGGTAATTACAAAACTTACAGGTGAACTAGAACATATTAGATTAGCAGATTATAATCAATCAGATCTAATAATTGTATATCCTGGTACTGCTAATACATTAGGAAAATTAGCAAATGGTATTGATGATACACCAATTTCTACTGTACTTACTGTAGGGTTTGGATCAAAGATTCCAATTTTAATGTGTTTAGCGATGCATGATTCAATGTATGGGAATTTAGCTGTAAAAAAAAATATACAATTTCTAAAAAATAAAATTGAGTTTATTTCTCCTCAAATGATTGAAGGAAAAGCAAAAGCTCCAGAACCAGAAGATGTTTTAGAATATATTCTAAAGAAATTTGGATTCTCATCAGCATTAAAGAATAAAAAAGTGTTAATGACTGCAGGACCAACAATTGAACATATAGATCCTGTTCGAGTAATTACAAATCAAAGTACAGGAAAAACAGGACTAAGTTTAGCGTCTGAATTAATTTCTGCAGGAGCCAAAGTTACTCTTGTTTATGGTCCTGGAGAAGAAAAACCCCCTAATGGTGCAAAGATTATCAATGTTTTATCTAGCAAAGAAATGCTCAATGCTGTTAAAACAGAATTAAAGAAAAAATTTGACATTGTAATAATGACTGCAGCAGTTGCAGATTACATCCCAACAAATCCAAGCAAGAAAAAGATCAAAAGTTCAAAAGATAAAATAGAAATTAGTCTCAAAAAAGCACCAAAAATTATAGATCAAATTAAAAAATTTCAAAAAAATGTATTGTTAGTAGGCTTCAAGGCAGAGACAAATCTAACAAAAAATCAATTAATCAAATCCGCTCAAAAAAAATTAAAAGAATCATCTTCAGATATGATAGTAGCAAACGACATTGGTTCATCAAGATATAAGAAAAATCCTCAGAACAATCAGGTAATTATTGTAGATACTGAGAAAGTTGTTATGTCAAAATGGATGAATAAACAAAAAATTGCAAAGTTTATCAAAAAACAAATTGAACAAAAAATAAAATGAAACTCAAGCATTCTGAATACAAACAAAGAACCATGAAAATTTGGAATGAATTTGCTCCTCGTTATCATAAAGGATGGGCCAGTGTAAGTGTAGGGCCATTTCAGAGCACTGCAAAATTAATAGAATTGGTAGATATCAACAAAGGTAACAAAGTTTTAGATCTTGCATGTGGTACAGGTGTAGTAACAAAAAAAATTCGAAGTAAGGTTGGTAATTCAGGATATGTTATAGGTGCTGATACTTCAATCACTGCAATTAAAATAGCAAAAAAGTGGAATGAAAGAAAATCAAATTTAGATTTTGTAAATATTGATGCAGAAAAGTTTTATTTTTCAAAAAAATTTGATGTTGTCACTTGTCAGTATGCATTGTTTTTTTTCCCAAGTGCCCAAAAAGCATTAAAAAATATGAGAAATAGCCTCAAAAAATCAGGCAAAATAGGAATTTCAGTTCATGGGAGTAAAGAGAGAGTTCCTTATTTTAGCAGTATTTTAGATTCAGTGACTCAATACATCCCAGATTATATCCCTCCTGGTGCACCAAATCTTGATAGATTTGGTACAAAATCTGCATTAAAAAAAGAGATCAGTAGAGCAGGATTCTCAAAAATATCTGTAAAAGAATTTGTTTTTCATTACAGTCCTGGAAAATTTGAAGATTATTGGAGAAATTATATCAAATACATTCCAAAACCTCTAAAAGAAAAGCTAGATGGATTAGATTATTCAAAAAGAAAACAATTGAAACAATTAGTAAAAGAGAAAACAATTCAATACACAAAGAAGAATGGTGAAATTCTATTTCCATGGCAAGTTTTAATTTTAACTGCAAAATACTAGAAAATCGGAGAGATAGAAATGGGTAAAGATCGAAAAGAGAAAGAAGAAAAACCAAAAAAGAATGATTTTAAAGCATTTCTTAAAAAAAGAGCACCAATTTATCTCGGTATAATTGGATTGTTCATGTTATTTGTAGTTCCTGATTTAATGAAAGGGGATTTAGAGAGTAGTTTTCCAGAACTTTCATCTGAAGAACAACAAGTTGTTGATATCTTAATGGGGTATAATGGACCAAATGAATCTGGATTAACTGTAATGGATGCAATTTCAATGAAAATTAGCGAAGAATATCCAGATGAAAAAATTTACGACAACAAAAAAACCAATGTAGAACTAATTGTATCAAGTGTAGGTTCAGAAGAGTATCAAGTTGTTTTGAATTTTGAGTCACATAAAGGAGAAATGAATTATAATTGGAATGTAGATATGACTTCTGGAAAAATTACATCAAATAATCAAGAATCAAAATACATCATTAATTTAGTAGACTTTTATGATTAGGCTCAAATTGTAACTAAATCTTTAGTAAATTTGTGCATTACAATTGGCAGATCTCTTACAATTAGTGAATCTTCTATTCTAATTCCAAATTTGTTTTCAATATAGATTCCTGGTTCTACAGTAATTGCCATATTTTCTTTTAATTTTGTATCACTTTTAGAAGAAACAGTTGGAAGTTCATGTACTTCTAATCCAATTCCATGACCAGTAGAATGAATAAAGTATTGACCATAGTTTTTTTCTTCAATGTATTTTCTACATGCAGAATCTACATCTTTACAATCTACATTTAGTTTAACAGCTTTTAGACCAAGTTTTTGAGATTCTTTAACAATTTCATAAGCTTCATTTGCTTGAGTTGAAATTTTTCCAAGTGCAAATGTTCTAGTCGCATCAGAAACATATCCCTTGTATCTTAATGTAAGATCAGTTACTACAAGATCACCATTTTTGAATTTTCTTTGACTAACTTGAGCATGTGGTAAAGCACCGTTAGGACCTCCAGCAATAATTAGAGGGTTAAGTGTAGATTTGTATCCAGTATCAAACATTTGTTGTTCCATTGCATATTTCATCAAAATTGTTTGTAATTCTGATTCTTTTTGACCAACTTTCATCTTTTTTGAACAAATCTCAAACATTTCATCTATGATTTTAGAAGCTTTTTTGAGTATTTGGATTTCTTTTTCGTCTTTAATTATACGAGAATTATAAAATGGCTCTGTAGATGATTTTATTTTTGGAATAGATTTCTTCAGAGACATCATAATAGAATAATTTTGGCAATCAGTACAAATACGATTTTTCTTTATTTTTTCTATAAGCGATGAAATTAAGCCAGTTCCACGTTCTGCTGTAATTACATCACAGTCTTGAGATTCTCCTTTTGCTCTTCCCACTTCAAGTTCTGGAGCAATGATAGTTGTTTTTCCATTTTTTTCAAGTAATCCTACTGCCTCACCCCAAAATCCAGTCATGTAAAACAAGTTCTCAGGCTCAAATGTAACTAGTGTATCACAGCCGATCTTTTGTGCATATTTTAAAAGATTTTTTCTACGCTGTTTCATACAAAAAAATCTCTGTTTCTCAATTTATGTATGATGTAAAGTTTGTATATGGAAATTTTGATTGGATCTTTATGACAGAAGAAAAGAAGAAAGTAGTTGCATTACTATCAGGAGGGTTAGATAGTCAACTTGCAGTAAGAATGATGCAAGAGCAAGGTTTTGAAGTTTCAGCTGTTGCAATAAAAACTCCTTTTTGTGATTTTGATTGTGGGAGAGGATGTGGGTTTGAAATTAGAGAAAGAGCTGATGATCTTAATATTAATTTAAAGACAGTTTATCTTGGTGATGAATACATTGAGATGTTAAAACATCCAAAACATGGAATTGGTGCTGGTTTTAATCCATGCATTGATTGTAGAGCAATGATGTTTGATGCGGCAAAAAAACACATGGAAGAAATTGGTGCAGAGTTTATTATTTCAGGTGAAGTATTAGGTCAACGTCCAATGAGTCAACATGCACCATCATTACATATTATTGAAAAAGAATCAAATTTAACTGGAAAAATTGTTAGACCGTTATCTGCTGGATTATTACCACCAACAGATGCTGAAAAAGATGGTTTGATCAAAAGAGAAAATCTTGGAATGATTAAAGGAAGACAAAGAAAAATTCAAATACAAATGGCTAAAGAATATGGAATTGAAAATCCACCAAATGCAGGTGGTGGTTGTTTATTAACAGAGCCACAATTTGGAATTAAAGCTAAAGATTTGTTTGATCATATGGAAACTCCAACAATTAATGAAATTGATTTGTTAAAAATTGGAAGACATTTTAGATTAGATGAGAAAACAAAATTTGTTGTAGGAAGAAATAAAGATGAAAATGAAATGATTAAAGCATTAGCATTACCTGGTGATATTTTACTTGAAGCTAAAGATTACGTAGGACCAGTTTCAATTTTACGTGGTAAGAATGCAAAGTTACATGTAGAATTTGCATCAGCTGTAACTCTAAGATATTCAGATGCACCAAAAACTGAACACAGTATTGTTTCTGTTAAAAATAGAGATTCAACTGATGAAGTTAGTTCAGAATGTGCTAAAGAACAATCTTATATCAAATTTAGAATGTAGGCATGAAATTTTTTAAAAATTAGTTAGAACTAAGGAAGAGTTTTTGTGGGAGTAGATCGCATTTTCGTCAAGGATGCAAAAACAAGAAACCCCCACATATCTAAAGGCTATAACGATTAGAGACATCAGTGATGTTCATTCTATCAAAGAAGATATCAAAAAGGGTATGATTTTGATTCTGAGAGTTACACCATTAGCACACAAGGATGTGGATCAACTTCGGAAAGTAGTTGAAGAGTTGTATTCTATTGCAAAAGCTGCTGGTGCAGATATTGCAAGATTAGGAGAAGAGAGAATTATTATTGCTCCATCTGGTGTAAAGATCTGGAAACCAGAATACGATCTAAAATAATTTAATTGCTTCTTGAATTTGAGGATAATGAGCAGGTACTCTATACATTCGTCTAATATTCATAGCAAGATTTTCTGATTTTTTACGTTCTCCGTGATTAACTAGAACTCTTCGAAGTTTTGGTCTTAGTCTTTGTACAAATGACATCAACTGATTATAATCACTGTGACCACTAAATCCATCTAGTTTTTCAACACTACTATTGATGGTAACAACTTCAATTTTACCTTCTTTTCCTAACATGGATACTTGTTTAGAACCATCAAGAACTCTTCTTCCCATAGTTCCATTAACTTGGTAAGAAACAAACAATACTTTGTTCTTTTTGTCAGGTGCAATGTTTTTGAAGTATTCTAAAACAGGACCGCCTTCTAACATTCCTGATGTTGCTAAGATAATACATGGTGAATTCTCTCTCATTGGTTCTTCCCTAGCGTCTGCGTGTTCAATATTAGTGAAATATTCAGAATCAAATGGATTATCATCAGTCTCTAAGATTTTTTTCTTAAGTTCTCTTTCCAGATATTCTGGATAGGATTCATGAATGGCTGATGCTTCAGAAATCATTCCTTCTGTAAAGACTGGTGCTTCAACCATTTCTCCTGATTTCATATAATGATCAATTACCATCATGATTTCTTGTGCACGACCAACTGCTGGAATAGGTATCAAAACTTTACCGTCATCTGCCAAAGTGTTATTTACTGCGTTAATGAAAGCAGATTCTACCTCTTGCCTAGTTGGTTGGATATCTTCTTTAAGACCATAGGTACTTTCAATCAACAATGTTTCTACTCTTGGAAAATTCCAGCTAGCAGCTTCAAACAAAATACTTTTTCCGAATTTTATATCACCTGAATAAACAAAGTTATGATTACCATTTCCAATATGAAAATGACATAAGGCTGAACCTAGAATGTGACCTGCATTTGCAAGAACTAATTTTATGTCAGGAGAAATATCGGTAACAGTTCCATATGGTAAAGTAATTGTCTGTTTCATAATTTGTTTAACATCACGTTCTGAGTAGATTGGAGTTCTACCTTGTGCAGTAGCTACTTTGATTGCATCTAATTGAATTAAGTTCATCATAGGAAGTGTTGGTTCAGTACAATAGATTGGACCTTTATAGCCATATTTGCACAATGTTGGCAAAAATCCAGTGTGATCCAAATGTGCATGTCCAATAACTACTGCATCTAGATCATCTAATGTAATATCGAGAGAATCTAATCTTGGAAATGCGTCCATTGGAGATCGTGCACCAGGATTAATTCCACAATCAATTAAGATCTTACTTTCAGGTGTAGATAATAACATTGAAGATCTTCCTACTTGACCAAATCCACCAAGGGTATGAAGAGAAACTTCAGTTCTTTGAGATAGTCTAGGTCTGAAAATGTCATCACCAACTTGTTTCAGCTGTTTATTTCTCTCGGAGGAGGATTGTTTTAGAGTTGCATTAATTGTTTGAATTGTACGTGAAGGTATAGTTGTAGCTTTCCGAATACGTAATCTCCATCCTGTTTTCTCAGTAACATCAACATGATTGAATTCCTTTGCATCTCTTTGTAGTAGCCAAGGTCTTTTTACTTCAACTGAGACTTCACCAGTAGCTGTATCAAAGATAGTTCCTTGTAGATTTGCTTCTTTTGGTACACATTCTGCAAGAATTCGTCTAGCTTCATCTTCAGGTTTTCTAATTGATTCATCAGTTCTTACAACAATTCTTTTTTTTATTACATTTACAAGATTAGATATTGTTTCATTATTTTCCATTAGATAACGAGGAGTCTTTGTGTAAAGAGCAATTCGTGGTCCTTCGTATTCTATTTTTGTAATATTTGCCTCTTTGGGAATACTTTGCAGTATGGTGGCCATTATATTTTGGCTAGAAGGTAATTCTTTTTGTTGTTGTTTTCTTTGCATAAAATCACTAAAGTTCGATGACTGTTTTCTTTTGTTCATCGGTCAAAAGACGGAATCCATCTTTATCCATTACTGCGATGTTAATTCCATCGCCAGTACCAATATTTCTAACTATTGCGGCTTTAACAGCTTGTAGAGCTATTTTTTTTGCTTCTTCAACTGTAAGATCTTCTTTATATTTTTCTTCAAGTAAACCATAAGCTACTGGTGAACCGCTACCAGTTGTAACATACGATTTCTCTTCAACTGAACCAAACATATCAACGTTAAACAATGCAGGACCATTTACATCATAACCACCAAGCAAGATATCAGCCATAAATGGATAGCCTCGATTTTGATGGAATATCAATGAACAGAGTCTTGCGAGTGAATGAATTGCGATTGGGTTTTCTTGTTCAACTCTGTGTAAATTAGAATGATAACGTAAAATATCAACAATATTTTGTGCGTCTGCCACACCACCAGCCAAGGTTAATCCCGCGTGTAGATCAATTTTTTGAATTTTCATTGTGTTATTGTTTGCAATAAAATAACCAGCACTGGCTCTCATATCAGCACATAATATGACACAGTCTTTAGCCTTGATACCTACAGTGGTAGTCCCATGCAGAATTTTTTCTTCAACGTTGTTCGACAAAAAATACACCTATTAAGATAAAGTAAGTGGCATCTCACCCTTTTAAATAACTTTTTGATTCTCTGAAATCATAAATAATGACAAAAAATCAAGATCGCATGCAATCGCATACGATGGAATTACCTAGGCTCATTGAAATTGGTGAGAAGAATATTGCTGATTTTGGAAAATTTCTAAACTCACTAAACAAACCAAAAAAAGTTTCTTTGATAGCTGGAATAAATGTTCAAAAAGTTTTAAGGAAAAAAATTGAAAAATCACTCAAATCAAAAAAAATTCAATTTATTTGGCATACATCAAAAGATAATCAAGTAAAATCATTAAATCAAATTCAAAAAAATGTTAAAAAAGATAATTCTGATTTGATTGTTGGTATTGGTGGAGGTCGTTCTGTAGATACAGCAAAATTGATTTCATATAATTTGGGTAAACAATTTGTAAGTTTACCAACTGCAGCTTCTCATGATGGAATGGCAAGTCCATTTGTATCTGTAAAAAGTAACATACCACATTCAATTGTGGCATCTGCACCAATGGGTGTTTTTGTAGATATTGATGTAATTAGAAAAGCACCTGTTAGATTGTTAGCTAGTGGTTGTGGAGATCTTATTGCAAACATTATAGCAGTAAAGGATTGGCAATTAGGTCACAAAAAGAAGAAGGAGTACTATGGAAGATATGCAGCAAATCTAGCAATGATGAGTGCCAAGATAGTTATAGAAAATTCTTCCAAATTTGCAAAGAAAGGATTGGATGCAAGGGTAATTGTAGAAGGATTGATCAGTGCAGGAGTAGCGTCGTGTATTGCAGGAAGTAGTAGACCATGTTCTGGTTCAGAACATCTTTTTTCACACGCACTTGACAAAATTGCTCCTGGAATTGGACTACATGGAGAGAAATGTGGAATTGGTTCTATTATGATGGCAAAATTACATGGACAAGATTGGAAAAAAATTATTAAGACATTGAAAGATGTTGGAGCACCAACAACTGCAAAACAAATTGGTCTTAAACCAGATGTGATAATAAAAGCTCTAACTATTGCACAAGGATTAAGACCAGAGAGATATACAATTTTAAAAGAAATTAAAATGACTGAGAAAAGAGCACGTAGTCTTGCAAAGAGTACAAAAGTAATTTAAGTTAAGCAGTTTTTTGTTCAGGTACTTTTTGTTTTATTTCAGATTTCTTTTCCTGAGTTTGTTTATTGATATGTGTTTCAACAAAACTTGCTTTTTCCAAAGTTGGAACAAATTTAAAAATATCTAATTGAATAAAGTGTTTCATTATTTGTAAACCATCTACACGTAAAATTTCCTCAGGAATTACAATGTGTACTTCTTTATCCTTCAAGTCAAATGCAATTTTTGAATCCTCTACAGGGAATCTGTTTTTAAGAATTCCATCTATCTTGTCAGTTGGAGAATCTAATGATTTGATTACATTTACATCAAAGAGAATTATTTTTCCTGCAAATCTGTGGTTGTAATCAATTTGGACTCTACCAGATCCAATAAAACGAATAATTCCTCTTTTATTATCAACTTCAATTGTATCACCTACTGAAACTTTCTCTGCATCTTCACCTAGTTTTCTTATAGGAATCATTCTAACTTTTTTAGAATCTCTTTCACCAAAACCTTTGTCAGGCGTAACTTCAACTGTAAGTTTATCTCCAACAGATGTTTTTGCAAGTGCTTCATCTAATCCTTTGAGAACAGGATAAGATACTTCACCAATAGAAACTAGTTTTGGGTGATATTTGACATTTTGTTCATGAATTGAATGTTTTTTTGCATCCTCTTCAATGGTGGTATCAAAGACCTCATTGGTATCTTTTACTTTTGCAGTATAGTCTACTAGAATTAATGAACCTTTATCGAAAGTCAATGTGTTCGGTCTCGAATTTCCTTATATTAAGTTAACAGGGTCTAGAGAGCTTTTAGTTTCTCTTCTGCAGTTTGAAGTCCTGCTTTAGCATCTGTATCATACCCCATCATTGATAAGGTAGATGAAATTGCAGAAATAGTTCGCATTACATGATATGGACTAACTTCTCCCATACATCCAACTCTGAATACTTTTCCTTTAAGATCTCCAAATCCGCCTGCCACTAAGACTCTGAATTTGTTTGCTAGTGTGTTTCTGAAAGTCTTGTCTTCTAGTCCATCCAAATAGTTTAATGCAACAATTGAAATCGAGCGATCTTCTTCTTTTGCAACATATGGTGTTAAACCAATTGCACTTAATCCAGAGTATAATGCATCAGAACAAATCTTGTGACGTTTGTAGACATTTTGTAGTCCTTCTTCTAACATTATTGTTAGGGCTTCTCTGTATGCATAAAGTAAAGGTAATGCAGGAGTAAAAGGAGTATGTTTTGATTCTTCATAGTATTGAAAGTATCTTGCTAAATTGAAGTACATTGTGGATGGTGGGTTTTCGATCATGTATTTTTTGGCTTTAGCACTTACAGATATAGGAGAAATGCCTGGAGGAGCAGCAAGTGCTTTTTGTGATCCAGTTAGACACACATCGATATTCCATTTATCCACTGGAAGTTCAACACCACCAAGTAAAGAAACAGAATCTACAACATAGAATGTATCATTTCTAGATGTTAAATCAGATATTTTATCAAGATAATTTACCATTGTTCCAGTTGAAGTTTCATTGTGAACAACATAGAATGCTTTAACATCTTTATTGTTATCAAATGCTTCTTTTATTTGATCAAAAGTTGCATTTTGTCCGGGTGGAGTTTCAAGTCTAACAACATTAGCTCCTTGACCTTCAATAAGTTGTGATAGTCTGTTACTAAATTCTCCATTTACAGGAATTATGATTTTATCACCTTTTTTAACTAGATTAATTACACTTGCTTCTACAGCACCTGTTCCAGATGCAGATAATACGACAATATCGTTTTGTGTTTCAAATACTTTTTGAGTTTTTTCAATAACATCAGTGTATAACTCAACAAAATCATCACTTCTGTGATTAATAATTGGTGCAAGCATTGCTCTCATTACTCTATTAGGTACATTTGTTGGACCTGGAAGCATTGAAAGATATTCCATATGTTATCTACTTTGTCAGTGAGATATGAGGTTTATTTATAATTAGAGATTTTTCAAACGCTCTTTTGCACTAATGTTAATCAGAAAATTTTTTGTACCTTCAGGAACAAGATCATCCCATTTTTGATCGCTGATTATTAAATTACGAATGTTAGTTCCAGATAATTCATCTCTTTTTAAAAATGGAATAGAAATTACTTGAACAGATCTTATTGAATACAGATGTTTTGTAAACTCATCATTTGAAAAAACTATATCAAATTTTGGAACAATATTATCTATTTTTTCAATCCATTGAATATGATTATCAAAATCGGGTATAAAATAAATTGAAATTTTGTCTTTCATTGAATCATCAGTTGAAGATAGAATCATTTCTTTTCGCTCCTCAGTAGAGAAAGGATCGTTTTTTTGTGCAGGTTTGTTAGAACTACCTATGCCTACCCATAATTTGTCTACTTTTGATAGTGCAAACTGAAATGCTTCTAGATGACCCAAGTGAAAAGGTTGAAATCTTCCGATCAGCAAACCGTTCATACAAAAATATAGAAAATTTCTTTTAAAAAACTATCATAAAGAGTTGTAATTGGAAAAAACTGTGGAATTTCTAAAAATTAATGGAGGATATGGTGAAGGAGGAGGACAAATAATACGTTCAGCAATTGCACTTTCATGTATTACAAAACGACCAATTCATTTAGAAAATATAAGGAAAAACAGGAAAGTTCCAGGATTAAGACCACAACATCTTACAGCAATAAAAATTCTTCAAAAAGTTGCAAATGCTAAAGTGGTTGGGGCAGAAATTGGTTCTACTGAATTAAAATTCATTCCAGGTAATATTAAAAATTTAGAACTAGTTGAAGATGTGGGAACAGCAGGAAGTATTTCTTTAATTTTACAAGTTTTAATCCCTGTAGTCGCTATTTCTCAGAAAAAACTTAGTTTAACAATTAAAGGAGGTACAGATGTGCTTTGGAGTCCCTCTATTGACTACACTCAATATGTGTTAAGAGATGCATTTTCTAGAATGGGAATAGAATTTTCATTTGAGTTAAGCAAACGTGGTTACTATCCAAAAGGAGGTGGAGAAATTAATTTACAAGTATATCCATCTCGTGTAAAATCAATTTCATTTTTAGAAAGAAAAACAAATTCTGTTAAATTAATTTGTACGTTTTCAAAACTTTCAATTGAAAAAATTAAAAATCAAATTGAAGAGATCAAAAATAAATTAACAAAAGAAAATTTTATTGTCGAGATAGAAATTAAAAATCAAGAAGCAGAAGACTCAGGAGCATCTTTGTTAATTTACAGTATTGATGAAGATTCAATTATAGGAGTTGATGCGTTGTTTAATAAAAAAACACAAAGGTTTGATTTAGATTTAGATAAATTTGTTAAAAACCCATTAGGAGTAGATGAGAATTTAGCAGATATGCTTGTAGTTCCTGCTAGTTTGGGTCAGAAAAAAACAACATTTCAAGTTAGAAAAATTACAAAACATTTGGAGACAAATTTGTTTGTAACATCAAAAATTACGGGTTGTAAGTATGGGATTAGAAGATTAACTAATGGATTTGAGGTAATTATTGAGGGAGTTTCAGATTCCAGCATCAAGTAAAGCTGCAAAAAACAGAATTGCTAATGATAAAACTACTGTGACTTCTCCAAGAATAATAATTTTTTTTCTTAATTTTTGAATTTGAGATTTTGACATTTGTTTTGACATAATTTTTTCTTCAATATCTTTACGAATTACCCTAACATGTACTGCATACGTAATTATTAGAACAATAACAAGAATTATCTTAACAATTAGAAATGTTCCATAACTTGTTGAAACAAGAAGTTCAGGTTTACCGAGTAACACATGAGAACTATACAATCCGGTTGCCATTAAAATAATTAATGATGGAACAGCAATTATGTTAAATCGTCTTCCAACACGGATCATTATTTGCATTCTTTCTTCAAGGGAATCAGTCATTGTTTTTAGAAGTGGAGAAAATACAATGCCAATGAAAAGCGAACCGCCTACCCATATTGCAGCTGCAACAAGATGAATCCAAGTAAGAATTGCTTGTTCTAGCACAGTCATAAAATATGATATTTTAAATCAAATATTATGTATTTGGATCTTAACAACCTTTTTTAATTGTACATAATCTGATAGCATTGAAATGGCACTTCAGAGCAAAATAACAGTTTATGCTGCATTAGTTGGGGTTGTGGCTTTGATGGGAGGAATTTTTTTCTATGGTAGCCTTGATAATGTACAGCTTGAGCAAGTTGAGATTGAATTAATAAATGTAGAATTAAGAGATGTTAGTACAAAAGATAATCAAGCAAAATTTGATATTACATTTCTTGTAAAGAACCCAAGTGATAAAACATTTACAGTTCCACTAATTGAATACCAGCTTTACGGTGATGGGATACTGTTAGGTTCAGGGGAGTACTCTACAGTAGATATTGCAATGCCTGGAAGAGCTGCATTTTTTCCAGATACAGAAATTCCTCTAAAAAGTACATTTATTCTTTTCAAGTCTGAAGTTAATTCAGAAATTTATCAAGATGCCATAGAAAATAGAATCAATAGTTTTTCAGCGGAAGGAAGTATCACTACTCAATCTTCATGGATGACTTTGGATAAAGAATTCAAAACAGGATTTTAATTGAAAAAGTGGGCCGAGTGAGATTCGAACTCACGATCACCGCCGTGTCGAGGCGGTATCCTAACCAGCTAGACTACCGGCCCATTGAAAAACAAGACTAAGTGCTGGCATTATTAACGTTTAACAAAAGAAAGGATGATTAAAAAGAAAGAAAGTGTGAAATAGTTGACAGAGAATTTTACTGAAGAAGAAAAAAGAGGTTTCTATAAGGCAATTTATTCAAGAAGAGATGTAAGATCTCATTTTATCTCAAAACCAATAGAAGATAATATTTTATCAAAAATACTACATGCTGCACATCATGCCCCATCAGTAGGATTTTCTCAACCATGGAATTTTATCTTGATAAAAGATACTGAAACAAAAAAGAAAATCAAAGAATCTTTTGAGGAAGAAAAAAATCGATCATCAAAACTAGTTGAAGAACCAAAGAGATCAAAATATCTTTCATTCAAGCTAGAAGGAATTTTAGAATCTTCAGTAAATCTTTGTGTAACATATGATCCTACAAAATTTGGTCCTTTTATTATTGGCAGATCAAGCATACCAGAAGCAGGACTATACAGTGTATGTTGCGCAATACAAAATTTATGGTTATCAGCAAGGACAGAAGGAGTAGGTCTTGGATGGGTAAGTATTCTTTCAAATAAAATTTTAAAAGAAACTCTAGCATTGCCAGACCATGTTATTCCTATTGCATACTTGTGTTTAGGATATGTTGACGAATTTGCAGAAAAACCAGATCTTGAGACTGCAGGTTGGTTACCAAGACTAGAACTCAAAGATGTTGTATATTTTGAAAAATGGAATGATAAAGAAAATAAGAATTGGAATGGAATTAAAGAAATGATTAGAAATAATCTTGATTACGCTTAAATAATTAAGAGTGTTTTTTTTTGCTGGGCTTGTGGCGCAGAGTCATTTGACGCGAAACATGGATAGCGTGGTACTCTCCTAAGGTACAGGTCGAGGGATCGAAGCCCTCCAAGCCCGTTAAATTTTCAAAGTCATGGAAATTTATATACAAAGATAAATGGCTTGAGATATGAAAGTTGTAGTTATTTCTGGAAGTCCAAGAAAAAATGGTCTTACACAAGTTATGATGAAGTACGTTTATGATTATGCTAAATCAAAAAACCAAGATACAAAATTGATCAATCTTTCAGACGGACAAATTGAATGCTATAGAGGGTATGGTGAAGAATACAATGAAGCTACACAGACAGCTGCAAATGACATAACGGATGCAGATGTGTGGTTAATAGGAACACCAATTTACAATTCGTTTTTTAGTTCAGCATTGAAAAATTTGTTTGAATATATCAATTATAAAAAAACTGCCGGAAAGGTATCTGGAATGGCAATTTTAGCTTCTGGAAATATTGGTTTTACCGATGTCCAGACATTAATCACACAACTGTTATCATACTTTAGAGTAGTAGCAAATCCTAAGGCTGTGTTTCTAACCACAGAAGCTATCACTGATAATTCTGTTTCGGATGTGAATGCACAAAATAGGCTAAAAGAGATGGTAGATGAAACTTTGGAAATTGCGTCTAAATTGCGTCAAGATTAAAGTGTAGATAATATTAAATTCTAACGAAGGTCAAACCTAGATAATTTTTAATGTAGGAAAAATGTTAAAATCATCAAAGTAGTGTTTGAATTTGTATTTATTATAATCATTTTCATTTACAGGAGTTTAAGCAAAGTATGCTTTTCCATAATTATCTCTTCAACAAATATCCATTGAAGTTTATTCTCTACAAAGATGTTCATTTGATAGTGAATTTTTCAATGCTAAACTAAAAAACGAATTGATAATTGGAGTTATTTTAGTTTGATAATCTATTGATTCTACAAATTAATTTGTATTATAAAATACGCTAATTAACAAATTAGCTATAATAATATCTACAAAGACTGTATTTTAGATGTTATAGAATAACTCCATATTTAGAATAAAAAATTTATTCTAATTCATTTATGTTCAAACTTTAAAAGTAAAATATTAACATGGCATAGAAATTATACTATTGAATTTGAAAAAAGACCCAACTGAATTATGTTCATGTAAATGCCATTATGGTGGTGCTGAAAGTTGCCCCAGTTGTAAAGATAATCATGGCATAGAATGTTGCCATTGTAAAGATTAGAACTATTTATTTTTAGTTTTTCTTTTAGAAGATAACATTTTCAGATTTGTCAATTCAGTTTTTAATGATTCAATCTGAACAAGAGTTTGCAGGTTAGAAATTTCCTGATTTAATCTTTCAATTTCATTATCTTTTAGTTTCATGGATTCTTTGAGATCATTAAGTTCAGAAGATAATTTATGTTGAACTTGTTTTATTTTCGGAAGACTGATTTGGCTACCTGTTGTAGTAACAATGGTTTGTGTGTTACTCAAGCTTTTTTTTGCTGTTAGAATGTTCGGATGTCTGTTTATGCACGTAATCTGTACTTTTCTGGGTCATCCAACATGCAAATGTGAGAAACCATGTAATAGGGACTATTACCATAAATGTAAAATTCAGTATTGGTGCAAAGTCAATAAAGTATGGCCAAAGTCCTGTTAGTACTGCCGCAAAAGCACCAACAGAAAGAGTGGCTAAATGATTATAGAAATATCCCATTATTTATTTGAAAAAATTGTTGTTTATAAGAGTAATGCTAAAAATCATAAAATAAGATAATTAAAAAGAAAAAAGAATCGAGTTTAATCGTCTTTCTCAGAAATAGTTGATTTAGGCATATCAGATTGTAAGATTTGGATCTTTTGTAATAATTCAGTTCTCAGATCTCTTGCAACTCTCCTCACAGTTGGTCTTGGAACTCCAAGTTCATCAACAACTTTAGTATAGATATCCTGTTTGTCTGTTACTCCTTTGTCAAGAAAAGAATTAATTGCTTCTTTAATTACCGTGCTTTGATTTGTACGATTCAACAAACAATAAATTTTGTTTGTTCTATATAAGACTATAACTTGTTGGATCTCTGAAATGCTATATTTAATAAATTTGTATTTTTACTTATTAAAAAAAATAAAGTCTTCAACGATAAATTTATCAACTAAAAACGTATTGATTACTATAAATTTTTTAACATGCACAAAGTATCTATAAAAATTTTCAAAAGATTTTCGCAAAAGACTCATATGATAAGATAATAGATAAATTTTGATGACTGCTGCGAATATTGAAACAAGTTTTGGAAAGATTTCATTTAAACTTATACCTGAGTCAGCGCCGGAGACAGTTAGAAATTTTGAAAAATTAGCTAGAGAAGGGTTCTATGATGGAACTCTATTTCACAGAGTTATTCCTGGATTTATGATTCAGGGAGGCGACCCAAATACAAAAACTGATAACAAAGGTTCATGGGGAATGGGAGGACCAGGATATAATATCAAGGCTGAATTTAGTTCAAGATCTCATTTACGAGGCATAGTTTCCATGGCAAGATCACAAGATCCAGATAGTGCAGGCTCACAATTTTTCATAGTAACTGCTGATAGTACATTTTTGGATAGGCAATATACTGTATTTGGTGAAGTGTTAGAAGGCATGGATGTTGTAGACAAAATTGTAAATCTTAAAAGAGATGGCAATGATTGTCCCTTAGAAAAAACACAGATGATTCGTGTAAGTGTGGAATAAATAAATATGAAGATTCTTGGATTTCTAATAATTCTATCAATAATATTTGTAATTCCTGTGGCTGATGCCCAACTTTCACTTGGTCAAAAAGCTGTTCAGAAATCTGTAGAGGTGGTTATAAATTCAGATGGCGATGTTCATGTCAAACATGTTGTAGATTCATCAAATTATCCAAAAGATCTTGAGTTGATTTATGGAACAGTTTCAAATATTTTAGTTACAAATGAACAGGGAGAAGAGATACTATCCTCAACTTCAAGAGATAATAGCATGGTATTGATTCAACCATCTAAAGGAAATTCTATTATAGAATATAACCTTGCTAACGTACTTTCTCAAAAAGATAACTTATGGACATGGAATTTCAGCTATATTCAAACAACTTCTTTTATTATGCCTGAAGAAGTGGATGTATTATTTGTTAGTGGATCTCCTGTTTTCTTGGGTGAAAAAAAGGGAATAGCATGTCATGGATGTCAAATGGTTTTAGAATATTCAATTAATGAACCTAATAATATCAAACAAGTAAATTGGGAAGATGAAGAATTTCTTGTAGAGATTAGAACTTGGTCAGAAATAGAAAATTTTGATTTCAATTGGCTTAATAAAAAAATTAGCTTTGAAATAAATGGCAACAATCAGTTTGTCACTACTGTTGTTCCATTAGAATTGTTATTGAAACCATATACAATACTTCTTGATGAAGAAAGAATATTATATCATGAATTCAACAATAATGGAACTCATGTTTGGCTTAGTATGAGACCTGAAACTTCAGGAGAAATTACAATTACAGGAACCACAGTAATTCCTGAAACTTCAGGAGAAATTACAATTACAGGAACCACAGTAATTCCTGAAACTTCAGGAGAAATTACAATTACAGGAACCACAGTAATTCCTGAACCCCCAGGAAGTACAGCGCCAGGGCTTTCGACTAATGCAGTTATAGGAATTATAGCCGGTGTATCAGTAGGTGCCGCTACATTGGGTTATCTAGTTTTTAGGAAAAGAAGATAATTCTTGTTGTGCCACTAATGAAAAAATTTAATCTCCACTAGAGCCACACGAACAAAATCCATATTCATCAATCCTAACATTACAAACTGGGCATTTTTCACCATAATCTACTTCCCACGGTTCCTTTCCATAAAGCTTGAAATGATCATCAATTTCTAATGGTATGTCCCTTTTCTTTTCCAATGATTTGTATAGGGATTGCAACTATACATACATTATCAGAAAAAATCATGAAAGTTGAATGTGGTTGTCATTGTATAAAATGTAAAAGTACAGATCTTGAATCAAATAGAATTGGAGAGGTCGAGAAAGATGGATATTTTGATATGCATCATACGTGCAACCAGTGTAATACACATTTTAATCATTTAGCAGGAGAAACTTTTTCTATTTGTGAAAAGTGTAATTATTTTTCTAGTTAGATATTAATGATTCTCGAACAAAATAATGAGCTCGATCCTCATGAGAGTTTTTCATAAGTTCTTTGTTTGATGCCATTTTTGCTAAAGCTTTTGATACATCTAATGAACTTGAAGCCCAACCATATTCCCTAAGTTGTTGAACAGTTTCAGTGACTGTTCTTGGAGAATCAAAGAACCTACTTGTTTCTAAAATTCGTAATTTTGATTTAATTTCATGAGGAGTAATGTATTTTGGTTCACTAAATTCTGGTTCATATACTTCAGCATCATCCAAGTATTCTAAACCAGATTGAGTTAGATGTTCCACTTGAGTTGATTTTTGGATAGATTCAGTTTCATACACAATTTTTGCATGATTTTCTGGTAAATGATGTGAAATACTATCTATGATTTCACCTAACGTTTGATTATCAATGTAAAAATCTCTAGAGTCAACCTCGATCTCATTTTCTCCAATTTTGAGTTTAATTCTAGCCAATAAGAAATAATCATCAAGTTTTGATTTATTTTGTTAGCTCTAAGGAGCTTTAAGATTAGATCAAAACTTTTACACAATTTATGGGAATTTTTTTCCTTTTGAGTTAAAATGTGGTTTTTAAAAAATTAATTATAAGGTCACCCAAAAAAGCTGGTCTAATTGTACTTTTCGTGCTAGGCATGAGTATTTTTGGATATTCACAGTATGTATTTGCATCACAGATAGGAGTAAGCATTACTCAGAGTGAATTATTGAATGAGAATGAAAAAGGTTCAAACTATAATATTGAATTACAATTTGAAAATCCTTCATTATTAATACTAACTGCAGGTAATACTGAATTCTTTATTATTGCTAATAATGAAATGGTTGGCGCAGGTCAATTAGAACCATTCACATTACAACCATTAGGTAATAGTTATGTCAAAGGTACTTTTCATACAGATTCAACGTTGATGAAAAATCTCAATCTATAAAAATTTCTGGAGTTACAAAATATGATCTGTTCTTTACATCTATTGATGTTCCATTTGTTTACTATCCAACAGAAGAACAAGCAAGAGAATTTATACATCAAAATTAATTTCTTCTCAAATGCTTACTGTTTTTGGCTCTACTGCATTAGATACAATTAGAACACCAAAAAAAATATTAAAGAATATTCTAGGAGGAGCAGCAACTTTTGCAGCAATTTCTGCAAGTAATTTTGTGCATACGGGATTAATTGCGGTGGTTGGAAAAGATTTTCCAAAACAGTATCATAATATTTTATCCAAATATCTTGATTTGCAAGGATTAACTATCAAGGAAGGTAAAACATTTCGTTACGATGGAAGTTATGACAATACACTAAGTACTAGATCTACTTTAAAAACTGAATTAAATGTACTCGCTGACTTTAAACCAACTGTTCCTGAAGCTTATAGAAAATCTCAATTTGTATATCTTGCAAACAATGATCCTGAACAGAATACATTACTAATCAAAGAATTTGATAGGGTAAAATTTTCTATGTGTGATACTATAGATTTTTGGATTTCTACCAAACGAGAAGCAGTGATTAAGATGATAAAAGCTGTGGATGCAGTTGTAATAAATGATGATGAAGCTAAACTCCTTACAAAAGAATTTAACTTAATAAAATGTGCAAAAAAAATGATGTATTGGGGCGCAAAATATGTAATCATTAAGAAAGGCGAACATGGTTCTTTGATGTTCTATGATGATGTAATTTTCCCAACAGTGGGTTTTCCGTTAGAAGATATTGTGGATCCTACAGGTGCAGGGGATTCTTTTGCGGGGGCTATGATAGGATATCTTGCAAGCAAAAAATCAATTAGCATATCTGAGATTAAAAAAGCAGTAGTTTATGGAAATGTCTTAGGATCTTTTGCAGTTGAGAGATATGGGTTAGATGGATTACTAAAGATCAAAAAGAGTGACATTACAAAACGATTCAAGATATATGAAAAAATGATCCGATTCTAAAAAGACTTAAGTTTAATTATTTCTCAAATTTATTTATCATTGTCACAAGAAATGTCTGAAAAAGATCGACTAAATACAATATTCAAACTTCAAAAAGGTCTATCAGATATGATGAATCTAGATAGATACCCAAAAGACTCTGAGGGAAGAATATCTGTTTTGTGTACTGCAATTATACATGAAGCAGTAGAGCTACAAAGGACAACAAACTGGAAATGGTGGAAAACACCAACTGAGTTCAATAAAGCTGAAGCAAGAGAAGAATTAATTGACATATGGCATTTTGTTGTTCAGGCATCACTTGAGCTAAATCTAACACCCGATAATATTATAGATGAGTACAAAAAGAAAAACGAAATTAATCGAGAAAGACAGAGAAATGGATACTAGTAAATTCTAATTTTATCTAAAATTATTTCAAAATCAGTTTCGTTAATTAAATTTACAAGAGTTATGTTATTTTGAAAAAATTGTATTTCAGGTTTAGAAACAGTAAGATGTGGATCTGGACTAGTTGAATTAATTATTCTTTTATTTTTATCAACTCCATTTTTGTGTAATCGAAACAATGAATGACCAGCTTTATGACCCCAAACTTCTTTTCCACAAACTATGATAGTGGTAATTTTTTGATTTTTATTTACGTGTTTGATAATCGAATCAATTCCTTTATTTTCAGAAAGTAGTCTTCCTGCTATCGATATGTGATTTAGAATTTCAGAATTTACAAACTTTTTGAGTAAATCTATGCTTGAAAGCGTACAAACCGCTATTGATGAATCAGAGTTTCCACTATAAGACTCCTCAGTAATGGGTAAGATAATCTTACATAGTTCTCCAATTGTCTCGCCTAGAGTATTCATAATATATCACGCATAGTTTTAGCAATAAATTCAATATTTTTTTGAGTTACTTTTGGATGGATTGGTAAAGAAACAACATGTGAAGCAGCCCAGACAGTAATAGGAAGTTTCGTTTTTAGTTTGTAAAATGAAGTTTTGTGAACTGGTGTGGGATAGTAAGATGCAGCACCAATTCCTTTTTTGTTTAGTTTCTTCAAAAGTTTATCACGATTTTTAGTTGCAATAGTATAAAGATACCAATTAACATTTTCATTTTTTCGTTGGTGAGGAAGTTTAATTTTAAGATCAGAGATCAGTTTTGATAAAAGTTCTGCATTCTTTTTTCTAGATTTTAGAAAGTCTGGAAGTTTTTTTATTTGAATGGTTGCAATTGCAGCATTAATTTCAGGTAATCGTAGGTTTAAGCCAAATATTCTAGTATCATATCCATTAATCATTCCATGATTTCTAATCATCAATAATTTGTCTCTGAGTTTTTTGTTATTTGTTACAACAAAACCACCTTCTCCAGAAGTCATTACTTTTGCAGGATACATACTATAACACCCCATTTCAAAGAAAGTACCAGTATGTTTTCCTTTGTAAGTAGAACCTAAAGACTGTGCAGAATCTTCAATAATAGGAAGATTATATTTTTTAACAATTTCAGCGAGTCTTTCTACATTTGCTATATTTCCATAAAGATGGACAGGGATAATGGCACGAGTTTTTTTTGTTATCTTTTTTTGTAGATCATCTGGATCTATAGTGTAGTTTTCTTTTAGAATATCAACAAAAATGGGTTTTGCTCCCGTTGAAACAATGGCATTTGCTGTGGCAACAAAAGTAAATGATGGAACTAGAACTTCGTCACCTTTTTTGATATCTAATGCATAAAGAGCAGCTTGTAAGGCGGCAGTACCAGAATTAACTGCAATAGCATATTTTGATTTTACAAAAGAGGTTATGGATTTTTCAAAAGCTTGGACATGTTTGCCTCCTTGGTTAGCAGATGAGGTTAAAGCACCATTTCTAAGTATAGAAGTAACTACAGAGATCTCTTCTTTGCCTAATATAGGAATGTTAATTGCAATTTTCAATAGTAATTCTGTTTATAACCAGTCTATAAGTCTCATCTAGCATGCATGAATTTTTATATTTCAAAATCAGGCAAACGCATTATGAAACCACGTCATCTTGAAAAAACTGATTTAGGTTATAAGGTTTATCTGTACATTTTCTATGTTTGTGGATTCATCATGGTATCATCTTTAGTTTTTGGTGTGTATGTAACAATGATAGAATGGATGGAAAATGGCACTTATGTAATGGGAGAAGCTATTCACAATACAACTATTCCTTTTGAAAATTTTGCAAGAGTAACAACTTGGATATTTTTTTCTACAATAATTGGATGGTATTGTGTTACTAGAATTGGTTGGAGAAGAACCGCTGGAAACAAAATTGTTGGTACAAAAATGGCATTACTTCAGTTAATGTTACTGGGATTTTCAATTATTGCACTTTATGAAGTATTATACAATTTTACAGTGTTGAATGCACAGATTACTGCAGGAATTATTGATGGAGTAGTTCCAGACATTGATAGATTATCAATTGCTTATCCAGATCCAGATAGACCATGGAATTTAATTTTTGCAACTAAAATATTTCTTGCAGGTTTTATCATTAGTACTCATGCATTTTATCTCAGTATTAAACCTAGAAAAAGATTAGATGAGCCAGAATTATAGAGCGATCAAGTATTTTGTATGAATATTACGTAAAAACTATTTTTTATAGTATATAGAAATACTTTTGGTATGGGATTATTTGGATCAAGTAAAAATGAATTGAAATGCAAAAAATGCGGTACAGTTCTATCAGATCCTGAAAGACTAAAGAAACATCAGGAAAAAGCACATACCAGAAAAAAAGAGATATGCAGGAATTGTGGAACTGAATTTAATTCCCAAGATGATTTAAGGAAACACAAGAAAAAGTGTAAGTAAAAATTTAGAATTGTTTAGAATAACTTTATAGGCTTAGATCTCAAAAGTTGTTTTGATTTGGATATTTTAGAAAAAGTAGATTTGATTGAAAGACCGCCAACTGAAGAAGTAGTAACACGTGATGAGTTAATCGAATTATTCAAGACAAATTCTTCACCAAAACATTACATTGGTTTAGAGATTTCTGGTTTCTTACATCTTGGTAGTTTAATCAGCACTGGTTTCAAAATTAATGATTTTGTAAAGGCTGGTGTCAAATGCACAGTTTTTCTTGCAGATTGGCATACTCTGATTAATGACAAACTAGGAGGAGATTGGGATGTTATCACAAAAGTCTCAAAATATTATGCAGATGCTTTCAAACTTGTATGTCCAGGAGTAAATATTGTTCTTGGTTCTGAACTTTATGATTCAAGAAAAGAATACTGGAGAGAATTTGTTGAATTCACTAAACATATGTCACTGAAACGCACTATGCGTACTCTAACTATTATGGGAAGAACTGAAGATGAAACAAAGATTGATCTTGCAAAATTACTTTATCCTCCTATGCAAGCAGTTGATATTCATTCACTTGACTTAGACATTGTACATTCAGGAATGGATCAAAGAAAGATTCACATGTTAGTAAGAGAAATTTTTCCTAAAATGAAATGGAAAGTTCCAGTGGCTGTTCACCATAAACTATTACCTGGTCTTTCAAAACCTGCAGATATCAGTGATTCTCAGGTATTAGGAAAGATGAGCAAATCAGATCCAAATTCAGGTGTTTTTATTCATAATTCAGACGATGAAATAAAGAAAAATATTAGTAAAGCATGGTGTGAAGAAGCAAATACTCAGAATAACTCATTATTAGAGATTGCAAGAACAATAATTTTTCATGAGTTCAATGAAATGAATGTTGAAAGGCCTGAAAAATTTGGTGGTAATATATCATATACAGATTATAATCAATTAGAAACAGACTTTGCTGAAAAGAAATTACATCCAGGAGATTTGAAACAAACTGTTGGAAATTATTTGATAAAAATAATTTCTCCAATTAGAGAAAAGCTAAATCTAAGTAAAGAACTGCGTGAGACAATAGAAAAAAACTATTAGACTTTGAGATCTGAGTTGATCTGTTCTTCTAAATTGTATTTTGATTTGTATCCTCTTGGGTTTATCATCAAATCTTTGTAAGTATATGTAGACGAATTTCCGATAATTACTGTAGTAATCATGCCTAATTTATCTGAATGATTGGGTAAATTTTCTAAATCAGTCATAACAATTGTTTCAGATTTTCTAAATGCTCCTTTAATAATTGCTACAGGAGTTGTTGGTTTTCGATATTTTAGAAGAATTTTTCTAGCGTCTTGTAATTGATGAATTCTTTTTTTACTAGATGGATTGTAAATAACAATTACAAAATCACCTTGTGCTGCAGCTTCAACTCTTTTTTGAATAATTTCCCATGGAACTAACAGATCACTCATGCTAACAACTGCAAAATCAGTCATCAATGGTGAACCAATTATTGATGCACAAGAATTTAGTGCTGACACACCTGGAACGATCTCAACTTGGAGGCCATCTTTAGGATTCCAACCAGATTCAGCAAGTGTTTCATAAATTAGACCAGCCATTCCATAAATTCCAGGATCTCCACTTGATACAAGAGAAACAATTTTTCCTGATTTTGCAAGATCAATGCATTGATGAGCTCTTTCAACTTCTTGTGTCATTGCATAACGATAAACTGTTTTACCTTCAATTAGATCTTGAACTAAATTCACATAAGTTTCATATCCAACAATTGTATCACTTTTAACAATTACTTCTTTTGCTCGAAATGTCATGTGGTCATGGTTACCAGGACCAACACCAACAATGTAGAGTTTACCAGTCAATTTTACAACAAATCTTTTGTCAAGTAATTTATCCGTTTAGGAAAATTTTTATTGGAATGGATCGATGAACGGACAATTAACTATATGATCAGCATTGGTTGGTCGTGCAATGCTTACAGTTATCAAGTCATCGGCACGAAATGAGTCAATATCTGATTTTGTTTCTAGAATTTTTGCTGATTCTGCATCATTCCATTCAACTAGATAAATTCGCCACATTGGGCTGTAATTTGTATCACCAAGAGCTGCACCAGCAATTCCTGGTTGGAATCCTAGTGGACCAGAGCCTTTAATTCCATTTTTAAATTGGAAAAGATCAACTGCTCCATAATGAGTTAATAGATTTGCAGAAGTAGGAGATGAGACAACCCCCATTGTTTCTGCAGGTCCTGATGGAGTAGCATCAGTAACAATACAGTAAACGGTTATTCCATTAGGTCCCCAACCTCTATGAGCTACAAAGGTTACATTCAATTCTTCCTCATTAATTTCAATTATCTGACCCCCACCATATGGCATTTCATCTGTAATTTCTTTGTCAGAACGTACCATCATCTGTCCATCAGGCCAGATGATTTGAGGAGTGTTAAGAACAATTCCTGTTTCATTAAATTTAATCCTACCACCTTCTTCAGCAGTAATTACATCAGCTACAGATTCAAATATTTTTTCTTTTTGACCTATTTTCCATGTAACTTCAATTACAGAATTTAATGCGCTATATTCTGATTCTTGTGATGGAGTACTAGAAAATAATTCATCTTGGAATCCATAAATTCCATCACCTTTAATCCCATTTTTAAAAATAAATAATTTTTGAAGAGCATCTTCTGGCACATCTGCGATAGCTGGAGCAAGTTCAACATTCCATCCTTGTTTTTCGGAGAGAATTTTTGCATAATTCTCATCACTACCATCAGTTATAATGTAGAGAATTTGATTTCCCTCATAGATTCCTTTATGCATTGGAATTGTAGCTGGAACATTTGTTCTTGAAAGTAATAATGATGGGTCTTCTTTTTCAAATTCAATTTTTTGCATAGTTACTTCAATAGGTTGTCCCCGTATCCAACCATCAACGCTTACAGTTACAGTGAATTCTTTTGAATTAGAAGAATGTAATGCAAGTGCAGCTCCTGTAAACTCAAAAGAACCTGATTTTTCCTCTAAATCAATTAGGGATAAGCCATAAACAGAATTTCCATCAACAGTCCAGGTAGGTTGGCCTTTTGCCTCTTGAGAGCTAATTTCGTGTAAAACAACTATCTGAACAGTCTCACTTGACGTAAATGTCATAGAACCATCATAAAGAGTTCCTTCATTTGGTGATAGAATTAGTGCCAATTGATGATTTTGATGTCCTTGTCCTGGATCTTGAGAGGATGTGATAGTTTGAGTAAAGTGAATTTTTTTTCTAGAACCTGCATCAACAAATTGATCAGATATTGAAGAAACAGAAATGATACTAGCTACAAAAATTCCAACAATCAAAATAGCAATTAATTTGTTCAATGAATTTGATTAGTTTATTCCCTTAAATGATTTTTTCTTAATGAATTTTATCAAGTGCAAACGCATCATGTAAAGCACGTACTGCTGTATTCGTATCAGAATTTTTTACAACAAATGCAAGATTAAGCTCAGATGAACCTTGAGTAATCATAGATACGTTAACTTTGTTTTTCTCAATTGCTCCAAAAACTTTTGAAGCAATACCAACAGTTCCTCGCATACCTGAACCAATTAATGCAATAATAGATACATCTGTAGTGACTTCTAATTTTTTGATAATTTTTCCTAATAGTTCTATTTCTAATGTACTGACTGCTTTATCAAGATCAGTATTCTTTACTACAATTGTAATACTTGATTCCGAAGGATTTTGGGAGATCATCATTACATTGATTTCAGCTTTTGCCAGTGTTGCAAATATTTTTGCTGCAGTTCCTGGGGTTCCAACCATACTACCACCTTGAATGTCGATTAACCCATTATTTTGAACATTACTTACACATTTTACAGTATTTTTAGCGGATAAAGAAGTAGATGCAGTTACTATGGTTCCTTCATTTTTTACATTGAAGGAATTCCTAATTTTCATTGGGATTTTCTTTGTGAGTAGAGGCTCAAATGTTCGTGGATGTATCTGTTTTGCACCAAACAGAGCCATTTCAATTGCTTCTACGTATGATACTTCTTTGAGTAATTTTGCATTTTTGACAATTTTTGGATCTGCAGTCATAAGTCCATCTACATCGCTCATCAACCAAATCTCGTCTGCTTTAATACAAGAACCAATAATTGTTGCAGAATAATCAGAGCCTCCTCTGCCAAATGTGGTTACATGTCCATGTTGATCTGCACCTGCAAATCCCCCCACTACAGGGATTGTTTTCTGTAAGAACAAAGTATCCACTGTCTTTGATACTCTCAGTCTAGTTGTATCCAAAAGTGGTTTAGATTCACCAAACTTAGAATCAGTTACAATTCCTACTTCTTTGCCAGTAAGAGGAATTGATTTTTTACCTGAATCATTAATTGCTGATGAAACTAATTTTATTGACAATCTTTCACCAAGTGAAATTAGATAATCCATTGATCTGGGTGTAACTTCACCTAGTAATATCATTCCATCAATTAATGCAAGAAGTTCTGTAAAATCTTGATCTAATTTTTCTAGCAATTTCTTTCGTACATCAGATTTTTTTATTGTTTGTTTTGCTAATTGTTTATGTCTATTGATAATTTTTGATGCAAGTCGTTCAGCTTTTGATTTGTTTTCTTTCTTTATAGACTCAGATATTTCTATAAGATCATCAGTAGTTTTACTTGTTGCAGAACAAACAACTAGAATCTGATATTTTTTTGATAATGTGTTAATGTGATTAGCTACAGCTTGAATATCTTTTGCAGTAGAAATTGATGTTCCACCATATTTTATAACGAGTCTCATTTCAAAATACCTGAATTCGTTAATCTTTAAATGCTTTAACTTTCCACGCGTGGAGCCAAGTAAAAGTGAATTCTACCAATATTTGCGACTTTGAATTCAATTCTAAGAGGTTTTGCGCTTGAAAACTCACATGTAATCAAGCCTGCAGTATTTCCTACAGCTTTTATCACTGGATTAAGATATTCAAGACTGTAAGTTCCAGTACTATCTTCTTTTGAAGAAATTTCTTCAATATCTTCATCATCTTTATCAAGATCAATTACAACTTCACCAGAGTCACCTTTACCTGAAAAATCTGCTTTTGAATCAGATGTATGAATTGTTAGATAATCAGATACAACTTGTACATCACCAAGAATTTTGTCAAACTTTGAAGAAGATAAAGTAATTTTTGAAGCATAGGGAATTTTTGGTAGTGGAGTATCGGTTGCAGAACTTTCAATTAAACGCATTTTGTATTTTTTATTTTTTCCAACTGTTACAAGTAACATATTTTGATCAGAAATACTAATCTCCATACTATCTTTTTTATCTGCTCTTTTGATCAGTTTTGAAAATTCATCTATTCGTACTCCAAATTTAATATCACTGTCACACTCATATTTTTCAAATGCAGAATTAGGCCATGATATATCAATAAGAGCAACATGTGAAGGATCCATTCCTCTAAAAGTAATTCCTTCTGCTGTTGCAACAAAAGTCGCTTCTTCAACAAGTGTAGATATTGCAGAGATTATTGCTTTTAGATCATCTGAACCGCTTGTTTTTGCTGCAAAAGTCAAATCAACCTTCTTGATTTTAAGTTCCAGTTAAACGTTATGAGTAATCACGCCAAGTGTATTTGCATTTTGAACAACGATAAAATCTGGTTGTAGGTTCATCAGCACTTCTAGTTTGAAACATCCACCAAACTGCTTCATCATGTCCACATTTTTTACAGTCCATTTTGATTGTTGAATATGATTCTTCTCCTTCATTTCCTTCAAAAGCAAGAAGGGAAAAATCTGGTTCTTTTTCACTAACAATTTTTTTTGTTTGCTTTACTTCTTGTCCTTCAGTATAACCACATTTCGAACATTGAAGTCCTGAATTACTTTTTTTTAGTTTAACCTCACATTTGGGGCAAAACTTCAATCTAATTTACCTTAATTTTAGAATTAAATAATTGTTTGAACTCTTCTGCCATTTTTATTGCTGAATCTGCAGCTTTTTTCATCTCTCCTAATGGTTTTGTTTTAGAAGTGATTCTCATCCAGATTTCATTGGTAAGAGGATGCTTTACGATAACACCTGCAAAATCGATATTTGGTTCCTTTAGTAGCTCATCTTGAATAATGTATAAAATTCCTATATCAGTATCTGTTATTGAAATGCTGACTTCCTTAGGTTCTAAACTGATCACTTGAGCATGCATGTATTCGGAAAAAGAACTTATTGTGGATATAAATCATTATGAGCGAATAGAATGACAGAAAGCAAAATTTCAGAGATTAAATTGATAAAATCTAGGGAGGAGTACTCATCTGATGATAATATTGAGATTAACGTCCAGTTTGTAATTGAGGGGGACATTAGAGATACGTTCAATGAGACAAATTGGACAAAAGCATACAACAATAATGATGTTGGATTCAAGATAAAATATGGCGTAAAATTGACGTCAGGGGGAATCAGAAAGAAGGAATTAGGTAGAACTGTTAAAACCTACAGAAAAGCATCGATCTTTTGGACAAGAAACCCAAAACTGGTCAATCCAAATAAAGACAAAAGAATCTGGGTTCAGATTGCCAAAAACTTTGAGCCATTTATCAGACTTTCAGAAGAAGAGGTAAGACAAGAATTATTTGACTTTAATGAAAAATTTGTATTCAAAGCATCAGATTTGGGAAAAGGTAAACACAAGATTGGGGCTGAAGCATTTGCATCATGGCAAAAGCATGACTATACAGAACCAGGAAGTATCAAAAATAATTCTAGCGAGATTGTGATTACAATCAATTAGGATATAAGGAACTTTTTAATTGAATCAATATGGCAAAATACGATGGTCTGTTAGGACAACCAATACTTGAAGTGGAAGAACCTGATAAGGAAGGCGGAATTACCTTTATTATTAAAGATAACAGATTTTTGTTCGTAAAAGTAGTTGATGGAAAAATTGATACTGTATCAATCCCAGAATAGGTGAATATGAATGGGAAAATATGATCAAATCAGAATGGTAGAAATTGTAAAGATAGAAGATCCTGATTCGGAAGGCGGATTAACTTTGATCTTTCGAGATAACAAGATTTTGAAGATTAAGGTTGTTGACGGAAAACTAGTTTCAGAATTCGTCTAACTAATTTCTTACATGTTTTTCGTAAAAACCGATAGCTAGCTCTTGTATTTCAGATTGAATAGAGCCTGGTCTTTCATCTCTAATTTTTTTAATTGCTTCATCTGTTGAAAATTTTTTGTATTTTACAAAGTAGCATGCAAGAATTGTTCCTGCTCTTCCCATTCCAGCAGCACAATGAACCATTACAGCTTGATCGTTTTTGATTTGTTCATGGATAAAATCTACTGCTAAATCTATTTTATCCATATCAGGTGCGCTCAGATCAGTAGTTGGTACATGTAGATAATCAATATCTTTTACCCAGTTATCTGGTAGAGCATTCTCAGTCATAGTTACAATTGATTTTACTCCTTGGTTTAGAACCCAATCAAACTCATCTGAACTTGTTGGCATTCCAGAACCAGCTAATTTTTTTTCAATTAGCCAAGAGAAGTTAGTTGGTTTTTTTGTAATTTTGCCATGAACCTTTCTCCAGATATTTCCAGGTTTACTCATGTAAAGTATTGATATTTTCCATATTTTTAGCATTACGGAATTGTATGTGAGTAGATTATGATGCTATTGCTCTTACAGGAGAACCTGTAGCATCTTTAAGCTTCAGTGGAAGAATTGTAAAATTAAATTCCTTTGATGAAATTTTGTTCAAGTTTACTAGATTCTCAACAATTAAAATATTATTTTTTGACAAAATGTGATGAACGCTAAATGATTCATCTTTTCCGAGATCTATACTTGGAGAATCTATTCCAACTAGGTTGATCTTTTTTGATGCAAGATATTTGGCTGCTGATATAGTCAATCCCGGATTTTCTGTGAAGTAGTTATCTTTTTTCAAATTTTTTTGCCATCCAGTAAAGAAGAAGACAGATAAGTAATTAGGAATCTTTCCATTCCTTTTTTCAAATGTAGTAATATCTAATTTGGTAATGGCAGTATTCTTAGTTTTTTGGAGTTTGATTAGTGTAGCTTTTCCTATTAATCTATCAAGTAAAATTTGGTGGATTTTAAGGCCATTTTTTACAAAATGATATGGTGCATCAAGATGTGTTCCAGTGTGTGAACTTAAGAATAATAGTTCAAGATTATACCCATCCTCCTTAAGATCAGACCAAAGAATGAATTGAGGTTTTGGAGAACCAGGAAAGATTGGAATGGATTTTGATATTGTTAGTGTTAGATCTATTGGTTTCACACTAACAAATCATAATGGTAATTAATCAGTTTTTGAACTATGAAAGATTAAATTACTGTTTGATAAAAAATTTCTTGTGCCTACTGCATATGTTCTATTAAATTCTGATTTAGGATCAGACGAGTCTATCATTAATGAAGTAAAACAGATTCTTGCTGAAGAAGATGTCACATTTGAGGTTCAAGGTGTATATGGAGTATACGACATTGTTTTGAAGTTGTCTTCGGGTGATAGTGAAAACCTACGTGCAATTATCACTAACAAAGTCAGAAAAATCAGCAAAGTTCAGTCAACATTGACTATGATGGTAATAGAAGAGCAGGAAAGCCTATAGCTTCTTTATTGCATCAATAACCTGAAGCATTTCATATTCTGTGTTAAAAAAGTGAGGAGATGCTCGTATTATCTTTTTTTCCATAATTTCTCTTACTGCCAAAATAATATTTTGTTTTTCAAGTTTATCAACTACTTCTTGTGAATCAAAACCATCGATGTTAAAAGATACAATACTGGTTCTATCATTTGGATCTTCTGGTCCATATAAAATAACATTTGGGATTTTTGATAATTCTTCTCTAAAAAGATTTGACAGGTTTTGGTTTTTTTCATGAATATTTTTCAACCCAAAGTTTAGCAAGTAGATTATAGATGATTCTAATCCAACTATTCCTACATAATTTCTAAAACCAGTTTGAAATTTGTCTGGTAGTTCTTTAAAAACAAGATTTGTATCATCATAAATTATTGCAGATTCACCACCAATTGTCATTGGTTCTAATAATTCACTTGATTTTCTATTACAATAAAACAAGCCAGTTCCCATTGGACCACAAAGCCATTTGGAGCCATTAAATGACATGAAATTACATTTAATCTTAGATACATCAATGTCACCTATACATCCTACAGTTTGAGCACTATCAATAAAGAATGGAACTCTATCTTGAAGAATATTTCCGATTTCTTCTACAGGCAATATTGAACCAGTGTTATACAGAGCATGACTTAGAGATACTAGTTTTGTGTTAATATCAATATAAGATTCTAGATCATCTAATTTGAAAAAACCGTTTTCATCTATAGGAAGATTTTTTATTGAAATTTTTTCTTTTAATTTAATCCAAGGATAAAAGTTTGAATGATGTTCATGCGTCATTCCACGAATTATTATGTTGGAACTAGCATCAAAAGAGAGGCCATTTGCTACAATATTGATCCCATCAGTAGTACTTTGAGTAAGAACAACTTCATCAGGTTGACAGGAGATAATTTTTGCAATTATTTTTCTTACGTTACGTATTTTTTCAGTAACAAATGTTTCTGAATCCTTAGAATCTGGTCCAATTGAATTGTATGAGATTAGAAACTCTTTCATGGCTTCAATGCTCTGAGAAGGCATTAGAGAGACTGATGCATTGTTTAGATAGATTTTGCCTGAATTAGGAAAATCACTTGAAATATCTTTTGATACTAAATTCATTATTATATCTGTAAAATGCTAAAGTGGTGTTGAATAAAAGTCCTGAGCAGATTTTAGATAATAGTTTAACACATATTCAAAATGAATTTGGGAAGAACATTCCAAGTATTGTGTTATGCTCAGACCCTTTTCATAAAGCAGAATTTCTTAACAGACTAATCAACTCCAGCGAAAGCCCAATAATTTTTGTAGATATGGATTTACTTTATACTGGATATGTTGAATCTGGAATGATTCAGAAAAAAAACAATGTAATAATTTTTCATCCTAATAAAGCAAGTTGGAAAGAAAAATTATCAGAAATCATAACTAAAGTATCAAAGAAGAGATTCCTAGTTGTAATTGATTCATTCAATGGAGTTTACAATATGTTTGATGATCTTGAATCTGCTAGATTCATCAATTCATGTATTATGTTACTTGCATCTGTTGGAAGAAAAACAAGTTCATCTGTTGTTATAACTACAATGGCAAGAAAGAAAGAAGATAATGGATGGATATTATCACCAGGGGGAAAACAGATCATAAAATCAAAAAAAACAGGAATTTATTTACTTAAAAAAATTGAAAATAATTTAGTCATAAGTACTCTTGAAGATATGGATACAAGTTCAAAGATATTCAAAATAGAACAAGAAAAGCATTGATTTTGATTTTTTTGCGATCAATAAGTGAAACGGCGTTATAAGAGACATTTTTGAGGCAAGTTATATTAAGCCAAAAATCATAAAATTTTTCATAATGCCAGTAGCAATACTTCCAGACATCAGTGAACAGATGTGTATAGGTTGTGCACTATGTGTAGAAATCTGTACAACTCTTGGTCCAGATGTCCTTAGAGTAAAACCAGTTGAAGGCTGGAAAAGAGGTAAAGCATTTGTATTTTATCCAGAAAGATGCATCACAGATGGTGCATGCATAGGTGTATGCCCAACAAAAGCAATCTTTTGGATGAGACCAATGGACTTTACTGTTGGACAACCAGTTCCACTATACAAGGACTCAGTCTTCGTTAAAGGTTGGACCGAATTAATCGATTAGATTAGTTCAATCATTTTTTCATTTCTTTTTATTATTTTAGATTTTTACAGTACCAGGTTTGCTTTGGCCAGAATATTTTTTAGGTTTTCTAAATTTTGATGTCCAACCACTTTTTTGTTTTTTGTTTGATTTCTTTGAAAGGTTATCTAACATTTCATATGTAATTGTAAATCCATATCCAACCATGGTAGCATTTTTCTCATAGATCTCCTTGTTAGGTACAAATTCATCAGCTAAATCTTTGATTTTTTTGGTTTTTAGATCGAATAATTGAATTTTTTTACCATTTTCAAGTTTGATTATTGCATCGCCACTTAATCCTTGAATTGAAAAGTTTTCAAAAAATCGTATTGAGCCACCTTGTTTCAATTCAATTACAGAATCATGGGTGAATTTTCCTCCATAAAATAAAATTTCACGTGCAGAAAGTGTTACATCATCTTCAACATTAAGAATAATTATTGTATTAGCATCAAGTAAAACAGTGTTTACTGCATTTTCAGCAATAATTTTTCCATTTGGGGCTGAAATGTATGTTTTGTATTCTTGAATCTTAAAAATGCCAACCCTTCCTTCTGGATCTTCAACTCTATATTTTCTACCAAAGACATTTCCTATTATAATATCTCCATTATCTGCAATAATTCTAGCACCATTCTCAATTTTGTATTTAGTTTCTAAGGGATTAACAAATTTGAAATTACCTTTAGTCAGATGTATGTTTGTTCTATATTCTTGTGTCCATGAGGGACTAGTTATACTTCCTTGCATAATTATCGAGCCATCATATGTTAGATTTCCAGCCATAAAATTTCCTTTAATTGATAGAACACCATTTGCTTTTCTTTCTAGCTCAATTTCTCCAAGAGTTTTTGATCCAAATAATCTTGTTGCAGTCAAGTTTGATCTATTCAAAGCTGCTGCCCATTCTTCAGCAGTTTTCATTTCTTTTGATAGTTGCTGACCTAGAATCTGATTCTTTCTTCTAACTTCAGCTTCAGTATCACCAGAAAACACTCTCGAGTTTCTTATTTTTTCAATGTATGTATCAGGATATTTTTTACCAATTTTGAGATCTTCATATGCTTGTTTTATTTTTATGAATTGTTCATTTTCCCCACCACGATCTGAATGAAATTGTAATGCTAATCGTCTAAATGCATTTCGAGTTTCTTTCTTAGTTGAACCTTCCACAATTCCTAAAATATCATAATTGCTTTCTACCATATTTACATCAACTAGGTTAATTTTTCATAATTCCTATACTTGTAGGTTATTACACCATGATAAATTCTAAGATTCTGGATAATCGTCAAATGGATTAGTTGTTTTGTAATTTTTCATTTCTTCATCAAAGAAGAATTTTTCAGTAAGTGCAGGTTTTAGATCGTCTAACCAAATTGCATTCTCATCATATTTTGCAAAAAATGGAATTTGTACCCAGTCAGGGTTTCTGCCCTGCAAAAATCTCAAAACAATTACCCTCTGATTATTTAGAGTTGCAGTGCCAATAACGTGTACTTTTCCTGGAGTTGCAGACATACTAGGTCCACGAACAGTTCTTGCCAACCCACTTACTGAAGAATAGGCTTTTCTGAAAATTTCATATGCCTTTACTAGAGGAACTCCAAAGTAGTGTTGAGCACCAGTATCTCTAACGACAAACATGTAATATGGAATACATCCCAACTGAACCTGCTTACTCCACATTTTTGCCCACATTGCTGAATCGTCATTAATATGTGCTAAAAGAGGAGATTGAGTTCTAATTTCTGCACCGGTTGTTCTCACTTGTTGAATTGCATTTTTAACAGAATCTGTTGATAATTCATTCAAATGATTAAAGTGAGCCATAAATGCAAGATGTAATCCATTATCAGTAATCTTTCTAAAAATATCTAACATTTCTTGAGAATCAGAATCTGTTAAAAATTTGTAAGGCCAATAAGATAGAGCTTTTGTTCCAATTCTGATTGTTTTAAGATTTGGAAGTTTTGCATCAATTAAAGTATCAATATATGTTGAAAATACTTTGGCTTTCATAATCATTGGATCACCCCCTGTAAAGAGTACATCACTGATCTCTGGATGCTCTATAAGATATTGAACAAGTTGTTCGCCCTCTCGCATTGCAAATTTCATTTCATCCATTCCAACAAATTGTGGCCATCTGAAACAAAAAGTACAGTATGCATGACAAGTTTGACTTTGACTAGGGAAGAAAAGACAGGTTTCCCTGTACTTATGTTGCATACCATATAACTTGGTTCCATCCTTTAGTGATGGAACATTAAGTTCCATTTGGCCTGCTGGATGTGGATTTAGTTGTAAACGAATTTCATTTGCAATAGATGTTATTTCTTTTTTGTCAGGATTATTTTTTAAAAGAGTTGCCATTTTTTCATAATGTTCTGGTTTCAACATTCCTTTTTGGGGAAAAGTTAAAACATAAATTGGATCGTTTGGGATATTGTTCCAATCAATTAATTGTTCAACAACGTAGTTATTTGCTTTAAATGGTAAAACATTTCCTACAACTTCCATCTCAAATCGAGTTTCTTCAGAAAGATTCTGAATTTGTGGGAGTTCACGAAAATTTGATAATGTGTATGATTTTAGTGATGGTGAATCATCCCAGATTGATTCTTGATAGGTCATTTAGTAAATTAAACATTAGTCCTTGATAAAAGTTACAGGCTTTTTACGCATGAAAATTTTTAAATTTAATAAAAGTTTGATAAAAATTTCAATCAATAATGATAATAGAAGTTAACTTTGTATTCTATATTAAACTGTGATTTAATGGAGTAGATATGGCTGAGGAAGAAGTTACACAGATTTCTGTAGGAGAATTTGAAACAATACCTCAACTTCTGGCTTCTTCAGAGTCTCTTCAGATAGCCTTTGTTCTTTTAATCATTGGTTTGGTAATTATTGGAGTAATTTACCGTAAATTTTCTAATTGGATTTTATCGCAAAAATTCAACTATACACAACCAGATGCTTCTAGATTTGTTCGCAAGGCAGTGCTACCATTTTTTGCAATAATTTTAGTATCATCCATTAATGTTTACATACAAACTACTGAGTTATTTGAAGCAGAGAATACAATTAGTGATACGGATAAATCCGATACTGCTGAAAAATTTGCAAAAATTCTTAATTCTATTAACATACTAGTTATTGGTTGGACAATATCACACTTAGTTCCGATTGCTTTAGCAAAACGTGACAAATCTATTCTGGAAAGAGAAGATTATGAAATGTGGAATGACAAGCGAGGATTTACAGACGATGATGAATTATTCTACAAATGCTTCAAGTGGAGTCCACCTCAGACAACTCCTTTCGACATGAAAGATGATGAATTTCAAAAATATATCCAAACAGAGGATGGTCTAAAATTTCTTGAAAAATATCGCACTTCCGCGGGTTTACCTGTTGGTGGTTATGATAAACTAGTAGATGAACCATTTGTAGAATGGAAAAAATCAGAGAGAGTAAAATATAAAAAATATTATGAAAATTGTATAACTGGAAAAAACCAGACAGGACAAAAACTAAGACCAGGACGTGTGCCAGAAGAAATTTATCCTATAGATAGGTGGCGAGAACAGAAGAGACAAAATAACTATGAACCAATAATTCCAAGTTCGAGACCACCAGGATATGCAAGGAAGCAAAAAGAAGGAGTTCCAAGATCTGCAAAACAAGTTCTTCCTATAGGAATTTTTCTTGCTACAATACTTGGTGTAGTTACATGGTGGGGAGTAGACTTGGTGGTTTTGGCAACTGCAACTGGGGGACTTGCACTCGGTATAGGACTTGCACTAAAAGAAACAATGGAAAACTACTTTGCATATATCATGATAAAGAAAGACAAGGTTATCAAAGTAGGTGATAGGGTAACTTTGCCTAGTGGATACAACGGTCTAGTATACAAAATTACACCTAGAGTAACCTATATCAGACATGGTCTTAACGAGTCTTTGGCAATTATTCCCACAAAACAAATCGTCTCAGAAGAAATAATCAATTTTACTAAAGAATTCAAGCTTGTTCCTGCCTCTATTGATGTTGGAGTTTCATATCTAAATAATCCTGTGCAAGTAGAAGCAATTCTAATTAAGATAGGTAAACGTGCCATGATAGAAGTTAAGGATGGAGAGGGTAAACATCTAGCCAGACAGAAAAGATGTCCGTATCTTGATAAACACCAACCAAGTTGTGGATGTGATAAAGAATTATACGTAGATATAGGTGATCCTGTTGTAAGATTTAACAATTTTAACGATTCAGCACTTGATTTTGGACTCAGAGTGTTTGTGCGAGATTATGGTTCTCAGTTTAGAATGAAAAGTGAAATGCGAACAATCATGTACGAAGAATTCAAAAAGTATGACATTAGAATTCCATGGCCTATACGAACTGTTTACCAAGGCGATGAGAAAAGTGAAGCAGAGGAAATTGGTAAATTCGATGAAATGCGTAACAAAGTGGTTAAGAAGTATGGCACCAAAAAGACTGATGGTGCAGCAGAAGATGATTAATCTTCTCAAAACTTAAGAATCCCATCGAATCACATTTTCTTGTTGAGTAATCTATCAGTAATTTCAGGAAAGTCTTCAGAAGATTTAGCAAGAAGATTATCTAGAAAGATAAAGGCAAATCTTGTAAAATCAGAAGTAAGAGTTTTCCCTGATGGAGAAAGTAAAATTACTCTTAAGGGAAAAATATCAAAAAGAAAATCCGTTGTTGTAAAATCAATTTTTCCACCTGTTGATACAAATTTAATTCAAGCATTATCATTAATTTCAAAAGCTAAAGAAGTATCATCGGAAGTAACTGCTGTAATTCCATACATGGGATATGCAAGACAAGATAGAGAATTTTTACCAGGTGAAATTGTTACGATGAAAGTTCTTGGGAAATTGTTTAAAGCTGCTGGTGCATCAAAAATAATTACTGTTGATATCCATAGTATGGTTGGTCTCAAGCACTTTAATATGAAATCAAAAAATGTAACTGCAATTCCAGATCTAGTAAAATATTTTAAGAAATTGAGCCTAAAAAATCCCTTGATTGTTTCACCTGATCAAGGTGGAAGAGATAGAGCAAAAGAATTTGCAAAAGAATTTGAGTCAGAGTATATTGCACTAGAAAAAAAGAGAGATAGAAAAACAGGCAAAGTGCAAATTAAAACAAAAAATACAGATAAAGTTGCTGATAGAGATCTGATTTTAGTTGATGATATGATAAGTACGGGAGGAAGTATAATCAAGGCTACACAATTTCTTAAAAAACAAAAATGTAAGAGAGTATATGTTGCATGTACACATGCTCTTTTAATGAACGATGCAGAAAAAAAGATAAGAAAGGCAGGTGTTACAATGATTGTTTGTGCAAACACAATTCCAAGTAAAACATCAATCGTTGATGTTTCTAATACAATTGCACTGGCAATAATGTAATGCCTGAAAGTTTTTTTATTTTATCTAAAGATTATCTAGAGCTTGCAAGTGATGAAATAATTGCAATATCAAAAACATACGATAGGTTTGCTAAAGCTAAAATAATTTCTAATTTAATAATCATTCAATCTAAAACAAATTGGAATGAAATTGCAAAACGTGCTTCGTTTGTTAAAGTTTCTGGACAAATATTGCGTAAGATGTCGGGATTATTTTTAGATGATGATAATTTTCAAGTGCTAAAAAATGCAAATACCTTTGTTTGCAGAATAATTAATTTATCATCAAAGCAATTGAATATTCCAGAATTAGAAAGATCTATGGGTGATATGATATCAAAATTTTCTCATGCAAAAGTAAAATTAGAGGATCCTGATATGACAATATATCTAATTTTTACTGATGAAGAAAGTTTTTTTGGATTTTCTACACGAATCAAAGAAGAAAGCAGGCCAAAAAAGATCAAAAATCACCCTCATGAATTAGACTGGAAGTTAACAAGAGTAATGATTAACTTGACTGGATTAAAAAAGGGGGAAACTGTATGTGATCCATTTTGTGGCACTGGTACAACTCTTTTAGAGGCTGAATCCATGGGCATCCATGCAATTGGATTTGATTTTGACGAAAAAATGTACAAGATTTCAAAAGAAAATCTCAAGGCAAATGGATACAAATCAAAGGTTTTCAAGTCAGATTTTCAAGAATTATCAAAAATTTCTGGAAAGTTTGATGGAATTGTCACTGACTTGCCATACGGAAGAGCATCAAAAGCATCAGTAAAGCCAGAAGAGATTCTAAAGAAATTTTTCTCAATTCTGCCCAAACGTAAGAGAATAGCAATTATGTACAAAAAAGAATTGGAAAGTAATTTGAAGTTAAGTGGATTAAAGAAATATGAAATCTATAGGCATAAAAGCTTGACAAGGACAATTTTGATTAAATGAAACTTGTATTCTTAGGAACATCAGCATCTCAACCTACTGAAAACAGAGGACTGTCTTGTATTTGTTTAGAAAGAGAAGGGGAGATCTTAATGTTTGATGCTGGAGAAGCTACACAAATTTCCTATATGAAATCAGGTTTGGGATGGAATAAGAAGATGAAAATTTTTGTTACACATCTACATGGAGATCACTGTGTAGGAATTCTAGGATTATTACAAACAATGTCTATGCAAAAGAGAACTGAAACTTTGGAAATTTTTGGTCCAAGTGGAATTGATGAATTCATTGCAGCAAACATAAAAATATTAAATTTTGGATTATCATTTCCTGTTTTAATTACTGTTATCAAAGAAGGAAAAATTCTTGAGAATGAAAAATTTTCAATGTACGCATGCAAAGCTCATCATTCAGTTACCGCATTTTCATATCTATTTGAAGAAAAAGATAAGCCTGGAAGATTCAATGTTGAAAAGGCTAAGGAATTAGGCATACCTGAAGGAGAATTGTGGAATAAATTACAAAATGGAAGTGAAATTATTGTTAACGGAAAAAAAATTAGACCGGATCAGGTATTAGGAAAAAAACGTCCAGGTAAAAAGATAGGAATTTCAGGTGATACAATGCCTACTAAAGAATTAGAAAAATTTTTTGAGGAATGTGATTATCTTGTATTTGATTCTACATTTCTTGATGAAGAAAAACAAAGAGCGCAAGATACATGTCATTCTACAGCAAAACAAGCTGCAACTTTAGGAAAAAATGCAAAAGTAAAAAATTTAGTTCTAACACATTTTTCAGCTAGATACAAAGATGAAGAGGGACATTTAAGACAAGCACAGGAAATTCATGATTCAGTAATAACTGCAAGAGATCTTTTAGAAATAGAAATTAAATGAAAATGTTTGAGTTAATTAAAGATCACATTAAAGATATTAAAAAAATTGTATTTGTAACTGGTGCTGGAATATCACAAGAAAGTGGGATACCTACATTTAGAGGAAAAGATGGACTGTGGAGAGACTATGATGTAATGAAATTAGCTACAATTGATGCGTTTTATGATAATCCAAAATTGGTTTGGGAATGGTATAATGAAAGAAGAATGAATATCTTTGCTGCACAACCAAACTTAGGTCACAAAGCAATTGCTGAACTTGAAAAATATACCAAAGTCATGGTTTTAACACAGAATATTGATGGACTTCATCAAAAGGCAGGTAGCTCAGTGGTGTTGGAGTTACATGGGAGTATCATAAAGATCAAGTGTTCAGTTTGTGATTTTAAAGATGAAATAATGACAGAATTTTCTGAAATTCCACCATTATGTGAGTGTGGAAATATACTTAGGCCTGATGTTGTCTGGTTTGGAGAATCTCTACCACAAGATGTATGGCAAAAAGCCGTGATTTTTGCAAATGAATGTGATTTAATGATAATTGCTGGCACATCTCTTGTTGTGTCACCAGCAAATACACTACCAATCTATGCAAAACAAAATAATGCAATATTGATAGAAATCAATCCAGAAGATACTGAAATGTCATCAGAGATGGATTTAGTTATAAGAAATACAAGTGTAATTACATTACCTGAACTAGTTTCAGTTTTTAGTAAAGTAGATAATTAAGATTTGGAGAATACGCCGTTAATTATCGTATCAGGACTATCTACAGGATTAAATACAGATGAAGAAATTGTTCCATATTCTTCATGTTCTATTACCATATCAATAAAATAAGATGTTTGTGTTACATCCTGTACAAATGTTTCAAACATTGAGGAATAAAAAATTCCTGTGAAGAGTTCTTTTTCAGTTGTTCGTAAAGTTACAGTAACGCTAATTGTTTTTCCTGAAGTATCTTCATAGCGGAGCATAATATTATCATTTGATTGTTGGGTAAATTTGAGTGATAGTGTTTCAAATGTTTGTATTGTTTGTTCGCCTGATGCTTTAGTACTAAAAGGTGATTCTGTTGCTGAATATGTTCCAGTTGTTGATGAGCTGCTTTAATCCATAGATTCATTATTAGTTTGATCATCTCCTAAGATACCAGCAAAGCCTATAGTTTGTAGTATGGATTCACTAAAATCGTTGATACTCTCTGATATACTTTCGAATATACTTTCAGTTGAGCTTTCGGTGAAATCTTTAACTTGATTATCAACTAGTTTACCGCCTTGTTCAATTGTTGTTCCTGTTTTTTGAATGGCATCATCTTTAATTTTCTCAAAATCATTTTTTACATTTGAGGAAGTTTCAGGGAATAATTGATAAATTTCATTTGGAAATACTATAACGGCTACTAACAAAATCGAACCAATTATGGCTAATTTTATGAACATTATAAAATAGTTCTAAAAAAAGGATTTTAGATTCTCACTAAAAAAAATATTCAAAAATGATTGAATTTTCTTAGCTAAGTTTCATCATACCTAGAAACAATCCAGTCAATTATTCTATCAACATATGCTGAAGTGAGAATTACTTTAATTGGTCCCAGAGGAGATTCGTCTGCTTTTTCACAAATTACTATTTTTTCAACAAATGCTGCTTGTTTATTTAGATAAAACCAAGTAGTATCATTTTCTAAATTTTTTTCAAGATTACGTCTGTAAATTTTTTGAGATTGTTTTGTGTGGATCGTTTCGTAAATCTTTTCCAAAGACTTTAGGTTATTAGATTGAAAACAAAATGAAGAATTTTCAGTTTTTATAGTTGAGTATGGAAAAACATTTGAAATTGCTTTTTGGATTTTTTTTGGATCCTCAGAGGGATTTACTGAACAAAACATTTCTATTTTGCAACTAATATTTGGAATTTTCATTCTATCCAACTTTGAATGATCTTAAAGGCAGATTCTATTAACTCGTCTTTCGTTAAACCAGTATTTGATATTGTGTCATCAGATAATGCAATTGAATTACTGATTCCAATACTTAATTCACGGTTATCTCTTTCTTGAAAGTGATCTTTTGTTTGAGGATCATCTGATCTTCCTCTTTTTTGTAAAAAATTAAATCTAGTATCAGCTGATGCATGAATAGCTAGTAGTTTTACATTACCAAATTTTTTAAGAACTTGTATCTCATCATTGGATCTTACTCCATCAATTAGTATGACATCTGCCGTAGAGGATTCTATTTGTGGTGTAATTAATTCAGCTACTGCACCAGAACCATTTTTTTTCCTAAGCTCAAGCATTAGTTTTCCAAGATTAGATCTGGTTGGTTCTAAGTTTTTTTTAGTTGCTTCTACTCTAACTGCATTTCCCATATTGATAATGTCATATCCTTTAGGCTCCAACCCTTCAGCAATAGTAGATTTACCAGCCCCAGGCATACCTGTTAAGCATACAATTAGTTTTGTCAACACATATCAAAAAAGAGGCTGGTCTATGAAGCTACCGGAAATTATTATAAAGATACTTGAAAGAATGTTATATGCGAACTTTTGTAGCGGTTGAAATCTCAAATGGTGATATTATTAATTCCATAAAAAAATTTCAAACTAAAGTTAATATTAATGCAAAACCTGTAGAACCAAAAAATTTTCATTTTACTTTACAATTTCTAGGTGAAATTTCAGAGGAGGTCTCACAAAAAATTATCCAAGCCCTTCGTAAGATTGAATTTTCAAGTTTTAATGTAAACTTGAAAGGAGTAGGTACATTTCCTAAACCTAAATTTCCAAGAGTAGTTTGGGTTGGAACAGATAATGATGGAGGAAATATGCTAATTCAATTATCAAAAAAAGTTGAAAAAGCATTAGAACCTTTAGGATTTTTTTCAGATAAGCCATTCAAACCTCATATCACAATATTTAGAATTAAAAAGAAGATTGGAGACATAACAAATGAATTGGACAGCCAGAAAACAATAGATTTTGGAATACAAGAAGTTACTAATCTCAAATTAAAAAAAAGTGAACTTACATCAGATGGACCAATCTATTTTGATTTAGAGGAGATTAATGCAGTAAAATGAAACAAATTATTTCCAAAGTTTCCAGGATTGTTATTCCATCAAGAACAATAGAAAAATCAAAAAACCAAATTGCTGAATTATCGTTTAAATTAGTTAAAAAAGAAATTAGAAAATTTCCTGAAGTGACAGGATTAGAATTTGGGGGTTCATTTGCAAAAGGTACTTGGTTATCAAAAGATGCAGATGTAGATATTTTTATCAGATTCAAAGAATCCACGTCAGAAGAAAAATTTGAAAAAATCTCAAAAAAAATTGGTTTTGAATCATTGAAAGGATATTTTCCCTATGTTAGATATTCTGAGCATCCGTATGTTGAGGCTAAAATTAAGAATACTATGATTAATGTTGTGCCATTTTATAATGTAAAAAATGGAGAATGGAAAAGTGCTGCGGATAGATCTCCGTTTCATACAAAATTCATGGAAAAATCATTAACACCCAAAATGAGAAACGAAGTTAGAATTCTAAAAACATTTTTCAAGTCAAATGGAATTTATGGGGCCGAAATTGCAAAGCAAGGATTTAGTGGTTACGTTTCAGAAGTTTTAATCTTACATTTTGGAAGTTTTGAAAATGTAATTAAATCAATATCAGAAGTTAAAGAAAATCAAATTCTTGGAAAGACTTCAAAGAAATTTAACACATCAATAGTGATCATAGACCCAATTGATAGTAATAGAAACTTAGCTGCAGCAATTTCTGATGAAAATATTGGAAGATTTGTTCTTGTTTCTAGAGCTTTTAAAGAAAAACCTACATTAGAATTCTTCAAGAACAAAAAATCAACAATTTCAAAGAAACATTGGAAAAATCTGTTAGTGATAAAATTTAATTTTAAAATTAGAAGTCCGGACATAATTTGGGGACAAATTAAAAGAGCTGCTTCATCATTGTCCACTCAATTAGAATTAGGTGGATTCAACGTGTTAAGAAGTAAATCTTATACCGATCAACAAAAAGAAGTCTATCTCTTTTTCTTGTTAGAGTCTACAAAAATTTCAGAGATATATACAAAAAATGGGCCTGAGTTTTTCAGAGAAAATAGTTCAAAGAGTTTTATTTCAAAGAATCTTATAAATACAGAATTACTGTGGATTGGAAATAATAAAAAAATAATTTCGTTACAAAAAAGAAAACATACTGAAGCAGTTAAATTTATGACAGAATTTTTGAAAAAAAATCTTCGAACAGATATACCAAAAGGTCTACAAAGTGATTTCAAACGAGGTTACAAGGTTTCATTAGGAAACAAAATTTTAAGCAAATCAATTAAAGAGGCTGCAAGTGAGCTGATTTCAACAGATGACATACTCCTTCATTTCAATTAAGAAATTTGCTGATGAACCATACTCAAAAATTCTTGGATACCCAAAGGCTACTAGTCGTCAAATTAGATCAAGAATTAATGAATTAGAGAAATTAAAAATTAAATCAATTTCGTTAACAGGTCCTACTACACTTGGAAAGTTAGCAATTTTAGGAAAAGGATACGTTGGAGTAGTAGTTCTAGCAAAAAAAGGTGGTAAACAGGTTGCGCTAAAAATTAGAAGAACAGATTCGCAAAGGAATGAAATGAAAAATGAGGCTATCCTACTAAAATTAGTAAATTCAGTAAATGTTGGACCAAAAATGCTTGTTGCTAGTAAAAATTTCTTAGTTATGGAATATCTTGAAGGAATTAAGATTATTGAATGGGTAAATACCTTAAAAGGAAAAGGTAGTGTAAAGAAATTAAAATCTACAATCAGAAAAATTTTAGAAGATTGTTATAGATTAGATCAGTTAGGTTTTGATCATGGTGAACTAAGTAATATTTCAAAACATGTCATTGTAGGAAAAACAAAATCTACCTTAATTGATTTTGAAAGTTCTAGTACTAAGCGAAGACCATCAAATGTTACATCAGTTACTCAGGCAATTTTTATTGGATCAGGGATTGCAAAAAAAACTCAAAAAATTTACAAAAATCCACCTAAAGAGAAGATCATTAAGATCTTAAAACAATACAAACAGGAAAAAACACAAGAAAGTTTTAAAAAACTATTAAAGATTCTAAAATTATAATGGGACCGGCAGGATTTGAACCTGCGACCACTAGTCCCCCAGACTAGTATCATACCAAGCTAGACGACGATCCCTTGTCTCACAGGCACAAAATGAAATTATTAAATCGTTGTATTGATTAATGAAAATCATGAAGATTTGTAATATTTGTCATAAAATTTCTGCTACTGATCAAGATCATTTAGATTGTGTTCAAAAAACAAGTATTGAAATGCAAGATGAATATTTCAAAAATAATATTACTGAAAAATTGAATCTCTCAAATAACCCACAAGACTTAGCTGTTGAAATGAAAGCTATCTTAGAACATCTTGTAAAAGGAAAAGATAAGGAGAATAAATTATAGCCATTTTGATAGTCTTTCTTTTTCAAATTCTAGTTTTTTAGAGAGATTATCAGAAGTTGATTTTGTAAGTTTTGTTAAAGGTTTTGAATTTGAAAACATATCAACCTCAAGAACAGATGCTGTATCTCTACCTGATTCTATAAAACAACCGCCTTTCCCATCAAATAATTCGAATTCTTCTTTAGATTGAATTTTTAAAATAATGTTTTTTGCAACAGTGATACCTTCTCCTTCTGCAAAAACTCCTGCCTTTGGAACTGCCATAGTTTCAGTAACTAATAAGATAGTAACATCACCTACAGCAAAGACATTTTCAAAAGGTGTTTTACAGTCTCTGTCTATTGGAATAAATCCTGACTCTTTTGCTAATCCGGAATCATAGATTACTTTTGGAGCAATATGTGGTGGAACAGCCAAAAGTAAATCAAAATCAGCTTCACTATTTTCAAAAATTAGTTTTTTGGATTCAACAGATTTAATTTTGCAAGAATTATGGAAAGTAATTTTTTCAGAATTTACTAGATCAAGAATTTGTTTACTTACCTCAGGACCAGCTGCTGGTAAAGTAATAGGAGCTGGACTGTAAAAGTCAATTTGTACAGAATCACGTATTCCTCTTTTTCTAAGCATGGCGTCTATTAGCAAGCTAGCCTCAAATGGTGCGGGTGGACACTTGTAAGGCATTCCCATTATTGATATTGCAATTTTCCCAGACTCTATACTCTCAAGTCTATCATGGATTTCTGAGAGATGATTATGATCATATAGATTGAATCCATTTTCGATTAATCCAGGAATTTTTTGAGGAGCTAAAACAGATCCCATAGAGATTATTAGAAAATCATACGAGAAATTTTTGGATGTAGTTATTACATTTTTGTTTTGAAGATCGATTGTTAAGATTTCATCTTTTATGAAATTAATTTCTTTTTTTGCTAGCTCATTTAATGAGCCAATAGAGTTTTCAAAAGTTCGAGTTCCATTAATTATCCATAATTTTGCAAACCCTACCATAAACCAGTCTTTTTTATCTATTACAGTAATTTTTACTTGAGAAGCAGTTAGAGAATTTCTTAATTCATTGGCAGCAGAAAGACCACCAAAACCTCCTCCCAAAATTACAACGTGTGGAATGTTTGTCAACTTAGCGTTCTTGTGTTGTAGGTCTTATCAAAACTTCATTAACATTAACGTGAGATGGAGATTCAACTGCATACAAAATTGCATTTGCAATATCTTTTGCTTGTAATGTTTCCATTTTTTTTGCATTTTCAATAAACCTCTGCAAAGATTCATCAGTAATTGTGTCAGTAAGTTCTGTTGCTACAACTCCAGGTTCAATACTAGTTACTCGAATATTTGAACGTGCACTAAATTCTTGTCTTAATCCCTCACTAAATGCTGTAATTGCATGTTTTGTTGCACAATAAACAGTACCAGTTGGAAAAACAGTTCTTCCAGCAACAGATGAAATATTTACAATGTGGCCAGATTTTTTTTCTTTCATATGTAAAATTACTGAGCCTGTACAATACAACACACCTTTGATATTCACATCAATCATTCTATCCCATTCATCTACCTTGAGGCTTTTGAAGAGGCTTAAAGGCATCAAGCCGGCATTGTTTACAAGAATATCAATGGAGCCCCATTTTTCTAAAACTGCTTTAGCAAAATTTTCACATTCTGATCTTTGTGTGACATCCAATTTTTGATAAAATACTTCTCCACCATCAGCAGAGATCTTTTTTGCTAGTTCTTCTAATCTGTCAACTCTTCTAGCACCTATAGCAACTTTTGCACCTGCTTTTGATAGTGCCAAAGCAGTAGCATATCCTATGCCACTACTTGCTCCCGTAATTATTGCTACTTTATCTTTAATCATCTAAATCAGTTAAACGCACTTAATTTCAACATCGTAAAAATGTTTAGACGTTAAAAAATTCCAAGTTTTAAGAAAGCTGCTGGCAACTTTATTAAATGAAAAATGGTAAATCAAATTATGTTATCTGAAAAATGTGCTTATTGTGGAGATATGACAGATATGCCCTTTCATTGTAATTATTGTAAGGATCCGTTTTGTGCAGAACATAGGCTTCCAGAAGAGCATAGATGTGTAAAACTCAGTCTGATTCGAGCAAAAAAATTTGGTGAGAAAAAAATCATACGAGATGGAGGACCAAACAAACGAAATTTTTTCAAACGAATTTTTGGAAGATCTTAAAATCAATAAGGGCTCTTTTCAGGAGAAATTTTTGCACGTCTACCTTGATAAATTAGAGCAATAGCAAGAACAAACATCACCAGTGCAGTTAATGGAAAATTTTGTGGTGCAGGCAAAACAAACCAATAGTAAACTCCGAAACCGATTGACACAACTGCCTGTACCCATAGTTTAATCCATTTTGGGGCTTTGATTAATCTGCTAATTAGTTCAATGGCAAGAATCCCAAATACTGGATAAATTGAAAATAATAAAAAATCAAATACTTCAACGCCTGTGTGTGACATGTAATATGAGAATAAAGCCGGTATAATTTTTATCTAGTCATCCCAACGAATTTTAGTTGCAGCATTTTTAGCAATCAAGGCTTGAGCATTTTCATATGGAATTGTAGCAATATCTTCAGTTTTGAAAGGACCATATTTTTCAAGGTCAGCGCCTACAATTTCTTCTACTTCTTTGAGAAATCTGATGACAACTCTCTTTGTTTTATGATTTTGTGCTAGTGATTCAAGAAATTTTGATTTCCCATTAATTGTTGCTGAAAGAATCATTTCAATCCTTTCTCTTTGTTCCTCTTGTGAATCTAAAATGAATTTTTCTTCATCTAGAAGGTTTTCAAATTTAATATCTTCAGATTTAGAAATTTTCTCTAGTCTAATATTGATCAGTAATGATGTTAGTTCTGTTGCCATTTCTATCAAAGCATCTTTGATTTTACTTTCTACGCCATCAAATTCTTGTTTTTTTAAATTTCCGATAAACTCGGAGAGATTTCTGTAAAAGTTTGGATCAATTTCTAATATAGAATCATTTTCAGCTTCTTGTAAAACTGTATGATGTAAAGAATTGATATCGATTTGATTTGGTTCAGACATTTCTTACCTAATCCTTAAATGCTGCGTGTATTTGTGTTTGATTGAAGTAAAAAATTGCCGTATAAAGTTAGTCATGGAAAAGCAATTCAAGTAACATATTCACCTGATGAAGTTTTCTCTAGAATTCAACACGAAGGCATTCAGTTTATCGATCTACAATTTACTGGTCTTACAGGACATTTTCATCATACTACAATTTCAACTGACACATTTACTCCTGAACAAATGAGAGACGGATTACCTAAATTGGATGGTTCGTCAATTGTTGGATTTACCAGCATTAATGATTCAGATTTACTTCTAAAGCCAGATCCAAATTCATTTGCAATAATTCCTTGGATGACTGAAAACAAAACTGCTAGACTTCTTTGTGATATTTTTTGGGGAGAGGATAGAGGAAGATTATCAAGAGACCCGAGAGGAATTTCTCAAAAAGCTGAGCAATATATCAAATCTCAGGGATTTGATTCTAGTAATTGGGGTCCAGAGGTGGAATTCTTTGTTTTTGATAAGGTACATTGGGATGTTCTAACACCGTACAAAGGACAGTCTTATTCAATTGAATCAGTAGAGGCTCCATGGAGCCAAGATGGAGGTGGATATCCAATGGGATTACAAGAAGGATACTATCCTAGTACGCCATCAGACACTCTTACACCATACAGAAATGAATGCGTGAATATTTTGAATAATGATTTTGGAATATTATGTGATAATCATCATCATGAAGTTGCAACTGCAGGACAATGTGAGATTGACATCAGATATGATCTCCTGACAAATGCTGCAGATGCTGCGCAAACCTACAAGTATGTTATCAGAAATGTTGCACAGAAATATGGAAAGGTTGCAACAATGATGCCAAAGCCAGTTGCAATGGATTCAGGTTCTGGAATGCACGTTAATGTTAGTCTATGGAAAGGAAATGAAAATATATTTTATGATCCAGACGACGAAATTGAATTAAGTCAAACTGGAAGATATTTTTGCGGTGGAATCATTAGTCATGCCAAAGCATTATCAGCAATTTGTAATCCTACTACTAATTCATACCATAGACTTGTACCTGGATATGAGGCTCCAGCATACATTGCATGGAGTTCAGGAAACCGTTCTGCTATTGTTAGAGTCCCAAAGCATCTCAAAGGAAAAGGATACTCATATCTAAAAAGACTAGAGTTTAGAGCTCCTGATCCTTCATCTAATCCATATCTTGTCTTTGCTGCAGTGGCAGCAGCTGGAATGGATGGAATCAAAAAGAAGATGGATCCTGGAGATCAAGTCCGTGAGGATATTTTTAAGATGACTAGATCAGACAGAGCTAAAAGAGGCATTGGCGTTCTTCCAAAAAGTCTAGGTGAAGCACTAGATGAGTTAGAGAGTGATAGAAAATTCCTTAATCCAATTTACACTAATGATGTAATTGACAAGATAATAGAATTAGAAAGAAGAGATCAACGTGAAATAGCTATTAGGCCAACTCCACATGAATTTTATCTATACTTTGATGTTTAGGCTCTTCCAGTGAGCTGAATGATGTAGTATAATGAAATTGCCATAAGAACAAACCCACCTCCTAGAAATATTCCTCGTCTATTTTCAGATGTAGCAGCCCTATACAGTAAAACTCCACCACCAAGACCCACAAATAATATCAAAACTCCAATTATTACACCATCATAACTTTTGTTGTTAATTAGTGGATAAAATAATCCAGAAAGTAATGCAAAAAATGCAACTAAGTAAATGTACTTGGATCCAATAAGAATTTTGGATGACGTTTTATTCAATGTTGTTTGTAAATATAATTATAAAATAAACTTTTGAAGAAATTTTTCAAAATGATTTACATCATTCCGCCCATGTCAGGCATACCACCACCACCCATTCCAGGCATACCACCACCCATTCCAGGCATTCCTCCTGGCATACCTCCTTCTCCTCCACCAGGTGGTGGGCCACCTGTAGATTTTTGGGTAGCAATTACATCATCAATTCTGAGAATCATGCATGCGGCTTCAGCAGCTGCAGATACAACTTGAAGTTTAACTGCAAGTGGTTCAATAATATCACTTGATTTCATATTAGCAATCTTTCCTTTCATAACATCAATTCCAGTCCATTTTTCTCCTTTCTGTTGTTTTGAGCGAAGAGTTGTAAGTGTATCAATTGGATCCATTCCAGCATTTTCAGAAAGTGATAAAGGAATTGATTCTAAAGCATCAGCAAATTTCTCTGCAGCTAGTTGTTCTCTCCCTTCTAGAGATTTTGCCCAGCTTCGTATTTTTGTTGCAGCAAATGTTTCAGGAGCACCGCCACCTGCAACAATTAAGGGGTTTTCCATTACATCTTTTACAACCATTATTGCATCATGAACAGAACGTTCAACTTCGTCAACTACTCTCTGTGAGCCTCCACGAAGAAGTAAAGTAACTGATTTTGGATGTTTACAGCCTTCAACAAATACCCATTTGTCTTCTTCAATTTTTCTTTCTTCAACAATATCTGCATTGCCTAGATCTTTTTCAAAAAGATCATCAAGGTTTGTAATAGTTCTACCGCCTGTCGCTTTTGCAAGTTTTGTTAGATCGCTTTCTTTAATTCTTCTAACTGCAATAATTCCAGCTTTTGCTAGATAATGTTGTGCCATATCATCAATTCCTTTTTGACAAAAAACGACATTTGCGCCAGAGCCAATGACTTTGTCAACCATTGTCTTTAACATTCTATTTTCTTCATCTAGAAACGCTTTCAGTTGTTGAGGATTTGAAATGTTAATTTTTGCATCAGTTTCAGTCTTGCTAATTTCTAATGCGGTATTAATTAATGCAATTTTAGCTTCAGTAACTTTATGAGGCATACCTCCATGAACAATCTCTTTATCAAGAACAATACCTTGTATAATCTTCGAGTCTTTAATAGAGCCTCCAGCTTTCTTTTCTACCTTAATATCATCAATATCAATATTGTAAATTTCACCTTCTTTTTCTGCAACAGCGAGAACAGACTTTACAACAATTTCTGCAAGTTGATCAGAATCTTTTCTAACAAGTTTAGTTTGCATTGAGGTCTTTGCAATTTTAGTTAGAATGTTTTTATCGCTTGGAGATATTTGGTCGGCAATGCTTGTAAGAAACTGTTTTGCCTTTTTTGCAGCTTTTCTATAACCATCAACAATAATTGTTGGATGAACATTTTGATCAAGTAATAATTCAGCGTTTTCAAGTAAAGCACCTGCCAAGACAACGACTGAAGTTGTACCATCTCCAACTTCGTTATCAGTAGTTTTAGCAATTTCAACTAGCATTTTGGCTGCGGGATGTTGAACATCAATTTCTTTTAGGATGGTAGCACCATCATTTGTAATGGTAACATCTCCTAAGGAGTCAACTAGCATTTTATCCATACCTCGTGGACCTAGGCTAGTTTGAACAATTTCAGCAATAATTTTGCATGCAGCAATGTTATTCTTTTGTGCGTCTCTGCCTTTGGTTTCTGTACCGCCTTCCTTTAGTAATATAACTGGCATAGTACCCTTTGAAGTAGCTTGCATGCCCATAGATGCAGAAACTCTAGATTCCCCTTTTATACCTTCCAGATCAAAGTGTAGATTTGATGCAGTATCGGTGTTTTTAAATTGGGAAAATCAAGTTGCAGAATATGGCCAAGTCACAAAATAAAGAGGCTTACAATAAAATTTTCACAAAATTAATGCAACATCACAAGTGGTTTGCAAATTCAATTCCGTTGATTGCGAGTGAAAATATTCCAAGTCCTGCTGTTAGAGAAGCTATAATTTCAGATTTTGGAAATAGGTATGCTGAAGGATGGCCTGGGGAGAGAGTCTATGCTGGTTGTGTCTACATTGACGATGTTGAGTTTGAATGCATGAAATTGGCCAGAAAATTATACAAAGCAAAATTTGTTGATGTAAGACCAATTTCAGGAGTTGTTGCAAACCTTGTAGTGTATTCTGCTTTTACCAATCCAGGTGATGTAATGCTGGCACCTTCTATTCCTGCAGGTGGGCATATTTCGCATGGTAAAAAAGAGCACTTTGGAACTGCTGGTCTAGTTCATGGATTAGAGATAGAGTTCTATCCGTTTGATGCTGAGGAAATGACAATTGATGTTGATAAGACAAAACAAAAAGTTGAGGTTCTAAAAAAAGATAGCCGTCTTCCAAAGATGGCAATGTTTGGTGGTTCATTATTCTTGTTTCCACATCCTGTCAAAGAATTATCAGATTTTCTAAAGAGTTATGATATACACATTAATTATGATGCAGCTCATGTTGCTGGATTAATTGCCGGTGGAAAATTCCAAGATCCTCTACGTGAGGGTGCAGATACAATGACTATGAGTACTCATAAGACCTTGTTTGGACCTCAAGGAGGACTTGTTTTAGGATTTGAAGAACATGAAGAGATTATCAAAAAATCAACCTTTCCGGGTCTTACAAGCAGCCATCACATTCATCATATGGCTGGAAAAGCAGTTGCTTTTGCAGAAGCCTTAGAGTTTGGAAAAGACTATGCGACTCAGGTTATAAAAAATGCAAAGTCATTTGCAGAGGCTTTGAGTGATATGGGATTCAAGGTATTAGGAGAGAAAAGAGGGTTTACAGAATCACACCAGATTGCGGTTAATGTTTTAGATTATTCTGATGGTGGTAAAGTAGAAGCAGATTTAGAAAAAGCTAACATCATAGTAAACAGACAACTCATTCCAGGTGATATTAAGGCAGGAAGAAACTATTTCCATCCAAGTGGAATTAGATTAGGAGTTTCTGAAATTACACGACTTGGAATGAAAAAGAATGAGATGCAGGAAATTGCGTCTATCATTAAACAAGTAATTATTGAGAAAAAGGACCCAAAGAAGATTCTTGTAAAAGTTAAGGCTTTCAGAAAAAACTTTCAAAAAGTCAAATTCTGTTTTGATAATAAGTTAGGTGCCTACGAATACGTCAAATTGAGATAATTCTAGGCGTAGTCAGAAAGAAGTGATTGATCTCCTTTACTCTTACCAAATACCAATTCAATTTCATCTGATAGAGCATAAATTCGTCCTCTCTGATATTCTCCGACATCATATTTGTCAACAAGTCTTTTTGCAAGTTTTAGATATTTTTCTACAGAGCCTCTGGTAATTGTGGGAATTAGTTTATGACCACAGGTACATGTTTGAATTAAAGGCATTCGGCGGTATGATTTTCCGCAACCAGTACACCTAAAGTTTTGTCTGGCGTATGCCCTAAGATTTCCCATAATATCTGGAACAAGGTGTGTTGAAATAACATTTGAAACAATTTCTGAAGGGTTTACAACATCAATTAATTCAGCATTTTTCATTTGCATATCAAATTTGTCAAGCATGGAACCAAGTGTAGAGTAGGCACTACGGGATTTTGAAGTAGTTAGAGATGAAGTTGAATGTGTAAAGAAATAATCGTAAAACTGTCTTTTAGTTTCAAGGCGTGATTTAATTATTTCTACAGATGTTACATCCGATGCTTTAATCTGTTGAAGTGTTGATTCAAAAAATTCTAAAGGAAGTGACTTTGTGACTTCAAGATTATGTGCCTGTGGTTGAGATTCGTGTGGTAAAACAAGAGGTTGAATAAGTAATGGGGCATCCATTAATCCGCCTATTTTATCAGAAAGAAATTGTCTTGAGAAATTAAGTAGACTGTCCATTAGAAGCATGATAGAATCAGCATCACCATCAGCGTCTCTTCTTTTTGCAGAGTGCCAGTTTGGAGTTCCAAAACAAACATGAGTTTCAGTATATCCGATAATTCGTCCTACAATTCCAACAGAAGTATGTGGGGCTAAACCAATTATTAGATGACCTATTAACTCATCAGAATTCTTCACATTGTAAAATGGAGATTTCCCATAAAACTTGAGTAAAAGAGAATCAATGTATTTACAGATAGAAACTAGATAGTTTCCACTGTCATAAGGAATAATCACATCTTGCATACGAAGTTCTATGGTTTGATCTGAGTTTTCAAGTGGTTTTCCCTCTATATCGTGAGAATATCCGAGATCTTTGAGTTTCTCAATTGATGTCCCAATCCATGATGGTCTGAATTGAGTTAAGGGAGAATTTGTTGCATCAAATCTGACAGTCCCATCTTTGAAGACTGTAAGTCCAAAGTTTTGACGTACAAGTCCCTTTTCCAGAGGTTCAGCAATTCTATCTTGGTTAATTAACTCTTTGACGCCTTTGAATGGTTCTTTGACACGCAAGCCCATCTTTTCTTGAGCTAGTAGTATTCTCGCTTTTAATGGAAATTCCTTGTGGGAGTGAGTTGATGCTTTCCGTTTACATTTTTTGCAATATGGTTCATTGAGGACATCTCTACAGTTAGGACACCTATAGGAAGTTATCGTCTTAGTGCCACATTTAGAGCACTTTATGCCTATAGAAGGTTCATCACATTGGATGCAATGCCTGTTGAATAAGTTAGTAAAGAAGTGTTCATTTCTTGATGCCTTTAGAAGATCCCTAGTGGGCCCTCCTTTGTCGCTAATTGGAAATAATACGTGTGTCGGAGGTTTCATTTGTCTAGCAGCTGCTTTTTCTGGTCTTCCAATTCGAACCCCGATGGTGGTTGAGAATTTGTTCTTAATTTGAATCCCTGATGATTTTGTTAGAATTTGTGGAACCGATAAATCATTAATTATTGGTTTTTCTCTAAACAATAAATTGAAGAAAATTTTTGCCTCTAGATTTTCTAATTCTATAATTTCATTTTCAACTTTATGAGGTACCCCCAATTTTTCAAGAATTTTTTTGGTTTGAGTCGAGTATTCGATAGATGTCTCATTGATTTTTTTTGGTTCTAAAAGTTGGCCAAGTTCTTCTGATGAGATTTTATCCCAATAATACAGATAGTGTGGATGGAGTGGAATTTGAAAATCAAGGGAAATTTTCAACGCCTCATCCAATGTGGGTGTTTTAGACAAAAATTGCTTTAGATATTGGTCATCAGACTCATATTTTTGGATTTTTTGTTTTAATTCCTCTATCCAGAATTCCTCAACATATCCTGAAGGAATAAGTTGCGCATTGTTTTCAAGAAAGTCTCCGAATGAAATTAGAATATCTCCTAGATGTAGAATTTTTTCAATATCATTTTTGATTTTTAATCCATGTTTAACATCTCTAATCTTTACAACATTACCGTTTTTTAGACGAACTATCGGAGTGTCAATCGAATCAACAAAGGCAATAGTTGCCCCCTTTCCTGGAATATCAATTTTGATCTGTGTTCCAACAACTATGGTATGATCCAAAATTTCACCAAGAACGGGATGGACTCCAACTGCTGCAAATCCTGTATTACACGCTCTTCCATATCTTAATCGAAATCCACCCAACTTGTTAGACATGGATAAGACCGATCTGCCTGTAATTACCTCACGCATTCTTTTGGCAGCTGAGTCTTCCTGGTTTCCGCCTGTTTGAACTGCACCCTTTAGATCATTAAGCCATTCCCAACCATCTAGATTGTACAGTTCAATCCTTTTGAGAAGTTTTTTAGATCTTCCAATTAATCCGTCATTTAACACACGTAAAGCGCCTCCTCTAACTCTATCAGTTTTGATGCGAGCCATTGATTTGTGATTTACAACCTCAAATGGATCCGTATCTACTCCGTCTAATTCAACTGGAAGGTTAGAAATGACATGTTCAATATCTTCATCTAAGATATGAAATTGAAAGCTATTGACATCTCTTTCATAGATTCGTAGTTCCTCAACAAATCTACCTGTTTCATCATCAAAGCAATTAGCTTGGTATCTTGATAGCCCAGCTGCCTTTCTAACATGGTCTGCAATTAGCATTGTTACGGCAGATTCTGTTCCTCCTGCTGAACGCATAGGTCCTGCTATAGAAACTGAAAGATATTCAGTACCATCTTTGTTTTTCTTTATCTTTACTTCATTAATTCCCTGTAAAGGTGCGATAGTTACTCCTTCAGTAACAATTGCTAACCCAACACGAACTGCAAGATCTAATTTGTCTTCTAAGGAGGCATTAGGAAGAGAATATTTACCGAGAGCAATTTCCTTTGATAGAATTAGTGCAGAGATTTCCTTTCCGTTAATTTTTAGTAGTTCTCTAAGAGGTTCAGCAATATCAATTTCGTGCATTTTGGAAACTCGATCCGCCAAATCAAATGCAATTTTAGGCTCGATTATGCCTGAAGAGTCTACCAAGCTTGATTTTGCATCTGCTGCTTTCTCAAAGATGGTAAATGTTTCAGTTGAGAGATTTGAGTAGTAATCGCGATAATAATCTGGCATCTCAATACCACTAATTCGAGAGATTGCATCATTATCGGACATAATACAATTCTACTACTTACTTCTTTGAATTGCTTTTGTTATTTCTTGGAGTTTTTTGATGCTTCCGCCTTTTTCAAGGAATGTCCCAATAACCAAAGCGTCAGATCCTGCTTTGACCAAACTTTGAGCAGTTTTCACGTCTTTAATTCCTCCGCCCACTATCAAAAACCCATTAAAAGTACGCCTTACTGTCTGAACCATCTCTGGAGTAACACTGGATTTTGCACCAGAGCCTGCTTCTAAATATACAAATCTCATACCAAGAAACTGAGCAGCAAGGGCATATGCAGCAGCAATTTTTGGTTTTTCAAATGGAATTCCTCGTGCTGAACCAACAAACCAGGCAGAGGTTCCCTCTCCTATCACCAAATAAGCAGTAGGAAGCGGCTCTAAACCAAATTTAAGAACGCTTGGGGCTCCCAATGCTTGTGCTTGTGAGATAAAGTATGGGTTCTCTGAGTTCATTAGTGAGCTGAATAGAATTGCGTCAGCGTCTGGTACAACACCAGTAACATTCCCAGGAAACAAGATTATTGGTATTTTAATGCCTTTTTTGATGCTTTTAACCACTTGAGACATCTCAATCTGATCAGTGGCAGAGGAACCCCCAACCAAAATTGCAGAAGCGCCGATTTTTTCAACATCTTTGGCAAGCTTGCTTGAAGCTTCCAAATGTGATACCTCAGAATCGATTAATACGAACAACAATGCATTTTTCTTTTTTAGTTCAGATTTTAGGAACAATTCAACTTTTCCAGTCATAGTGGGGTGTTGTAGATGACTCCTCTTTAAAGTTTAATTGGAATGTTGGTATACAGATTTGTATAGCTATGGCAGAGTTTCAAAAGTCTAATTTTAACAATATTATTCGTCAAATTATCAAAAAATCACTATTTACAGAACGACAAATTGAAATTATTTTAAATCAGAAGGATCTTTTGGAATCTGAGTTTTCTATAACAAAAGGAGCCTATTACAGGCAAGTTGGGCAATCAAGAGAGAAATTAATCGGGTTATTTTATTCAATCATACTTTTACACGGTTTGGGTATTTTATTACCTGATGACATTGATGTGATATCCAAACTTTCAGAGTATGTCCGTGTGATGAATGATAGTGATGTCTTCCCAGAAAGAGAAGAGCAGATCACTAGTGTGATAGATATGACTATTCGAAAGGCATGTAATATGTGATGTTTGTGATGATTATGATAAAAAGTAAGTTAAGTTGTGTGATGATTAGTGTGACGATGTTAATCTAAAGTGTAAAACAATATTGCTCAATCACGATAAATCACAACTTGTATAGAAATTTGTGATGTTAGTGGAAATTCCTGATCCTGAAGTGATTTTGGGTGTGATTTTAGCGTTCTTAGTTGGTTTAGTTGGGTTGTATGTATTCTATAAAGTACGTCCATTCTTAAAATCTAGGAGTGAAATGGTTGATGTATCACAATCTGAGCGTTTGGAGTATTATGAAAAGCAGTTAATTGATATGAAAATACGTCTTGATGCTATAGAAATACAAGGAATTGAACAAAAATCAGATGACCCTAACTTGGAATTAAAACAATTCTTAGAGAAGCTAGCAAAGAATGAATCACATGAGACACAGGTTGTGGATGTTAATCATTCTGAAGTTGTGCCTGAAAAACCAATTTCTATGCCTAATATTTCTAGCTCAGATTATACAAATCCGGTAGACCATGTGTTGCATCTAATCACAAACAAAACTATGACATCACATGACATACAAATCACATTAAAGAGAAGTAGGGAGCATACATCACGATTAATGAAAAAATTGTTTGAAGATGGTTATGTTGAAAGGAATACAGAAACCAAACCATATACTTATTCAATTACTAAAAAAGGAAAAACAAAGGTTGATCAAGTTCAAACCAACCCTATAATTGCATAACAAGTTTCTTTAGTTTTTTAAAATAGTTTTTTATTTTTTAATTCAAATTTTTAAGGTAATTACCCAATTTTTTATTAATTATAAATTATATATATTATTAAATTATAGAAATTATATGTCTGTTCAAGAGAATGAGGTCTTGGTGAAAATCACTTCAGCCGGAACAATTTCCATTCCTAAACAGTTTAGAAAATACATGGATATCCAAAAAGGCGAGTATGTTAAGTTAATTCTTGAAAACGACCGGTTAATTATAAGAAAAATCACCATTTCTTGACTAGTTATTGGTGTTTTTGACTAATCTTAATGGTTTGATAGGTCCATACACGGCCTGTTCTAACTCTATCAATTCTTCCTTTTGATGAAAATCGTGACAGGTAGGTGGATATTACACTAAGTTTTACCGGTTCGTTGAATTCATCTTCATATTTTTCAAGAATGTTTGTAGAGGTAAATTTACCCATAGGGAAGAACTTGTCCACAACATGCCAAATTTTTGAGCCTACCGAGTCCATATTAGTCACTTCTTGTTCATCCTCAATATTCATCAAGTCCATCATTTCGAATATTTTGAGAACCTTATCTCTGGTAACATTACCCTCTATTTTGATGTCATAGCGTGCACCGTCAGAGTCCTCCATATCTATTCGAATACGTTTTTTAACCATCTTTAAGATCTTGAGATTTAGATATTAACAATTCAATTGATCCAAGTATGTTTGTTAACTAGATAGTTTGTTAACATTGACTGCGTAACCCACACCTGGTTAAATTTTTGTTATTAACAACATATCCTTAAAAACTCTTTTATTTTATGAAATCTTCACGCCTAGAGTGGAAATGATGGGGTCTATTCTTACATGTTAACATTGTTAACACCAACCTTAACGCCTGGAATGGTAATATTGGGGTCAAAATATGTTTTTTACACAATTCCCTAACAAGTAATTAACAAAGTGTTAACTTGTAGGCATTGTAGCCTTAACCCACACACCAACATTTCCATTCTATATTTTTTAAAATATTTTTTTTTAAAAATTAAAAAATAACTAAAAATAATTAATTACAAACTAAATTAGAATTACTATTCTATTCTATACTCTCTTAATTCAAATAAGGTTATGATATTATTGATAGGAAATAAAGGTGTGTGAGTATGTCTGATCCAATTGATAGGTTACTTGATGCAGCAGAATCTGGGAAATCCATTATAAAAAACAGGGACATTCTTCACTTTACATATGTACCAAATATTATTCTACATAGAGATTCAGAACAAGAACAAGTTACTCAATCATTAATACCAATCCTAAAACAATCTAGACCATCTAATCTCTTGGTATATGGAAAACCTGGAACTGGAAAAACATTAGTTGTTAAAAAAGTAATTTCTAAAATTCAAAAAAGAGTTGAACAATCCAAATTTCCAATTAAATTAGTATATTCTAACTCTAAAGAGGAGACAACACTTTATGGATTACTAGTTAGCCTAGGCAGACAATTAGGCTTGGATGAAAAGGAATTACCAATAACCGGTCTGGCAATAAGTGAGGTTTTCAAAAGACTTCTCCATAAGATTGATGAAGGAAAACTTAATGCAATTTTTGTAATTGATGAGATTGATTATCTTGCCCAACTAGTGGCAAAAACAGGTAAGGATATTCTATATCAACTAACAAGATCAAACGAGAGACTGAAACATGGATCCCTGACTTTGGTGGGAATTTCAAATGACCTAACATTCAAGGAAAGACTTGATCCTAGAGTAATTAGCAGCCTAGGTGAGGAAGAGGTTGTCTTTACAAACTATAATGTTGAACAAATTAAAAAAATTCTTGAAGAAAGAATCAATGAAGCATTTGTAGAAAATTCTGTTGAGGAATCAGCCCTAAATCTATGTGCAGCACTAGCAGGAGGGGAACATGGTGATGCCCGTAGGGCAATTGATTTACTTCGTGTTGCAGGAGAAATCGCCGAACGACAACAATCAGACAAAGTTACAACAAAAAATGTTGAGCAAGCCAGACAAAAAATTGAAGAAAACAAAGAGGAGACATCTCTTGAAGCATTTCCCCTTCATGAAAAACTGATTATTCTTGCAATTATGAAGGCAAACGGTTCATCTACTGGTGAGATTTACTCGTCATACAAAAATCTCTGTAAGATGGTTGGCCGTGATGAGCTTACCAATAGGAGGATTACTCAAATGCTAAGTGAGATTGAAATATCTGGAATCATCACTGGAAGATTGGTTCATCAAGGAATTCATGGCAGGACGAAAAAATACAAACTTGAAATCTCATCTGAAATGGTAAAAAAAGCATTCAAAGACGAACTAACTTTGAAGGATATTCTCTGAATTTGAATTATAATTTTGATGGAAGACTTGGAAAGTCTTTAGATTTACCATGATTGCTATTCCTGGATTTGGGATCATTCCAACACTGGCCTGAAAAGGTGTTTGCCTTTGCCATGAGCCAGAATTAACCAGTAAAATTCCCTTATACATATCCAATTCTGCCCTGTGAACATGGCCTACATGGAAAATATCTGGAATAGTCTCAATTACTAAAAGATCTTCCATCTCAGGTGCTATGGGTGTTTGACTACCATAAATTGGACTTAGATGCCTTGCCCTGAGAAGATGCTTCATCACGTTTGTTGGTTTGTTATAACTTAGACCAGGTGTGGTCTTTACAATATCATCAATACTCTGTCCATGAAACATCATTACCTTTACACCATTCAATGAAACTACAGCTGGGTTCCCAACCATAACTACATTTTCCATTTCCCACAAATCTGAATTATATTTTTTTGGTATGGCTGGCTGTGGCAGAGCCCTTCTTCCAGGATCATGGTTCCCAGGCATTATTATGACCTTCACATTTTTTGGAATCTTATCAATTAGACCAACTGTCTTTTTGAGTTGTTCTTCAATAGTTAGACAAACCAATTCTTTGTCCTGATTTGGGTATATCCCAACCCCATCCACTATATCTCCAGCGATTAGGACAAAACGAATTTTTCTTGCAACAGGATCTGGACTTGATAACCAAGAAACAAACTCAGTAAATTCCTCCTCCATGAAGAACTTACTTCCAATATGCAGATCTGAAAGAAAGACTGCATATACTTCAGTTTCTGATTTGTTGACGGCCTGATCTGGAATATCTGGTAGGATCAGATCCTTGATAATCATTACAGAATTCTTTCCGGGGGTTATCCTTGCCATAACGAACTGGTCAGTTAGAAGAGTGCCTGCTGTCTTCTGTAATTCACTATCAAAAACAATACCATCAAACGAGCCTGATGGATCCTCCAAAACCAACTTTGTGATGTTTCTCTCAGAAATTCTTGAAGTAATAAGACCGCACACATACAAATCATCTTTTGATTTTGCAGTTTTTGTAGATGCAATGGATTTGAGCTTTCTTGATTCTGGCCTGTCTGAAATAATTCTTTTGAGTTTGTTAAAACGACTTGAAAACAAGGCATTGTAGCCTTTAACTCCCTCACCCGTTGTTATCTTGGTGGTGGGATCAGCTAATACCTTGATTTCACTTTGTAGTGTTGGGTCCTCTTTAATCCCAAGATATGTCTCTAAATCATTCTGGTTAATCTGAAATAACTTTTGTTTGGTCTTCTCTTTGACTATCTCCTTTATGATCCTCTCTAGTTTTCTAACATCTAAATTTTCTAAGATTTTGAAAGCATCTGGATGAATTTGGAATCCTTTGTTTAATGCATAGTTTAACGCAAAGGTAAGCTCCTTTTTCATATCAAAAAATATCGTCTGGTTTAATTAAATCTGCGCCTAACACCGAACCCTCAAATATTGTCCAAAAGGGAAGGCAATGTGAATAAAATCAGAATTATCACATTCTTTATATTTTTAGGAATTTTTGCTGCAGCCTTTCAGATAGGCTCAATGTCTACTGTAAGTGAAGAAGAGGCTGCTGCATTCATGTCTGAATTTGAAGACCTTGTTTTAGATATTGATGCATTTGGAATCTTTGTACACAACACAACCATTGCCCTACCAATGTTTATTCCCGGATTTGGAGTTGCGTGGGGTATTTTCTCTGCTTGGTCCACAGGATTTGCTTTTGCTGCTATAGCCTTAACTGTTCCTGAAATAGCAGATATTCCACCACTCTCAATTCTCTTCTTAACTCCATTTGGATTGATCGAAGTTTTTGCATATTCTTTGGGCATCTCTAGAAGTTTTATTCTAATTCGAGCAGTAAGCAAGAAGATCAATCTTACTCCATTAATCAAACCAACAGTTATTGAAATTGGAATTGTATTGGCTCTTCTATTTGTAGGAGGATATCTTGAATTTTACATGATAGAATCTAGCCTCAATCAAGTTTGAGTTTAGATATGCTATATCTTGTATCTAAAATAATTTAGTAGTAAATTATAAACCAAATTAGAAGACAAATTTATCGTGAAGACAGCTATAACACTATTAACATTACTTATTATTTATCGTCAATTTCCGTAACTAAACGAACTTATCGTAACTAAACTTATCATGCTTGTTTTGATACTCCATCTTGTTTTCATCACTAGAAAAAAGTTAATTTAGATTAAGAACAAAACTTGGGCAACTAGTTTTCCCACTGCCATCTATAATTCATGTATGAATCCAAACTTGTCTGGTTAAACACAATTATAGACAAATCAGAAAATTCTTTTCCCTCTAAATCCTTCACAGTGCCTACAAAACTAGTCTCATTTTCAGTTGTTATAGCCTCAAAAACATGAACTTTAATTTTAGCAGTATTAAAACCGTGCTCTCGAAGATAAACAGCTATCTCTGATGCCATAAAGTGTTTGTTCGGTTGATTTGGCCAAGGCCTTGGAACTAATACCACACTAAAACCATCAATCAATGCCTTTTGTAATTCTAATTTCTTATCCTCAATCGGGGTTGTAACATGCATTGTAATTACTTTGGATTTATCAAGAGGAACTTGGGCTCTTGATGCAGCAACTTGAATTGAACTAATACCAGGAATAATTTCAACTTTACCAAAAATTTCTATTAATCTATCCACAACTTCTGACTCGGAAAAATTTACATCCCCGGTAAACGGAATTACCAATATTCTATCACCAAGCTTAGAAACAATTTTTTGATAATATTCTTCCTGATCTTTCATGGTAATTTCATAAATCTCTTTTCCTTCAATCAAATTCTCTATTGTTTTTAGTGTGTATTTGTAACCAACCACAATATCACAATTTAGAATAATCTCTTTTACAATCTCAGTTACATATTTTGGTGACCCCGGCCCAACACCAACAGCATAAACTTTTCCCAATTTTACTTCGTAACTATTTGTCTGTCTTTAATATATTGCACAAAAGGCTTCCAATCTACTTTCATGTATTTCATAGGCTCTTTTGCAGGATATTTTACCCAGTCTTGTGCTATTGCATATTGAAATTTTTCATGTTTTCCATTTTTATCATATTCTAATAATAATACACTTCCCCAAACCTTTTCTTGAAAACTAATACTGGAAATATCATCAAAAGCAACTTCAATATTTTTCTTATTTTCTAAATCATTCATTAGTTCTTCTTCATCATAACCATCATGACGAATCATTGTATTCTTTGATTTGAGAAAATTAATTACCTGTCTTTGAGTTATAGCCTTCCACCACTTCATCATAGATTCCGTCTTATGTACAAACATCAAATGTCTGTCAGTTAGAATTAACATGCCTTCTTTACCACCAATTGAAAAGAACCTTTTAGACTCTCTCCAAATTGAAACTAGGTGAGCCTGAATCTTCTCATTAGATTGCATATCGGTTGAATTACTTGACGTTGTTAAAAACTAATACAATTGGCTTTTAAGTAGGCCACTTTGGAAAAAATTATTGAATAAAATATTTTTGATGATTGCAGTTTCATTACTTTTAGTTAGTTTTACAAATCAGGCATTTGCTTATGATGATGAAAAATTTGTCGTCTTGGAAACAAATCTCGGAATTATTGTAATAGAGTTTTTCCATGAGGATGCACCAAATCATACTGATAATTTTATTGGGCTAGCTGAATCAGGATTTTATGATGGAACCATTTTTCATAGAATAATTCCTGGCTTTATGATTCAAGGCGGTGATCCAAACACAAAAACTGATAACAAGAGTTCATGGGGAATTGGAGGACCAGATGAAAAAGTAGATGCAGAATTTAATACAATTAAGCATATTCGTGGAATTGTTTCAATGGCAAGATCCCAAGATCCAGACAGTGCAGGCTCACAATTTTTCATAGTTCATCAGAATTCTAATAATTATGAGATTTCTCTTGATGGTAAATATTCAGTATTTGGTAGAATTGTTACTGATGAGAGTTTTGAAACACTGGATAAAATTGCATTAGTTGAAACTGAGTCACCAAATAGACCAATAGACATAGAGCAAGTCAAAATTACAAAGGCTACAGTTGTTAGCAGCTCTGAGGTTTCAAATCTTCTTGAATTATCAGAACCTGAACGTAAGTTATCTGTCATGATACCTGAAATCACAGAAGCTGTTACTCCGTTAACTGGTTATCAGAAATTTGAAATCACTGAACATGAAATTGTGTTTAGTGCACCTGAAGGCTGGCTTTTACAACAACCTGAAAAAACACAAGAAAATTCACCTGATGTAGTTGCCGTAGGACCAAAAGTAGGAATCATAAATCCAAATATTACATTGACAATCCAACAAACCAATCAAAAAACTTTTGATGAACTTATTTCTGAAAAAACTGATAGATTAAAGGTAGCCCAAGAATTGGGAAGTTTGTTTATAGTTTCAAAGCAAATAACAATTATCAACGATAATAAGGCATATGTGATTATTGCAGAAGGATATTTTTTATCCAATGACAAAAGCTTTGATATAAAATTCAAAGAAATTATGATTTATGGAACTGAAAAATTTTACACACTTGCATATGGCAATGATATAAATTATTTTGACTCTCAACTTCCAAGATTTGAAGAAACAGTTGATTTGTTTGAAATATTATCCAAAGACTCATCTATTGATGAGTCCATAAAACCCGTAGAAGAAGGGGGAGGATGTTTGATTGCAACTGCAACCTTTGGCTCTGAACTAGCACCACAAGTTCAACAACTAAGAGAGCTTAGAGATAACACTATTTTATCAACAGAATCTGGAATTGCATTTATGGCTGGATTTAATCAATTCTATTACTCATTTTCACCAACAATTGCTGATCTAGAACGTGAATATCCTGTTTTCAAAGAAGTTGTAAAACTCTCAATTACTCCAATGCTATCTACATTGTCGATTTTAAACTATGCAGAGATTGATTCTGAACAAGAAATGCTATCTTTTGGAATTGGAATAATTTTGATGAATGTTGGGATGTATTTTGTAGCACCAGCAATTATTATCTATAAAATTAGAAAACAACTTTGACATAATACTAATTACCAAACGTCATCTACTTCATCAAGTAACTTGTATTCTTTTTCAGTATCGCGTTTCATTAGTTTTAGTCTAGAAATATCCCTATCAAAGAACAAATCTATTATCCAATCAAGTAACACTCTAAATTTTTTATCAAAAGTTGGAATTTTTGAAAGATAGACATTTCTCCAAATCAACCACGCCCAAAATCCAGAAATATTCATTCCTAATAATGTAGCAATTCCTGACCTCTTACCAATAATTGCCATTTGTCCCCTAGAATGATATACGAATTTTTCTTTCTGTGAATTTTTAATTAATGCCATTAAATTTTTAGATGCTGTTTTTGCTTGAGCTTCAGCGATTTGTGCAGTTGGAGGAAATGGTCTTTGTGTTTTAGGATCTAAAAAGAATGCACAATCTCCAATTGCAAAAACCCCTGGAAAGTCTTGAACCTCAAGATAGTCATTAGTAATGAGTTTACCCTTCTCAGTTTTGAACATTGATCTCTTAATTGTGTTAACAGGAGTTACCCCTGCAGTCCAAACCAAAGTCTTTGTTCTAATTGCATCAATTTTTGATTTATCTCTTGGATTTTTTGGATTCTCATCTAACGATTTTGTGGTAACCTCATTTCCATCAAAACTAGTTACTGCTGTTTTTAATCTTATATCAATTCCTCTCTCCACCATCTTCTCTTTTGCAAACTCTGCTAGTTTTTGATCAAATCCCGGCAAGATCATTGGTAATGCTTCTAACACGATAACTTTGAGATCTTCTTTGTGAATAGTATGGTAATGTTTTCGTGCATCCAAAATTAGATCCATCAACTCACCAGCAGTTTCAATTCCTGCAAAACCACCTCCTACCACAACAAAATTCAATAAGCTTTTTCGAAGAATTGGGTCGGTCTCGTTTTCAGCTTGTTCAAACATATCAATAACTCTATTTCTTAACATCACAGCATCATTGAGCGTCTTCATGGTATAGGCATTTTTTTCCACATCTGCCATTCCAAAAAAGTTCGTCTCACTACCAAGTGCAATTATCAGAAAATCATAATGAATTGAGATACTTCTTTTATCTCCAGTTCCCCATAGAGTTACTAATTTTCCATAGGGATCAATATTTTTTATCCGACCTTCATAGAACTTTGTTTTCTTACAGATGGTTCTGATAGGCATAACTATATGTCTAGTTTCAATCATTCCTGATGCTACTTGTGGTAACATGGGTGTAAATAAAAAAAAATTATCTTCACTTACCATTACTAGTTCTATTTCAGGATCATCTCCAAATTCAGATTCTAATTTTCTAGCACATTCTACTCCTGCAAAACCACCGCCTAAAATCACAACCTTCTTCTTATTTCTAGCCAATTGTGCCCTTTTCACAGAATGGGTGAATATATGCTATAAGAAAAATTTTCACTAAAATCACAGGATTGTTAGGCTCTCATAATATCTGAATGTAAGATATCATATGCCCTTGATGAATCCTTTTCATGTAGAATGATAGTGATACTATCTTGACTGAAAAATGCATTTTCTAACTCAATTCCACTTGTATGTAATACCTCAACAACATAAGAAACCACAGCTGATTGGTTTTGAGATGTAGGTATTGAAATTCTAATCTTTGCAAGACCCGTATTAAACATATTATCATTACTTGAAACATTTCTGAAGATCTGTTTGATGTCTTCCACATCTTCTGTTAGGAATCTAAAAGAATCAGAGAGTCTGAAAAACTCATAATTGTTTGTTATCTTAGCGAATTGATCTAAAATTGCCACAGGATCAATTTTATTTGAATCTTTTATTGAAAATTTAATATCCATAATTCCATCAGTTAAAGACAATCTAGCATTTCTCAAAACTGGTTCTTCTTTGATCTCTTCTTTGATTTCAAATGAATCTGCATAGCGTTTAATTGCAACTACCACTGTATTGAGATTAACAGAATTTCCTAGAATCTTCTCAATCTCTGGTTGAATCTTTACTGCCAATGCTGTATAGTTTATCACATCCATCTTCATACAATCATAAATCGAACGATTTCTGGTAATAATTTCTCTTACAACCTCAGGTACGGACATGTTTGAAACCCTCATTAGATTATTATATTGTGTCAGTTATATTAGGGTTATGTAAGAAACTAAGAAAATCACGGTAATCTTTATATAATGTCATATATATTACATATAGTAGATAAATATGACAATGTTCTTTGATAATGGATTTGATAGAATCTTCGGAAGCATGTCAAACTCTTTTTTTGACATAGATGACATCTTTGAGGAATCCAAAGGAAATGGCTCTGGTCCATGTTATTACGGTTATACAATGACTGTTGGTCCAGACGGAAAACCTGTTGTAAAGGAGTATGGAAGTGTTAAACCAAGCCAACTTCAAACTTCTGATACAAGAGAGCCAATTGTCGACACAATTGTCGATGAAAAAGAAAAGGTTGTAAAACTCATAGCTGAGATGCCAGGAGTCGAAAAGGCTGATGTAAAAATTGTTGTAGAAAACAATATTGTAGATATTTCTGCAGAACATGACAAAAAGAAGTACCACGTAAAAGTTTCACTACAACATAAAGTTGATGAAAATTCTGCAAAGGCTTCATACAAAAACGGAATTTTAGAACTAATCTTCAAGGTAGTTGAAGAAAAACCAAAAGGCAAAACAGTGGAGGTTGAATAACCCCCCTTATTTTTTTTTAGGTGATAATATGACTAAACTTGTTTTAAAAATAGATGAAATTCCACAACAACATGTTGGAAGAGGTAGAGCAATTGTTGATCCTAAAATAATTGAGGATCAAAAATGGAGCACCGGTCAAATTTTAGAATTAATATACAACAAAAAAACACATGTTAAACTCTGGCCAGGTACCACTGAAGAATATGGAGCAGGAGTTATCAAAATAGATGGAATAACTAGACAAAATATCGGAGCTGGAATTGGTGATAAAATTTCATTAAAATCTGTTGAAACTGCAAACGCTGAACAGATTATCTTATCTCCAACTGAAAAGATTGCAGCAGAAGGATTACAAGAATACATGATTTACAACTATCTTAATCATGTCTTTACAACAGGAGATTCAATATCTCTAAACACACAGATGGGGAGTAGAGTTCAGTTTGTTGTAACTAACACTAAACCATCAAAACCAGTAATTGTTACTGAAAAGACAGTCTTCAAACTTGGAGCAATGACAAAAGCAGTTGATGCATCTGTCCCAAGAATAACATATGATGAACTTGGAGGTCTAAAAAATGAGGTCCTGAAAATCCGTGAGATGGTTGAATTACCCATGAGACATCCAGAGCTGTTTGACAAAATAGGCGTAGAGGCACCAAAAGGCGTCTTACTATATGGTCCCCCAGGTACAGGAAAGACTTTACTTGCAAAAGCAGTTGCGGGAGAAACTAATGCTCACTTTATCTCACTTAGTGGTCCTGAAATTATGAGTAAATACTACGGAGAAAGCGAAGAGAAACTAAGAGAAATCTTCACACAAGCCGAAGAAAACTCACCTAGTATAATTTTCATTGATGAGATTGATTCTATTGCTCCAAAGAGAGACGAAGTATCGGGTGATGTTGAGAAGAGAATAGTTTCTCAACTTTTGACATTGATGGATGGTATGAAGTCTAGAGGAAAAGTTGTAGTGATTGCAGCTACTAACAGACCAGACTCTATTGATCCTGCACTAAGAAGGCCAGGTAGATTTGATAGAGAAATTGAAATTGGAATTCCTGATGATAAGGAAAGATTTGAGATTCTCTCAATTCATACACGTGGTATGCCAATTGATGAAAAAGTAGATCTTGAACAAATATCAAAGATTACACATGGATTTGTAGGAGCTGATTTGGAAGCATTATCTAAAGAAGCTGCTATGAGATCATTACGTAGAATTCTTCCTGAGATTGATCTTGATGAAGAGAAAGTTTCTTCAGAAATTCTTCAAAAGATCCAGATCACTAGTGAAGACTTTAGAGATGCATTAAAAGAAGTAAAACCAAGTGCACTTAGAGAAGTCCAAGTCCAAATTCCAAATGTTAGTTGGGATGATGTTGGAGGTCTAGATCAATTAAAAGAAGAACTCCGCGAGGCAGTTGAATGGCCTATCAAATACAAAGAAGCCTTTGATTATGTTAATGTAGAAACTCCAAAAGGAATTCTACTTTATGGCCCACCTGGAACTGGTAAAACTCTGATTGCTAAAGCACTTGCAAAAATGACCGAGTCTAACTTTATCAGCATTAAAGGTCCTGAATTACTCTCAAAATGGGTTGGCGAATCTGAAAAAGGAATCAGAGAAATTTTCAGAAAAGCACGACAGGTAGCACCATGTATCATCTTCTTGGATGAGATTGATGCACTTGTACCACGAAGAAGTAGTGGAAGTTCAGGTTCACATGTTACAGAGAATGTAGTATCTCAAATTCTAACTGAGATTGATGGACTTGAAGAACTTCACAACGTCTTGATAATTGGTGCAACTAACAGATTAGATATTGTAGATGAGGCACTGCTAAGACCAGGTAGATTTGATAGAATCATTGAAGTTCACAATCCGGATGCTAAAGGAAGACAACACATCTTTGAGATTCACACAAAAAAGAAACCACTTGCAAGCGATGTTAATATTATAAAACTAGTAGAGTTGACAAATAGTTTTAGTGGTGCAGAAATTGCCGCAGTTGCAAACAGAGCTGCTATTGCTGCTCTGAAGAGATATGTTAGCTGCAAGTTACAAAATGTCAAAGAAATCAAGATTACCCAACAAGATTTGATTGATGCAGTAGACAAGGTAAAGCCCCAAAAAAAAGAGGCTCCACTTACTCAATGCATAAAATAGTCTAAATACCAAAGAAAATGACGTAAAACAATGAAACTCTATCTTGACTTTCAACCATGCCAAGAATGTAATACGATGATGGCTGAACTGAGTAGCCCTGAGATGTTATTTGCTGATGCAAAGACAAGAGCAGACGAATCAGCAAAATTTCTTAGACATCTAACATATAATCACGACGAAGTTGTTAAAGCTGTTATGGATGATCTCCCAAAACAAAAAAGAGAACAAGATCCTGGTTTTTACAAATAACTCTATTTTTCATTCTTAAAAATTAACAATCATATTCATATCCTCATATGATACTTTCATGTTACTTAACGGAAGTCTGGTATTTAGCTATATTGTAACGCATAGATTTCATAACTAATACTGCAAAAGTGTTAACTAAGTTTACAACATACATTGTAATAAATATTAAAAACAAAAAATAATTTTCTTGAATACTACTTAATTGATACTAAATGTCCACGATTTGTAATCATCTGTGTAACTACTTGACTATTTGAAAAACTGGTCAATCTGATCTCTATATTTAAGAGCAATCTTTCCAAAATCTGTAAAATCTTCCACAGTTGGGTTTTTCATCTTCATTGTAAATTGATTAACAAATACAGACAATGCACTACCAATAATTAGATTGTAAACACTATCAGCTACATTGTTTGAGTAAGGAAATACAATTTTGATAAAAGGCAAATATGTCTCAGTCTGAGAAATCATTAATTTAATGTGTTTTTCAACAAATTCTTCAATGTCATCCGGAATTACCATAATTTTACTCATGTTGATTTCTTATAAGTAGACATTTACTTCTTAGGCATGATTAAGTTACTGTTGTAAACTCTTTTCAAATAAAATTGAATTTATAACACGAATTCCAATTTCTACTGTTGCTTGAATTAGACAAAAAAGTATTTGGTAAAATTACAACCAAAGAAATCATTGGTGCTGAACCCCCTGCAATTCCTGACACTAAAGATATTCTTGAAAAAGAACTTGAAATTTTACTTGCAGAACTAGAATCCCAACCAAAAGAGAATCTTGTGAATCTCTTAGAACAACAAAAAATCACTGAAAAACATGTGAATAGTAGACCCGGTGCTATGGCTTTGTCTCAAAATAAAATTAAATTATTCAACGAATACAACAAAAAATATATTCAAACAATCAAAGAAAAACTAGAATCTTAGTTTTAACGTTAACTGTTAGATTAACAGTTGATTTGTGTATCCTTCCTTGAATTACTCAATAATGATTATTCTGTTGTTATTTAGATCAAATCTAGCTTAAAATTTGAAGAAAAAGTTGTTGATTAATAAATACCAAATAACGAGGAATCAAGACTCGCAAATGGTAAGTAAAACAGATGAAATGTGTCCAAGATGCGCACAGGGAAAATTAGTTACTGATAATGAATCAGGAGAGATGTTCTGTTCCAAATGTGGATTTGTAATTACTGAAAAATTACATGAATCTGGACCAGAATGGAGATCCTTCTCTCAAGACGAACATGGCAATAGAGCAAGAGCTGGTGCACCAACATCATTAACAATGCATGATATGGGTCTTGCAACAATCATCAATCCTATAAACAAAGATGCTTCTGGTAAACCACTTTCAGCAACTATGAAAAGTACAATTGAAAGACTCAGAACTTGGGACAGTAGAAGTCAAGTTCATGAACCAGTAGATAGAAACTTTAGACAAGCATTTAGTGAATTAAATAGACTAAAAGACAAACTAGCTATTTCTGATGCAGTTATTGAAAAAGCAGCTTACCTTTACAGAAAAGCACTTGAAAAAGGTCTTGTTAGAGGTCGGTCCATTTCAGCTTTGATGGCAGCAGCACTTTATGCTGCTTGTCGTGATACTGGAACTCCAAGAAATCTAAAAGATGTAGAACAAGCTGGTAACATCAAAAGAAAAGATATTGCAAGATGTTATAGATTACTAGTTAAAGAACTTGACTTGAAGATGCCAGTAACTGATTCAGTTCAGTGTGTTGCAAGAATTGCAAGCAGAATTGGAATTGCTGAAAAAACTAAAAGATTTGCAGTTAAAGTACTAAAAAAAGCACAAGAAAATGAAGTTTCTGCAGGAAAAGATCCAATGGGACTAGCAGCTGCAGCATTATACCTATCCTGTGTTCGAAATGGTGAAGATAAAACTCAACGTGATATTGCTGAAGCTGCAAATGTTACTGAAGTAACTATCAGAAATAGATACAAGGGTCTTAAAGAAACACTTGATCTATAATTAAAAAAATAATTGAACTTACGCTTGTGCGTAAGTGGGAAATTTTTCATTAAATTCAAAGCTAGGTTCTTCTAATGTCAAACTTAATCCCTGAATGTCTCTCCAAGATAGTTTTTCTTCAAAAGACGAATTTTCTTTTTTTGGATTTGATGGAATTTTTACCATGAAATCAATAGAGAAATTTTGCATATAAGGCACGCGTAGAAATGATAAATCGTTCATTTATTCTCTTTGTGAATCCTCAGATGGTTTTTCAACAAATCCACCCTCAACTGGTTCAGGTGGTGGAATACTCTTTGATTTTCCTAATCCAATTGTTGTAATAATTACTGATGATAAAATAATAAAGAATATGATTTGTGAATATGCTTCTGCATTTGGTAAACCCATAGTTACTGGATATGTAGCAAGTACTGCTGCAGCCAATCCTCTAGGAATCATTGAGTTTGTTACTGCTCTATCCAATCTGGAAAATCTTTTTGTTAGAGTTATTTTGCCAACAAATATTCTTCCACCAAAAACAACAATTGTAACCAAAATTCCAAATACAACATATTCTATTTGTCCAAAACTTGCCATTAACCCAACAAACACAAAGAAGAATGTTCTTACCAAAAATGTTAGTTGATTATGTGTTGGATCATCCATCTCGATCTTTGGCAGCTTAAATCTGAGTATTCGTGAGAGATGGCGTTTGTTTCCAAGCATTAAACCAAATACCAACGCTGTTAGAGCTCCTGATTCTCCAAATGAGTTTGCCAAGAAGAACAAAACAAACAAGATTCCTAATGTAAGCATGTATGCGTGTTGAGCATTTCCAAACTTTGTTGAAAAATACATCCAAGGGATTCCTACCCCAAATCCAAGAACCAAACCTACAACAACTGCTCTTCCAAGGGTTTCTTGCAATGTTTGTATATCAAAATGTCCTACAAGTACTGCTTCAAATAATATGAATGCAACAATCATGGCTAAAATATCAGTTAGTGCGGATTCAAAACTTAGCATTGATTTGATTTCTTCTGAAATTTTGATATTTCTGACAAGACCAAAAACAATTGCTGAACTACTTCCACCTACAATTGTAGCTAACAAAATACTCTCTAACCATAGCCAACCTAATGCATAATGAGTAGCAAGTGTAATGATTACAACTGATAAAATAAAACCAAGAACAGCTAGTGTTACAGAAAAATGTGCAGTTTTTACAATATGTTTGATATCTAGGTGTAATCCCCCATCAAACATGATAATTATCAATGCAAGTGCCGCAAAATATGGTACTACTTCGATAACAGCTTCTGGTTGAATAATTCCAAGAACAGGTCCTATAATTACTCCAAAAATCATTAAAAATGCCACATCTGGGATTCCTGTTTTTTTGAAGAATGCTTCTCCTGCAACTCCAAGAAAAATTACTACTCCTGCTGCAAGTAATATAACATGAGCCGAAGCAATTGGTGCATCCTGAATAGATAACGTCGCTATAGAATTTTGTATCTCAGCAATTTTGTCCAAAATCAAACTTGGATTAAAATCAGATAATGAAAATATCTCATCAACTTGTCCTCTGATCAAATTCAAAACAGACAAAATTATGGGGTTCATTTATGACTGAATGTAAACATCTGCTGATAAAAGTTAAACTGGATATGTTTGATAATTTTAGCCTCTATAGTTGATTTTTAGATACACATTAAATCAACTGAAACAAACTTTTCTTGCTTGAGTGCAACAGACGAATTACGTAAGGATCACAAACAAATTGTACGTTTAGAGAAGGTGATCATAAAGTGTTATACAGAACTTTATGCAGGAAAAAACATTCCTTTATCTGATCTAAATAAAATTTCATTAGTTATAGATGAATTCTTAGATTCTATTCATTATTCAAGAGAAGAAGATTCCTATTTTCCTTGTGTTGCAAGCTATGATCATCTTAAACAAGAAATTAGAGCTTTGTTAATAGAACATGAGTTTTCTAGAAGAATTGCATTACAGATCAAAAAACATCTTAAAAGATGGAAAGAAGGAGAAGATGCAAGAGAACCCGTTGCTAGGTATCTAAAAACATATTCTATATTTCTGATGGACCATAAAACCAAAGAAGAAAATTTTTTTGATAAAGCCGAATCGGAAGTACTCTCAAGAGAAGAAGAATTTGATATGTATGAGCAATTTAAATCAGTTATGACAATTTCAAAAAAAATGGAAGATATGATTAAAGAGATTGAATATCTAGAAAACCAACCTTGGTTTCAAAATTAACGTAAGCTCTTTATTGGTAGTTACGGGATTTTAATTTGTGAAACCTTTTGTGCTTTGGATGACTGGTCTTCCTTGTTCAGGTAAGACTACAATCGTAAAAGATCTGCAAAAAGATATCCCAAATTTGGCAATGCTTGATGGTGACGAACTAAGAGAATGGTTTTCACCAAAAGACTTTTCAAAAGCGGGGCGTGATGAGCACAACAAAAAAGTTGCTTATTTGGCTAAGCTTTTACTAAATCATGGTGTTCCAAGTATAGTATCTCTAGTATCACCATATATTGAGAATAGAGAAAGTGCTAGAAAGATTATTGATGCAGGTGAACAGTTTGCAGAATGTTTTGTAAAGTGTTCAATTGAAAAATGTGAAGAAAGAGATGTTAAAGGTATGTATGCCAAGGCAAGAAAGGGGGAAATTAAAGGATTTACAGGAATTGATGATCCTTATGAATCTCCGGAAAATCCAGATTTAGTAATTGATACAGAACATGATTCACTTTCAGATAGTGCGAACAAAGTAAAGGACTTTCTTAACGGAAGAAACCTACTTTAATTTTTTAAATTCTTCAACTATTTTATTATGAATTAATCCATTTGTCACTAGAATTCCATTTTGGTGAAAAATTTCTTTGTTATTATATGTGATATCATTTCCTAACATATCTGTCATTTTTCCCCCTGCTTCTGAAATAATACAATAAGATGCGGCTGAATCCCATTCCTTCATTTTATTTGTGGTCGTGATGTATACTTCAGCTTCTCCCGAGCTAATTTTTCCAACCTTTAATGAACTACCTATACTTGTAAAATCTTTAATGCCTAATTTTTTGATAAATAGTTTTTCTTTATCTGATAGGTGGTGCCTTGAACCAATTGCTCTACACTTTGAAAGCTCTGCTAATGTAGTTACAGATATTTTCTTCCACTCATCATTTGAATATCTAAATGCTCCACTTCCTTTTTGTGCAACAAAGAATGTTTTTTCTGTAGGCCAACCTATAACTCCAAGAACTGGTTCCTTGTTTTTTATCAGTGCAATCATAACTGTAAATTCACCTGTCTTATCAATAAAATCAGAAGTTCCATCAAGAGGATCTATAATCCAAATTGTATCCTTTGATAATCGACGTTGATTATCTTTATCTTCTTCAGACAAAATTGCATGTTCTGTTTGTGAGAGAACCTCTTTGATAATTTCATTACTCTTAAGATCTGCATCTGTAATTGGAGAACCATCATTTTTTTTAGATGTTTTAAAATCTCCCTGATAAATCTCTAAAATTACATTTCCCGCCTCTCTTGCAGCCTTGATAGCAATATCTAATTCAGGAATCTTATCAACTATGGGAATGTCTTTCAATTGAAATTTCCTACGTTGCAAGTTCCGGTTTTAATGTCCATGCAACCCCTAGAACAATAAACGGAATTGACATAACTCCTACAATGGCAAGTATGGTGTTAAACTGTGTTTCTGAAACCAATGGGTTGTTTACTAACCATGGTAGTGGTAATGTAACTATTATCCAAAGACCTCCTAAAAGTATGATCAGCTTTGCCTTTGCCTTTTTATCTTTCATCACATTCTCTCCTTCAAAGCTGTATTAAATTGCTGTAGCAAATCCATTCCTCAGCTTGCAAAAGCTACAAATGTAATTTTCCAGTCTTAAATTTTTTAAATAAAAATTCATAATTTATAGCTCAATTAGATCTATAAATAGGCGTAAAATATTTTATAAAATATTATAAATTTTAGAATTTATTGAATTAAATGTTAAATAGTTAAAGTTACTATAGTAATTAATGCCGAAGGGTATAATTCCTATCGACTAAAACTGCGTAGCCCCGCAGAACCAAAAAGGCAATCAGACGACATAATGTTCTGACCACGAGAGGAAATCTCTCAGTGTTCTGCAGTTAAGGGGTTTACGCCTTTTAATTTTCTAAAATATCCACAGATACAGAGCCAATTACGTTTCCATTTGGATTGATAATTATGAAAACCTCTTGCATCTCAGAAATCAAAATGATTTCTTGCCCAACATATTTCCATGTTAAATATTCAGAAGTTCCAGTTTGGTGTAAAGTACTTTCAAGATTAAAATCTTCAGAAAAATCAAAATTTTCTCCATTTAGTATTATTGATAAGATCTCTGGACTACTTCCATTTGGGACAAACCTAAAAGAATACTCGCCCTCATTGATAGTAAACGTATCAGTATAGACACCATTAGCGTACAAGCCAGAATCTGCAAGAGTTACATGAAATACAACATTGCCATTTCTTTCAGATGGATCTAATGAAAAAATTGCTACAAAAGTTGCAATTATCATAATTATGGGGATTAACACAATTTTCTTATTCATTTGAACAATCTCTAAATTCCATTATAAAAAATGCCTAAATAGATTTTTTCAAATGATTTACTCACCAAAATGACAAAATCTCTACATTATTGAGACCTTAAAGAATGTCTATTCCTATCGCCTAGTTTTTGTTAGTGAAATTTTACTAAGTGTAAATCAATATTCACACCCGAAATTAAGTACATTTTCTAAAATCGAGTTTTATGTCTAATTTATCTAGTAAATGGTCACAACAACCAAAAACAGGTATTACTGAAAAAATTAATGATTCTATCAAGCCTAAGGGACCACTAAAACCAAGAATTTCGAATGCAGTTAAAAAATTACAATCACAAATTAGCAAATTAGACTCGATGCTAACAAACTTACAAGAACGTGATGCAAAATTATTTCAAAGAATTGTAGAGGCAACACAAAAACATGATACTCGAACCACCAAGGTTCTTGGTAATGAATTAGCAGAGATAAGAAAAGTTACAAAAATTTTGAGTAGTGCTAGAATAGCATTAGAACAAATTGAATTACGCCTATCTACTTGTAGTGATCTTGGAGATACTGTAGTAGCAATGATGCCAACAGTGGGTTTGATGAAGAATCTAAAATCATCTCTTGGAAAAATAATGCCTGGTGCTGAGCAAGAAATTGGCCAAATGGCAGAGATACTTGGAGGCTTTATGACAGAAAGTTTCTCAGGCGATGCAACATTTGGAGTTGATGAATCTACTAATGCAGAATCTGAGAATATTCTAAAAGAGGCTGCTGCCGTTGCAGAAAGTTCTGCAGGTCAAATGTTCCCTTCAGTTCCAACAAATACTCAAGAAGCAACTACTTCAAAATTCCTTTAACTCTAAAATTTTTTCAACATTTGATATTTTTAATAATCTAAACTGTCATCTCAAAGATCTAACTAAGTTATGTCTAATTGAACATAGAATCAATCATCTAGCTGTTCTCTGGATTCTTTAATTTTCTTAACTCTGTCACCCTCATCACCAATAATTCTATCAATCCCTGAGAGCCTATCTCTTAACGTATTGATGATTGTGCCTACTTGATCAGCTTCATTCTCTACTTGCTGTCTCTTAATTGCAAGCTCCTTAATTCCTCTATTTTCCTCTTCTATGTATTCACTAACTTTCTGTAGTTTTTCTTTGAGATTCTTAATATCTACTGATTCTTCTTCAATGTCTTTTTCAAGCGAAGTTCTCTTATCTTTAAGATTCTTAATCATCAAACCAACATAATCTATTGCCTCTTCTAATTTTGCACGTTTTCCTATCAATTCTCCAATTCCAATCTCACTTCCAGACTCTGCAGTTGAAGTAGATTCTACAGATTCTCCAGCATTTTCTTCTATTCTTTCTTCTACCATCTCTCCTTCCCCTTCTCTGAATTTATCAAACATTTTATGATTTTCTTTTCAATCTGAGAATAAAAAGTTACTATGAATCGCAAAGCTGACCTTGTGAATGATTTTTAGTCAACTAAAGAAAAAAGTTATGATTTTCTCCCCCGCATCAATTTTCTGAAAAATCAAGGTATTTCTCTAACTAAATCCCTGTTCCGCTTTATGTTCCGCTTTAGCGTTTCATAATGTTACTCTTAAACTAAATAATTCTGTACTATAGCATGTCAAAACAACAATACAGATCAGAAATGGGCATAATGGGTGATATCTTAAACGTGACAGCCGATGGCGGTCGTGATGGAATCATTGTATCTGCAATCTCTCGAAAAGCCAACCTATCTCACTATGTAGTACTAGACAAATGTGAGAAACTAATTGAAGCAGGTTTGGTCGACTTGGTTAAAAATGACAGAAATAGAGTCTTTCAGATTACTGAAAAAGGACTTGAATTTTTCCAGGAGTTTAAGAAATTTCAGGGACTTGTAGAAAGTATGAATCTAAGGTATTAAGCCTATGAAACCTGAAATCGTACCAATTCATAGGAAAGAGTATCTTCGAGAAGATGGAATGCTTTTTGTAAGGACAGATGATATCCTTGAAACAATGGTTAAGGCACCTTTGATACTTGCTGGCTTAATTGTTATTGCATTGACGATACCTATGCAGACCTCATTTAGTTCTACTCGAACTCTGGATCTAATCATTCAGTCTGATGGTTCTACACACATTTCCTCTCACATAGATGTAGATTCTTCTAATCTTGAATTAAGTCTCTTTGGTTCATCTATTGACAATTTTATTGCTATTGGGGAAAATGACTCTATATTATCTGGAGATATTATTGATGATAAAGCAATAATTGATACTCTTGGTTCTTCAAGTGTCACTGTTGACTATGACATTCATGATTTAATCTCAAAAGAAGGTCGGGTCTGGACTTTTTCATTTAACTCTCCATTAAATTACTCATTGCTAATGCCAGAAAACTCTGTAATTGTTGGAATGAGTGTTTTGCCAAATAATATGAAACAAATTGACGAACAAATTAAACTAGAACTTTTCAGCGGACCTACTCAAATAGATTATATTTTTGGAATCATTCCAGAATCAACTACAAATCAACGTGAATATACACTTGATTTTATGACTATGGGATTAATTTTTGGACTAATAGTTACTGCTAGTATTACAGCTGTAATTCTTATCAAGAAAAAACAATCAAAATCTTCACAAGTCTATGTTGCAGAATTATCAAAAAAACAATCAGAACCAGAATCTTTAGACACCCACACAATTTTCAATCTTAGACCTGAAATGCGTGAAGATGACAAAGAAATTGTAAAATTTATCTCTAAAAATGGAGGCCAAGTTTTTGAGAGTGATCTACGAAAGAAATTCCTTCAACCTAGAACTACTATGTGGAGAGCAGTTAAACGACTAGAAAGATTAGGTGTAGTTGAAATTTATAAAAAAGACCTACAAAATAAGGTTAAATTAAGAAACGATTTGGAGGAAGAGAATTGAAAGTTATTGCATCATTAGGCTTGTTAATTTTAGTTGCTAGTGTGTTTTTAGGAAATCCAGCATTTGCTGAATTACTTGATAATATTCGAACATCTGTATTAAATTATGATGGTAATTCTGCAACTGTTAAAATTACTTGGAATCATGATGATCAAGCAACAAATTACAAAATAGGCTGTGTTAGCTGTAATCCAAATACTGAAAAATTTACAACTGGTGATAGTGTAACATTAAACAATGTAACTCCATTCCCTAATAGTTCCAATGCAATGCTCTATGTGATAACCTATGATTCTGAAAATAAGATCATTTCTGCAAAGCAACTCATAGTTAATCTCAATTAATAAACTGAAATCAGTACAAGTAAAACGAATCCAGCTAAATTATCATAAACTTCATATATATTTTCTAAACAGAAATAAACATGGCCTCTAAAGCAATTACAGTTGGAGTAGGGGTTCCAATGATTGTGGTAGGTGCTTTGATGGCATGGTTATGGGCTCCAATGGAAAGTTATTTTCAAAATCAAGTAGAACTTATTGGAAGCACTATTGGAATCTTAGGAGTAGTATTCTTTATCTCTGGATTATTCTATTCAAAAGAACCAGTTATGCATTAGTAGAAACTCATTGAATAAATAATGAAAAAAATTACTATAATTACTTGAAAGTAAGACTATTTGAGATATTTACATCAGTTGAAGGCGAAGGTATTCTTTATGGAACAAAAACTTTGTTTGTGAGACTTGCAGGATGTCCTTTTACTTGTTTTTATTGTGATACCTTAGAATCCCTTCCTCTTAATTCTGGCACAGAATATACAATTGAAGAGGCAAATCAACTAATTGATTCCAATCTCAAAAAGCAAACTTACAAAGTAAATTTTACTGGGGGTGATCCATTAATCCAACATGAGGCTGTAGCACTACTTGCAAAGCATATCCAAGACAAAAAAATTCCTACATATCTTGAATCATCATGTTTTGATATTGATAGATTTAATCATGTTTTACCATTTTTTGATATTGTTAAAATTGAATTTAAAACAAAAGACTCTGATTTTGTAGACTCGAAACACTATGAAAAATTAATTGTTCATGCAATGAAATGTCTTGAATCTTCTGTAAAGGCAAAGAAAACGACTTACATCAAAATTGTAGTTAGCTCTAAAACTCAGTTAAACGAATTTGAAGAATTGACAAAGCAAGTTTTTGATGTCATCTCTAAAGATGATATTGATGGATTTGTCATTCAGCCTACCTATGGTGTTTCTGAACCACCACTAGATCTTTTATTGAATTTGTATGATATAGTATATCCTTACTACATTGATGTCAAGGTAGTTCCTCAACTGCACAAATTTATTGGAGCCCCATAACATTAACATCTGCCTAAAAATCTGATTAGGTTCAAATACTAGAAAAATTCTGTGAAAATATTAAATGGACAAAGAACGTGTAAAAAAACTCATTAGAGAATTAATCATCGAAGTTGGTGAGGATCCCACACGTGAAGGATTACGAGATACTCCTGAAAGAATTGCAAATATGTACAAAGAAATCTTTTCCGGATATGATTCTGATTCGGAGTTATCTGTACAATTCTCAGAAGATTCTGATGTAGTTATTGCACGTAATATTCAATTTTATTCGATGTGTGAACACCATATGTTACCATTTTTTGGAAAAATACACATTGCTTACTCACCAAATGGCAGAGTTTTTGGAATCTCAAAACTTGTCAGATTAGTTGAAAAATATTCAAAGAGACTACAAATTCAGGAACGACTAACCAAAAATATTGCTGATGAACTGTATTCTCAAGGTGTTAAGGGTGTTGTAGTTTTTGCAGATGCAGAGCATCTCTGTATGAAAATGCGTGGTGTTAAAAATGATGTAATGCTCTCTTCATCCGCATTTAGAGGGATTTATGAAAATAAAGAAGAAAAAGAGAGCATAATGACACTCATTAGGAAACGTTCCTCAGACCTATCTTTTTCAAAATACTGAAAAATTAAATAATCTATCTTTTTAATTACAAACATGGTAGTACACCCAAATATTCACATTCCAAAGGAATCTTGGCCTCATTGGACATGGTATGCAATAGAATGTGTACTTGTTATTGTACTATCTTTTGTAGCATCAGTTAAAATTACTGACTCTTTTGGAGAACTTCCAGTAGACATGCATAACTATGCAATTACAGGAATTTTTGGAATGTTCTTTTTTGTGTGGTATATTGTAATTAGAGGTTTTATTCTAAAAAAGAAGATTCTTCAAAATCGTTACTAGAATTATTTAAGATACTTTGTTTTATCTTTAATACCAGCTTTCTGAAATGCAATTTTTCTGTTATTACAAGATTCACAAACTCCACAATGATATTTTTTATTTGAATAACAACTCCAAGTCTTAAAGATAGAGTCTCCCAAAACTTTCATTCCAGCTTTTAGTAGATCCTTCTTTGATAATCCTTCTCGATAAGGTGACCAAATCTCAATACTCTTTCGTAATCCTGAATTGATTCCATCATTCTCTCCTTGATTAAACGCAGCTTCTAGTTTTTTTGCAAAAGTTGGTCTACAATCAGGATAGTGTTTGTCTCCAGTATGAGCACCATATACAACTAGTGAGGCATTAAGTGTAAAAGCCCATGCTGATGCAATTGATAGAAATACTGCGTTTCTAATTGGAACTACAATCGAGTACTCAAATTTACTAGGAATCTTTCTTTTTGTGCTTGTCAAAACGTTAGAATCACCATACAACTCTTTCATAAAACCAATATCGATTACTTTATGCTGCTTTAACCCTAGTTTCTTTGCAAAAGATTTTGCTGCTGTGATCTCCCTACTTGCCTTTTGTCCGTATGAAAACGTAATACCATACAACTCATACCTTGATTTCAAAAATGAAACTGCACAAACAGAGTCAATCCCTCCACTAAATACAATGACTGCTTTTTTCATAAAATCACTCTAAAATTATTTTCTCTTATCTGCAGCACCCTTAGTAGGTTTACAGATTATTGTTTGACATTTTATTTTTTTAGATGCAAATCCTCTTGACATAGCTAGACAAATCTTTTTCAAATTAGCTGAACTTTTTGAAAATGCAATTACTGAGGGCCCCGCTCCGCTTATTGTAACACCTAATGCTCCTGCTTTTAGGGCATTTTGCTTGACTTTAGCAAATCCTGGTATCATATGTCGTCTTGCGGGTTCAACTATCACATCTTTAATTGAATTTCCAATCAACACTGGATCTTTTTTCATAAATCCTGCAACAACTGCTGATGCATTTGATAGATTCAAAATACTATCAGTTAACTTAATTTTCTTTGGAATTACACTTCTTGATACTTTGGTCTTCTTTTTTGGAACGTCAATATTTGGAACAGCAATACACATTCTAAGATTTGTTGGAGGTTCTACTCTGATTATATCTAAAGGATCTGTCTTTACAATCACAAATCCCCCCAAAACAGAAGCAGCAACATTATCATAATGAATTGAACCAGCACTGGCTTTTTCACCAGAACCTGCAAATTCTACTAAAGAATTTCCATCAAGCCTTAGTGCAAACAGTTTATCAAATGCTACTGCAGCAGCTGCAGCTGATGCTGCACTACTTCCCATTCCAAATCCTGTAGGAACTCCTTTTTTGATTTTAATTTCAATACCGCCCTTGATCTTGAATCTTTTTTTCATATTTTTTACAACTAATCCAGCAGTATTTTTTTCAGGATTTGTTGGGATTTTATCGTCTGTAATTATAATAATCCCACTTTTTGTTTTGGTTAATGTGACTTCATCATGAAATGCATCTATTGCCAATCCAAATACATCAAATCCTGGACCTAGATTTGCAGTAGATGATGGTGCCTTTACAGTAATCTTTGATGCCAATTAGTTTTCTACCTCTTCACCCAAGTTAAGAATTCTGCTAAGAGCGCCTTCAAGATTTACAAAACCATCTCCTGTAACGTTTGAAATTGGAATCAGTCCCTGTGCAAATCCACCAAGATTCAAACCCCGTAAAATGTTTGTAGTCAACGTATATGTATCACCATCTGCTTCTTTCCCAATAGCATCTTCTAACTTACTCAAACTTGTTGTCCATTGTAGTATGTCTTTTAGCTTAGCACCAATTAGATCTGTTTTTGTCAAAACATTGACTGTCGCTATTTTCAAACGTAGCCTTATTGATGTTGCAAGAAGTGCAATTGAAACAAAATTTACTGGCGTATTAATCAAAGCACCATCAAAAAGAAAGATATTTGTTTTTTCTTCTGATGAAATATTTTCTACTAGAAAAGGTCCACTGGAGCGATATGCGAACAACTCAATTTGTCCAGGCGTATCAACAATTAGATAATCAGGATTTACTCTATTTACTTCATTTTGGATTTCATCAATTTTTGATGCAATCAAATCATTTGCCATTATCAAAGCGCCATTTGGACCGAGATCATACTTTTGCATTATAGATACATAATCAACATAGTCTCTAACATCAACATCACAAGTATATGGCATATTCTCTACACCAGGATCTAAATTCAAAATAGCTGCAAATGCTCCATTTTTTGTGTAATAATCGTATAATTTTGATGTCAGTAGTGACTTTCCTGAACCAGCTGTCCCAGAAATAAAAATTGTTTTCAATCTTGTCTAATTTTTCTTTCTTTGTTTATATTTTAAACTAGAAAATTATCAATCTTTGGTCTTAGAATTATAGAAATCTATTTTGTAGTAATTATTTTAAAAAATTTTATGCCTATTTTTAGACTAATTGACAATTTTACCAAGAAAATTTAGTCAACTTTCATATTTGAATTCATAAACTAGTCATCAAATGAACTGGAGAATTGCTGTTATTCCAGCTACACTTATTCCAATTTTTATAATTGCATTTCAATTTGACATAAATATTGAAGATATATTGGCAATTGGAATTTTGCCATTTTTGGGCGCAATTGCTGCAATGATGATAAAACTTGTCTTGCAAGGAATAAAATTTGTATATATCACACGAAAATATATTGGAAAATTTGATTCTTTTTGGAATCTAATTGGTGTAAGAGTTGGAAGTGAGTTTATCAAATTTACAACTCCGATGTTTATAGGAGCTGAATTTGTCGTCATATATTATTTAAAGAAAAAAGGAGTTCCTACTGTAAAAGCAACTTGGATTGCAATAATGGATATAGTTACTGAAGTTCTTGCTGCGGGCCTCTTGTCAATAATTGCAGGAATACTTGCATTCATGCATGGTGCATATGTAGTTGGTGCTATAATCATGATAACTAGCTTAATTGTAACTTCACTATGGATAATCCTATTCTTCTTGTCATCTAAGAGAGTTATTCTAATGCCCAAAGTCTGTTCTAATTTGGTCAAACGAATTGGAAAAGAAAAAGGTAAAAAATATGTTGTACAAGCAAATGCTTGGATGGAAGAAATATGTATGATGAGTAGAAAAAATCTAAAGACTGCTGAATCAAAAAGAATATTCATAGTTTCATTTCTCGTATCAATTGTTTCTTGGTCATTTTATGGAATATCATTTATGATAATTGCTATGGGAACAGGATATGTGATTAATACATTTGATTCTATTATGGCAGTTATGGGTGCAAATGCAATTGCAAACATGCCAATTACAGTAGGTGGTTCAGGATTAGCAGAATTTGGAATTGTTGCGTATTTGCATAATCTGAATCCATTTAATTTAGAAATTCCTGAAGGAAGTTTAGCATGGGATGCTGTAATTGGCTGGAGAATTGCAACTTATTATGTGCCTATAGGCATAACTTGGCTCTTGTTAGTTAAACTGGCTCTTAGTAGGATTCCAAAGAAAACTTCAGATAACACTGATGATAAAATAAAATAATTCACCTCTGTTTTGTTACTATAAAAAAAATACCGAATAGAAACTACTTTATCTTCATATGATTTTTTTGATATGTGGACTTCAAAAATAAGGTGATTCTAATTACTGGTGCATCATCGGGAATTGGTAAAGAAACTTCAATAGAATTTGCAAAACTAGGAGCTAACATAGTTTTAGTTGCAAGAAGAAAAGACAAACTTGAACAAGTTGCAAATGAATTAGAAGAATTTCATGTCTCTACACTAGTATGTCAGTGTGATGTTTCAAAAAAAGATCAAGTAAAAGAAATGTCAAAAATAGTTTTAGAAAAATTTGATTCTGTTGATATCTTAGTAAATAATGCTGGTTTTGCAATTTACGGGTCTGTATCTGATCTTACTATAGATGAGATAGAATCACAGATGGAAACAAATTACTTCGGTATGATTTACTGCATTAAAAATTTCCTTCCATCAATGCTAAAGAAGAAATCTGGTCATATAGTAAACATTGCATCTGTTGCAGCAAGCTTTGGTCTGCCTGGAATTGCTTCATACTGTGCATCTAAATTTGCAATGTTGGGATTTTCAGAAGGTCTTAAACACGAACTAAAAGATACTGGAGTTGGAATCACTGTTGTTAGTCCAATTATGGTCAGGACAGATTTTTTTGATCGTCCCTCGTTTGAAAAAATGCCAAAATATTCACCAATGTCACTTAGTTCTAAAACAGTAGCAAAAACAATTTTGAAGGCAGCAAACTCTCCAAGACTAGAAATCATAGTTCCATCTGTAGTACGTGGTGCAGTGTGGATGAAAAATACATTTCCTTACTTTATTAATCCAATATTAGGAAAATCTTTCAAAAAGCAGTTAGATTCTATAAAACAAGACTAGCTTTATTCTTTTGAATCATATACTAAATTCACGCTAATTTTCTTGTTTTTCTTTTTTACTTTTTTGCCACCATTCAAGGTAGTCATCATGCTTATCTTCACGTGTTTTTTCTCTTTGGTTTAGTTTGTATCTAATATCTGATACTTGTTCTCTTGTTGCGTACAATCCACATCTCTTACAAATAAAATTGCCCTTTCTAGCAGGATCCATTTTCATTGGAATTTCAATCTCATCGTACAATTTGTACAAATCGTCTCTGCCTCTTTCTTCTTCTGGAGTATCTGCTTCATATTTTGTTTGAATCTTTTTTTTCTCTCTTGCTGTACATTCTGGGCAGTTAGGCACTGAGATTTGGCTTAATTTTTTCCATAAAAGCGTTCCCACATTCTTAATTGATCGATATTAATCTGACACGCGGATTTTTTCATCATCCCTTGCGGTCCGTTCGCCCATCGAAATCCCGCGTGCCAGATGATTAAAATTCTGAAAATAATGTATTATCTCTTCTCTTCCAAAATCTGAGCTGCAATCTTTGCTGAATTTTCTGCCCCATTAGGAACAAAATTCTTTGAAAATTCACTCAAATTTTCTTCAAATTCCTCATAATTCTCTTTAATTCTAGAAATTGCTTTGGTTACTTGTTCTGTTTTTGTGGCTAGTACACCTAGATTCTTCTCTTCGGCCCATCTGATGTTATTTGTATGCTCATCATAGATTGGAATTCCAACTATTGGCTTTGATTTTCCACCCATAATCTCACCCATTACTGTATGAGAACCATTGACAACTGCATATCTGCATAAATTTAATATTGTATCTTTTTCTTGTTCTGAAAGAAAACCAATATCAATCTGTATCCAATCTATTCTTTTATCCAAAGCCTCTGAGATTGAATATTTTTTGCCATCTTTTGCTGTTACAGAATCTATGTTTGAATCATTTCTTGCATGCGAAATGACCCTTTTTTCGTTTCTCATCTCATCTTGGTGAAATACTTTTTCGTATCTCTGACCAGTTCCGTCATTAGTTGATTTATTTCCAGTTCTCATCCAGTAACCAAATTCATTATTTTCAACTAATTTTTCAAGATCTGAACTATCTTCTTTTTTGAATTGTTTATTATTTGTAAAATATCCAACATATGTTACTTTTTCTTCTGCCTCTTTTATGAAATTTAAATTATATTCACATACAGTGTATGGTGGAGGTGAATCTGCAACAAGAATTTTTGATGCTTTAACAATTTGTTTTGCAATAAAGATTAGTGATGGATAAAGATATGATCTTGAATTATATAGTTTAGGTCTAAATTGATTTGTTATAAATAAACTTGGAATGTTTCGATTTTTTGCCAAAATATTTGAACCCATATCTCCATCATTGATTACAAGATCAAATTTTTCTTTGTTATAGAGTTTTCTTTCTTCTCTCAAATAGTTTGCAATCTGTCTTACTAGTGAAGGGTTTTTTGAAATTGGTAATAACAAGTTCATCAGTGACATTGAAACGCTTGGCCCAAATTTTCCATCAATAGGAGTTGGCATTAAGATCTCATGAATTTTCTCTTTTTGATCTGGAAATTTTTTTAATAATTTCTCATAAACATGACCCTTGCTTGAAAAATGAACCTCAAACTCTTCTTTTATGTGGTCTCCTAATACTTCATTTAGCCTCATCATTCGGGAATAATGACCACTTCCCCATGGATAGATGAATTCTCCTATTTTGAGCACAATATGAAACCAAATATGCCGTTTAAATTCTCAGTGATTCTCCTCTAAAGAATCTAAAATATCATGAACATTATTGGGTCCAACCTGAACTGAAATCTTTTTCTTTGTTCTAAGTGCAGACTCTACTTCTTTCTTTGAAAAAACAGGAATTTCATTTGAACTAATTGTGACTATTTTTTCTAATTTTTTGATATTTCTCTCTAATCCGATCTCTTTTGCATCATTAAACAAGTTGTCATCTACTCCAGCAAGTGGAATTATTGGAATTTTCTTCTTTGCAAATACCTGCTTTAATGAATTATCAATAAAGTTCGTGGAAAATACTAACGGTGATAAAGCTAGTGATACATGACTGTTTGAATGTTTTAGCATTATCTCTAGAATTGAATTAACATAGATCAAGTAATTTTTAATTCCATTTGGCTTTATCTTTAGATGAAAGAATTCTAATTCAATCTTATCTTGCACTAGTCTTGGAATTATCTGATTAATTATCTTGGCTAGATTCATTAATTCTGATTTTTGTCTATAACAAACTATGATCTTGGTATCATAACCTTGTTTTATTGTCTCAAAACAAGAAACTGCAGATATTTCATCATATACTGCACAAATTGTTTTCTGATTTTGTGATTGATATGGAATTCCACCCTTACCTTTATCTGAAAAAATACAGATGTATGCATTATTTTTTGTTAGATATGTATACAACAATTTATCATAATCTTCTTCTGTTCCAGGACGAGCTCCAAGATTTGATTTTTTTTCTATTATAGTTGATGTTGCTGTAATCTCTACATCTTTTGTAAGAAATCCTTTTGATGAACCTTCAACTCTTACTAGAAATTTTTCACCCTTTAAGAGTAAATTACCACCCACGGAGGTGATCTCCGAAACAATATCTTGAAAATTATTTTTGATGTGCCTCGCTATTGCAATTTTTTCAATCCCAAAGAGTAAGTTAATAGCAGATGATGCAAATACAGGATCGTTTGCATCAACCAAAACTATATCGCCATCACGTTTTACGGATTTGAATTGTTGATTTTTTATCTTGAGAATTTTTTTAATATTTGTAATTAGCTGTGGAATTTTATTTTTTGAAAATATGGTTGGAAAAACTACAACATATGATATTTCACCCATCTTTTCTATTTTGAAATCTACTTGTTTATAATTTAGGACAAAACTTCGGGTAATCAATATAAAACAAATACTTTGAATGAAAATATGACAAAATTCACACAAGAACAAGTGGATGATCTTAACTCAAGAATTAAGACTGCTGAAGAGGCACTTCAATGGGCTTCAGATAATCTTCATCCCAAAGTTGCAAAAGCATCAAGTTTTGGTGCAGAAGATTCAGTAATTATGGATATTATGCTAAAGATTAACCCAAAATTTAGATTCTTTACATTAGATACTGGAAGACTACCACAAGAGACCTATGACATTATGGATGTTGTAAGAAAAAAATACAATATTTCAATTGAAGTATTATTTCCTGACGCCAAAGAAGTTGAAGATATGGTTAGAGAAAAAGGAGTGAATCTATTCTATGAAAGTGTAGAGAATAGAAAACTGTGTTGTGAAATTCGTAAAGTACATCCAATTAATAAAATATTGAGTACATTGGATGGTTGGATTACTGGACTAAGACGTGATCAGACCAAAACTCGAGAAAATGCTACAATCTTTCAACTAGACCATGGACATGGTGATATTCTAAAAATTAATCCGATAATTGATTGGACCTGGGATCAAATTCAAGAATATATCAAAAAAAATAATCTACCACAGAACAGTCTTCTTGCCAAAGGTTATCCAAGCGTTGGTTGTGAGCCTTGTACAAGGCCTATAAAACCTGGAGAAGACCTTCGTGCAGGAAGATGGTGGTGGGAAGAAGGTGGAAACAAAGAGTGTGGCCTTCATATAGACCATAAGTAGAGAATTTTTGCATGTCAGAAAATAGTTCAATTAAACCACACGGTGGGGTATTAGTTAACAGAATTACTAAAGCTGATCCTACTGGACTATTCTCAATTACAATTAGTGAGGATCTTGCAAATGATGTTGAAAATATAGCAGACGGAATTTTTAGCCCTCTAGAGGGATTCTTGGGACAACAAGACTTTGAAAGCGTTGTTTCACGAGGAAGATTAGCAAATGACTTAGCTTGGACCATTCCTATTGTACTTGACGTTGATGAACAAACTGCTTCTAAAATGAAAGAAACAGGAGATGTACTATTACAAAATCCTCAAGGAGTTGGTGTTGCTATATTACATGTTGAGGAAACATATTCTTTTGATAAAGAAAAGACTGTACAAGGAATCTATGGAACAACTGACTCTGCTCATCCAGGTGTCGCAAAGACAATGTCAATGAAGGATTTTCTGGTAGGTGGGAAGATTGACTATATTCAAAGACCTGAAGAGACTGAGATTAGAAAACATAGACTAACTCCCATCCAAACAAGAGAAGCCTTTGCACAAGCAGGATGGAAGAAGATATGTGCATTTCAAACTAGAAATCCTCCTCATGTAGCACACGAAATGCTACAAAAGACAGCAATTACAACACGTGATGGAGTATTTGTTAATCCAATTATTGGGAAGAAAAAGTCTGGTGACTTTGTTGATGAGGTTATTGTAAAGTGCTATGAAACTATGATAAAATTATACTATCCAGAAAACAGATGCCAACTTGGAACTCTACATACTGAGATGAAGTATGCTGGTCCAAAAGAGGCAATTCATCATGCAATTATGAGACAGAACTATGGATGCACACACATCATTATTGGAAGAGACCATGCAGGTGTTGGAAAATTTTATGATCCATTTGCTGCACAAAAAATCTTTGGTGACTATCCAGAATTAGAAATTTCTCCAGTATTTTTCCCACCATTCTTCTATTGTAAAAAATGTCTTACATACACAACCCCAAAGGCATGTCCACATGACGATGATGCAAAAGAGCAGATTAGTGGAACTCAACTAAGAGAGATGATTCAAAATGGTCAGTCTCCCTCTGAATTTATTCTAAGACCTGAAGTAGCAAAAGTAATTTTGGATCATCCAAAACCTTTTGTTGATTAGATATTTATTCAATCACACTTGTTCAAGTCTGTGAAGTATCTATTTGCAATAGTTTTGCTTGCAGGATTTTTTTTCACTCCAGCATTTGCTCAAGACGTGAATAATCCCTCAGTAATTATTGATCTCATAGAAATTCCTGCAGAGAAATTTAACATAGTTTTACGTGATACACCAATCATACCACTTGATGATGTTCATGGGATTAGCTGGCAAGTAACCATTGATAACAATCTACTTTATGCAAATCCAAATGGAGATGCTGTTCTTAGAATATATAATCAAGATCATTCAGGAACAGAATTTATTGAAGTTGGAATGGGCTCACAACCTGATAACAAGTCATGGGTTGCAGTTAAGACTCCAAAAGAGGGATACATTGTAGTTTTTAGAGATTTGGATAGGGGGTGGTATCCCGAGGCAAAATTTCTCATATCTTACACTGATAGAGCCGGACTGACTGTTAACAATGGAGGAAGAATTGTAGTTACAAATCTGGACATTGATCTATTTACAATTGATTCTTATTCTGTTCATGGAATGGAGGGTTCTACTGATCCCCCTGCAGTAAATTCTGGAAGCATGATTGTAGAGTTTCTGTCAGGTGATCCTGCAGAGAACATCTTTGCTTTGTATCCATTTTTTCTTGCAATAGGTCTTTTTGCTATAGTTGGAGTATTGGTTCTAACTAAGAAGCGTTCTTAGACTTGTAATATTTGCAACTTTTTTTGATCTTACACACATTACACATTGGAGAAATTGGTTTGCAAATATTTTGACCAAACATAACAAAAGTATCATTAATTTCAAGCCAGTATTTTTTTTGAATTTTCTTCATTAATTCTTGTTCTGTATCTTCTGGATTTTTTGTATCTACAAGTCCTAATCTGTTTGAGATCCTATGAACATGAATGTCTACTGGGATGGCTGGCTTGTCATATGCATACACTAGAACACAGTTAGCGGTCTTCCTTCCAACTCCTGGTAACTGAACCAAAGTATCCAAGTCATCAGGAACTTTTCCTTTGTATTTTGTATGAATAATTTTTGCAACTTCAATAATCCTTTTTGATTTTACATGATAGAAGCCAATTGATTTTATTATCTTCTCTACGTCCTTTATCTTGGCGTTTGCAAGTTCTTTTGGATTTTTGTATTTTGAGAACAATACTTTGACTATTTTTGTTGTAGTTTCATCTTTGGTTCTTGCAGAAAGAATTGTTCCAATTAGTATGCTAAATGGACCCGTTTCAGCCTCGTGAAGCGCATTAAGTGCTGTCATTCTAGGTGGTTTTACAGAATTCATGGTATCTATCATATCACGAAGAATTTTTTTCATTTTCATTTGAAAGACTACGTACAAGTATTATAATTGTAATAACAAGAAATTTCATTGGATCTTACAAGAGAAGAAGAATCTGCACTAAAGGGAGAACGTGGAGAAGTTATGCAGATGGCATACAGAATTTTAGTTGCTACAGGTGAGGCAACAGATGCTGAGAAACTAATACCAATAGAATGGGCTCATCTAGCTGGTGTAAATTATAACACAATTGGTGATGCAGGAGAAGAGTTTCTATCAGGTATCAGTAAAGATGCTAGGGTTAAAGTAAAAACAACTCTGAATCCAATGGGATTTGATATTGATAATGTATCAAACTATGGATTAGATGAGAATTTTATCTCTAAACAGCTATCAATTAGAAATTCATATGAAACCATGGGAGTTACTCCGTCATTTTCTTGTATTCCTTATGAAATTTTTGATATTCCAAAAGAAGGAACTCAAGTTGCATTTGCTGAAAGTAATGCTGCAATTCATGCAAATTCGTATGATAATCTAAAGACAAACAAGGAAAGTGCGTTTAGTGCGCTTGCTAGTGCACTTACTGGAAAAAGTCCCTACTCTTCATTACGAAAAGAAGACACTCCAAATGTTACAATTAGAATGAAAGTAAAAAATCCAAATGAATTGACATATGGAATGCTTGGATTCTTTGCTGGTAAAGTTGGAGATACTTCTGTAAACATTTCTGGTCTTGGAGAGATGGATAGACGTCAATGCAAAGCAATGTGTGGAGGAATGGGAACATCAGGAACTTGTGCAAAGTTTCTTTTTGGAGAAGGAGATTCTGATTGTGAAAAAGTAGACTTTGATGAAAAAGAGATGCAAACTGTACATGATGAGCTAAACACTGCTGAGAAAGGTGATCTGATCACACTTGGCAGTCCTCAGTTGGGATTGGAAGAGATCTCTGACCTTGCTGGTAAACTCAAGGGTCGCTCTTTCAAAAAGAGATGTATGATATTTTGTCCTAGAACTGTAAAAGATCAAGCAAGAAAAATTGGTTACACCAATGAGCTTGAACGTGCAGGATGTGAAATACTTTCTGACTGCTGTACTTGTCTTACTCCATTGATTAACAAAGATGATGTTGATGCTGTAACTACAAATAGTATCAAGGGTGCATTTTATCTTAAAAATTCTACTGGTGTAGATGTTAATCTAAAATCACTATTACAGATTGTTGAAGATGAGACAAGATGAAAAAAATACTTGTTGCAGGAAAAGTACAAGGCATTGTTTTAAAATCTGAAAAACCAATCAATTTTTTGGGTACAGTTGATAAAAAAACTGGAATTATAAGCGACAAGAATCATGATCTTTTTGAAAAGTCAATCAAAGATACTATTCTTGTGTTTCCTTCAGGTGTTGGTAGTAGTGTTGGAGCATATACAATTTATTCAATAAAGTCAAACAATACCGCACCTCTTGCAATGATTTGTCAAAAAGCAGATCTTACAGTAGTTACTGGTTGTGCATTGACAAATATCCCATTAATTATTATTTCTGATGAAGAATTTTCTTCTATTGAGAATGGAATGAAAATTTCACTTGATACAGATTCTTCTAATCCAATTCAGTATCAGTAAAATCTTCTTTTTGTGAATTCCCAATACCTGTTTCTTTAATCTGACTTTGTCCTGCAGGCAAAACACGAACAAAGTCATCTAGGCTTATTTTCTTAGTAATTTCTTCATAAATTTTTGAAAATTCCACTCTTATTTTTTTGGCAGCGTCTACCATCTCCGATCCATGTGGTTCAATTATTGCATAACAGATAGAATTTTTCTTAATTGTCTCTGGCGGGCCACATGTCAAGACGTAGTCATCTTCTTGTGGAATTATTCCTACAGCTAATTTGAGATTTGCAGAATTGATAAAATTTCGTTGTCCTTCTATTGTAAAAGAACCTTTGGGAAGAAATTCCCCACTTGGTGCAGATTTTTTTATCTGGTCTGGATTAACCCAATAAGCACTTACTCCATACATTCCCTCTTTCCATGCACGACTAAAGCAAACTGTAGCATGTGCAACTTCATTCATGCTTGTATCTGGTGCATCTTTTGCATCTTTTAAAATAAAAAATGGTGATCCATGAATATCTCCATGAAATATTTTGTCATTTTTTCCTAAATGTTTTCTAACTACAGCTGAGTTTGATGCTGCATCTCTTCCACCAATTACAAGGAACCCATCTGATGTAAAGAACCATCTGTATCTTTCATACCAGCTTTTCTTTCTAATTTCTGTAACTAGAATTAAATCCTGTTCAGATTCAGTTTTGTTTTGGAATTTTTCTAGCTTTTTCTCTGTTTCAGCTTTAATTTTTTCAATTGAAATTATTGCACCAGATTGTTTTTTTGCTTCATCAAATAGTACTGATGCAATTGATTGGAGTGATGCTTTAATGTTTATCTTAATTTTTTCATCTTGAATAACAATTAATGAAATTCCTTTTTCACTAACTAATTTTGCATTATGACTAGCCAAAGTTTCCTGTGCAGAGACATCTTCTAATGATGTTGTACCTTTTGAAACCATCTCAAAAAGAGAATTTGCAACATTTGTAATGTTCTTTGATCTTTCCTTGACTGTTTCGATTGCCTTTTCTTGCTCAGAAATTTGGGTTTGTAATTCCTTAATTTTCTTATCAGAACCACTTGACTGAATAGATTTTCCTTTTTCAACTAGGTCTCCCGTGAAAACCGTGTCTAGTCCTTCAATGAAACTATTGACGTTTGTTATCTCTCCTTCAAATTTTCCTAATTTCAATGGTAAAACTTCAGTTTTTTCATTTCTTACAATTATTGCATCATGTTTTCCTGATGTAACATCTGAAACAATCTTTTTTGTAGTCTCAAAAATTTTCTTTATTTCATCATGAGTTAACAGATTCCCAACCTTTTTTGAATCAATATTTGCATTTCCAAAAATTCCCTCAACATATTTTTTTGGTAGACCCAAAGTTCGTCCAAACCATTTCCCAGCAACTAAATCTGTTGTTTTAAGGTCATCAAAATCTGATTCTGACATGTTGAAAATATCTAATCCACTTTTTGGTGGTTGTGCATACTCTAACCCAACGCGCAGCTTTCTATGTCTTACATCTATAGAATGCTGTAATGCGAGAATTTTCATATCATTATTGCAGAGTAAAATATTTCCATCTCCAAAAAATTCACCTACTAAAATAAACTCTTTTCCGAATCCCTCAAAAGTAAAATATGCAATTCTTTCTGAACCTATCTGTTTTATTTTTTTTAATTTTAGTCTAAGAAGATCACTTCTTAATCTTTTGAGTAATCTGTTTGACTCCATCTGATCAATTTTTACTGAAGTTAACCAAACACCAAATGTTGAAATCATCATAAAGAGATCACTTTTTTCAGTGTGATGAAGTTTGAAGAGAAGACTATCTTTTGTAATTCCGTAAATATTACTAACATAGTAGTCTTGAGCTTGTTCTGAAATCTGCTCTACCAAATACCGTAATTCTATTCCTGCTAGTGTCATAATCATGTATTTTGTGTCTAAAATTATACTCTTGCTATCATATGCTCAATCTTTGACCAAAGGTATTAAACATGGGTTGCTTGAGTCACGCTAGAAATTTACTTTGGCAAGATTCAAAAAGAAAAAATCGAAACCTATCTCTGAATCTGATGATTCTAAAAAAGAATCTGTTAAGGAAGAATCAGTTGACATTCCTGAAACAGAAAAATTGGAACCTGCTTCAGAGATTCCTTTAGCAGATCCCCCAATAAGTGAAGCTGCTAAGAGTGAAAAAGATAGGAAACTAAGTAAATTATATTGGATGCGAATTGCTTTAGCTATTATTTCAGGAGCTGCAGCAACTTTCCTCTTTGAGGATATAGAAGGTGAAGAGAGGAGATGGACTTCAATTGCATTTATGATAATATTGTTTATTGGATCAATTGTAGTTGCAAAAAGTATGAAGATGCAATTACCATCATCAGATAGAAAGAAAATTGTTACACAAGCTCTTGGGAGTTATGTCTTCCTATATTTGTTCATTTGGATTTTGACTAATACAATTGTTAATGTAGGAACTGTAACCAATGGTATGCCATCACTACTTCCATAATTTAATAAAGGAAAGAATGTAAATGTGGAATTACAAAACACCTGGAATTCCTGATGAATATTTTGAACGAACAGAAAATGTTCCAATTACAAAAGAAGAAGTACGAACTATTCAAATTAGTAAGGCAAGACTAAAGCCAGGACAAACTGTTTATGATATTGGTTGTGGAAGTGGTTCAATTTCTATTGAAGCAGCATTTCAAGTTGAATCATCTGGTAAAGTATTGGCTATTGACTATGATGAAAATGCTATAGAATTAACTAAAAAGAATATGCACAAATTTGACCTTTCAAATATTTCTGTAATTTTTGGTAATGCAAAAGAGAAGATATTAGAACTTGAAGAAGCTGATGTAATATTCATTGGAGGAACTGGTGGAGATACAAAAGAAATAGTTGAGATTTCTCAGAACAAACTAAAATCAGGAGGTAGAATTGTAATTGGTACAATATTGATTGAAACACTTTATTCAGTTTTACAAATTCTAGACAAATTACAGTTTGAATCAGTCGATATTACTCAGATAACTATAGCTAAGAGTAGAAAAACTAGTACAGGAACTATGATGCTTGCAAGAAACCCTGTAACTATAATTTCTGCTACCAAAACCTAATCTAGATTTTTAATTGGGAATAAAATCATAAATTTCATGCCTGGATTAATTGGAATTGGAGTGGGTCCTGGAGATCCAGATCTACTTACAATCAAGGCCGTAAAAGCAATTCAAAATGCAGATATCATAATGTGCCCAGCTTCAAATGAAGATCGACCTAGTATTGCTCTATCTGTAATAGAACCTATAATTGATAAATCAAAAAATCAAGAAATCATTAAGTTAATTTTTCCAATGACTAAAGATAAAGATATTCTAGAAGCATCTTGGAAAAGAAATGCCAAAATAATGGCTGAAACTGTTTTGAAAGGAAAAAATGTTGTGTATATTACAATAGGTGATCCATATCTCTACAGTACTTGGATTTACATGCATAGAGATTTAAAAGAAAAATATCCTGATATGGATATTAGTGTAGTTCCAGGAATTGTTTCAATATTTTCCTTTGCGTCAAAAGTTGGTATTAGTGTTGCAGAGGGTGCAGAAAAAGTTGCAATTATTCCATCTTGTTATGATTTATCTAGTGTAAAAGAGATTGCAAAGCATACCGAATCAATGATATTTCTTAAAGATGGTAGATACTTTGATCAAGTAATTGCTGTTCTAAAAGAATCTGGATTCCCTGATAATTCCCTTTTTGCAATTGGACAAGACTTGGGAACAGACCATGAAATTATACGAACAATGACTTTGGGTGAAGTAAATGATGATACATTAACAACAAAATATTTCTCAATTTTGGTGGTTAAACGTGTCTGATGTATTCTTTGTAGGATGTGGCCCAGGAGACCCTGAACTAATTACAATTAAAGCCAAAAAACTAATTCAAAAAGCAGATGTTGTAGTTTATTCTGGTTCATTAATTCCTAAACCTATCTTGAAATTATGTAAGAAAGGAAAGCTGCATGATGCATCTGGAATGGTTAGAGAAGAAATTTTTGATTTGTTGTACAAAAATGCAAAAAAAGACAAACTTGTAGTTAGACTTCATGATGGTGATCCCTCAATTTATGGAGCCATCAAAGAGCAGATTGATAATCTTGAGAAAAAAGGGATAAAATCAACTGTTGTGCCTGGAGTTACTTCATTTTTAGCCTCAGCCGCTGCACTTGGTACTCAATTAACACTTCCTGGAGTTACTCAAACAATTATCATTACGAGAGCAGAATCAAGAACCAAAGTTCCAAAACGTGAAAAAATTTCTGAACTTGCTAAACACAAAGCAACTTTGATTTTTTATCTCAGTATTCATTTGATATCCAATTTAGTAACAGAAGCAATTGCAGGTGGATACAAAAAATCAACACCAGTAGCTGTAGTTTATAGAGCAAGTTGGAAAGATCAAAAAATTATCAAGGGAACGCTTGGAGATATCGCAAAAAAAATCAGAGCTGAAAAAATTACTAGAACTGCAATTGTAATAATTAGTGATGTGATAAATCCTAAATCATATGAATACTCTAAACTATATGATAAAAAATTTAGTCATGGTTACAGAAAAGCTAAAGTCAAATAGACAATGAATTAACTTTATTTTTAATACCTATTCTACTCAACTTTCTTTGAAATATTTTTACATCTCCAGACGCAAAAATTTTTAATGAATTTCTTTTTGATTGTTTATTTTTAATTTTTGTATAAATTTTTTGTGCAATAATATCTCCTGAATCAATAAATTGTAAATCAGTATATTCTTTTTCTAATAATGATTTTAAAAATGGTAAATGAGTACTTGAAAGTGTAACTATATCGATAGACTGTTGTGATAAAATTGGTTGTAAAGTTTTTTTTATAATTTTTTTACAATATTTTTTGTTTGTAAGAAATTTTCCAGATTCAACTAATTCTATAAGATCAGAGCAATTAATCTTGAAAATTCTAAAAGATTTTGAAAAATTATTTTTTTTAATATATCGTGTCAAACCTTTACTTTTTACTGCAGCTTTTGTTGCTAGAATGGCGATTTGTTTTGATTTTGAAATTTTTTGTGCATATTTTAAAGGTGGTTTTACATCAATTATTTTTCTTGTTGCTAAATTTAGCATAAGACTAGGTGTGTTAGATGCAACAACTATGATATCAGGTGAAAATCTTTCCTGCATTAATTTGATTGATTTATGTATGATTTTACGTAATTGAGTCTGTGATTTTTTTCCATAAGGATAGTTTTGCTGGTCTGCAAAATAGATTATCTCAGCCTTGAATAATTTTTGAATTGCCTGAATTATAGATAATGAGCCTAATCCAGAATCAAAAACTGCAATTTTGACCACAAAATTACAGGCATAATTCAGGAATAATAGTTTGTTAGCTAAATTTAGTCAAAAGCCGATCTAAATTTACACCTCTCATTAAGAATTAATTCCAAAATTAGCAGGCATGCCAAACTTCAGTAGTACTTGGGCTCGGCAAGAGACCCAAAGCGTAACTGGCAGACTCCGTGATGCAGTAAAACCTCAAGGTGCATTGAAACCACGAATTCAAACTGCAGTAAACAAACTACAAGTCCAAATCTCAAAAATGGACTCTATGTTAAGTAAACTACATGAAAGAGATGCGCAACTCTTCCAGAGAGTCGTGACTGCAATGCAGCAACACGATACTAGCACAAGTAGGGTTTTGTCCAACGAATTAGCTGAAATTCGTAAAGTTACAAAGATGCTCGGCAACGCAAGAATGTCATTAGAACAAGTTCAACTAAGACTGACAACTATTCATGATCTTGGTGATGCTATGGTAGCAATTGGACCAGCGATGTCTACAATGAAGGGATTGAAGTCATCATTAGGAAAATTCATGCCAGAAGCAGACTCAGAATTGAATGCAATGTCTCAGACACTTAATGGACTTATGGTGGATTCACTTGCAGGAGACTCATTTAACATGGAGTCTGACGCTTCAAGTGAAGAAACAGAAAAGATTCTACAAGAAGCATCTGCAGTAGCTGAGCAACAGATAGGAGAGAAATTCCCATCTGTACCATCTCAAATAGGACTTTCGTCTCAAACCTCTACTTCTACCTTTGAGTAGCTAGTTAGGAAAGACGATAGCCATTCTTTTTATTTTAATTTTAAAAAAACTATCCCAATAACTTTTCTTTAAAGGTAAATTTTTTATTTAAAATAAAATTTCCAAATGCTGCAGTCATTACTGCCAAAATTAAAGCCAGTGGATATGATATCTCGTTACTATCTACTAGAAAATAGACCATTCCTAGTTGTACTAAGGCACCTAATGAACTAAACATTGCAAACTTTCCATACTGGGAAATTGTCTTTTTTAATCTGAAATCTCTATCACCAAACGTCCATGTCTTGTTTAAAACAAAGTTAGTAGTGATTGATGCAATTATTCCTATAACATTTGCATGTAAATACCACAAATCAGACACTCCTCCAGTAAGCAATAATGAAATCATGTAATTCACAATAAATCCTGAGGCACCTACTGTGTAGAACCTTCCAGCCTTGTAAAGAAATTTGACTGATGAGCGTTTTTCTTGTTTTTCTAGTGGTTTTCCATATCGATACAACTTCCAAACTGATCTGTAATAATCAAAAATAGTTCTGATACTTAGTTTGCTAGAACCTAACTCCCTGTTCTGAAAAGTATATGGAATCTCTTTGATGCTAACATCTTTTGTTTTTACTAGAATTTCTAAAAGAAACTTGTAACCTATTGCGTCAATGTTTAATCCTTTGATAATATTTCGTTTGAATGCAAAAAATCCAGACATCGGATCATGAGTATTTATCCCTAACCCTTTTTTTGCAATCAAAGTTGCAAACTTGCTCATAGTTTTTCTTTTTAATGACCAACCCTGAATTTTTCCGCCTTTGATATAACGTGATGCTACTACAATATCATACTGATATTTTTTTATTGATTCAATTAATTTTGGAATTATGTGTGGTGGATGAGAAAAATCACAATCCATCACTACAATTGTATCTCCTTTTGCATGTTGAATTCCTTTAAGAATTGCGGAACTAAGACCATCTTTAGCTTTTCTATGAATAATTTCTATTGTATAGTCTGCCATTTTTTTAATATTTTTTAAATAATCTTCCACTAGCTTTCCAGTTCCATCTGGAGAATTGTCATCTACTACTATAGTTTGAGTAACAAAATTTTTTGGTAAATTATCTTTAATGGATTTTAAAATTTGTAGAATGTTTTGAGATTCATTATACGTAGGAATTATTATTGAAATTTGAGCATTATTTTCTTGTAGACTCTCATTTGATTGCATTTACTCGATTCAAAATTGAATTGGTATTAAATTTTTAACTTGATTTTATCACCTCCAGACATCAAGAATTAATATCAATTTTTGTTAAAAAATCATAATATTTTCTGAAAAATGGACCATCCAATTTGGAACACTCTATTATTCATAATTCCAATATGGAATACGATCTTTTAGCAAATTTCCACTCCTCTTAATGACAAAATTATGTGAGTTATCTTAGGTATGATGTATAGGAATCAATCATCATTGAAGGAACTTTTTTTTGGTACGTTTGTAGCTAGCGCAGCATCATACCCGACTTGTTTTGTACTAGCACAAGCAGTAAAGGACTTGACTGTTAAAGTAAAACACAAGATACACTCTGAGATAATCACTGTATACTCAGACTAGACTTAAGGAAACGCAACAGATTCAGAAAGAACTGAATCTATTTCAGATATGTTTATTCTAGTTTGTTCCATAGAATCTCTTTTTCTAATTGTCACAGTATTATCTTCTAATGTCTGATGATCAACTGTAACTGCAAATGGCGCACCAACTTCATCTAGTCTTCTATATCTTCTGCCTATCGCACCTGAATGATCTAAAAACGCATCAAACTTTCTTTTAATGTTTAGAAAAATCTCATCTGTTTTTTCTTTTAATCCATCTTTTTTCACCAATGAAAGAATTCCTACATGAATTGGAGACAAATATGGTTTTAATGATAAAACTATCCTTTCATGTTCTTTGTCATTTTTTAATGAATGCTCCAAAATTGTATAAAGACTCCTATCAATTCCCATTGAAATCTCAAAGACATGTGGTAGAACCTTCTCATCATTATCCATTACTTCAAATTTCTCTTTACTCTTTTTTGCATGACTGGATAAATCATAGTCTGATCTATAGTTACATGCTACAAGCTCAAGCCATCCAATTGTAGTTTCTACTTCAAAGTCAAATGCAACTTCTGCATAGAATGCCTTTTCCTTGTCTCCCAACTTCCTAAATCTACTTTTTGAAATATCAATGCCAGTCTTTTCGTAAAATTCAGCTAAGATTCCCAAATAATATGCCACAAGCTTGTTTGGAACAGTTCCAGACTCTACTGCTTCTTTGCAAGTCATAGCAACTGGCTCAGAATCTATCTGTACTCTGATAATGGTATCTTGAACCTCTGCAAACTTTTCAACCTCGTCTAGTCTTGAAGGATTACAAAATATCTCAATCTCAGCTTGGTAAAATTCACGTAATCGAAGAAGACTTTGCCTTGGTGAAATCTCATTTCTAAAACTCTTTCCAACTTGGGCAATTCCCAAAGGAAGTTTTCCTCGCATAGTCTTAAAGAGTCTGGGAAAATCAACAAAGATTGATTGACATGTCTCAGGTCTAAGGTATGCTTCTTCCCCTTCAGGTCCAATGCCAACTCTAAACATCATGTTGAATTTCTTTGTCTTTTCAAAGTCTCCTTTGCATTTTGGACACTTTATGTTATTTTGTGAAATAGCATTATCAAACTCATCCAAATCCGCGCTTTCAGGAATCTCAATTTGTGCGACATCAGCAATTATTCTATCTGCTCTAAATGTTGAATTACATTTTGTACATTTTATTATTGGATCAGCAAAGTTACTCAAATGACCTGATGCCTCAAAAACTGATTTTGACATTATTTGAGAACCATCAATCTCAAGCATCCCGTCTCTTCTGACAAGCTCCCTTCTCCATAATTCAAGAAATTTATTTTTCAAACTAACTCCAGATGGTCCATACTCCCAGAACCCAGCTTGTGCATCTGCATAAATCTCACAGCTAGGAAAGTAAAATCCGCGCTCAAGTGCCAATTTCATAACTGCTTCGTAATCCATTATTAGATTGCCTCAACCATTGAATAAATCTCTACGCAAATTCCTTTGCCTTTCTGATGTTCTCAAAGTCATCTCTGTCATCATCAATCGGTGTCTCTAAAATTATAGGAATTTTTCTCTTGTTTGCAAACTTGATGACCGCAGCAATGCCTTTTTCTCCAATTCCTCCTAATCCTAGATGATAATGTCTATCAAGATTACAACCAATATCTCCTTTGGCATCATTTAGGTGAAGAATTTTCAAATTTTCTATTCCTATATATTTATCAAACTCATCAAAAGTTTCCTTGACTCTTTCTTCAGTTCTCAAATCATATCCTGCAACAAATGCATGACAAGAATCAAAACAAACACCAAATTTTTTTGCAGGCTTTAATTGATTAAAAATTTCTCCCAGCTGTTTAAAATTAGAACCAACAGAGTTCTTCTGACCTGCAGTATTTTCTAATAGAATTATTACATCATTTTTTGTTTGTCCTGCTATTGTCAAGCCTTCCACTAGTTTCTTAATTCCAGCTTCATCACCTGTTCCCAAATGACTGCCAAGATGTGTTACAAGGTATGGAATTCCTAACTGCACACATCTCTCAATTTCATCTATCAAAGTTTTCAAAGATTTTTCAAATCCGTCTTGTTTTGGAGTGGCAAGATTTGGCAAATATGGCATATGTGCACAAGTTGCAAGTCTGTCAATTTTGCTTGCTTTTAGTTTGGATTTAAAATTGGCAATATCTTCCTTGGTGAGTTCTTTTGCGTGCCATCCTCTTGGATTTCTTGTAAATATCTGAAAAGCAGAACATTCTCTTTCAACAGCATTATCTATTGCCTTGTCAATTGACCCCGCTATTGAGACATGACAGCCGATCTGCATATTTGATCACTTTCTCAAAACATAATTTAAATCAGCGTCCAAATTTTAAAACCAGATTTTTAAGTAAATTAGGTAAATTACTATCATGTTAGCACTTGGACAAGATGAAATTGCAAAGTATCCATTCTTAGCAGATGCTGGTCAATACCTCAAAGATAAGGGATTTACGCTTGAACAATTTGGAAGTGATCCTGATCTAAAGCAGCTAGTCGATAAGGCATTTGAACGGATCCGGGTTGCAGCAAACGGAAAGATCTACAAATCTGATCTAATTGGAGACCAGGTCTCAAAAGAGGCAGCACTTCCTAGGGAAGTTTTCTCATTTCTTCTAGCTATAGTATTATTGAAACTAAGTGGCATGCATACTCTAATCAAGAGATTTGCACTTGCAGAGGCAAGACGTGCAGAAAAATATCTTGAAAAAGATCTGGCAAATATTTCAGACGAGTCAAAAAAAGAACTAGCAATTAGAATAATTGATGATCTCTTTTCAATTCAAGTTGAGAAACTTGATGATTACTTTGTCATTACAGTATCTGATTATCTAAAACATTCGATCAATTTTCATGAAAGAGAATGGAAACTAATCAATAGACATGTAGAAAACGGGCAGGTCTTTCTTACTCCACATGAAACAGTCAGACTGATAAGAAAAGAATTAGGAACATACATTAATTCAAAAATTATTAATGCAAAAACACCTACAATGATTCCTGGTTTTGAGGATTCTGTAAACAAACTTGTTTCATTATCAAAAAAATTTATTACTTTTACAGTGACTACAGGAGAATATCCTCCATGTATTAAACATGCAATTGAAGAGCTTGAAAAAGGTGAAAACCTTCCACATTCTGGAAGATTCATGCTTGGAGCATTTTTGTTATCAAAAGGACAATCAGTAGAACAAATTGCACCATTGTTCAAAAATGCTCCTGATTATAACGAACGAGTTACGCTTTACCAACTAAATCATCTGGCTGGGACTTCTGGAAGTGGTACACAATACATTTGCCCTTCTTGTGAGAAACTAAAAACACAAGATCTCTGTTTTGCTATTCCAGAATGTGATAATATCATTAATCCACTACAATTTGGAAAGAAGAGAAAGTAATGCAAGAAGCTGACATTAAATTCCTAGAAGATTCGTTCAAAAAATACTATTTTGAGCATTTTGATCTAATCCGAGTGCCTGAACGTACATTTGAAAGAGAATTTGGTTACCAAAAATTCAATTCTGGAATGACTCGTCACATCTCAATAAAAGATGATAAGGAATTACATCTCTTATTCATGCAAAATATTCCCTCTGATGTTTATTGCTCAAATGCATATTATTCATTTCCTAATTTACCTATGAATGAAAAAGACTGGAAAGAAGCAGATCTGATTTTTGATATAGATGCAAAAGATCTTAATTTATCCTGCAGAGAAAATCATACGGTATCAATATGTAATGAATGTAAACAAGTTTCAAAAATTTCTGAACACTGTTTAAAATGTAATTCTACAAAAATAGAAAAAAAATCTCTACCGTGCAAAAATTGTATCGATTCATCAAAAACTGAAGTATCTAAACTATCTGAAATTCTAATTGATGATCTAGCAATAGATCAAGAAAACATCCATGTATATTTTTCCGGCAATGAAGGATTTCATGTTTATGTGCATGGTTCACAATTTCAACAAATTGGTTCTAGAGAAAGATCAGAACTTGCAGATTACATTATGTTTAATGGAATTATTCCTGAAACATTTGGAATGAAGAAATTCAAACCAAATCGCTCATCTTTTCCAGATTTTAATGAAAAGGGATGGAGAGGAAGATTTTCCAAACAAGTGTTTAGTTCTAAATCAAAACGCTCGAAAATTATTTCAGAGTTACTTGTAAATGGCTATTCTTCTTTCCAAAAAACTCTTGACAATGTCTCAGAAAATATTGGAGTAAAAATAGATCCTAACGTAACTATGGATATTCATAGAATCTTTAGACTACCTGGCTCTATTAACAGCAAAAGTGGTCTCACAAAAATTCTTTGTAAAAATTTAACCAAGTTTGATCCATATTCGGAAGCATCTTTTCTTAGTGATGAATCCGTTGAAGTTTTTGCAAACTGTCCAATAGAATTTAGTCTTAAAAATAAAAAATTTGGTCCATTTATCAATGAAAAAGTAACCGTTCCAACATTTGCAGCAGTCTATATGGTTTGCAAAAAACTAGCAACAATAGCTTGATTTTGCTGGTAAGACATTAATTTACCAAATTACAATAAAATTTGATTTTGTATAGCGCCTCTACTGAAAAGCCGACTCCACCTCCTGATACTGGGAAATTCATCAGATTAGGCATTGTTGCCATAATAGCTGTTGTAATTTTTGTTTTAGTCGGAAATCAGATCGTGATTTTATCAATGAATTTCACTGAATTTGGCGAACAGTTCACTAAACCTCTCTTTTACACTCTTGTCTCTACAATAATTCTATCTACAATTGCTCTTGTACGTGTAAATATTGTTGCCAGATCTTCAATTTTCTGGTATGCCATTAGTACAGCAATTGGATTTCTTGGTAAAGGAGGACAACAACCTATCGCAAGTGATATCCCAAGTTTTAGAGATTACAAGATAACTCCTCTACATTTTGTTATCTGGCAAATTACCAAGATTTTGCTTTTTGGAGCATTCTTTGCAAATATCATGTTTGGATTTGCAGTTATGTCATTTATCGATGGAAATACTCTTGGAGTTGAAAATCTACCAACGTTATTTTCTCTACCATTTGTAACTCCTGAAACTGATCCAAGTTATGCAGTTGAAAATGTTGTTCCAATGATTCCTGCTCTTGTGATATTGACTCCACCATTACTTGCAGCAATTGGGGTACGTTTAGTTTTGTATATAGGAATTCATAAAATTATTCATGTTGTAACTTTATTTATTCGAGACTCTGCTGAAGGAAAACCTCGATATCTAAACTATGTTTCAACTATTGAAGGAATAATTGGTATTGGTGTAATCTGGGTTGGCTTTAATCTCTTCTTTACAGATCAAATTGATTACAATTCAAGGTATATGATTGGTGGTGTACTTATCGTAGGTTTTGCGCTAATTGCATTTTCAGTTGTTGATAGAATTAGAGCACGTATTCTAACTCATATGTTTAAGAGAGATGTATACATTAGAATTTTAACAATTATTGTAATTGCAATTATTTTAGCCGGAATTATTTCTGTTAACAACAGTGTTGCTGATGCAAAGAAGATTGAATATTTGGGACCATACACTGCTCAACAAATTGGAGTAAATCGATATCTTGGTGAATTAAATAATATACAAGAAAATATTCTTGATGTCAAACTAACATCCGTTTCTCCAAATAATATCGATAATTATATACAACAAAATAGTGATGTTCTTGATGTAATCCGGGTTTGGGATTGGGAAGGAGCTTTTGCTAAATTAAAGCCTGAAATTGGGCTTATTCCATATGTTGACTTTGAAGATAATGACATTCTTCGCTTTAACAATACTTTGTATTGGACAGCTTCTATGAAACCAATTCTACCAACATCTGTCAGCAGCGAAAACAGATGGTATAACGAGCATCTTGTCTATACTCACGTTCCAAATGGATTCCTTACTCTTGAAGCAACTGATGGTCAGATTGTTGATAGTAGTGAATTTTTCAAACAAAGACAGATTTACTATGGTGAAGGTGGACTATTTGAGCAAACCTGGTCTGCTTATCCTCTTTCAAGAGGTTCAGAGAGTGCTGAGCTTGGAGGAGTGTTCTATTCAGGTTTAGGAGGATTGGATATTGCACCACCTCTAAGTTGGACCTTTGAGCCAAACTTTTTGCTTTCATTTCCAACTGAACCAGTCCATATTATGAGATACAAAGACGTTCATGAAAGAATGGAAATTCTTTATCCTTACTTCCTCTATGATTTGTTTGGAAAAGAATTAGATTCAATTCCTGTTACTGACGGAACAAATTCCTATTGGTTAATTCCATTAATTATTGGATTTGATACTAATGATGTTCCTTGGTCTGTTGGAAATCCCTACTTACGTTTGGTAGGTTATGCACTTGTGGATACATATGATGGTACTATTCAACTACTTAGTACTGGAGATGATTTCTTTGCAGAAATGTTTACTAGTCAATACTCTGAAAGATTTATACCAATGCCAGTTTGGTTAGAAGAACAAATTAGATATCCTGTTGAACTGTTTAATTGGAAAACAGAGATGTACAATATTTACCATGTAACTAATGTTGAGACATTTATTCAAGCTAATGAATTCTATGAAATTCCGCGAGGACTTGATACTTATTATGTTCAAGCAAAACCTCCTGGTTTTGAACAAACTGAATTCATAGGATTACTCTCATTGGAATTACGAGGTTCCCAAGGTAGAAACCTTGCAGGATACATGATAGTTGAAAATGATCTTCCTACTCTAGGAAACTTGCAGTTCTATGAAGTTCCACTAAACTCTACAACTAAATTGATTGGTCCTACAGCAGTTAGAGAGGCACTTGATAGAGATCCAGACTTTGCTCAACTCAAGACTCTCCTGAGAAATCCAAGAATTGGTGATAATATCTTGTATCGTGTTGGCACTCATGACGTTTACTTTATCACAGTATATACCGCAGGCGCAGGTGGGGTGGTTGCCCAAATAGGTACTATTGCAGCAGTTGGGGCTGCATTTAATGGAGAATATTTTGTTGGACTAGGAGAAACCCAAGAAAAAGCATTTGAAGCATACTTGAAGAAAGTTTCTGGCGTGGCACCAACTGAAATCCTTGATGCTGATTCTATTGAACTAGTTAGAAGTGACAGAATTGATTTCATAAAATCTGTTTTTGAAGAAAATGAGATTACAATTGCTGAACCAACGTCCGTTCAGGTTCCTCTATCATTTAATGAAGGAGCACTATTCTTCTTTACTGAGAATGATCGTGAAGAAACTGAAGAGTTCCTATCTAAATTCATTGATGACTTTGTAAAGCCACGCAGTGATAGAGTATTCCTATGGTACGAAGAAAACAATCTCAATATTGGAACAGTATTTGTCAAAGATGGGATGCATGAGATGCATTATGTTTCAATTGAGGTAGGCAACTAATTGCTTCTTGTTGTTGATAATGGTTCTATATATACAAAAAATTTAACTGATTTTCTAAACAAAAAAAATATTTTGTTCAAAGAACAAACTCCACAACTTTTAGACCTTAACTTACTTGAAAATTATGATTCTATAATTCTGTCTGGAAGAAGAAAAAATGAAAAAAAGATTAATGAGATCAATTCCAAAGTTATTACTTATTCAATTAAAAATGAAATAAAATTACTTGGAATTTGTTATGGTGCAGAAATCTTAGCTCTGACCTTGGGAGGTACAATTAGAAAGACTTTATCACTTCATAAAGGAAATGAAACGATCAAAATTTTCAAAGAAAATCCAATCTCTAGTGACTCTTTAGATGTCTTTGAAAGTCATGGGTTTGAGATATCTAAACTACCTAATACATTAGTTTCACTTGCAGAATCAAAACATTGTAAATATGAAATCATTCAATATGAAAAAAACCTAATTTTTGGAACTCAATTTCATCCAGAAATGAGTCAAGATGGTCACGATTTGATTGAAAAATTCTGTTCTCTCTGATTGATTTTAATAACTCCCAAAATTTCTTTTGTTCATGGAAAAAGAAAGCCACGAATTACTTTTACCTCTTATTGATGAAGAAAATATTTGTCTTCCATTACCCATTAACGTAGTATCAAGATATTGGAATATTGAACTACCTATGGCTGAAGCAATAGAAACTGCAAAAAAATATTCAGGATTTAGCGGTAGTATTCTAATTGAAGGAATAGAGTCTGCAGAAAGACACGGCTTAACATGCAAAATAGTAAATTCATCTTTATCTGAGTTAAAAAAAATTATTGATTCGGGAATACCACCAATTGTTATTCTTCCAGGAATTCCAGAAATTACACAACATGCCTCTGTCATTACTGGTTATAATGATGAAGAAAAGGTAATCCTTCATTATATTCAGAAAGGAAATCAAGAAGGAGAACAACAAGAAGGAGCTATACCAGAGGATATCTTTGACAGGGAATGGTCAGAGGAAGGAAGATTATTGATAATGTTGGCTCCATCAGAAATCTTCTCTTCTGTAAAACTTGAAAATGATTATAATGACAAACCAAATCGGCTGTGTTTTATCTCTGAGAGATTAAATATTCTAAAGAATTCCTCAGAATCACTTGATTCATTAAAGCAAGCCATAGACCTTGATCCAAATAATTCAACTGCTCTACATCTATTGGGCGCGATGTTGAATGAACAAAATTCTTCTGAATGTGTCAAGTTTTATGAAAAATGCCTAGAAATCAATAACAGATCATATCTAACTTATAGCGGTCTGGGAAATTTTTATCTTAAAACAAATCAATTTGAAAAGGCAGAGAATTATTACAATAAAGCTATTGAAATTGATCCAAAAAGATCTGCCAAAATTTACAAAAATCGTGCTTATCTTAGAGAAAAACAAAACAAAAGATCTGATGCAAAAGAGGATCTCAAAAATTATTTGAAATATTTCCCACGAGCTTCAGATAGAGGAGTAATAGAACAAGCAATTAGAGAATTGTGATGCGGAGTACGGGATTTGAACCCGCGGCCTTCAACTTGGGAAGCTGACGTTATACCAGACTAAACTAACTCCGCTTAGGAGATATTCAATAATTATGATTAAATATCTTGATTAGGAAACTAAGATATGGATGCAAAATGCCCAGAGTGTGAGAAAGTTGCAATTTTAGATGATGAAATTACGAATGTAAAATGTCCTCACTGCAACTTTGAAGCAGACTATGATACATATCTTGAAATCATGAAAGATCATGCAATGAATATGGTATCTGACTATACTCCAGATAGACCTGGAATGTAGTTACCAATAATTTCCTTTATCTGAGCAATCTAAATGAGCCCCGCAGTTGGGACAAAACATATGGCATGCTTGCATAGCTATCATCTTGTTATCGCATTTTGGGCATCTAATGTCTTCTACCATACCCATCTTTGTGAATCTTGATTTAAAAATAATGTCCAAAGGTTAATTAGTCGTCCACCTTTTTTTTGGAATACTTGGCTAATTTCAAACTTACAATTTCAGATATTAAGGGAAAATCTGTATCAAAGGAACTTAAAGACAGCGATGCAAATCCCTTACTTGGACTACAACTAGGAAATGAAACTGATGCAGCAATTGTAGGACTAGACGGAAAATTAAAACTCACTGGAGGAAGTGACAAATCTGGTGTTCCCATGAGAAAAGATATTCATGGTGCAGCAAGAAAACATGTTTTACTTTCTAAAGGAGTAGGTTTGCAAGATGCAGAAACTGGACAAAGAGTAAGAAAATTAATGCGTGGAAATACTGTATCAGAAGAAATCTATCAAATAAATTGTAAATTTGATGGAGAATTACCAGTTGAAGCACCAACTGAAGTTGCAACAGAGTCTAAAGAAGAGAAAACTGAAGATAAAAAAGAGTAACTTAACATATACCGATTCTACATTTTGACTTATGCATTGGAGAGAGACACTTCCTGATTGGTACATTAAAAAATATGGATATCAACCATGTGTTAACATTGGAACTGCTGGTCATGTAGATCACGGCAAAACTACTCTTGTTCAGGCATTAACTGGTTCATGGACAAGTGTACACAGTCAGGAACTTAAACGTGGTATTACTATTCGTGTGGGATATTCTGATGCTGCATTCTACAAATGTAAAAGTTGTGAGGAATCTTTAGGATATTCTACAACTCCAAAATGTAATAATTGTGGAAATGAAAGTGAATTATCTCGAGTTGTTAGTTTTGTAGACAGCCCTGGGCACGAAAGTTTGATGGCAAACATGCTTTCAGGTTCTGCCTTGATGGATGGTGCATTACTACTAATTGCAGCAAATGAGAAAGTTCCTAAACCACAAACAAAAGAACATCTTTTAGCTCTACAAACTCTTGGAATTAAACAAATAGTTGTAGTCCAAAACAAAGTTGATCTACTCTCCTACAATGAAGTCTTAGCAAATTATCAAGATATAACAAAATTTGTTAAAGGAACTTATGCCGCAAATTCACCTGTTATTCCTATTTCTGCACAATCTGGATTGAATATTAATGCATTAATTAGCTCTATAGAATCAACAATCAAAACACCTGAAAGAGATGAAAAAAAAGATACTGTTATGCATGTTTTACGTTCTTTTGATGTAAACAAACCTGGTACAAAATTAAAAAATATTAAAGGAGGTGTAATTGGTGGAAGTCTAACACAAGGAATTTTTAATGTTGGTGATGAAATTGAAATTAAACCTGGTGTTATGAATGAGAAAAAAAAGTCATACGAACCTTTACTGACAGAAATTATTTCTTTAGGAACCGCTGCAGGACTTGTTGAATCGGTAAAGCCAGGTGGCTTGGTTGCTATTGGTACAAAATTAGATCCTTCCATGACTAGAAGTGATTCATTTATCGGTTCAGTTATTGGAAAACCTGATACACTTCCTGAAAATTTTACTCAATTAAAACTAGAAGTGAATCTATTTGATTCTGCAGTAGGGATTACTGAAGACGTTAAAGTCAAACCAATTCAATCAGGTGAACTACTTCGGCTAAATATTGGAACTGCTCCTGTATTAGGCAAGGTTAACAAAATAAAATCAAAAAATATTGAGATTGAACTTAGGAGACCCGTATGTATCTTTCAAGGTGGAAATGTAGCAATCAGTAGGAGAATTGCTGAAAGATGGAGACTAATTGGTGCAGGAATAGTTGGTTGAAGTAATCTGTGACACAAATTTTCTAATTCATTTAGCAACTAGAAGAATCAAAAATATTGATAATATTGATGTAGAAATCGGTCAAATCACTTTTGTTGTCCCTCAAGTTGTAAAAAATGAATTATCTGAATTAGCAAAAAACCCAGAAAAAAACCAGGATATCCAATCAACTCTTAATTATATAAAAAATTTCAAAATAATCCCCATCCTTGGCACATTTGCTGACAAAGAGTTACTTGACTATGTTTCAAACAACAAAGTAATTGTTGCTACAATGGATAAAAAACTAAAAAAACAGATCAAGAATCTCGGAAGTTCTATAATGTCTTTTTCAAATGATAAAATAGTTTTAGAATCTTAGAAAAATTTAACTTTGAGCATTTCTAAATTCTGATATGAGTAATTTTACTTTAGAAAGTGAAGCATTTGACAGTGGAGGAGTGATCCCTCGGAAATATGGTTATAAAAATGGAAATCGAAGTCCTCCTCTAAAGATTAGTGGTGTTCCTGAAAATACATCATCTCTTGTTCTTATAATGGATGATCCTGATGCTATGGATGTTGTTGGAAAAGTTTGGGTGCACTGGGTTTTGTGGAATATTGAACCTAATGTTGTCGAATTTAAAGAAAATTCTATTCCATTAAATTGTCTTGAAGGCAAAACCGATTTTGGGAAGATTGGTTATGGTGGACCAGCTCCTCCAGATAAAGAACATACATACATCTTCAAACTATATGCATTAGATCAAAAATTAGATGCTGAGAGAGATGCAACTAAAAAGCAAATAGAAGAAGCTATGAAGAATCATATTATTGCAGAAACTAGACTTGAAGGAAAATATTCTCCGTAATTTCTAACTTACCTTCCTAAAACTCTAGTTATATCTTTCAGCTAATCTATATCTCATATATTTGTCATCAGGTGAAAATTTAGCTGGATGTGCAGAAATTGTTTCTTCATTACATTTAGGACATTTTCCTTTTAGTGTGTAATGATTACATTTTGAACATTTTCTTAATTGAAATCTCATCTTAATTTTCTCTGGTTTTCTTTGACTCTTCTCTAGTAAATTTGAATGACCCTTTTTTCTTTTCTATGTTAGCTTCTATTTCAGCAATGATTGGTTTTAGTAATTTTTCAGCAGATTTGAAATTATCTGAAGTTATTGACAGTCTATATTTTGGCGCTCCCAAATATGTAATATCAATGGCAGAATCTTTTTTTAGTACATCTATTAAGATTTTTTTAATAATTTCTACCCCATCTGATTTTTCATTTGTAATTTCCATAATTCCCCTAATTTCAACTGATGGGAGTTTTATTCTAGAGCAAATTCCCTCAATCACATCTGCAGTTTTTTTTGCAAGTTTGAGTTCTTTTACAGACTCCATCCCATTTCTTCCAATCTCTATGAATGCATCATAAACTGAATCAAATTTTGAATAAATACTGTCTTCTAATTTTTCAACTTCTTCATCTGATAATTTTGCTTTTTCCTTAACATTTTGCAATAACGTTTTACCTTTTTCGAATTTTTTAACTTCCTTTAGTTTTTGTTTTTTCTGATCTTTTGAAATTTGTTTTAATGACAGATCAATGTCTCCTCGTTTAAGATTTACTTTTTTTACAAGTAGAACTTTTTTCTCCCCGTCTTTGACAAATCTGTTTATTGATCTAATCCAACCTGGTGCAATCTCTGAAATGTGTAAAAATCCCTGGATATTGTCATACTCATCTAATGTCACATAAGACCCATGATCCATTACTTTAGTGACAGTAGCAAGAACAATTTCTCCTTGTTCAGGCATCTCTTGAGTTTCAGTAGACATTTCTTCTAAAATCCTAAAGTGTGTAAATTAATGTTACTCGTTAGAAATCAATCCCTTTCTTAGCTTTAATACCATGTTGAAATGGATGCTTTATCTCTCTCATCTCTGTAACTAGATCAGCTACTTCAATTACTTCGTCTCTGGCATAATTTCCAGTTAGCACCAAATCCATTTCTAGCGGTTTTGATTTGATTAAATCTAGAACATCATCCACTGAAATTAATTCAAGATTTACTGCATAGTTAATTTCATCTAAAATGACAATATCATAGTTCCCTGAATGGATCTTTTCGTTACTAATCCTAATTGCCTCTTTAGCAATTTTTTTATGATCTTCCTTTGAACTTTTATCGTCTATAATTCCTACAAATCCTTTACCGACAGCAATCATTTCAAATTCAGGTTCAAGTCTTTTAGATGAATCCATTTCACCATAATGCCATGAGCCCTTAATGAACTGAATCATACAAATCTTCTTTTTATAACCTGTAGCTCTTAACGCAATTCCTAAAGCTGCTGTTGTCTTTCCTTTACCTTTTCCAGTATAAACAATAATCAAACCATCTTTTTCCATAGTTAATATTCAAATAATCTTACTAAAAACATTGAGCATTTCTCAAAAATAAACCAATTTAAATAAAAAATGATTCTAATCATGCAATTGAAAATTCCAAGAATCATATTGGCAGGTGCTACAAGTGGGGTTGGCAAGACATCCATAACATGTTCTATTATCCATGCCTTACAAAAACAAGGTTATTCAGTACAACCATTTAAGGTCGGTCCTGATTATATTGATCCCAGTTACCTATCAAGTATTTCAAAACGTGAAACATACAACTTGGATGTTTGGTTGATGGGAAAGAATCAACTTTTGAATAGTTTTATTTCCAATTCAAAATCTGATGTATCTGTTATTGAAGGTGTAATGGGTTATTATGATGGTTCTAGTGGAGATTCTAATTATGCAAGCACCCATCATGTAGCTTCTATAACGAAATCTCCAGTGCTTTTAGTTTTAGATGCAAGCAAAACTGCTCGTTCTATTGCCGCTACTGTCCTAGGTTTTCAAAAATTTCATAGAAATTCTCGAATTTCTGGAATCATTCTCAACAAAATTGGTAGCAAAAAGCATGAAATTCTATGTAGAAGCGCATTGAAAAAAACTAAAATTCCAATTATTGGTGTAATTCCAAGAAACCCACTACTAAATTTAGAATCACGACATCTTGGATTAATTTCAACATTAGATAGCAAAACTTTAAAAAATAAGATTGAAAAAATCTCAAAAATAATTTCAAAATCTTTAGATATTCATCAAATTATTAAAATTTTAGAAAATACAATTGATCTTCCAAAAAAAACAAAACCTGTTCATAAAAAAACAAAAACTATAATTGCAGTTGCTCTTGATATTTCATTTAATTTCTATTATCAAGATAATCTAGAAGCATTACGACGTGAAGGCGCAGATCTAAAATTTTTTAGTCCTGTTAAAGATAAGAAAATTCCAAAATGTGATGGGCTTTACATTGGTGGTGGCTTTCCTGAAGTTTTAGGCAATTTACTTGGAAAAAATCAAACTATGAAAAAAACTATTAAGAAATTGGCTGAAGACAACCTTCCAATTTATGCTGAATGTGGTGGGTTAATGTACCTTACAAAATCTATTCTTAACCATAACAAAAAACACAAAATGGTTGGTGTGTTTGATGCTGAAACTAAAATGACAGAGAAAATGATACTCAACTACACAAAAGGAAAGATTATTACCAAAACCCTCATCTCAGAAAAATCACATAATATTAAAGGTCATGAATTTCATTATTCACAACTAGATTCAGTCTCTTCTGATTCTAAATTTGCTTATGACTTGGAAATTGGTAAAGGTATCAGAAACCATCAAGATGGAATGATGCAATACAATACACTTGCTTCGTATGGTCATCTCTATTTTGATAGCTCAAACTATGCCCAAATTTTTATTAAAAATTGCTTAACGTACTCAAGAAGATGATTCTGCTCTAATTAATTTAAAAATTGCATTAATTATTGCAGATGCAGATGAACTGCCTCCCTTTCTACCTATGTTAGTGATAAATGGCACCTTTTCCAACTTTGCTAATTCCTCTTTTGATTCTGCAGCACAGATGAATCCCACTGGAATTCCAATAATCAATGCAGGCTTGATTATGCCTTCTTTTACCATCTGAATTACTTCCAATAGGGCAGTTGGTGCATTTCCAATAGCTACAACTCCTCTATCAATATCAGATATTGCTGCTCTCATAGAGACTTGAGAGCGTGTTTTTCCTTCCTTTTTTGCCAATTCCATTATTTCTGGACTTGAAATATTACAAACTATGTTATTTCCAAAATCCTTGAGATTTTGTTTATTCAATCCACCAATCACTCCATTAACATCAACTACGATACTACAACCATTTCTCAAAGCATTCATGCTACTCTCAATAGAATCCTTGTGAAAAATTATCTTATTTTTACCTGCAAAATCAAAATCTGCTGTAGAATGAATAACTCTTCTTACAATAGGCCATTGTTTTTCATTATATTGATGAATGCCAACTTCATCTTCAATCATCTGCATACTTGCATCTTCAATTGATTGACCTTTTTCAGTTTGCATCTTCTACCTCTTTTGCCCTTTCTATTATCAAATCTATCATTTTTTCATCTACTCCCAAATGTTTTGTAATGTAGGTTTTTTTCAGATTAGAATTTTCAAGCGCTGGCGTTAAATCATTATTGATGTCAGTTTTTACATGTGCTCCTTCATGCAAGAAATAAAAAACAATTACGAGAACTTTGGGATTATCTTCTTCACATTTTTTTATTCCTTCAAAAATGTCTGGTTGTTCTATTTCTAACCAACATCTACTAACATTTCTATAGGAATCTTTTAGTTCGTTTACTATGTAGTTTAGTGACATTTGTGCATTCGGATCTTTACTACCATGTCCAATAATCATCACATCTATATCTTTTTTTGGAAGAGTTACTTGATTTTCTTTGAGTGTTGTAAATATTCTATTTTCAACTATATCAACCAAAGTTTTGTGCATACTCATTTGTTTTGTAACAACAAATTTCACTTTGGTGTCTTTTTGAAACTTCATTACATCTGTAACAGCATTTTTTACTTTTTTACCAGGGTACAAAAAATAAGGAACTATAGTTAACGAATCAATATCTTGTTTTAGACATTTAGAAATTCCCTCTTCAATATATGGCGGTATTACCTCTAAAAAACAAAAATCTGTGAATACATAGTCCCCTTTTGCCTTAATTCTCTCACAAATAGTCACTAATTCTTCAGATGCCTCTCTTTCTCTGCTCCCTCTATCAATAAGTAATAATCCACGCTTCAATTTACAATCCTCGCAATAGCTATAGTCAAATTTGGTGGGAATTTTTGCTTTTCTACAATTAATTCTCCTCCAGAAACCTTGATGGCAGCAGCTTCAGATACACTTGCAGTTCCCTCAAATAATTTTACAGTTTCTGAAGGATTTGGAGCAGAAATCTCGGCTAAATCTTCTCTGTTTACATATTCCACCGGAATTCCCATTTCCTTTCCAATGTCTATCAGTCCTTGAACATCTTGTGGTTTTTTTATTGATACTAGCTTTGCAATCGACTTCGAACTAAGCTTAAATTTTTCCAAACAATATTCAACCCCTTCTCTGATTGTTTCTTTTGAAGTGTCTCCATGTAATCCAACACCAATTACTAAACTTGGAGGACGATATATTACAGATTCTTTAACAAAATCACCATCAATAATTCTATCAGAAATTATGAGATACGCTTTAGAACTTGATTTCTTCAAGTCTTCTAAACTATCATAAATTGAGACATTTCTTGGTAATTCTTTATACCAATTTTTTTTGCCCACTTCCTGGAAAACACCAATAGGTTCTTCATTTACCATATGTGCACTAATTTTAGTTACAGTAGATTCATCATCAATTTTCCAATTAAATTCTCTTCCTACTAGATCTACTGCTATAGTTTTGTTAACATCAGCTGCAGTAGTTATTACCGGTAATGCACCTAATTTTTCTGCAATTTCTTGAGTTAACTCATTGGCTCCACCAATATGACCTGACAATACACTAATTACAAAATTTGTTTTATCATCAATTACAATAACAGCTGGATCTGTTTTTTTGTCTTTCAAATGTGGTGCAATTAATCTAATTACTGCACCTAAAGAAAATAGGCACACTAGTGCATTATTATTTTTAAAAAGTTCAACAATTTTTTCTGATGTAGGCTCTGAATACCATATTATTCCACTATTCTCATTTGACAATTTAGCAGGCGCAAAAATACTCCAGTCAGGAAATAATTCTTTTAGATTTTGTCCAATACTGACTCCATTTTTGGTTATTGCAAGTACTGCAGTTTTTTCCATAATCAAAACTTTGTAAATTTCATAAAATACCTTACTCTCCTAATTTTTTAGCCAGAGTTTTTCCATCAAAATCAAATAATATCACATCAATTGGAACTTTTTCCTCGGAATATTTTCTCATATGCTTATACGTCTCACTACAAATCAATTCAAAAAATCCTTTAACATTGTTTTCTTGAATTATTTCAGAAACATGTCTTGCTGTATTTGCTTTTTTAATACTTTCAATTACTGTTTCTTCTGCATTTGATTTTCTTGCTAATTCTGCTAGAAAACTCATATCTACTTTTGAACCTTTAACATGAGTTTGTTTTACTCCTGCAGCCATCTTTGCAAGTTTTCCAATAAAACCAACAACATATGCTTTTTTGATATTTTTTTTACTGCACTGTTGAATTGTGTACCCTGAAAAATCACCCATCTGGACAAAACAATGTTCAGGTAAATCAACTATCTTCTTTGCAAAATCTTCACTTCTTCCACCTGTTGTTAGCACTACTGTATCATTTCCCATTGCAATTGCTACATCTAAATTCTGTCTAATTGACGCTGCATAAGATGCTGTAGAAAATGGAATAACAATTCCACTGGTTCCTAAAATTGAAATTCCATTCTTAATTCCTAGTCTTGGATTATCTGTTTTAGGTCCTAACTCTTTTCCCTTAGGAACTGAAATCACAACTCTAATTCCTTTTTTTATAAGAATTTTTTCTCCAACTTTCCTTAAATTTTCAGCAATCATTTTTTTGGGAACTGGATTAATTGCAGGCCTGTTAATTTCTAAGCCTAAACCAGGCTTGGTAACCATGCCTACTCCTTCTCCTCCAACAATATCAATTTCGTTTACTTTTTCTGTAAATGATAGTTCAACTATAATTTCTGCACCATGAGTGACATCAGGATCATCTCCTCCATCTTTAATTACAGAGCATTTTGCTTTATTCGATTCAAATTCACAAGAATGTATTGGAATTTGAATAAAAGTTCCTTTAGGTAATGTAATATCTACATTTTCTGTTTTTTGTTGATTAATTATTGATAATAGTGCAGCTTTAGCTGCAGCAGTTGCTGAGCTTCCAGTAGTATAACCAGTTCTTAATTTTGTCTTTTTTTCTTCCACATCTGCTATATTCATTTTACTGTATTAATTCTTGTTTGCTTAACGTTCAAAATCTTCTAAATAGATTTAAAATTAAAAATAACTTGGGATTCTTGTGGTCAAAAGTCATCAGATAGTTATTACTGGAGCAAGTGGATTTGTTGCAAGAAATCTTAGAAAATATTTATCTGAAAAAAACATTAAATTAATTTCAATATCACGAAATGACTTTAAACAATTTAAAAATGAGTTAAAAATTGTTGCAAAAAATTATGATGAAAAAAGCATTATTCCAAAAATCCAAAATTCAGATGCAATAATTCATCTTGTTGGGGCTGGAAAACAATCTATTAAGACTGATTACAATATGGTAAATGTTGAATTTACAAAACATATTGTAAATTTAAGTAAAAAAGCAAAAATCAACAAATTTGTTTTTACAAGCGGTCTTGGTGTTTCAGCAAATACTTCATCAGGATATTTTATTTCTAAATATAAAGCAGAGAGACTAATTGTAAATTCGGGGCTAAATTATACAATTTTCAGACCTTCGTATATTGTTGGAAAAGATGATCTGTTTACAAAATATCTAAAAAAACAAATTAAGAAAGGAAAAATTGAGATTCCAGGATCTGGGACTTATTCAATTCAACCAATTTACATTAATGATGTAGTGAAAATTTTTCTTCAATCAGTTCTTCAAACAAAATTTAAAAATAAAATTATTGATCTTGTTGGTCCAGACTATATTACTTTTGAACAATATGTTAAACTTTTTTCTAAAGGAACTAAAACAAGCATTAAAAAAATGAATCTAGAAGATGTTTATCATACTGCAATAACTGATTCAAAATCTAATTTTGGAGTTGATGATCTCAATATTCTAATTGGTAGTTTTAAAGGAAATCATAATAAATTAAGAAAAATCACTGAAATGAAATTTCAGTCAGTTATGGAATTGTTAAAGTCCGGCAGATTGCTTTAATATTTCAGCTTTGTCTGTTTTTTCCCAAGTGAATTCCGGCTCATTTCTTCCAAAATGACCATATGATGCTGTTTTTTTGTAAATTGGTCTCTTCAAATCTAATTGTAAGATTATTCCAGATGGTTTCATATTAAAATTATTTCTTACCAGATCTTCAATCTGATTTTCTGGAATTTTGTTTGTTCCAAATGTATTGACATACAGTGATACCGGCTCAGCTATTCCTATTGCATATGCAAGTTGTACCTCACATCTATCAGCCAAGCCTGCTGCAACAAGATTTTTTGCAATGTACCTGCACATATAACATGCAGATCTATCAACTTTTGAAGGATCCTTTCCTGAAAAAGCTCCACCACCATGTCTTCCAAATCCACCATAAGTATCAACAATAATTTTTCTTCCTGTTAAACCGGCATCTCCATGTGGACCACCAATTACAAATTTTCCAGTAGGGTTTATGTGAATTTTAATTTCATCATTCCAAAGATTTCCTAAAACTGGTTTGATTACTTTATCAATAATTTGTCTTGAAATCTCATCTTGAGAAATCTCCGGTGAATGTTGTGTTGCAATTACAACTGTTTCAATCTTTGTTGGTTTGTTATCTTCATATTTTACAGATACTTGTGATTTGCCATCTGGTCTAACCCATGGCAAAGTCTTATCCTTCCTAACCTCTGATAATTTTTGAATAAGTTTGTGTGCCAGTAAAATTGGCATTGGCATGAGCTCTTCTGTTTCATTTGTTGCATAACCAAACATTAATCCTTGATCTCCGGCACCTTGCTCTTTCTTTTCAGTAGCTGATATGCCTTGACTAATATCGGGACTTTGTGAATGTAATCTTAAATTAACTTGACAAGTATCTGCATCAAACATCAAGTCCTTGTTATCATATCCAATCTCCCTAATTGTTTTTCTAACTAATTCTTCCTGAGCTTTTTGATCAAAATCCGCTTTAGATGTAACCTCTCCAGATACTGCTACAAAATCTGTGGTAACCATTGTTTCAATTGCCACTCTTGAATCTGGGTCTTGCCTAAGATATTCATCCAACAATGCATCAGAAATATTATCACATATTTTATCTGGATGTCCTTCTGTTACTGACTCTGATGTAAATAGAAAACTACTAGTCATAAAATCACTAACTAGAGTTCATTTTCTAGTTTGATAAATAACACATTATTGCCTCTTACAATTACTCTTCCATAATTTGCAACTGTTTTTCCATCATGTACTTCTTCAGCATCAGTCATAATCAAATTCATGTATGAGTCAACATTATCCATTTTTCCTTTGTACTCTACTTCATTCTTCAGTCTTACAGTAACTTTCTTTTTGGTACTTTTCTGAAGAACTGTTAAAGGTCTTTTTGCACTAGTTGTTTGTGACAATAATTATTCACTTGTTTTGAAACCTTGTTCTCTGGAATAAAAGCCTTACCTCCTTGGTAAAAATTGAAATTCCTTAAATTTTTTCTCCTTTTTCTAATAATCATACAAATGATCTCTACTGGTTTACAAAAATTGGATAATTTCTTATCAGGAGGAATTCCTAATGGTGTGATTGTAGATATTTTTGGTGGAAATGGAACAGGCAAAACTCAACTATTACTACAATTATCAATAAATTCAATTAAAAATGGCGGTCGTGTTTTGTATTTAGATACAACAGGTGGATTCAGACCAGAGCGAATACTGGAAATTCAAAAGCAATCTAACAAACAGATTAATTTTCTCGAGCAAATCACAGTATCCAGAATAACAAACACTTCAGAACAAATAAAATCCATAAAAAATTTTGAAAGCAATAATTTTTCTTTAATCGTAATTGATAATGTGACTGATTTGTTTTCTTATGAATACAAAAGAGATGAATCTATTTTTGAAAAAAATTCATTGTTTATAAAATATATGTATGAATTATCAAAATTTGCAATTACAAAAAAAATTCCTATTATTGTTACTAATATGATTAGAACCATAGAAGATAAAGAAGTTGAAAATATGAAGAGTGCTATTGATCCTTTTACACATATCAAAATTCAACTTTCTAAAAACTCATCAAAATTTAAAGGAAAAATTTACTGGGCACTAAACGAAGAATACTTTTTTTATAAAATACATGTTTCAGGATTGGTTGATTATACTGAAGATATTTAACGACCAATCATGAAGTTTACTAATGGCAGGAATTTTTGATTCTATTCCAATAATTACTGTAGTTTTGCTTGTACTTGGCTTAGTTGGTGTAATGGTTTATGAAAGATCAAAATCAACAGACGAATCAAATTCTTGATTCTCTATTTGAGAAATTTGGATTTTCTAAACTGACTGAAATCCAGAAAAAAGCTTCACCAATTATTTTGCAAAAAAAAGATTGTCTAGTAATTGCTCCTACAGGTTCAGGAAAAACTGAATGTTCTGTAATCCCAATTTTTTCTCTATTAAAAAATTCAAAGAAGAGTGGAAAAATTAAAGTTCTTTACATCACTCCTTTACGGGCATTAAACCGTGACGTATTTCGAAGAATTACAAAATATGCACATAGCAATGAACTATCTATTGAAATTAGACATGGAGATACTTCTCAAAAAGACAGAAGAAAAATCAGGGATGATCCTCCAGACATTCTAATCACAACACCTGAAACTCTGGTTATTTTATTAACACAAATCAAAATGCTAAATGCATTATCTGATTTAGAATGGGTTATAATTGATGAAGTACATGAGTTGCTAGCCAGCGAAAGAGGTTCTCAACTATCCTTAAGCATTGAAAGATTAGAATTAAATTCAAAATATCCACTTACAAAAATAGGATTATCCGCTACCGTTGGAAATTTTGAAGAAGCAGGAAAATTTGTTGTAGGCACAAAAAGAAAATGTCAGATTATTCGAGATAAATCACTAAGGAAATATGATGTAGAAATAAAGTATGTTGATGGAACAATTTCTGATGTTGCAGAGAAAATTATTGAATATGTCTCAGAGCTAGACTTAGACTCTCCCATACTTCTATTTACTAATACTAGAGGCGAAGCAGAATTTTTAGCTTCAATTTTAAAAGAAAAATCTCCTATAGAAATTGAATTACATCACGGTTCTCTATCAAAAGAGGTTAGAGAAGAAACTGAGCTTACCTTACGAGAAGGAAAGCGTGGTATTGTTGTATGTACATCTTCACTAGAATTAGGGTTAGATATTGGTTCAGTTGAATTAGTAATTCATTATGGTTCTCCTAGACAAGTATCAAAGTTAATTCAAAGAATAGGAAGAAGTAGACATAATCTAAATACATCAGCCAAGGGGCTTATTATAACAAATAATCCTGATGATGAATTTGAAGCACGAGCTATCCTTGAACGCGTTAAAGAAGGCTCAATCGAAGAACAAAAAATTCATGATAGTTCTCTTGACGTTTTGGCTCATCATTTAGTTGGATTATCAATGCAAATTGGAGAAATTCCCGTTGAGAAAGCCTTTGAACTTGTAACAAAGGCATATCCATTTCGGAATTTACAACTAGAAGATCTAATTGATGTATTGAATTTACTTGATTCAAACTATCTGATTTTTTTTGATAGAACAAAAATGACTTATTGGAAGAAAGGACGTGCTTTCAAGTATTATTTTGAGAACCTTTCAACAATTCCAGATATTCTTAAATTCAAAGTTTTTGACAGTGTAGGTAAAAAAATCATTGGATCATTAGATCAAAGATTTGTAGGTGATTTTGGAGATTCTGGAAATATTTTTGTGTTAAAAGGCTTACAATGGAGAATACTAAATGTAGATGAAAAATCATTCACTGTAAATGTTGAGCCTTTTAGAAGTGGAGCAATCACTGTTCCTTATTGGGAAGGTGAAAGTATTCCAATTGATTACAATACTGCAAGAAAGGTGGGAGTTTTTCGTGCCCGAGTAAAAAATGGGTCACTCACACTAATCAATAAAACAATTGAAAAATTAAATTTTGATCAAATTCCTGATGAAAATCACATTGTTATTGAATCAAGTAAATCACAAGGTTCAATTGTAATCCATTCATGTTTTGGCACAAAAATAAATTCTACACTATCAACACTACTTTCTTCCATGTTGTCTTCTATATTGGGGTCTATTGTTGACTCTCGTTCTGATGGTTATCGAATTGTTTTATCTTCTAGATCAAGAATTTCTGAAAAACTTTTTCTTCAAGTTCTAAAGGATGATTATGATCTTTATTCAATGGTTACTGCTTCTTTGACAGGGACTCATAACGTTAACTGGAAAACATGGTGTGTTGCAAAGAAATTTGGAATAGTAGGACGTGGAGCAATTTATGAGAGAAAATCAGCCAGATTTTTATATGAACGTTATTCCAAAACTCCACTTGTACATGAAGCATTAAGAGAATTGTTTCATGATAAATATGATTTAAAAAATTCTGAAATAATACTGAATAAAATACGTGAAAATAAAATTTCTGTTAAATGGTTAGAAGTAGATAACTTTTCAAAATTAGCCGAACCAATTTTAGATCATACCGCAAAATACTATGCAGCTCCAGCTAATCTTGATAAAGGAATAATTGATCTTGTAAAAGCAAGACTTGCAAAGACTAAACATCGTTTGATTTGTGCAAGATGTGGAAAATGGGAACGTGTAGTAGAAACAAATGAAGTTAAAAATATTTTGATATGTCCATATTGTAAGGCCAGACAAATCACTGCAACTTTCTATTCTGATTATGATTTACCAAAAATTATTCAAAAAAAACATGCAGGAAAAAAACTCTCTTCAGATGAAAAACACAAATTTGATCGTGCCTGGAAAGTTTCTTCTTTGATAGAAAATTTTGGTAAGATTGCCATTACTGTATTGTCTGGATATGGAGTAGGAGCAGACACTGCTGCAAGAATATTACGAAATATGGTCGATGAAGAATATCTATTCAAGCAAATCTATGAAGCCGAAAGGCAATATATTGTAACAAGAGGTTTTTGGGATTCTTAATTCTTCTTTATAATTTTAGAAAACACTGTTAGAAATAACTCTATTCTACCTTCAAGTCCTGCTTTAGCATTTAATCCTGTTATTGACACTATTTCTCCTAACTCACATTTGTCAATTATCCTTGCTTGATTTCTCCAACCTTTTACCCAAATCGAACCTGTGTCATCTTCAACAAACATTTCTGATAGTGCTATTGACTCCCCAGATTTTGTTTGAACTTCACGTCTTTCCGGAACTTTCAATATTATAGATTCAATACAATAATTTCCATCTACTTTAACATCATTAATTTTTGTTCTAAGTTGAGATAATGATGGAATAGATTCATCATTATCTAATTTTCTTACAAAAGAATTTTCATCTAGTGTAATTGAATTACCATAAATTTTTGATGGCATGCATTCTATTACATCACCTTCAACACAAATACTAGTTGAGTTTGTCAAATCACTGATGTTGTATAGATTCTTCTTATTATCAACAGCTAGAATCATTTTTTTGCCATTATCTGTTGTTAACATAGAAAGAACTCTTACAATTACTGGTTCTGTTTGTTTTCCTCCTTCAATCTCAACTATAGTTGCATCATTTCCATGAATTTCTAATCCTTGATTTCCTGATCTTACTTTTACACCAAGTAATCTCACTTTAGCTGACTGTGAAATCATATTTGGGATAGATGATTCATCTTTTCCCCAAAGAACAACTCTCATTGCACTACCGTCTTTTCCTTTTAGCCTCATTCTAAGTGCTTTTCCAGGTTTACCTCGAGAATTTGTAAATTCCATTCCACTAATTATGCCATCAATTATTCCTGAAATTACTAGATCTTTTTGTCCTTCTTCTAGTTCACTAATATCTTTTGTAATGGTATCAATAGTTGGAATTTCACTTTCTGTATTTACAGGTTCAATATTTGAGCCAGAACCAATGTTTATTGTTGGTGAACCATCAAGATCAGATTTAACATATGCTTTGATAATTTTAATTAAATCTCCTGGTTTCAGATTTTCGATTCCAGGCAAATTTGCTTTTTCATCCCATAACTTTACACTTGCTGTAGTATTTGCATCATATACTGTCATAGTTCTAAGATAAAATGGAGTTCCATCTTTTCTTGAAAATTGTTTTGCAGGTGAAAGATTCAAAACTCTTGTTTCTAAAGAAATTTCTTTTGCTCCTGCGTACAGATCCTTTAACTCCATTTCAATTTTTAATGGCTCTGATAATGTAATTCCATAGTCAGATGCTATCAAAAATAATGCCCCTTGATCTGTCAAGTATCCTGCACCAATTTTTTCTTTTTTTTGCTTGATCTGCTCTTCAATGTCTTCTTTAGTTAATTCAGATTTTTTCTCAAGCAATTTACACATAAGATTTTCAAATTCTGACAAATCATTGTTGGTAAACTTGTTCTCTTAATAAAAATTTCATTAGTTTGTTAAAATTTTCCTTTCAAAAAATGATCGCTTTCTCATTTCTTCTTAAAAACTCAAAATTCTGAAATCTATAGTTTACTAATCTTCTGCATGTTTTTTCTAAATTAATTCAAATCTTCCTAAAACTATCTTAAATTGCCTCATTAACTAAATTAGTGGGATGATCGCAGTTTTGTTATGTCATGCATTAATGTTAACCATTTATCAAAATCATATGGTTCATTCAAAGCTGTAGACGATCTTGTATTTTCAGTAAAATCTGGTCAAGTCTTTGGATTTTTAGGTCCTAACGGGGCTGGAAAATCTACTACCATCAAACTTCTTACAACTCTTATTCCTCCTTCCCAAGGCTCTCTTTCAATTTTTGGTATAGATGCTATTGAAAATCCTCTTCAAGTTCGTCATAGGATGGGAGTTGTTTTACAACAACCAAGCTATGAACCTACATTATCTGTAGAAAAAGCCCTTGACAAATATGGGATGATGTGGAATATCCCAAGAGCAGAACGCAAAAAAAGAATGGAACAACTTTTGAAAGATTTTGACTTAGTTGAAATTCGTAAAAAAAGAAATGAAGATCTTTCAATTGGTCAACGAAGAAGAGTCCAAGTTGCACGTGAATTTATGCATGATATGGATTTGTTGTTTTTAGATGAACCTACTGCTGGCTTAGATCCAGGCGCTAGAAGAAAACTATTAGATTATTTAAAAAATAAGGTCAAAACTGGATTAACAATTTTTTATACAACACATATACTAACCGAGGCTGAATATCTTTGTGATAAAATAGCAATTATAGATAAGGGAAAAATAATCACTATTGATTCTCCTGATGCATTAAAGAATAGATTTGGAAAAGAAAAAACTATTAAAATCCATTTGTTAGAAAAACAATCTAAAATTTCTTCTCTCTTATCTGAAATTCCAGACTGTAAAATTGATTTTGATGCTGGTACTAACATAATAATTCATTCAGAGCAATCAGAATTAGTGTTGTTACAAGTATTGAAAATACTTAGTGATAACTGTATAGAGATTGAAGATCTATCTGCTGTCCCAACAAATCTTGAAGACATCTTTTTAAAAATGGTGAGAGAAAATACATCCAATAATTAGATTGGTAAATAGAAATCTAACAATTTCTCTTAACCCTGGATTTTTAATTTGGCAAGTTATTTTTCCTTTGATCTATATTTTCGTTGCAGGTTTTGCGTATGCACCGTTAATTCATGGAGTTCCTTTTGGTGGCAAAGATCTTGATTATCCAGCATTTTTAGCCTCAGGTATGATTGGATTTAATATCATGAATAGCACGCTTATTTCTGGTATTATTATTTGGAATGATAGAAAATATGGCATGTTTGAACAAATCATGTCAGGGCCATTCACTAGGAGTCATTATATTCTTAGCAATATCTGCACTATTGGAATAGTTGGATTACTAAGTGCATTTTTGATAGCTGTAATAGGCTATCCTGTATTTTTTGAATCTGTAGAATTTTCATTTGTTACAATTCCAATAATTATTTTTTGTGCTATTACCGGATCAATATTATTTGGCTCATTAGCATCAATAATTTCTACCAGATTGCGCTCAAGTGAGGGATTTAATGTAGTTATTAACACTGTTTTTCTATTATCTGCTTTTGTTAGTACTGCATTTTATCCAGCTGAAGGAGTTCCAGAACCATTACGTTCTTTATTTTATCTAAACCCATTGACTTATCTTGTAGATATAATTAGAGCAGGAATTTTTGGAACTATCACTGAATTTATAATTTATGAAATGATAGTTCTTGTGGGAATTGCTTCTGTTCTCTTTATTATTGCATCAAAATTATTAACGAAACTAGATTTTTAGAAATTATAATTATTTTTTAAATTTTTCATACAATTTGTTAATTTTTTTAATCATATCTAAATTTTCATTTTCTATCAAACTCAGATTCGGAATAACACAATGTCCGCCAATAATACCTGGATACATTTTTGGTCTATTGCCTAAATTTTCATGTATTTCATCAGCAAATTTCCACATTTCATCAAAATCAATACCTTCCTTTTCACAAATCATTTTTGTAATCTGAGCATAATTGATCAACCATCCATAATATGTTGTATCAACTAATAATTTTGCAAGTTCTGCAGTTTTTGTAGTTGACATCCAATCCACTTTTTGAAATCTTTTTTCTAAATCCGATTTTATTTCTGGAGCTAATTGTTTGTCATCTGTAGCAATAAATTTTGTATATTTTTTTATATCTTCTAAAAATCTTTTATGTATTCCACGTATTGGTGAAAATAAAATAGGAACTTTTAATTTTTCTTGAATATTTTTTGTTGTTCCTGGTTTAACAGTAGAATGAATTATGATTGCTTTCAAACCTTCAAGCTTACTAAACCAATTTGATATAATATCTTCAAATTCTGTTAATTCTCCTGAAAGGCATACATGAAGATATTCTGGATTCTCAATAGTAGAGTTTTCTGAATAGTTTTTGCATTTTGAATTATCTATATCAATTCCAATGCAATTGAACCTTCTTTCAACAAGTAAGTCAAATAGTGTTTTACCTACCTCACCCATGCCCAAAATAATGTCTGTCATCGACCTAATTTCAGAAAAACCATCTATGTTATATTCGTGTTACAGAAATCCTTCATTTTTTTAATATAGTAGCCCGAGCCAGACTCGAACTGGCGTCACGGGCTTCAAAGGCCCATATGCTTGACCTCTACACTATCGGGCTGCTAAATCCAGCACTCTCATTCCCTTAATGAACTTTTTATCTAAATTTGACTCTTAAATAAAATTAAACTAAAATCATTCTTTGATTACTTTGATTAATTTTTTTATAGGATCTTCCATTTGTTCTACAATTATCTTTGCTCTTTTCTGATTCAATTTATTTGATGATCCAAAAATTTTCTTGATGTGATTAGAAATTTTGTTTGGATTCATTTCTCTTTTCACTAAATATTTTTTTACTAAAAAATTCTCAATGATATTTGGAACTGCATTGTAAGAAATAGTAGGAATTCCTAATAAAGCAGATTCTGCAGTCATAGTTCCACCAGAACCTATGAAAACATCTGTATTGTTTAACAAATGTTTTCCATCAAATGACATTTTAACAATTTTAGCTTTTTTACCAAACTTTTTTTGAAGATTTTGAATTTGTTTTGTGTATCTACCTAAAATTACAATATTTTCTTCACCATATTCCTTTATAACTTGTTTAATGATTGAAATTATTCTACTTGATTTTGATGCATATGCTGCCTCTTCTTCTTCTATCCTAATCAAAATATTTTTTCTTTTATTCTTCCTAAATGGTAATGTAGCTTCTTGATTTATTTTCCTTTTGATAGTGACAACTGCATCTATTGCTTTGTATGAAATAATATTTTTCTTATCAATTCCATATTTAGAAAATTTATTTTTTGGGATAACATTTGGAATAAGCAATTTTTGAATTAAGGGTAATGTTAATCGCATAACTGCATCAGCATGTGGTGAATCACAAAAAGCTACATGTCTTATCCCTAAACCAAATGAAATTTTTGCTGCTTCGGGGGAACAAAAACTAATAGTCAAATCTGGCGAAAATACCTTGATTTTTCCAGAAAGCTTCCTCATTCTGTCAATACTGGCTTCAAGTTTAGCTTTCTTATTTCTCCCTCCATGTTTTCCTACAAAAATAAGGTCAGAATTACGTAACTTTGCCAATTTTACTACTTCTTCATATTCTCTACTTGTACACAAAATTTTGTGTTTTTTTCCTAATTTTTTAATTATTTGTTCAGAAAACAATAATTGTTTTGGTGTAAGGATATCTATCCATATTTTCAAGTAATTTTTATAATTATGGCTAGTTCAATAAGTTTTTCTTAGTCTATTAGCAGCTGTATGTTATGGGGGGAGTAAAAGTTGTTGTTTATGGCCTTAGTACTGAAGGATATACTATTGCATCTCAAATGGCAATCAAAGGAGCTGATGTTTACATTATAGATGAATCAACTCCATCAGCAATTTCACTTAAAGCAGAAATAGCTAAAACTTACCCAAATGTATCTTCTCTAAAAGAAGATGAACCATTATTGGTTATGGAACCCATTGATGTGGCCATTTCAAAAGCTGAATATCTTTTCTTTAGTCCAAGAATTAGAAAAACAGGACAAGACACCAAAACTGAAATTCATTCCAAATTTAAGGATGCAGTGAAATCATTAAAAAAAAATAGCTCAGTTATTTTTACTCTTCCAACAGGGTTTGGAGGTAACAATGAAAATATTTTATTACTGGAACATGTAACTGGCTTTGAGGTTGGAAAAAATGTTTCATATTTTTATTATCCATTAGAAGATCAAAATAAACAACCAGAAACTATTGGTTCTTTTAATGGAAAAGAAGATTCTAAATTATATGATTTACTTACTATAGATAAAAAAGAGAAAAGATTTGTTGCTATTTCATCAGCAGAACATTTTCATGCTATTAAAATCCTATCTCGATTTTCTAGTTTGTGTAGTGTTTTAGAAGTATGTAAATATGCACAAGATGAAATAACTAAAAATGATCTATCATCAGATGATTTTCAGAAAATATTCCTTGATGAAATGGTTAGCGGACTATTTGATATCAAATGCCTAGGTTCCTCATTCGAGGGTACAAACACTCTCATGTATCTAATTAATGGAAGTGTAAAAGGAATTGATGGATATATCAAGAGACTAATTGACGAAATTCGAATAACATTAAAGAAAAATGATCTCAAAGCTAGTAGAACAAAAATTGCATTGTCTTGGACTCTTGATCAACATGCGATGCGTGGAGATAAAATTGAGATGCTCCAAAATTTAACCACAAGATTACGCGATTATATAGGTGATGTTGAAGCTTATGAAGATTCAAACTATGATCTTTTTCATAGTGATAAAACTACAATTGTTGTAGCATGCTCAAAAACTGATTTTGAACATATAGAAAAAACCAAACAAGATTCTAATCTAATTGTAATCAAAGCTAATCCCCTATGTGAAACTATTTAATAATAATTTAAATTAGCGAAATTAATATTTTTGTTGATTTGTCATCTGAAAATGGTTCCGACGAAATTCCTGTTAATTTGTCATCTGAAAATGGTTCCGACGAAATTCCTGTTAATTTGTCATCTGAAAATGGTTCCGACGAAATTCCTGTTAATTTGTCATCTGAAAATGAACCTGAATCTGATGATTCTTTTGAACAACTAAAACCCACAGAAATAAGCATTGAAGAATTATCAAAATTGTTAGAGTTAGAAAAACAAAAAGTATTGGAACATGAAGAAGAATTAAAACATGTTTTAGCAGACTTTCAGAATCTTAATCGAAAAACACAATCTGATATAGAAAATGGCGTTAATGCTAAAGTTTATGAATTTGTCTTAGATTTTTTAAAAATATATGATGATTTTGTTAGAGCCAAAGAAGTTTTTTCCGAAAGAAAAATTAATACTGCTGGTTTGGATTCTATTTTAAAAAATATGGATTCATTACTGAAAAAATATTATGTTATTCCAATTGATGCATTAGGCGAAATTTTTGATCCAAATTTTCATGAAGCAATATCCATTATTACTGATCCTGATTTAGATGATAACACAATTACAAAAGAGATCAGGAAGGGATATATTTCTCATGAGCAGGTTGTAAGACCGACACTCGTAGAAATTTCAAAAAAAGGATGATAAAATATGGCTAAAGTAATTGGAATCGATTTAGGAACAAGTAACTCTGCTGCTGCAGTTATTATGGGTGGTAAACCTACAATTATTCCTGCTGCAGAAGGAGCTACTGTAGGGGGGAAAGCTTTTCCATCAGTTGTAGCATTTTCTAAAGACGGTGAACTTTTAGTTGGGGAACCTGCACGAAGACAGGCAATAACAAATCCTGCTAATACTATTCTTGCTGCTAAAAGAAAAATGGGCTCTGATCATACTTTCAAAATTCAAGGTAAAGAATACAAACCTCAACAAATTTCTGCATTTATTCTTCAAAAAATCAAAAAAGACTCTGAAGCATTTGTTGGTGAGTCTGTGGAGAAAGCAGTAATTACAGTTCCCGCATATTTTGATGATAATCAACGTCAAGCAACTAAAGATGCAGGAACTATTGCTGGCCTTGATGTTGTTAGAATTATCAACGAACCAACAGCAGCATCGCTGGCATTTGGATTAGATAAAGCAAAAGAAGACATGAAAATCCTTGTCTTTGATTTTGGTGGCGGTACTTTGGACGTTACTATAATGGAAATGGGAGGAGGTGTTTTTGAAGTACTAAGCACATCTGGTGATACTCAGTTAGGTGGTACAGATATGGATAAAATTCTAATCGATTACATTATTGATGAATTCAAGAAAAAAGAAGGCATTGATCTTTCAAAAGATATAACTGCAACGGCAAGAATTCGAGAATCTGCTGAAAAAGCCAAAATTGAATTGTCCACAGTTATGGAAACAGATGTTACTTTGCCTTTCATTGCACAAGATTCATCAACAGGTGCAAAAAATCTTGAATTAAGAATCACTAGAGCTAAACTAGATGAATTAATTGGACCAATTGTTAAACGATGTAAGCCTTCTATAGTAAAAGCATTTGAAGATGCAAAACTCTCTCACTCTGATATTAACAAAATCGTGATGGTTGGTGGACCAACAAGAATGCCATTAGTTAGAAAAATGGTTGGTGAAGTTGTTGGAAAAGAGCCTGAATCAGGAGTTGATCCTATGGAAGCAGTAGCAATGGGAGCTGCAATACAGGCAGGAATTATTGCTGGAGACGTTACTAGTGATATAGTTTTACTTGATGTTACTCCACTTACATTAGGAATTGAAACTTTGGGTGGAGTTAGAGAACCATTAATTGAAAGAAATACCACAATTCCAACTTCCAAGAGTAAAGTTTTCACTACTGCAGCTGATAATCAAACAGCTGTAACTATTCATGTTGTTCAAGGCGAACGACCTATGACATCTGACAATGTTTCATTAGGAAGCTTTAATCTTACTGATGTACCACCAGCTCCAAGAGGAGTTCCTCAAATTGATGTAAAATTTGATATTGATGCAAATGGAATAATTAATGTTACAGCAAAAGATCTTGGAACACAAAAGGAAGCAAAAATTACTATTGAATCTTCATCAAAATTATCTAAAGAAGAAATTGAGAAATTAAAAGAAGATGCAAAAAAATTCTCTGAAGAAGATGAAAAGAAGAAAGAAAAAATTGATCTTAAAAATGAAGCAGAGAGTTATATTTACACTACAGAAAAATTAGTTAATCATGATCTTAAGGATAAAATTTCTCAAGAGCAGGGAATTAAAATCACTGATGCTGTAAAAGAAGTTAAAGAAGTTTTAGATAAAGAGCCTGATGAATTAAAGCCTAAACTTGAAGCATTACAATCTATAGTTAGTGAAGTTACCACCGAACTTTACAAAAATGCTTCACCTCCTCCAGATGCAGAAGGACAACAAGATACTAGTGCAGAAGGACAACAAGATACTAGTGCAGAAGGACAACAAGATACTAGTGCAGAGAACAAAACAACTGAATCATCTTCAACTGATGAAACAAAAACTAACTAATTTCTCAAATTCAATCATTTATACTGTAATTATGATAAAGGAATGATTCATGTCTGCAAAACGTGATTATTATGAAGTTTTAGGAGTATCTAAAACATCTTCTATAGCTGAAGTAAAAAATCAATATAGAAAGTTAGCATTAAAATTTCATCCCGATCGTAACAAATCTTCAGAGGCTCCAGAACATTTTAAAGAAATTTCTGAGGCATATGCTATTCTTTCGGATCCTAAAAAAAAGCAAGTCTATGATCAATATGGTCATGCTGGTGTTGATGGCAGATACACTACTGATGATATATTTCAAGGAGCACGTGGAGATTTTAGTGATATTTTTGGCACTAGAGGCGGATTTGAATCCATTTTTGAATCAATCTTTGGTCGTGGGGGAGGATCTGGTTTTGGTCAACAACGTGGTTCTGATATTCTCTATGAAACTTCAGTAACATTAGAGGATGTTCTTCATGGAAAAAAACTAGAAATTGATTTACAAAAACAGATTGAATGTGGTATTTGTCATGGATCTGGTTGTAAACCCGGCACTAACAAGAAAATATGTACTACATGTAATGGTCAAGGACAAGTACAACACAGACGTAATATGGGATTTGCTTCATTTGTAACAGCTGCTCCATGTCCTACTTGTAGAGGTCAAGGCTCTATAATTGAAACTCCATGTGGTGAATGCAAAGGACAAGGGAAAAAAAGAGGTATCAAAAAAGTTACTTTTGAAATTCCACCTGGCATTGATTCAGGCGATTACACTGTTCCAGAAGAAGGAAATGAGATCCCTGGTGGTGTTAATGGTGATCTGATTGTTAGAGTTAGAGTACAACCTCATCACCAATTCAATAGAGATGGGAAAGATATTTTTTATGATCAAAATGTCTCAATGGTTGATGCTGCATTAGGTTGTAAGATTGTTGTTCCAACCTTAGAGGGTACCGAAACAATCAAAGTTGATTCTGGCAGTCAACCAAATACAATTATCAAATTAAAAGGAAAAGGAGTACCTCATATCAATTCTAGAGGTAGAGGAGATCAATACGTTCGAATTGTAGTAAACATTCCACAAAAACTCAATAAACATCAAAAAAATCTTCTAGATGAATTTCAAAAAACTAGTGATTGATTGAAAAAAATGAAAATTGCATTAGATGTTGATGGTGTACTTGCAGATGTAATAACATCTTGGTTAAATTACAGCAATACAATCAGACCAAAAATCTCTAAACATGATATTACTGATTGGGACTTTTGGAAGAAATTTCAGATCAACCGTTATGATTTTTATGCTGAATTGAGTTCCTGTTGGAAAAATTGGAATTCCATACCTCCTACTGAAGAAAATTTATCAACTGTTACAAAAAATCTCTCAAAGATAGGTCAAGTAGATATTGTAACTGCAAGAGAACGCTCTACTGATTCTTTCGTAAAAAATTGGCTTAATCATCACAATATATCATATGACAATTATGTATCTGTAATTGATGGACCAATGAAGGCTGATTTAGATTATGATGTGTTTATTGACGATTCGCCTCTAAACGCATTAAAAATTCTTCAGCACAACAAAAAAGTAATTCTATATTCACAACCATGGAATAAACACATTTCAGAAAACCGAATCCATAGAATCTCAAACCTTTCAGAAGCAGTAGAAAAAATAAAACTGAATTAATTTTTTACAAATTTTCTAATGTTTACTCTATGTCCATTTCTTACATGAGTAACATGTGTTGTTTTTAATGCTTCCTCAATTTTGGTATCATCATAGAATTTAATATTATAACGCCCAAGCACTTTTTTACAATTTATACAATATATTTCTCTAAATTCCATTCTCTCACTTAGTTAATTGGATGTATTTGTTTTACGTATAATAAAGAAACTTATTCTAGATTTTAAAAATTTACTATGCGGGAATCGCCCAGCCTGGTCAACGGCGTAAGGTTCAGATCCTTATCTTCTAGAAGTTCGTGGGTTCAAATCCCACTTCCCGCATAAACTTCAACTATATACTTGCTAATTTCTTCTTGATATTTTTTAAAAGAAGTTTGTTTACTAGTTCACCAGAGGCTTTACCCCTTAATTCCTTCATGGCAATTCCCATAAGTGGTCCAACTGCTCTCTCTTTTTGATTTTTAACAATCTCTTGATTCTTTTCAACTATTTCTTCAATAATTTTCTCCAAATCTGATTCATTTACAGCCACAATCGAAGCATTTTTCATTGCCTCTTCAATTGTTTGTGACTTTGCATCCATTATGTTTTCAAAAATCATCTCAATTGATTCTTTGGTAATTTTTCCTACCTCTAATAATTGAAATGACTTGACAATATCTTCATTCTTCAATAATTTAGAATTTAGACCATTCCTCTCTAATTTAGTAATTGAAGAACATAGAATTGATGCAACAAATGTAGGATTGACTTTGGTTCTTTCTACTATCTTTTCAAATAATTCAATATAACGTGAATCAAAAATTTGTTCTGAAAGCTGAGGATTCAAATCATGTTTCTTTTGTAACTCTAAAAGTGACTCATCCCATGATTTTGGAATATTTTTTTCTGCATTTTCAAGTTCATCACTTGTAACTAAAATTGGTGGAATATCTGTTTCAGGGTACATCCTAGATGCACCTGGACGAGGTCTTAAGAATACGGTTTCACCTGTTTGTGTAGCCAATCTAGTTTCTGCAGGAACTCCTTTTTTTGCTTCTACTATTCTATTAATTATCGAATCAATTGCAAAATCAATTTTTGAAGAAGGAGCTGCAATTATCAAAAACGCATCATTCTCCTTTATTTTTAAAATATTTTTAACAATTGAAATATCATCATTATTAATTCCATAGTTAGGTAGTTCATCAGAATGAAAAACTCCACCTATTCCATAGAATTTTACTAACTGTCCTATTTCTTTTCCTAATCGAATCCCTTCATATGGTGAATATCCAAACATTCCAGAAAAATTCTCAATTTTTATTGCTTTGATTATCGAATTGTCTTTTAGTGCTTTTTGTACAATCTCAGATTTGCAACTACTCCAGTCTTTAGTAATATCAAAAATATCTACGTCTTTTGAAATTCCCTTGAAATCCGAATTCTTTAATTTTTCAGCAATTTTGACTAATCCATGTTGTCTTTTAGCCTCAAATTCTACTATTCTTTCTAATTGGTCTAATTGTTGAACTCCTTTAACTTCAACAACTCCTCCCCCATCTTTTACTGAAACATTAACATCTTGTCTGATTGAACCAATTCCTCTAGTTACTTTTTTAGTACTTCGTAATAGTCTGCCTAATGCTAATGCAATTTTTTTTATTTTTTTTGGATCTACTTCTACAGGATCTAATGCAATCTCTACAAGTGGAATTCCAAGACGATCTAAACTATATTCTCTGACACTCCCTTTATCCCCAAGAAGTTTTGCGGAATCCTCTTCAAGACAAATTGACTGAACACCAATTTTATCTCCATCAACATCAATTTGTCCCCCCTGTGAAAATAACATTGTTCGTTGAAATCCTGTTGTGTTTGAACCATCAATTACAGTTTTTCTCATCGGATAAATTTCACTAAAAATTTTTGAATTAAGTGATGATGCAATTACAAGTACAAGTTCTTTTGCATCTTTATCTAAATTGTGGGGTGGTTCTTCATCTTGTTCAACCAAACAACTACTTTCTGGATTGGAATAATACATTATTGTTTTTAATTTAGATTTTTCAAATAATGCAGCAGGATCATATTCTCCCAATTCACTTTTTACAGCACGCAGTTTTCTTTGAAATTTCATATAATATTCATCAGATTCAATTGATCTGCAACTACAAAACAACTTCTTGTTAGTTGCTAACTGTTGGTGAATTTCAAGTCCAACCTTTAGTCCCACATTATTTATAGAAAATTCTGACATTGTTTCACTCTCTTAATTTGATAACTCTGATGCAATATTTTCAAGCATAATTTTCTTTACTTCATCTCTGTTTTGTGAATTACCCATTGCCCACATTGCCTTTACTAATGCCACTTCTGGAATCATGTTTTCCAAGGGAACTATGCCTAAATCAAGTAAATCACGCCCACTCTCATAAACTGTCATTCTGACTCTACCGTCAATACATTGAGAAGTCATGCCTAGAAAGATTCCTTTCTCATTTGCTTTTTTTACACTTTCATACATTGTCTTTCCAACATGACCTAATCCAGTTCCCTCAAAAATTATTCCTCTGAATCCCATCTCAATAATTTTATCTAGTAAACGTGGATCATATCCAGGATGATATTTTACTAAAGCAACTTTTGTATCAAGATAAATTTTTGGTTGAAATTCATTTACTTTAAAGAAATCTTCTGTAATATTTTTCTGAATTTGATCTTCTACAATTATGAATGCTGGAACATCTCCAATTGTTTGAAATGCCCCTCTCTTGCTTGTGTGGTTTTTTCTTACCCTAGTTCCTATATGACATGCAATCGTTCCATCATTTTCATCTTGGTGCATAACAATATAGACACCTTTGGTCTTACTTTCTGTGATAAACTTTGTTGCGCTGATCAAATTTAGTGCTGCATCTGATGAAGCACGATCTGATGATCTTTGTGATCCAACCAACACAATTGGAATCGGAAATCCTGCAAGTGCAAATGAAAGAAAGGATGATGTATAATGCATGGTATCTGTACCATGTGCAATAATTATTCCTGTATAATCTGATTTAGAATATTCGTTTATCTTTTCAGCAATTTGTAACCAATGTTCTGGCATTATATTTTCAGAATATTCTGAAAATAGAACTTGTGCATCTATGTTAGCAATTTTAGCAAGTTCTGGAACTGATGAATTCAATTCTTCAGCAGTTAATACAGGTGTAACTGCACCTGTTCTGTAATCAATCTTACTTGCAATTGTTCCTCCAGTTGATAATAACAAAATTTTTGGCAATCCAGCTACTTTTTCAATCTTTTCATCTTTTTCTATGATTTTTTTTGTAGATTGATTTTTTTCAATTTTTTCAATCTTTGCAATTTCTAAACCAATATTGTATCCATTCTTTAATTTCAAAACAATGTGTTTATCATCACTGTGTTCATACCTTGGCATTATTATGCCTGAATAAGTGATATCTGACAATATCTTAACCGAGTCACCAACTGAAATCTGATTTGCCTTTAGGAATTTTAATGAATTTCCTTCATATCCTCTATGTTCTGACATTTATGAGGATTAGATTTGTTATTTTATTAAAACTACCTGTAATAGGAAGCTACTAGTTTTTCGCCCAACTTTAGCTCTTTTTGTTCTCTGACCTTCTTAACAGATCTTTCAAAGTGTTCCATAGTTACTTTGACATCTATGCTCTGTTTCTCAACATCTTTGACATCTGGATTCTTATCTAGGTATTCATGAATAACTAAAGAAACTGCAGTATTTGCAACGGCTGCTACGTCTGCACCACTAAGTCCATCAGTCATTTCACTAAGTTTATCATAATCAATACGTTGAGATGTACTTTCATCAGTAACTGTTGGTATTTCTCTAGCAGTAATTTCCAAGATTTTCTTTCTACTATCTTTGTCTGGAAGTGGAATCTGAATAATCTTATCAAATCTTCCTGGTCTTAACAATGCAGGATCAATCATATCTGCTCTGTTTGTTGCAGCTAAAACTACAACACCATGCATATTTTCCATTCCATCTAGTTCTGTAAGTAATTGGCTAACAACTCTTTCGCTTACTTGAGTTTCTCCTCCTGCTCCTCTGATTGGTGCTATTGAATCAATTTCATCAAAGAATATTACACATGGTGAAGATTGACGTGCTCTTTTGAAAATTTCCCTTATACCTCTTTCAGATTCGCCAACCCATTTTGATAAAAGTTCAGGACCTCTTACTGAAATAAAGTTTGCTTCACTTTCTGTAGCAACTGCTTTTGCAAGCAAAGTTTTTCCTGTACCACTTACGCCGTGAAGTAAGATACCTCTTGGCATTTTGTGTCCTAGTTTATCGTAAAGACCTGGATATTTCATTGGCCATTCAACAGCTTCTTGTAGCTCTCGTTTGACATCATCTAAACCTCCAATATCTTCCCACTTTACATCTGGGTTCTCAATGAAAACTTCTCTCATTCCAGATGGTATTACTTCCATCAATGCTTTTGAAAAGTCATCCCCATTAACAATAAGTTTATCCAATGTTTCTGGAGGGAGTTTCTCTTCTTGTAAATCCAGAATAGGGAGTAATCTTCTCAAACATTTCATTGCAGCTTCTTTACAGAGATATTCTAAATCTGCTCCAACATATCCGTGACTTACTGATGCAAGTTTATCTATATTGACATCATCTGTTAATGGCATATTTCTACTGTGAATTGCAAGTATGTCTTTTCTTCCTTTTTTATCTGGAACTCTAATCTCTATTTCTCTATCAAACCTACCCGGTCTCCTAAGTGCAGGATCAATTGCATTTGGTCTATTTGTTGCAGAAATAACAATAACTTTACCTCTTGACTCCAATCCATCCATTAATGATAACATTTGAGAAACAACTCTTCTTTCAACTTCACCTGTAACTTCTTCTCTTTTTGGTGCAATGGAATCAATTTCATCAATAAAAATTATTGATGGAGATTTCTCTCTTGCTTCTTTAAAAATTTCTCTTAGTCTTGCTTCACTTTCTCCATAAAACTTACTCATAATTTCAGGACCTGAAATGCTGATAAAGTGTGCATTACTTTCATTTGCAACTGCTTTTGCAAGTAATGTCTTGCCTGTTCCAGGAGGACCATACAATAAGACACCTTTTGGTGCTTCAATTCCTAACTTTTCAAAAATTTCTGGGTGTCTTAATGGAAGCTCAATCATTTCTCTAACTTTTTTAATTTCATTTGTTAAACCACCAATGTCTTCATATGTGACTTGTGGAACCCCACGCAATGTCTCTCCTTTTTCTGCAATGTGGAAAACAGTTTTTTGAGTAACTAAAACTGCATCAGCTGCTGGTGTTACTCCTATAACTTGAAAAGTTAAACGTCCACCAAAATATGGAACCATTACATTATCTCCTTTAATCAAAGGAACACTTTCTAAAGCATCTGCTAGATATCTTTCATCAATTGGAGGAATAGCTTCTAGTGGCGCAACCACTATTTTTTCTGCAGCTACTGCCTTTATTTTTCTCACCGAAATTGAATCTCCAATAGCAATTCCTGAATTATTTCTACCAAGTCCATCAATTCTGATAATTCCTTTTCCTTCATCTGATGGATATAGTGGAAGACATTTTGCAACTGTTCTTCTTTTACCTTTAATTTCTATGACATCTCCAGTAGATGCATTTAATGTATCCATAGAATCATAATCAATTCTTGCTACGCCTCTTCCAACATCTCTTGTGTATGCCTCAAGGACTTTGAGGGTAAGAGCATTTTGACTCATACAGAAAAGCCATTTTTCTAATTTTTATACCTTTGTGGTAATTTTCATAAACAACAAAGAAAAATCACAAGCTTAAAATCATCTGTACATAGGAAACGATCAATTTGGGTAAAAGACCATTAGTTAGACGACGTGGCCGTGGAGGACATCAATTTAGATCTACATCTACTGGAAAAGTAGGCTCCAAGGCAAATTATCCTCGCTTTCCACTATCAGAACAACATGAAGGTGAAATTATTGATCTTATTCATGAACGTGGTAGAGAAGCACCATTATCTAAAATCAGATTTGAGGACGGTTCCGTTTCATTTGTTCCTGCAGTACTAGGAACTAAAGTGGGTATAACTTTACAATTTGGATTAAAATCAAAAATTGAAAAAGGAAATGTCATTAGTGTTCAAAATATTCCTGATGGAACAACTGTATGTAACATTGAAAGACACTTTGGAGATGGTGGTGCTATAGTTAAATCCGCAGGAACTGATGCAACTATTTTCTCTCATGGTGATGAAGGTGTTACTGTAAAACTACCTTCTGGAAAATTTACTACTCTTAATCCAAAAAATAGAGCTATGATTGGTACTCTTGCTGGAGGTGGGGCTGGTGAAAGACCATTGATGAGTGCAGGTAATACATGGAGAAGTTTTAGATCAAAAGGAAAGAAATTTCCAATTGTTAGAGGTGTTGCTCAAGCCGCTTATGTTCACCCACATGGTGGTGGCCGTCATCAACATGTTGGACAAAGTTCAACTGTCTCAAGAAATGCACCTCCTGGTGCAAAGGTAGGTAGTATTGCTGCCAGAAAGACTGGTAGAGCTAGAATTAAAGAAAGAAGGTAGTTTTTCTTTTAACCTAAAATTGATTAACAGCTCACTGAAATTAATATTTGAATGTTAAATCAACGAATTAGAATCATTGTAACTGGTAAAGTACAAGGCGTATTTTTTCGTCAGGCACTAAAAGTGATGGCAAAGAAAAATTATGTTTTTGGATGGGTTAAAAATCTTAAAGATGGTCGTGTTGAGGCTGTTTTAGAAGGAGATGAAGAAAAAATTAGTAGACTTGTTGAATGGTCGCATGGAGGCCCTGCTAATGCCAGAGTTGAAGATGTAGAGATACGTAACGAAAAATTTTCTGGCGAATTTACAAAATTTGATGTTTTGTATTAATGAATCTCTTCAAATGCAACTTTGAGCATTTGACTAAATTCTGAAATTAGCTGATCTTTTTTGATCTGAATAATTTGTACCGACTCTTTTCTATTTTTCTGAATTTTGATGATGACTCCTTCTCTTTGAGGTTCTACATCTACAAACCATCTAAACGTCATTGATTTACAAAAAACAACTCTATGCATTCTAACATCTTCTATTACATTTTCTCCCAAAGAGAAGCAAAATTCTCTAATTGAATCAAAAAGAGGTAATACTGAACTTGGAATTTGTTTCTTAAAGTCTTCATAACTCCTCTTATTACCAAATGAGATTATTCCTTCCATGATTTTGCAAAATTGATTTTAATTATAAAGGTAGTAGATCTGTTGGCTCCAGTCTAGACAAATAACCCCATTTCAAGGCATACAAGATCCGCCACGTTGACGAGGAAGCATGGATGTCCCACCTTAGGATTGCTCCCTCCCGGACCTCATCCCTTTCAATGGTTCGGTCTTAGAAGTTATCCCTTCGGATAGTTCTAGTCCTGCAACCATCCGCCTCGGCGTGATTTCATTTCCGCACACCAAGCGGGAATTACCCATCTAGAGATTTACCCAACAGTTACTGATCTCTGCATATAGCCGGTTTCAGAATAGGGCACGGCTAGCACCCTGATCTTACCTACTACCGTTTTTCCTAAAGAAAGTATGTTATATTTGCATTAGGTTTGATTTGCTTTTAGTTTTAAAATCATATTACAAACTGAGCATACATTACCTGTACACTCATTACCACACTTTTCACAAATTGTTTTTTGTTTATAATTAGAATTCTTTACAATTTGAGATACTTTGAGAACTGATTGATACAAATTATTTTTAATTCCACTATGCTTACTTTCTAATGAATTTAGAAATTCACGAATTTCTGTTCTTATTCCTTCACTCATGTGTGGACAAGGTTCTGATTGAAATGGTATATCGTTTGTAAATGCATAAAATACTATTTCAGATTCATATATCTCACAAAATGGTTTTATTTTTCTTAAAGAATTTGTAGACGTATCTGGATCCATCCATCCAATCTTATTTGTATCTCCTGAAAGCATGTTTATGACAAATGTTTGTAATGTGTCATCAAGATTATGACCTGTTGCAATTACATCTGCCCCAATATCTTTTGCTGCAAAATCCATTGCACGTCTTCTAAGTGTACCACAAATTGAACATGAAGAAGTTTTTTTGTTTTCCCTTAATTCCAATGCTTCATCAAGCGTCAATTCAAACAGATCTTTGTAAGAGTAAACTTTGTGTTCAACATTTAATTCTCCACAAAATTTTTTAACAATCTCTAGTGCCTCATCTCTATAACCTGGAATCCCCTCATCAATCGTGATTACCTTAATTCTAAAATTATGAGTTAATGTCATTTCGTGAATAATTTTTAGTAATGCCAGAGAATCTTTTCCACCAGAGACTGCAACAGCCACCAATTCATCATTTTTAATCATATTGTATTTTGAAATGGTTTTAGCAGTTTTTCTCACAATAGAATTTGAGAAACATTGTGAGCATAGTTTTTGACCTGAATATTTCCTAGTATAGACTGCCTGATTTTCACATCTATCGCATATCATAAATTAAAGTATTTTTTTTCATTAATGATTCTTTAGGTATTTTCTATATTGTAAACCATCCAGATTTCACGTAGGATAAAGCAATGTTTAGACCAAACACAACAAAGGTGAATACGTAAATTCCCCACATAACCTGATTTACTGCATTATCTGAAATTCTTTTATCGATAATTGTATGAATGAATTTTCCTCCATCTAATATTGGTAAAGGAAGCATATTGATTATTCCTATGAAAAATGAAATCATCCAGAGCCATAACAAGAACATTGAAACATTAAAATCCACATTTGTCCAGTCAATGAAATCCATTACAGGTTTGTATGGAATTGAATTATCTCTCATAATTCCTATTAATCCTCTTTCAGGATCATCTGGTGATGACATTACTTCTAATCCAAATTCCAATGCTTGGCCATCTCTAAGTACGGTAACACTTGCCGATTCTCCTGGATTTAAGATGGGGAAATCAGCCGGACCATGGATCGGTATATTGTTAATTGAAATAATAACATCATTTGTAAGTAATCCCGCTTGTTCAGCTCCTAAATTTGGAATTATTGAAAGTATCAAAACTCCTTGTGATAATTCATAAAATGTGTTTAAGATAACTTCCCCAAATAGTGGCATGCTCTCTAAAACCATTCCAAAAATTGGATTTGTTAACATTATAGCACCTAAAACAATTGCAAACATTACATTTGATGTAGCACCTGCTCCAATTACTCTTAATTTTGAAATCTTTTTTGCCTTGTCGAATTCTTCCTCATCTGGTTCTACAAATCCTGCAAACAATGCAATAAATATTGCAAAGCCTCCTGTTTTGATCTTTATTTTTTCTAATGCAGCTACTATACCATGTGCTCCTTCATGCATAACTAGTACAATTGGTATTGATAGTAAAAAGAATGCAATAGCAGGTGCAGAAGTTAATGTTACTCCTGGAATAAGTAGAGTTAATTCTGCAAATTCATCTTGTGCAACAAAAAAGTTTGATATATTATTTAGTAAAAAGTAAAATGCATAACCCATCATTAGAAAACCTGCAATTACACTTACATCAGCAAAAACCTTGATTCCTCTCTTTGTTCTACTTAGAACTCTAATGAGAACAGAATTAACTTGTTTGTTTTTGTATACAAGGCTGTATGGCTTTATCTCAACGCCGTATTTTTGTAATTTTAGACCTTTTGCAGTTACAAAAATGATAACCCACGCAATTAACACATAGATTATCGCATTCTGAGTAATAAAATCAAGTTCCAAACTAATTGTTAATTTTTTAAAGTACGTACATTTATCGGTTACTATGAAACCAGTAATAATCATCTCCACATATCCTAACAAAAAATCAATCACAAAAATTGCAAATGAGTTTGTAAAAAATAAGATAGTTGCATGTGTCAACATTTCAAAAATTTCTTCAATTTACTCTTGGAATGGAAAAGTGGAAAATGCATCTGAATATCTTGCTATATTCAAAACTACAACAAAAAACAAGAAACTACTAAAAAAGAAAATTAAGGAAACTCATCCATATGATGTTCCTGAAATAGTAGAAGTTGATGTTACTTCCATTAACAAGTCATATCTAAATTGGTTAATAGAATCTACAAATTAAGATTCTATTGCATATCGTAATAAGGAAACTATTCCACCTAAACCTGTAACTCTTAGACCAATATCTGTAGATGAATCAACACTGTAAATTTTTACTCCCTTACTTTCAACATCATTTAGAAAATCTATCATTTTTTGCTCATTATCTTGAATTGCTTTATCTGAAAATACAAGGGATTCAACTGCTCCTATTTGATTTGCATTAAAAGTTTCATCAAATCCCATAGTAAACTTTGTACTCTTCTTGTTTGCAAGAAGCATTATCTCATCGATGATTGATGATACCTTAGCTAGCTTGCTATCTGACATTATCTCCTTCATTGTTTGAGATTTTGTAAATATGTAAATTCCATCTTCTCCACCAGAATCAATTCCTTCAACAACCTGAACTTTGTATTTTTGTGATTTTTGAATGAAATTAACAAATCTTTTTTTTGTTTCACCAGGACCAAAAACTACTATTGAATCCCCTTTTTTGAAAACAGTTGATACTGCTTGTTGTACTTGCTCAAAGAATTTTTCAATGTTGAAGTTAGTTTTGTATCTCTTTCCACCAGAACCTGAATAGATATTTGGAATAAATTCTAGATGTGTACCTCTCAATCTTGCAATTCCACAATCACCAGTATCAATTGCAACAAGTACAAAGCCAACCTGACTATTACTTGATACTAGAAGATTTTTTTCAATTGGTGTCCATCTTTTCTTTGAAATTGTTATTCCATCATTAATTTTTAGAATAAATGAATGATGTGAGCCATGTGGTACTGATTCATTACTTGATTCAGAAATCGTTCCACCTATTCTTAATCTATCTAAGACATCATCAAGTGAAATTTTTTCTACCGTTAACGCAATTCTGACCTTAATTCTTTCTCCTTTGTCTGGTCTTGAATAATCCTTGTCTTGTTTTTGAACTCTTGTTGTATCTCCAATTACTTTGTCATTTTTTTTAATTATGCGACGTAGATTCAAAAGATCATCTGAATCTTCTGGCATGACAGAAATTGAATTCTCATCAATAATCTTTGTAATCATGATATTCTTCTAATATACAAAAAGAAAAGAGTTTAGCTTGTAACTTGGTTAGTTTCTGCTTCTTCAGATTTTTTCTTCAGATAGTTTTCAACCCAATCTAAAGTAAGTACACCTGATTCTGCTAGATTTGTAAGAGAATTTGAAGAAGCTTCTCCTGAAACTTTACCATTATTTCTTCTCAACTGACGCCATTTTAGGGATGTGTTTCCACTTTTTGAATTATAAATAATTCCAAGAATATCTCTTGCGTTTACAAATGTAATCTCTCTAATTTTTTTCAAAGTTACTTTATCTGCTGCTTCTACGTAAACTGATCCCAAATTGTCATCTCTCTCTGGAAATACCTCAAAATCTTCCAAATAACTTCTTGGTGCATAAGATCTACATGTACTTGAAAAGATAAATCTTCGAAAACTTTCCACTGAAGCTGGCGTGTCAATTGTAACCATTTTGAATGATTAACTTATTGGTCATTTATCAAGCTTCTTGAAAGACTCAATAGGAATCTACCTGAAATACTACTTGCGGGCGGTGATGAACCTATCCCTTTGAGTGATGATGAGGATCTTGAGTTCTGAGCCTGCCTTAGGATTTTAATGGATGATTCATTCTGAATAAATATGAAATCTCTAACTGACTATCTTACATTTCATGTTAAAACACGAAGAGCCTTTGTCAATATTACTCCTGATATTAGAAAACTAGTTACAAAAAGCAAAATCCAAGATGGACTTTGTCTTGTAAATGCAATGCACATCACTGCCAGTGTTTTCATTAATGACAACGAAAGTGGCTTGCATAAGGATTACGAAAAATGGTTAGAAGGCTTGGCACCACATGAACCAATTGATCAGTATGATCACAACAAAACTGGTGAGGACAATGCAGATGCTCATCTAAAACGACAAGTAATGGGACGAGAAGTGGTAGTTGCAATCACTAATGGTGAATTAGATTTTGGTCCATGGGAACAAATTTTCTATGGAGAATTTGATGGAAAAAGATCAAAAAGAGTCTTAGTTAAAATTATTGGTGAATAGTTTTCTATCCAAAGTCTACTTCACGTTTTTGACTTTGTGATTCATTCTTTCTTGCAGCAAATCTATATTCATCATCATGATTTTGAGGCCCATGTCCACATTTTACACATGCTATCTTAAATCCATCATCGTTTTTTTCATATGTTTCACATCCGCAAAAACATGCCATACTTAAAAGTAATTTCTCAGATGATATATCTTTTAGGATACAATTTTACTTAAACTGATTTACAACATTCGCCCATTGGAATTTCACGATCATGTGGACATTTTCTTGGATGCTTTAGCATTGTACAAAGAGCATCTGTAAATTCCTTTTTCATATGATGTTCAATACCACATACCATTTCCTCATCAATTTCCACTTTTAGTGTGGTTTCCATGAGAACTTCTAACAATCTACTATTTCTCATCATACTAGCACCAACTGCTTGACCCTCTTCTGTGAGTTTAACTCCTGCTTTATTGTAATTAACCAAATTCTTAATGTTCAGTTTCTTGAGCATTTGAACTACACTTGGTTGTCTAATATTGAGCATTTTTGCAATAGTACTAATTTTGACATCTTCCCCTCTTTCCTTGATATGCCAAATTGCCTTTAGATACATCTCTATATGCTCTAATTCTGCGGTTCCTACAAATAAAATCTCATCACTTGGTGAGTCCATATCACACCTTCTTTGAATCTTTTAATAAATATTCAAAGTATTGACGCGCAAATCCAGCTAATCCTGCATGATCTGCCCAAATTGCAACAACATCTGAAGAGCTTGCACCTGCTACTTCTGGACCTAACAAAATTACAACATATCTTTTGTCAGATATTATTCCCCCTCCAAACAAGCCTTTCTTGACCTTTACAGATGCAACTCTTTTGATTGCATTGATAGATTCTTTATCCATTGTATCTGAAGCAAGTATTGTAATGTCTACTCCTCTATCATGAAGTAATCTTAATTTTGGCAATGCTTGTTTGACTAGTTCTTCTCCAGCTTGAGGTAATGCAATCATTACTTCATTTCTACAAGACTCAACCATTTCTAAAATTTTAGTAAAAATGTTAGCTGAACCTGAAAGTACCCAAATGTCTGGTTTTTCACTTGTCCCACTTTTCTCATACAATGGAACTAATTCATTCAGAATTACACTTTGATTCTGTAAAAAATCACTTTCAATTTTTTGTTTTCTAGTCTCTAGTCCTGTTGATGGTGATTTTGCAAAATATTTTGTTGGTCTTGAATCATCTGAACCAATCCAACTTTTTTCTTCTAGAGTTCCAAGTACTTCGTAAATTTTTGAGTATGGCACTCCTGACTTTTGACTAAGATCTGATGCTGTTTGTTCTCCTGCTTTGAGCAGAGCCGAGAATGTTCTAATTTCATAACTTGTAAGACCAATTTTTTCTAAAGCCTTTCTTGTTTTGTCAGATATGCTCATGCGATCTAATCGATCAGCTTTGGTATTTAAATCACATACGCTTGCTTCCTAAATTCCACACGGGGCCAAGTATGAAATGCGTTATATACTAATTCAGAAAAATGCCTAATGTAGACATGGCTCTAATTCAGATATCTAATCAATCGACTAAAAATCTAAGCAAAAAGACTACTATTAGATTCACTCAAAGTATCTGTCCAGATTGTAATATGATTCTGGATGCAGAGGTCTTTGAGAGAGATAGTCAGGTCTTCATGACCAAAATCTGTCCAACTCACGGCGAATGTGAGGAATTATACTTTGGTTCTTATGAAATGTACAAGAAATTCAGTACATATTGGGTAGATGGAAAAGGTGCCCATTCTCCAAACGTAATGATTGACAGATGTTCCTGTCCAAACAACTGTGGATTATGTTCAAATCACTTATCTCACAGCGGACTTGCAAACATGATTGTAACTAACAGATGTGATTTAACATGCTGGTATTGCTTCTTTTATGTAAAGAAAGGCCTTGAAGGCGCTTACATGTACGAGCCAGATCATACTCAAATCCGAGCAATGATGAAGACTCTAAGGGCTGAAAGACCAATTCCAGGAAACTCTATGCAAATTACTGGTGGTGAACCAATGCTTAGAGAAGATATTGCTGATGTTATTAAAATAATGAAGGAAGAAGGTGTTGACCATATCCAAATGAATACCAATGGTATTAGACATGCAATGGATCCAGAATCTGCAAGAGAGGTAAGACTTGCTGGATGTAACAACTTGTATCTTTCCTTTGATGGTGTAACTGCAAGAACAAACCCAAAGAACCACTGGGAGATTCCATATGCACTTGACAGTTGTAGAAAGACAGGTACTTCTGTAGTATTTGTTCCAACAGTAATCAAATCAATTAATGACCACGAATTAGGTGGAATTATCAGATATGCACAAAAGAACATGGATATAGTTCATGCCGTAAACTTCCAACCAGTATCACTTACTGGAAGAATGGGAAAACAAGAACGTGAAAAATATAGAATTACAGTTCCTGATTGTATTCAAAGAATTGAAGAGCAAACAAATGGTGAGGTAACTGTTGATGACTGGTTCCCAGTACCTAGTTGCATGCCACTAACAAATGTAATTGAAGCATTCTCAAGCAAACCAAAATATGAACTATCAATTCACTTTGCTTGTGGAGCAGGAACTTACATCTTTGAGGATGCAGAAACAAAGAAGTTTGTCCCATTAACAAAATTCTGTGATATTCAAGGTATGCTGGAATTGTTTGAAGATAAAACAGAAGAGATTCGTTCTGGTAAAAACAAATACTTTACAATGCTTGAAGTTGTAAGAAAACTCAAAGGCTTTGTTGATTCCAAGAAACAACCAGCAGGACTAGATCTAGCAAAGATGTTTGGTAATATACTTATGAAGAGAACATTTGATTCAATTGGTTCGTGGCACGTCAAGGGATTATTCCTTGGTATGATGCACTTTCAAGACAAATACAATGAAGATTTGGAAAGACTACAAAGATGTGATATTCACTATGTAACTCCAGACCTTAGAATAGTTCCATTCTGTGCATTTAATGTAATTCCTGAATGGTATAGAGACAGAATCCAAAAGAAATTCTCCATCACTGTAGAGGAATGGGAAGAAAGAGAAGGTGTCAGCCTGGAAGACGGTCTTTATCGTGGTCTTATGAGACGTGGATCAGGCGATGAACTTGCTGCTGGCTGTGCAAAGAGTCAGATGTTCCATGATGCAGAACAGGCTACAATGTAAGTATTGAGAAATTCAAACATTATAAAATACTTGCAAAACAGTAATAACTAATCTACTAGATAGCGATTACATTGTTATCTACTTTGTTTACAATCAGAAATTTTGAATTTCAATATCGCCATTTACTAGTAATAGGAATTCTAATCATTGCCTTTTCTGTTTCATTTATGCTTCGCTCTCAATCTGCAGATTATGGATTTGAGCTAAATGAGTTTGATCCATTCTTTAATTTTCGAGCAACTGAATTTATTGTAGAAAATGGTTTTTCTGAGTATTTTGAATGGAATGATGATTTAAGTTGGTATCCACATGGTAGAGACGTATCTGCAACTTCTCAAGTAATGCTTCATACAACAGCAGCTATCACTTATCAAATATTTGGCGGCGATTCTAGCCTTTATGATTTTACCATTTTATTTCCTGTAGTTTTTAGCTCATTAACCACCATAGTGATATTTGCACTAGTACGAGTTATGGGAGGAACAACCGCTGGTCTTTTTGCAGCATTATTTTATTCTATATCTATACCAATAATTATTAGAGGCTCAATTGGATGGTTCAAATCAGAACCATTGGGGCTCTTCTATGGGTTACTGGGATTGTATCTGTTTTTGAGTGGAATAAAATCAGAAAATAAAAAGATTGTAATTTCTAAAGTAATAGGAGGCGGAATACTTTTAGGATTTGGACTAGCCTCTTGGGGAGGTATACAGTTTTTTATAATCCCAATCGGTATTTTCATTTTAATTCTTCCATTTATTCGAAAAGATCATCACTTTATCATTTGGGTCATTCCACTCTTTGTAACCTCATTACTACTAACTTGTATGATGTTTGAAAGACCAGGAATCAGCTTTGTACTTGGTATGGGTGGATTATCACTAATCATACCAACCGGATTTTTTGTATCTTGTATTATTATACAAAAAATTAAACAGGAACACCAAACTAGAAATAGTTTGTTATTTTTAGTGGCACTTTTAATAATTATTCCAAGTGTTATGATAATTAATTCTGATTCTCAATTTTTACCATTACCTAGTCATAGATATCTTAATGCTTTGAATCCTTTTTTGACTACATCTATTCCGTTAGTAGATTCTGTATCAGAACATGCAACGACAACACTTGAACAATCATTTCTATTTCATTCAGTTTTAATGATTTTTTCAGGCATTGGAATTTGGTTAATTATTAAAAATATTCAAAATAAAAATTCTAATTTTATTAAAAATGATATGTTATTCTTCGCATTAATTTTAGGAATTGCTGGAGTATACGTAAGTTCCACTTTTGTTAGGCTAGAAGTATTTGGGTCAATTGCTGTAATTGTTTTAGCATCTTTGGGTTTGACTGCATTAACAAAAGAATTTTTCACAAATAAACCTGAAACTAAAAAACCAACTGGTAAATTGATTAAACTACCATATGTCGCAGGAATCATCATTCTATTGATAATTCCTATGATTTTTCCGGTGGATGCTAATACACCTTCTATGTCTAAATCTCCTCCTACAATTCTTAATGGTGGAAGCATATATCAAATATCTTCCAACGATTGGCTAGATTCAATGGAGTGGATAAAAAATAATACTTCAGAAGATGCAGTAATTGCTGCTTGGTGGGATTATGGATATTGGATTCAAACAATGGGAGAAAGGGCTACATTAGCAGATAATTCAACTGTTAATACTGGTATCATTGAAAACATTGCAAAAATGTTCTTCAAAAATCCTGATGATGCATGGATTTCTCTTAATGAAATGCAGGCTGATTATATCTTAGTATTTGTTGCAGGTGAAAAATTAGTGGCTGATTCAGAAAAATCATTCTATATTTTGAGGGGAGGAGGAGATGAATCAAAGAAACAATGGTTTATGAAAATTGCAGGTGAAGATCTTTCTAAATATCTATTTTCTGATGGTGTTAGTGCTACTGATTATTTCTGGGATAATACTCTACTTGGAAAAATGTTTCCATTTACACATGTAAGCTATGTTAATTTCCAAACTGCTAAAGAATCTCCAACTTACGTACCTGGATTCTTACCTATATTTGAAAAGGAAATCAAATACTCCTCTGATGGAAATGGACCTTTACGTTTGGTTTATGCGTCTCCAAGTTTTACTGAAGAAAAAGTTGGACCAATGCTTGGCATATTTATCTATGAAATTAACAAAAACTATGTATCTATTTCAGATAAATCATGAAATTTCTACTTATAAATTCTTTAGAACTTTATTTGCTAATTCAATTCCGCTAACCATCTTTACATCTTCTTGATTTGAGAGAAATTCAAGTATTTTTTCATACATTCTCCCACCTTTCATTTTCAAAACATTATCATGCCATAAAATAGTCATTACATTAAAGTCTGAATCTAATTTACGACAAGAGTTCAAAGTTTTTTCTACTATCGAGACAATCTTATCCTCAGAAATTTTCATATATGTAAATAGATATGCATCCATTAACGTTATTGGAAATTCAATTATACCATCAATTCGTTGATATCCCATATCTTCATGTGTAATACTATCTTTAGTTTTTCTATTTGATGAATCATAAACAAAATCTAGTTCAGATAATTTTTTTGGTAACTGTTTATCATTTGATAAATAATGTACTCTATTTCCATAAATCTTTGAATTTGTTATTTTTTCAAGATTTGTTTTTTATTTTTTTATTTTATTAATATCATCAATTGATGAAGGATCTGTGTGCAATCCTACTTCCCAGCCTCCTTTAATCAGATTTTTTATATCATTGTAATAATCTCTGTAATCTCCATTTTCATATTGTGTTCTAAAAAAGAATGTTGATTTCACTTTGTATTTTTCTTCAATTTCCATGTATTCTGAAAAATTACGATATAGTTTGTTTATTGGTGTAATCTCAAATAATTTTTTATCAAATCTATCCTTTCTCTCTAATACGTGCTTCTTTGGTGGTCCATCAAAGCTCCAATCTACATCATGGCTCAAAAATATATACTGTTTTTTCATTAAATACAATTCATTTATTATCAATAATATAAGATTGTTATAAGACTCGATTATGAGAAAAATTTTGGTAACCGGCTCGGGAGGAATAGGCGGTGTAAATTTTGTCAGGGCATTAAAACTTTTGTCAGATAAATTCTTTATTGTAGGCACTGATTTTAACAAATACTATCTTCAATTTGCTGAACTTGATGAAAGAATAATTTCCCCCAAACATTCGGATCCTAACTTTATTACTTTTTTGAATCAGCTAGTAGAAAAGCACAAAATAGAATTTTTACATCCACAACCCTCTTCTGAGGCACTTGTTGTATCTCAAAATTTAGATAAAATTTCAACAAAAACATTACTGCCTCTACCTAATGTAATTTCTAAAGATAAACTTGAGACACAAAAAATCTTATTAAGATCAGGAGTTTTGGTTGCAAAGACCAAAGTTATTGATAATTATGATGTAATAGAAAATACATTTGAGGAATGGACTGAGAAATTACCAACATCCCTATCACCACATAATGAGTTGGTTGGTTGGGGATATAATAATAAAAAACTTGAAACTATGGAAAAGCGGTTATTTGATGATATAGTGGAGTTTTTTGAATCACCAATTTTTGGTGAACAATAGTATGATTAAATTAAACCATTTCCCAAAATCCGTAATAGGATTAGTAAGAAAAGCCAATGAAGATAGTATTGGCTTCTTAACAAATAAGCAAACTAATGGATATGGAGACATCTTTGTTGTTTGTGATGGTATGGGAGGGCATGTAGGCGGAGCCACTGCCTCACAAACTGCTATAAAATGTATTCTTCAGTATTTTGAGCAGGAGGCAAATCCTAATCCAATAATAGCGCTTGAAAAAGCAATTTCATTTGCTAACCAACAGATTTTTGGGCTTGCTCAACAAGATTCAAGCTTAAAAGGGATGGGAACTACTTGTACAGTATTATTATGCAAAGAAGATAAGATTTATATTGCTCATGTAGGGGATAGTAGAATTTATATAAATACTGATAATAAATTATACAGAATAACAAAGGATCATTCTTTTGTACAG
>ERZ813253.2-NODE-2-length-151310-cov-10.133653_pt1 | contig 151310 bp, 132 predicted proteins | sample MGYA00520893_ERZ813253 | MGnify/ENA primary metagenome ERZ813253 (study PRJEB31669, sample SAMD00080414) | marine metagenome | biome: oceanic hadal pelagic zone biome; feature: marine hadalpelagic zone; material: sea water | place: Pacific Ocean:Izu-Bonin Trench...
TTTTCTGAATTTTATCAAGTTCTACTTCACGGACAGAGCCGTAACCAGCACGAATATTGGTACCACCTAAATCAATGACTAGAATATTTCTGCCACCAAGTTGCATAAAAGACTCCCTATAAAAAGAAGTTTATAAAAGATACTTAGGAATTCTATATTAAAAAAGTAACGGAGGTATTATTTTGGTTTTTTGTTTAGTAACACCAAAAGTGACACCATGTTTTGTGGCGAAAAGTGCTTATGTCGATCAACTGAAAATCACTGACTCGGCAGACCGATATCACGTTTACGGGCCAACTCGACATACAGTTTTACGTCATTCTCTAGCAACAGACGTTTTTCCACCAGGCGCCTTGCCACTTCTTCAACCTGCTTCACGTAAGCCTCGTGATTCGCATAACGTTCCTCGATAGAGAGCCTGGGATCCGCAGACTTTTGTCGATCTGATTTCGTTACTGGAAAAGGAATCGCCGAACCGATAACCGAACAAAGAGATCCTTTGGTGAATCCCTCGCTACCTATGTTCCAACCCATGTAGGTCGCGAGTGGAACGCTCACGTCCGGCAAGCGAATACCGGCAATGTCGTTGCCATCCTCGTCAACCGTTGGAATAAAAACGGGATAAGACGCACCCTCGTTAGGCGGGTACGTTGAATAATCGGTGACACGCAGCCCGTTGATGACATCAGGAAACGAAACTCCGGGAATTGACGGAAAGCCAGTGCTTTCTTGGTCCAGCGGCACAAGCGTCCCATCGGCATGGGATGGAAACTCACTGTCCGGAGGTTCGACTCCCTCGCGAACCCATAGATCAAGCGCGTGTAATAGTGCGCGCATCGGGCCACCGTTTTGCAGCGGGTTGGCGAGGTGCTGACAGTATTCGAGTGGATACGGATCTTCGCCGAATCCCTCTGAGTGGGGCGTACTTGCCATCAGGTACGCGCGTACGTTATCCGGCAGTTTGATATCCTTGCCGGTCGTATCTGTTACGACGAGTGACGAGCGTGCCTGCCAAAATTCCGTTGCGGTGTCTGTGTGAAATACCTTCGGGCAGGTGTTGGATTCCAAGCAGCGTTTGAGGATGCCGTCCGTCTTTCCCGTGAGAGGATCCTTCATCACCCCGTAGGTGAATGGGAACTGGTCACCAGGTTGAAGATGGGCCTCATGTTCCTGCGAATATCGGCCAGGCTGCGCGAAGCGAAAATTGACCCAGGTTTTGCGTGAACCTGCAACGTCCGGTATCAGGCCGTCGAAAACCATTCTGCCCTGCTCGTCTTCGTTGAATCCCTGATACAAGAAGTCCCGAACGAAGCGACCGCTCTGGGATATGCCCATGCCGTAGGTAGATCGAGTTGCCGGTTTGCCGTCGAGTAGAAGCGGGTTGGCGTTGCCAACTGCATCCTCCAGGTCGTTGCGAAGAAACGAGATGAGGTCACGCACTGATGTGAACGCCATCCCCATGACGATCGGGTCACGGGCTTTGTATGTAAACTCGTAAATGGCGTTCGCATCGAAACCGGCGGGACGGTGAATGACAATCTGCTCGTTCGTGTAGGGTTCAATGCCAGCCCGTGCCGCTGTGAAAAACTCAAATTTCAGGTCGTCTGGGGTGACTCGCGGATCCGTTTGTCTGGCACGCACGGTCAGCGTGGCCTTGTTCGTATCAAGGGTTGCTGCTGGGTAGCTCAAAGTCGCAACAAACGGGTTGTAGTCGTGGTTGAAACCAATTTCATCACGCACGAGGCCAGTTACGCCTTTCAAAACAGGAACATTGAGCGTCATGCGATTCTTTCCGGGTGGCAGGTCGCCTTGCCAGCCGGACCACACGACCGTATACCCCTCGTTCATCAGATGACCGTTTGCCACATCCAGCCCCGTGTAATAGGCGATCCAGGGAGCATCGTTCATCATTATGAAGGAAATTTTGTCACCACGATTCAGTACCTCATAAAAGATACGGCCGCTGCCTTTGGCAAGATCGACGGGGAGAAGAATAACGACATCAGCTACGGCTTCGACCAGCCCGTCAGCGCTCACCGGTGCAATGTCCAGGTCGACGATGCCTTGATTGAGTTCGTGATCTGGATCGATAGCTATCGTTACTTTAGCAGTAATTTTTTGGTATTGACCGACATCTCCGAATGTCCGCCCGTCGAAAGCTGGCGATTCGACCGACACAACATCAAATCGGCGCACTTCGGCTTGAGAAACAGTCACAAAAATTAAGGCTAGACCCGAGAGCAGCAGTTTGATCGCATTTATGTTTTCTGACATCGACTAGTACCTATGGATAGTTTGGAGATTTTCAATGGTGATGTTCGTCCTTTAAGTCTTTCTCAATATCTTCATGATCCCCAACCATGATGTGGCTCCTGCTTTTAGTCACGTATTTTTCCAAGACAGGAATGAGTAAAAGTGGCAGTAATCCACCTAATACGATACCTAAAGTCCTGGCACGCATGGATGGATCTACTAAAGCTGCAACTAAATCTGCGATAACGTGGGCTAAAGAAGCACCAATGATGCCAGCTATGTATCCTTTGGTTATATTTTTTAACAGTCTGTTGATGCTCCAGCCGGTATAGAATCCTAGAATTACAAAACCGACATGCACAAAACCAAAAATAAATCCTGGAAGAAGTAAACCATCTCTAACCAGACCAAAATTTTCTATAATCTGTTCCATTCGTACGTGTAAAAGATATGTATAATTATTTTAAATAAAATGAATATGCTCAATACCAACCGTTATTTTATCTGTTTTTGTCTATTGATAAGCTTTTTTTTCATTACTGGATTTGACACTCGTATTGATTATCCAAGATCTAAAACAGTTGACGTCTTTGATATCTATCATGGGCAAGTAGTAACAGATCCATACCGATGGCTTGAAGATTTAGACTCGGAGGAAACTCAGAGCTGGGTTAAAACACAAAACCAATTTACTGACCAGTATCTAAACAATCTCCCTGAAATAGAAGCGATCAAAACAATCCTTGATAAGGCATTGGATCAAGCAACACAGTCTGTCCCTTTTCGAGAGCAATCCAAGTATTTTTATTATTACAACAATGGCGATTGGCAACAAAGCAAGCTCTATTATAAAGAGAACAACCAAGGCAGAGAAAAATTGGTCTTAGATCCAAATCAATTTTCCGAAGATGGGACAGTTGCTTTGAGTGGTGTTAGTGTCAGCTCTGATGCAAAACTGCTGGCCTATGCAATCTCTGATGGGGGCTCAGATTGGAAAACTTGGAAGATCCGAAACCTTGAAAGCGGCTTGGATCTGGAAGACAAAATTCTCTGGTCAAAATTCTCTGGTGCGGAATGGCTAAAAGACAATTCTGGTTTTTATTACTCCGCCTATTCAGAACCCCAAGCTGGGGCTGAATTACAGGACATAAACACCAATCAAAAGCTTTATTTACATAAAATTGGCGACCAGCAGTCCAGTGATCAATTGATCTATGCAAGACCCGATGAACCGGATTGGGGCTGGGGACCAACGGTAAGTGAAGATGGCAATTACCTCATACTCCATGTCAGTCAAGGAACCGATGAAAGAAACAGAATTTTCTACCAAAATTTAAATGACAGCAACGACTCCTTCATCGAACTGATCCCAGAACTTAAAGCCCAATTCCACTTTGTGGGTAATAAGGGAAATGTTTTCTGGTTCTTTACCGATCTCAATGCCCCAATGGGTCGTCTGATTGCAATTGACATTAGCCACCCCAAAGAGGAAAACTGGCAAGAAATTATCCCAGAACAGAACCATGCATTAACAGAGGTTCACTTAACTTCGGGTTATTTTCTCTGCCACTACTTGAAGGATGTATCCAGCGAAGTGGTGCTTTATCGCATAACCGGAGAACAAATAAAAAAATTAGATTTTCCAAATAATGGGACTATTTCAAACATATCCACCAAACCGGATTCGAGCCAATTGTTCTTCTCTTTTTCCAACTACATTCGACCGCAAGAGATTTTTGAGTATGACCTGTCCGTCAAGCAACTCAAAAATATTTGGTCTCAGTCGGTTCCAGGATTCAATGCAGACGAATTTACAAGTACGCAAGTGTTCTACAAAAGCAAAGATGGAACGTTGATCCCGATGTTCATCTCGCACTTGAATGGTATTAAATTAAACAACGACAATCCCCTGTTGCTTTACGGATATGGAGGCTTTGATATTCCAATTCTGCCTAGTTTTAGCACCAAATACTTCAGTTGGATGAAGATGGGGGGCATCGTTGCCGTTGCAAATCTGAGGGGTGGTGGTGAATACGGTGAGAAATGGCATCGTCAAGGAATGCTACACAACAAACAAAATGTTTTTGACGATTTTGCTGCTGCTGCTGAATACCTCCATCAACAAGGCTATTCACAACCGAGTAAAACTGTAATTGAAGGACGCTCCAATGGCGGTTTATTGGTCGGCGCAAGCCTCCTCCAAAGACCTGAACTGTTTGGGGCCACATTACCCGGGGTTGGGGTTATGGACATGCTAAGGTTTAATAAATTTACTATAGGGTGGGCTTGGGAGAGCGATTATGGATCACCTGAGAATGCAGATGATTTCAAGGTCCTAATAAAATACTCCCCTTACCACAACATTAAAGCGAAAACATGCTATCCACCGACATTGATTACCACCTCAGCAAGAGATGACCGAGTGGTGCCCTCCCACTCCTACAAATTTGCCGCCAGAATGCAAGCCGCACAAAGTTGCCAAAACCCTATTCTGATTCGGATAGAATCACGTGCAGGTCACGGTGCCGGCACACCAAAAGACAAAGTGATTAGTTACATATCTGACATGTATGGTTTTGCCCTCAACACTTTAACAAGTAACTGATTCGCAGCTCCAATTGATTCTTGGTATGATTTGAAAAAATTTGATTTGATAGCAATGGCTGAATTTTCCTCAAAAACACTGCTGCTTACACTGGCTTTCTCAACCATTATGGCTTGGAGTGAGCAAATTCTGGCAGAAGATCAAGCCTACGGCTTAACCATCCAAGGCGAGTTTATTGATGTTATTGACATGCATCTGCACACGGGTACCTGGGATGCCTTAACCGAACCCTATAAAGAAAGGTATTCTGAGAGGGTCCCAAAATTTTTGAGATTCACAATGAAGTATCTGTTAGGCAGTGGGTTGACTTCCGAGGGTATTTTAAAACAAATGGACAAAGCTAAAATCAGGAGGGCTGGTGTTTTTGCCGTCTACAGCCCTGATACCACAGGCATTGCATCAAACGAGTTTCTGCAACAACAAATCAATGGCCACTCAGACCGTTTGTTGGGTTTTGCAAGTGTGCGAACTGATTATTGGAATATCGATGGCGAAGAACAGTTAAAAAAACTTGAGACGGTTCTGGGTAATGCCAACATGGTGGGCATCAAACTGGCTCACGCCCATCAACAAATGCGATTCGATGATCCCCGGTTTGATGGTGTCTATGAAATTGCCGGGCGTCTAGGAAAACCAATTTATCTACACACGGGCACCAGCCCAAATCCATACACAAGACTTGAACCCCCTTACGTTGATCCAAAATATCTTGAAGAGACAATTCAAAGGTATCCTGACACTCAATTTATTCTCGGACATTCTGGATACGACAGTTTCAAAGTTGCTTTAACCTATTTAGATTCGTGCATTGAATTGGCCCAAAAATACGACAATGTTTACTTGGAGCCAGGGGCTTTGGGGGCAAGAAAGGCAGAGAAAGTCCTGATTGATTATCTAAGAATTATCAAAGCGAATAATTTGATTGATAGAGTAATTTATGGCTCAGATGGGCCCCAATTTCCAGGATACACCAACAGTCACTTGGAGCGCTTTGTACTGACCATGCAGGATTCAAATTACACCACTGCTGAGATGCGAGCTCTTTTACAAACCAATTTTGAACAACTCTTCAAGCTGTAAAGTTAATTCCACTTAACTTTTGAAAGATTCAATATACTGATCTACCCGTTCCTCAAGCACACTCAATGGCAGTGCACCCTCCCCCAATATAACGTGATGAAAATCCTTAATATCAAATAGCTCTCCAAGCTGTTGTTGTGTTTTTCTTTTTAACTCCAATATTTTGCGTTGCCCAATTTTATAGGCCAATGCCTGACCGGGCATGATTAAGTAACGATCAATTTCATTGATGATGTCCTGTTCTGTTTTCGCAGCATTGGCTGTGAAATAATCAATTGCTTTCTCCCTAGACCAACCTTTGTAGTGCATCCCTGTATCCACCACCAAACGTACAGCGCGCCACATATCATAGGTCAATGCCCCAAACTTTGAATAGGGGTCCTGATAGAGATCCAGTTCCTCACCTAAACTTTCACTGTACAATCCCCACCCTTCTACAAAAGCAGTGTATCCAGAGTACCGTCTAAAATTAGGGATATTTTCCAGTTCCATCGCCAATGCAATTTGAAGGTGGTGCCCGGGAACGGCTTCATGGACCGATAGCACTTCGATTTCGTACTTGGGTCTGACTTCAGGTCGATACAAATTGACGTAATAATAGCCTGCCCGGGAACCGTCGGCAGAAGGACGCATGTAATAGGCTGTTGTCGTGTCCGGTGCTGACTCTTCGGGAATGGGTCTGATTCCATACGGAGTCCTTGGCAAGACTTTAAACAACCGAGTTATTTTGGGATCGATTCTTTTAGAAGTAGCTAAATATTCTTGAAGGAGCTCTTCGGGAGTTTCGAAGTAAAACTGGGAGTCGGTCCTGAGAAAATGTAAAAATTCATCAAAAGTTCCCTGCCAATTCAAAGATTCAATAATCTTCTCCATTTCATCTCTGATCCTGGCAACCTCACTCAGACCTATTTCGTGGATCTCGTCTGGCGATAAATCGGTGGTCGTGTGCCATCTTGCAAGATGCTCATACCACTCCCGACCATTAGGAAGATTACTGATGCCATAGGTTTCCCTGGCAGCAGGAAGGTATTTAGTGGTAAAAAACTCATCCAAAACTTCGTACGCAGGAATCACCTGGTCCATGATCACAATTTGGGCCCGTTGTTGAATATCAAGTCTTAATTTGGCATCGATGTTGTCGGGGATACTCTCAAAAATTTTGTAAAATGGACTGGTTTTTGGATCGTCCTTGAGTTGCAATTTAATTTGCCTAGCTACCCTTTCCATGAGTATCTTGGGTGCCGTGATGCCCTGTTCAATAGCAAGCTTTGCCAGTTCTATAGTTGCTGCTATCAAATCAGGCAATTTGGTTAATCTTATCAGCCAATCTTCATAATCTTGTCCGTTTTGGAAAATAAGCCCTTCCGTTGTTTCATGTTCCAATTGGATGCCCCCTCTTTGTCCAAATACCAACAGATGGGAATCAAATTTTTGGGCTGAAACTGCTCTTTCATAGTTGTAGAGAAACAGACGATAATTCAACTGCTGATCCTCTGGCAGATGTTTTGGATCAATAGATTTTATTTGCTCAAGGACATTCCTGACCTTGTTTTGTCGATCACGGACAGCTGTTTCTGAAATGTCCGGCCAATCTTGATTGGCACTCTTATCTCCCATGTAAGAGGCATAAATTGGATTTTCTTGCAAACCCCGTTGCCATTCCTCATCTAGTAGTGTTTGAAATTTCACTTGCTCGTTCTCGTTGGTGCAACCAATGAGAATCATGAAACACGTTATGGCAAGACTCAATATTATTCTCTTTCGCATTGTTTTCACTCGCTTTTTATAATCACAGGCCAAGCTTTGGTTAGATAAACAAGCATGGTCCACAAGGTCAGGATAACCCCGGCAATCAATAAAAGTTGACCAATCAAATAAATGGGTATCCCAAATATGGGGATCTCGAACAACATAAAAGAAAGACCGAACATTTGAAAAACAGTTTTTAACTTAGCATAACCGGTTACCGAGACCTGATGGCTAGCCCCGAGCTCTGACATCCATTCCCGCAATGCAGAAATGGTAATTTCCCGACCTATAATGATTGCTGCAATGACACTGTTTAAAATTGTAGGATCGCTTTGGACAATTAATATTAAGGCTACAGAAACAATCAACTTGTCTGCAACCGGGTCTAAAAAAGCCCCAAGCTTTGAGGTTTGATTAAACTCCCTTGCAACCCAGCCATCCAACCAATCAGTAAGGGCAGCAACAATAAAAATTACAGCAGCAATTGGCCTTGATAGATCGAATGACATAAAAAAAATGACTGCAATAAGAGGTATGCAAACAATTCGGATAAACGTCAGGAGATTGGCAAAGTTAAATGTACTACCCATAGTGAGATTATAGTATGGAATGAGAAGAAAAATTATCCTGCGTTGAAAAAATTATAAATTCTCCGTGCCAAGGACTTGTTGATCCCATCGATGGTTAGCAAGTCCTCAATCGAAGCCCGTTTTACTTCCTGGATACCACCAAACTGCCGGATCAAGTTTTTCTTTTTTGCAGGACCGATACCCTCGATGGCTTCAAGATCTGATTTCAGGAGGGTTTTTCTTTTTCTCGCACGGTGGCCGGTGATGGCAAAACGGTGTGCCTCGTCCCTTACTACCTGGAGCAGATACACAGCCGGTGAATATCGTTCTTTAGCCAAGGGTTGTTTAAGTAAGTTTAGGAAAATTTTTTCTTCACCGCTCTTTCTGCCAAGACCTTTTGCTATCCCAACCACTGGAACCTTAGTAAGACCCAGTTCGTTCAAGCATTCTTTTGCAATTCTTAACTGTCCTTTGCCGCCATCGATCACAACTAAATCAGGAAGTTTTTTCGCTTCCTCTACTGCACGTGCATAATGTCTGGTTACTGCTTGACCAATGGCAGCGTAGTCGTCTCCAGGAGTAATCCCAGAAATGTTGAATCGGCGGTATTGTTTCTTATCAAAGCCATCCCGACAAAAAACAACACAAGCAGCGATGCATTTGTCGCCCGTAGTGTGGCTGACATCAAAACATTCAACTTTGGTAATCACTCCATCCAGTTGTAAAAAATCAGTCAAAGAAAACAATTGGGCTTCGGTTGTTGCCTTTGTTGCTAATTTCATAGACAGAGACGCTTCAGCATTGGTGGTTGCGATCTCAAGCCATTGTTTACGCTCCGTTCTTACGTTCCCCTTGATCCTAATTTTATGACTCATCCCTTCTGACAAAACTTCTTGAATTGCCTTTGAATGATCAATTTTACGGTCCATAATTATTTCATTCGGAGGGTCTTGCTCGAGATAATATTGCATAAGAAAAGATTCTAAAACTTCGGATTCAGAGGCAAATTTTGTTTTTGCAGGATAAAAATTTCTACTGCCAAGGATCCGACCACCACGAACAAACAAAACGGTTACACAGAAAATACCTGCTTTCTGAGCAAGTGCAACTGCATCCAAATTTATTGGCCTCTTACCATCGGCAAATTGATGAGCTTGAATGGCTTTCAGTGAACTAATTTGATTTCTGTAAAAAGCAGCTTTTTCATATTCGCGTTCACTCGATGCCTGGTCCATTTTCTTCAAAAATTCATCAAAAACATGCTGATTGTTCCCTTTTAAGTATTCCATAGCTTGACTGACGTCAAAGGCGTAGTCGTCTTCTTGGATCAATCCCACACAGGGAGCTGAACAGCGCTTAATTTGATGCTGTAAACAGGGCCTTGAACGATTACTGTAGAAAGAGTCCTCACAGTTCCTTAAGCGAAATATTTTTTGCAATTGACTCAAGGTGTCTCGCACGGCATTGACATTGGGATACGGGCCAAAATACTCCGCCCTACTCCTATTCTTCCTACCTCTGTGAAATGAAAACCTTGGGAAATTGTCCTTAACCGTGACCTCAATGTATGGGTAACTTTTACCATCTTTCAGCAAAACATTGAAACGAGGTTTGTATTCTTTAATTAGGCTATTCTCGAGTATTAAGGCTTCGCGTTCCGTTCTAGTAATTGTAACTGCTATTGAGCCTGTAGCCGCTAGAACTGCTTGGGTTTTAGGGAGGTGTGTGGTTTTGCCAAAATAGCTACTGACACGCTTTTTTAGGTTTTTTGCCTTGCCAACATAAATAACTTTCCCATTTTCATTAAGCATGCAATAAACACCAGGCTTTGAGGACAATCTCGCACTGTATTTCTTAAGCTTTAAATATCTTTCTTGATCAAGAGACGTCATGTTTTACTCTTAACCAGCTCCCAGAGTTTATCCATTTCATTAAAAGACAAATTTTCAAGTTTTTGATTGGTGGTGTGAAGGTGATCTTCCATGCCTCTGAAGCGAGCCTCAAATTTTTGATTTGCTTTTCTCAGTGCGGTCTCAGGGTTTTGCTGAGTGCTCCTGGCAATGTTAACAACACTAAATAAAAGATCGCCTACCTCTTCCTCAATCAATGCCGCTTCTCCCGATTCAAGAGCCGAAGTTAATTCCTCCAGCTCCTCCGAAATTTTGGCTATGACGTCTTCAGCCGAGTGCCAATCAAAACCTACCGAAGATGCTCTTTTACCAAGTTTAAAAGCTCGGTTCAAGGCAGACTGATTCTTACCAATACCATCTAGAGCACTTGTCTTTTCTCCAGATTGCTCCATTTCTTGAATTTTTTGCCGCTCCCAAAGATCTGTCTGAGTTTTAACATCATCAATTGTTGTGCCGCCGAAAACATGGGGGTGTCTGGAAATTAGTTTTTCTGAGATTGCATTCACCACATCATCAAAATCAAATAAGTTCATTTCCCTTGCCATTTCAGAATGAAAAACCACTTGAAAAAGTAAATCACCGAGCTCGTTTTTCAACAACTCATAGTCTTTTTCCTCAATTGCTTCCACTACCTCGTATGCTTCCTCAATCGCACAGTATGAAATAGAACTGAATGTTTGCTCTCGATCCCAAGGACAGCCCGTTTTGGGATTTCTCAGCTCTCTGGTAACTTCTATCAGCTTATCCAATTTTTCACCTCTCGTTTGTTATTGAATGATTTTATGGCAGAATTTTCGGATGATTTGAGCCGTCAAGCCCCAGATTAGATAATCCTCATAATGGTAACTGTAGACAGACCATTTGATCTGATCAAAAATTCTGTGTTCATGATTTAAATTGTTATTGTTGGTAAAGAAACTTAGCGGCACGGAAAACAACTCCTCAACTTCATTGGCATCTATGAGAGGAACAAAACTGCTTTCTATGTGAGCAATAATTGGAGTCACAATAAACCCAGTACCAAGACTAATCTGTGGCTCAAGAAAACCTAAAATCTCTGTCTGTTCAGAACTCAAGCCGATTTCTTCTTTTGCTTCTCTTAAGGCCGTACTTTGAATATTTGTGTCTTGATCTTCGTCAAACGAACCACCCGGTAAGCTGATCTCTCCCGCATGATGTTTAAGGTTTGTAGTCCTTCTTGTTAGCAATAAACTTAATCCATTTTTTGGATCATCGACAAGTCCAATTAAAACTGCTGCGTGCTTCAGTTGGGTTTTTTTAAGGTAGTTCTCAACGATTTCTTCAGGCAACCTATCCATGACTTGCATGACTGGGTCACTCGAAGGTTGACTATTGAAAAATCTCTTTCTTATATCGTTAAGCATGAGCTAAGAAAGCAGTGTAGACCAATATCAAGAATTATTGCTGGTCAAACGAAATGGATCCAATAACTCTTTTAATTTGCCCTCATCTAATTCAGTCATCTCAAGAGCAACCTCGATGATTGTTCTTTTTTCGGCATAAGCTTTCTTAACAATTTTGGCTCCCAGTTCATAACCAATTACAGAATTCAATGCTGTTGCTAAGACTGGGTTTCTATCAATCACTGAGTCAATTTCCTCCTGGTTAACTGAAAAATCCTTGATTGCCTTATCTGCCAGTGCTCTGGAAGCATTGGATAAGAGGGATATGGATTGCAATAAGTTGTGGGCGATAACCGGAAGCATGGTATTCAACTGAAAATTACCCGATTGAGCTGCCAATGATATGGTTGCATCATTGCCAATTACTTGAGCTGCAACCATGGCCACCGATTCAGGAATAACTGGATTTACCTTGCCCGGCATGATGCTGCTTCCGGGTTGCAGCATGGGCAGTGAAATCTCTGCCAAACCAGCCAGAGGACCACTGTTCATCCAACGGAGATCGTTGGATATTTTTGTCAGAGACACAGCAAGGTTTCTTGTATTTGATGATAATTCAAGGGCAACGTCTTGTGAGCTTATTGCCTTGAATAAATCGGGAGCCGACTGAAATTCTATGCCTGTTTTCTGTTTCAAAAGAGCCACTACTTTCTGTGATAAATCAGGGTGTGCATTAACTCCTGTACCAACTGCTGTTCCTCCTATTGCCAGTTGTTCTATCTTGGGTAAAGTCTCCTCAAATTGCCCTCTAGCAGCTTTGATTTGGTTTGCCCAGGCTCTTAATTCCTGTCCAAAGGTCACAGGCATCGCGTCCATCAAGTGAGTACGTCCTGTCTTGACAATGTCAGATAGACTTGCTGCTTTGTTCTCAAGAGTTTCTTGCAAATGATTTAATTCATCAAGAAGATTGCTTCGAACAGCAATGCTTGCTGCTATGTGTATTGTTGTGGGAATAACGTCGTTGCTGCTCTGGCCCATATTTACATCATCATTGGGATGGATTTCGAGATTTTTTGTCGATGCCAAATTGGCAATCACTTCATTGATATTCATGTTGGTGCTGGTTGCGGAGCCGGTTTGAAATACGTCAACTGGAAAGTCCTCTAAATGATGACCTTGTGCTATTTTGAGTGCAATATTTCCAATCGCCTCAGATTTATCTCTTGCCAACAGGCCTAGATCGAAATTTGCGGATGAAACTGCCCATTTTAACAAGCCCAATGCTTGCAGAAATTCGGGTGGCATTGTCATCCCGCTAATGGTGAAATTTTCAATGGCTCTTTGTGTTTGAGCCCCCCAGTGTCTATCAACAGGAACTTTAATCTCTCCCATACTGTCTTTTTCCACGCGATAGCCTTTTTCACTGCGATAGCCTTTTTCACTCATGTTTTACTCCAAATCTCCATATACGATAATACACACAGAATGGCAGTCACGAAAGTAAGATTAGTGTATGATTCACTTTTGTAAGTAGAAGTGGTTCTCATGAAAAAACATCAACTGCAAACATTATCACCAATAGATGGTAGATATGCAGAAAAGTGTGCTGCTTTAAGAGATCTATTCAGCGAGGCATCGCTGATCCGCTATCGGGTAATCACTGAGATAAGATGGCTCCAATTTTTAGCCCAAGAAAGAGACATCACACACATCAAAACAATGCCTGACTCAATGAATCGTGCATTGCAAAAAATCATTGATGATTTCTCTCTAGATGATGCAGTCGAAGTAAAAAAAATTGAATCCAAAATCAATCACGACGTCAAAGCAGTTGAGTATTTTCTGCAAAATAAGCTATCGGAGGTGCCTGGAAGTACCGACTACATATCATCCATCCACTTTGCCTGCACCTCTGAGGATATAAACAATGTCTCCTATGCAATGATGATCCGAGATGGTGTCCAAGTTATACGCTCAAGTTTGGAAGAGATTGGATCAAAATTCCGTGCAAATTCACATCAATGGTGTGACTCTGCAATGCTTTCACACACACATGGTCAACCGGCAACACCAACCACAATGGGCAAAGAGTTTGCAAATTTCCTGCATCGCCTTGAACAACAAATGGGTCTTTTAGATGGGATGCACTACAGAGCTAAAATGAACGGTGCTGTTGGAAATTTTAATGCCCATAGAACCGCCTACCCAAATATTGATTGGCCCAGTATTTCAAAAACTTTCGTTCAAAACATGGGTTTGGAGCACAGTGCATATACCACCCAAATTGAACCCCACGACTGGATGGCGGAATTACTTCATTGTTGCATTAGAATTAACAATATTTTGTTGGGTTTTAGCCGCGATATTTGGCTCTATATTTCATTCGGTTATTTCAAACAAGTCCTGAACGAAGATGAAGTTGGTTCCTCAACAATGCCGCATAAAATTAACCCCATTGATTTTGAAAACGCCGAAGGTAATCTTGGATTGGCTAATGCCTTGTTTGCCCACCTATCTTCAAAATTATCCATTTCTAGAATGCAAAGGGATTTGAGTGACTCCACTGCCCTTAGAAACATTGGGTCTGGCTTTGGCTATGCAGAAATAGCATACACTTCACTGAAACAAGGATTGGATAAAATAGAACTAGACAAAGAGACCATGCACAAAGACCTTGAATCTCACTGGGAAGTGATTGCTGAAGCCATCCAAACCATTTTGCGTCGAGAGCAAATTGAGGGTGCTTACGAAAAACTGAAAAACCTGACTCGCGGTCAAGATTTAGAAAGACAACATTTTACTGCATTCATCGAATCGGTCGATTTGTCAGATTCGGTCAAACAAGAGTTACTAAATCTAACACCCAATAACTACCTTGGGTTTGCTGCAGTTCTTGCAAAAAAAATCTAGAGTGCCGAGTGATTCCATAAAAATATTTGAAACTTCTTGGAGCCAATCTTCGAAAGAGATTTCCGAGGTCAGACACAATGTTTTCGTTGTAGAACAATCCGTGCCCTCAGAAATAGAAATGGATGGAAAGGATTCCGACTGTATCCATTTCCTGGCCTTAGAGAAATCTAAACCAATTGGAGCAGCCAGACTGCAAAAATACGGTAAAATCGAACGGGTTTCTGTACTTCGCGAGTACCGGTCTAAAGGTATTGGGACTGCCATTATGAAAAGGGTTATTGAATCAGCTATGGACTTGAATGTAGAAAAAATTTATCTCCACAGTCAGATGGACTCTAAAATTTTTTATCAAAGACTGGGATTTATTGAACTAGGTCAAATATTTTATGAAGCGAATATACCGCATATTGAAATGATCTTGAAATGATGGCTGTTTGGCAATGAAAAAAAAAGAACTGATTATTGTAGGAATGTCAGGAGGAGTCGATTCTGCTGTATCGGCTTCCATGCTTATAGAACAAGGCTATGCAGTTGAGGCCCTGCACATGACCAACTGGGAAGATGATGAACCCTATTGCACGGCTGCACAAGATCTTCAGGATGCTCGGCAAGTCTGTAAAGAATTAGGAATTGCACTGCATCATGTCAATTTCTCAAGGGAGTACAAAGAAAAAGTATTCAATAAAGCGTTGGAAGAATTTGACCAGGGATTAACTCCAAATCCGGATGTGCTGTGTAATAGGATTATTAAATTTGCTGAGTTCACTAATTATGCCTTTCGACTTGGTGCAAAAAAAGTAGCCACAGGGCATTACGCTAGAATTGAAAACGGAAAAGGAAAATTAAGCTTACTCAAGGGGCTGGATAAGAGCAAAGACCAAAGTTATTTCTTACACGCAATCAATCCCTCAATAATGAGATCTGTACTATTCCCGATCGGACACACAACAAAACAAGAGGTCAGAGAATATGCAAATAAAAAAGGGTTGCCTAATCATGACAAACCTGACAGTACTGGGATTTGTTTTGTTGGGGAGCGACCGTTTAAAGAATTTCTAAAAACCTTCTTGCCACCAAAACCGGGATTAATAGTCTCAGAGGAAGGCAAAGAGCTGGGCACCCACGAAGGGCTCATGTATTTTACAATCGGCCAGCGCAAAGACCTTGGTATAGGTGGACCGGGCGAGCCATGGTATGTGGCTGACAAAGACATGTCAACCAACCGGTTGTTAGTCGTTCAAGGAAGGAATCATTCGAGGTTGTGGAAACAAAAGGTTTTCGTGGAGAATTTGCATTGGTTGGATCCAGATATTAAAGAGGTTTTAGAAAAGAAACAAACCCTTGGATGCTTTGCAAAAAATCGCTACCGACAGAAAGATGCAAAGTGCGAGATCCGGATTATTGCGGGAGGGTTGGAAGTTGATTTTAATGAGCCTCAATGGGCCATTACATATGGTCAATACATGGTGTTTTATCTTGGAGATAAATGTTTAGGTGGGGGCAAAATTATGCCCAAATATTGTGAATTGGACTAAAGACAAACTGACACTATTCAGATACAATCCTCGTCCGAGATTAGTAAAAAAGATTTACAGGTTTTTCCAATGACTAAATTGCTTGCTTCGTTTGAAATCGACGGGAAAAAATACAACTATTACGATTTAAAGTCGGTTGGGAAATCGCAATTAGACAAGATTCCTTTTTCACATAAAATCCTTTTGGAAAATGCATTAAGAAACAGCGATACCGAAGGCTCCAATGCAGATGATGTCGATGCAATTCTTAATTGGGATCCACAGTCTGGAGCTGCAAGAGAAATTTCATTTAACCCCAGTCGGGTACTCCTGCAAGACTTCACCGGTGTGCCTGCTGTAGTTGATTTTGCAGCGATGCGGAATGCGGTGTCTACTATGGGCGGGGATCCAAAAAAAATCAATCCTTTATGCCCAGCAGAACTGGTTATAGATCATTCTATCCAAGTGGATCACTTTGGAACACCGGATGCTTTAAAAAAGAATAATCAGATTGAATTTGAGCGGAATCGTGAACGTTATCGATTTCTAAAATGGGGCCAACAATCGCTGTCTAACTTTATCGTTATACCACCCAATACAGGCATTGTTCATCAGGTCAATCTTGAATTCTTAGGTCGCGTGGTTTTTTCAGAACAAAGCAAAGGCGGTTTGCTTGCTTACCCGGACACACTGGTGGGCACAGATTCACACACTACCATGATTAATGGTATTGGCACACTGGGATGGGGAGTGGGTGGAATCGAAGCTGAAGCAGCCATGTTAGGTCAACCGATCACAATGCTTTTGCCGGATGTGATAGGAGTTAAAATTAGTGGTGTACTGAAAGAAGGGGTGACAGCCACTGATTTGGTTTTGACAGTCACTGAAATCCTGAGATCCTATGGTGTTGTTGGAAAATTTGTTGAGTTTTTTGGAGACGGGCTTTCCCATTTACCGGTAGCTGACCGAGCTACCTTGAGTAATATGGCACCTGAATTTGGCAGCACTTGTGCCATCTTTCCCATCGACAATGAAACCATCCGCTATTTGCATCTCACAGGGAGAAAAAAAGAGCACATACAGTTGGTTGAACACTATGCTAAGGCCCAAGGTCTCTGGCGTGAGAACAAGCAAAAGGAAGCAGTCTACACGGATGTTATTGATTTGGATCTCAGTAAGATAGAACCCTGTCTTGCCGGCCCAAAACGACCTCAAGATAGGGTGCTCTTATCTCAAGTCCCTAGTGCTAGCAAAAATGACATAAATGGCAGAGAGGTAAACACAGGAGAATTATCCAATGGTTCGGTCTTGATTGCAGCAATCACCAGCTGCACCAACACATCAAACCCCGTAGTAATGATTGCAGCGGGACTTTTGGCAAGAAACGCACAAGAATTAGGTCTCACATCGCAACCCTGGGTTAAAACAAGCCTAGCTCCGGGCTCAAAAGTTGTTACTGAATACCTTAGGAAAACTGGTCTTTTAGATGATCTTGAGTCGCTGGGATTTAATGTCGTGGGATACGGCTGTACTACTTGTATTGGCAATTCTGGCCCACTGAGTCCTGAAATTACTGAAGCAGTAACATCGAAAGACCTGGTCGGATCAAGCGTGCTTTCAGGAAACAGAAATTTTGAAGGTCGAATCCACCCTTTAACCAAACTTAATTTTCTCGCATCGCCGCCTCTGGTCGTGGCATATGCCCTTGCCGGTTCTGTGATGGTCAATCTTGAAAAAGAACCCCTTGGGGTTTCTAATAAAGGGCATCCGGTTTACCTCAAAGATATTTGGCCATCGCAAAAAGAAATTCATGACTTAATTAATAAAACCATCAATCCGAAAATGTTTATCCAAGCCTATCAAAATGCCCTAGATGGAGATTCTGATTGGCAAGAATTGAAAATACCAAGAGGTGAGATGTTTGAATGGGAAGAAGATTCAACTTACATCAAAAAACCGCCTTATTTTGAATCAATGACCCAAGAGGTGCCGCCCATAGATGACATCACTCAAGCAAGAGTCCTTGCCCTGCTTGGTGATTCTGTAACCACCGATCACATTTCACCTGCAGGCAGCATTGATCCCTCCTCTCCAGCTGGTCAGTATTTACTGGAGCAAGGGATAACAAGGAGGCACTTCAATTCGTATGGTTCTCGAAGAGGCAACCATGAGGTAATGATGCGGGGCACTTTTGCCAACATCAGACTCAGAAATCACTTAGCACCTGGAACTGAAGGTGGATGGACAAGGGTGCTGGAAGATTCTGAACCGATCTCCATTTATGAAGCAGCGATGCAATACCAAGAAAATAAAACAGCTCTTATAGTAATTGCGGGCAAAGAATACGGCACCGGGTCATCAAGAGATTGGGCAGCTAAAGGACCTGCTTTGCTCGGCGTCAAAGCAGTGATTGCCGAATCATTTGAGCGAATTCACAGATCAAATTTGATTGGCATGGGTATTTTGCCTTTGCAATTTGAGAATGGTGAGAGTGCTGAACAATTGGGATTAAATGGATTTGAAAACTATGCGATCCAAAATATTCAACCAAGCACGACCCATATTGGAGTTCTTAGTACTACAAACAGTGGAGAATCCAAAAAATTTAAAGCAAGAGTGAGAATTGAAACTCCTCAAGAATGGGAGTATTTCCAACATGGAGGTATCCTCCATTATATGATCAGACAGTTGGTAACTAAATAAGGGACATAGATTCCATCAGAGGCCAACGATGTTAAAACAAGTTCAATTAAGGTAAAGCCCACCCATACCGGTTCTGATAGGATGCCCAATATACTTGAAGTTAAGGACTTGAAAAAAGAATACCCCGGTGTCAAAGCTGTTGATGGCATAAGTTTTTCAGTTAAGAAGGGAACCTGCTTCGGTTTGCTTGGGCCCAATGGGGCAGGAAAAACCACTGCGATTGAAATTATTGAAGGCATTACTGCGTCTGATGGAGGCAGCATTCTGTATAAAAATCGACCAATAGGTCGGGATTTTCATAAAGAAACGGGTATCCAGTTTCAAACAACAGCTCTACAAGAATTTCTCACTGTTAAAGAAACATTGCTGTTGTTTTATAAACTGTATCCTAACCCTTCCAACTTTGATGAGATTGTTGAAGAATGTTCTCTGAAAAACCTTTTATCAAGAGACAATCGGAAATTATCGGGAGGCCAAAGACAGAGGTTACTGGTCGCAATTGCACTGGTAAACCAACCTGAATTATTGTTTATGGATGAACCGACAACGGGTCTCGACCCTCAAGCTAGACGAAATTTCTGGAACATGGTGGAGAAAATTAAATTAAGAAACACCACCCTCATACTTACCACTCACTATATGGAAGAAGCTGATTTTTTGTGTGATGAGATTGCGATAATGGATAAAGGTAAAATCATAGCCTATGGTGAACCAAAAGAATTAATAGCCCAACACTTTAAAGAGGTTGTATTGGAGTTACCGGAAGATGAAGTGAAAAATCATGCGTTAAATATACCTATGGAATATGAATTTAAATTTGGGTATTTAGAAATATACACACATGACATTCCGACTGCCTTAAATCTCTTGAAGGAACAAAATATACCGCTTGATAAATTAAAAATAAGGCCGTTTAACTTGGAAGATTTATTTCTCAAATTAACAGGGAGTGAACTCCGATCGTGATAGCAAGAATTTTAGCGGTCTTTCATGCAAGAAACCTTGAATTTGTAAGGGACAGGGGCACGTTGGCCTGGAATATAATGTTTCCAGTCATTGTTCTTTTTGGTCTAAATTTTGTCTTTTCTACGGGAGAACGAAATCAGTTCAAAATTGGAATTCTGACTGACAATGAAGTCGTTAATGAAATTGATCATCCTTTCATGGATATTCGATACATTAATAAAATCCAAATAGTTGATCAAGATGCTGGGTTGGAATCTGTTAGAAGGCATAAATTAGACATGCTTGTTGACCTTGATGACCCTGTTGTTCGTTACTGGATTAATGAAGAGTCACCAACGGGGTACATTGTGGAGAAAATTCTTCTTCAATCGTCGACGGATGAATTCATTAAAGGTGTAGTTCAGGGAAGAAACATCCGTTACGTTGAATGGCTCCTGCCTGGGGTACTTGGAATGAATTTGATGTTTAGCTGTTTATTTGGCGTGGGCTATGTAATTGTGCGTTATAGAAAAAATGGTTTCCTTAAAAGGCTTAAAGCAACGCCACTACGCGCAATAGAATTTATTATTGCTCAAGTACTGTCCCGATTAATCCTTGCAATATCTATGGCAATTTTTATTTATGTTGGGGCGAGTTTTATTCTTGAAACAAGAATGGAAGGAAGTTATTTCACATTACTGCTAGTTGGTATATTAGGTGCCACTTCACTCATTTCATTGGGCTTACTGATTGCCTCAAGGGTCTCTAGCGAGGAACTGGCTGGAGGATTACTCAACCTAATGACATGGCCGATGATGGTTTTATCTGGGGTATTCTTCTCTCTAGAAGGATCGCCTCAGTGGATACAAACTTTTGCTAATATTTTTCCTCTTACCCATACATTAACAGCAGCAAGGGCGGTCATGATTGATGGGGCAACTATTTTAGAGATTAGCTATGAACTAGGTGTTTTAGTTGCCACATCAATTATTTTTATGACTGCCGGAGCACTTCTCTTCAAATGGCAAAGTGATTGATATTGGCGCAAATCTAACCCACAAAAGCTTTGATCATGATATTGATGCTGTGATCCAAAGAAGCTTGAATGTTGGAATTGAAAAAATAATCGTTACTGTAAGCTCAATCCAAGACACAAAAAAAGCCATTGAATTGACTGATCAATACCCCAATGTACTCTGGGCAACAGCAGGGGTTCATCCACACAATGCCAAAACGGCAGATGAACAAACTGAAATCATGCTGAAACAATTATTGGCTCACCAAAAGATTGTAGCCGTCGGTGAAATCGGCCTTGATTACTGTAGAAATTTCTCAGAACCGAAAGAACAAAAAAAAGTATTTGAAATACAATTGGGTGTAGCTGCTGAAAAATCTCTCCCAGTATTTTTACATCAACGCGACTCGCATCATGACTTTGTAGGGATCTTAAAAGACCATAAATCTTCTTTGACCGGAGGTGTGGCCCATTGTTTTACCGAAAGGGTCCAAGAATTAAAGGATTATTTGGATCTTGGGTTGTACATTGGCATTACCGGTTGGCTTTGCGACCCGAGACGCAATCATAATCTTATCGATTCCATAAAATACATCCCTATTGATAGATTATTGATTGAGACCGATTCACCCTACCTTCTGCCGAAGGCATTAGAGAAGGAATTGAAAACAAGGAGAAACGAGCCGTGTTTTTTACCCCATATTGCCCAAGCAATTGCTGAATATAAAAAAACAGATCTTGCAGAAGTGCTGTTAAAAACTTACCAAAACGCAGAGAAACTTTTCTTTAGACAGAAGCAATAGCTTCAATCAATTGATTCAGTTCCGGGTCGATTGTTACAAAAGATGAATCGAGTTCAAGAAGGGCTCTAAGCCTTTCTGGTACTGCAATCTCTTCGCCAATGATTGGTTCAACTGTTTGTTCAAATTTTGATGGATGTGCTGTAGCAACGATACACCAATGTGTCTCTTTTTTTTCTTTGTTAGAAAACTCTCGATAAACATGCAAAGCAGTTGCTGTATGAGGACAACAAAGTATTTGGTTGTCTAGATACTCGCTTCTGATTTGGTTGGTTATCTGTTCATCGGTCACCGATACGGCTCGAAGAGTATCAAGCAAGGTTTTACGATCATCAAAAACATGAAAAAATCTTTCCATATTACTTGGATTGCCAACGTCCATAGCTGAGGCCAGTGTTGGCGTGGTTGGTCTGGGTTGCCAAAATCCTGTCTCAAGAAAATCTGGTATGGTTCTATTGGCATTTGTTGCAAATACAATTTTCTCTATGGGGAAACCCATCTCTTTTGCAATAAAGCAAGCGAAAGCATTGCCTAAGTTACCCGTAGGAATAATGAAGCTGGTTTGCATCCCATGTTTTAAGAAATACCGCTGGCTTGACCAAGCATAATAGGTTGCCTGAGGCAGCAATCTGCCAATGTTTATACTGTTGGCAGAACATAAAGTTTGGTTTTTAAATTTCCCCTCTTGAGCAAAAGCTTCTTTGACAAGTCTTTGGCAATCGTCAAACTCTCCATTAATTGCAACAGAAACCACATTATTGCCCCAACAAGTAAGCTGCTGTTGTTGCCTTGGTGAAACACGTCCGTTTGGAAAGAGAACAACCACGTTAAATCCCTGCCTATTATGAAAGGCAGAAGCAACCGCACTGCCTGTGTCTCCAGAAGTGGCCACCAATATTGTGACCGCTTTTGGATTTGCTTGTTTCTTTATTATTTTACTCATTGAAGCGGCTAAAAAACGAGCACCAAAATCTTTAAAAGCTGCGGTTGGGCCGTGAAATAATTCCAACAAAGAAATTGGCATTTGATCCTTAGATAAATCTCTTTGAATAACTTCGAAATTTAGAGCCTCGGATACTATTTCATTGAGGTCATCTTCAAGAACGGTTTCGTTAAAAAAAACACCAAGCATTTTATTAGAAAAAAGTTGGAAGTTTTCGGTATTGTTATACGCACTGGGTTCAACTTTTGGGATCACTGACGGCATAAACAAACCACCATCAGAAGCTGTTCCACTAAAAATGGCCTCCTCCGCCTCTACTTCAATCTTATTTTTTGTGCTTACAAATTTCATATAAAAATTGCTTGGACAAGGAATTCACTTAATCTGTATTTAATCCCTTAAAACGCTCAAGTTGAATGGAAACCATTAGTAAATCTGCAAAAATACCAGCAGCAGTAACACTGGGCCCTGCGCCTGCGCCTCTGTGCACCAACGGGTAATCAGAATACCTTTCGGTTTTAAATATGATTATATTCTCACTACCTTTCAACTGAGCAAATGGATGGTTCGAATCCACTTCTTCAAGTTTTACTGTGGCACTCCCACTGGAATTTAGTCTGGCAATATACCTTAGGACTTTATTGTTTTTCTGTGCTTGATCGAGTTTTTCCTTCATCTCAGCATCGTAATCTTTTAGTTTTTCAAGATACCCATCCACGCTGAGATCTTCCAGGTCGTGATCGACTAAACTTTCCACGCTGACGTCATCTGTGGTAATTTTTAAATTCATCTCCCTTGCGAGAATGACCAGTTTTCTAGCGACATCCATTCCAGAGAGATCTTCCCTGGGATCCGGTTCAGTAAATCCCATGTTTTTGGCATCGGAGATAACCTTTGAAAAAGGAATACTGCCATCATAGGTATTGAACAAATAAGAAAGTGTTCCGGAAAATATGCCCTCGATTTCATTAACTTTATCACCAGTTAAAATAAGGTCTTGCAAGGATTTGATAAAAGGCAGTCCCGCACCAGCTGTGGCTTCGTAATAGAAGCTTTTCCAATTGGATTTTGAGTGTCGCATGATCTCTTCATACAATTCTATTGACCCACTGAGACCTTTTTTATTGGCAGTAATGACATGGATACCAGAATCAAAAAAAGATTTATACATTGCCGGAACATCTTCGGATGCAGTGCAGTCAACCATAACTTTTATTGCTCCTGGGGTTGCAACTAAATGTTCCAGTATCTTATTAAGGTCTGATTTATTCTCTGAGTTTTGTTCTTGACTTAACTGATCAATTTCAGATTCTTTAATTGCAGATTTCTTAAGAATCATGTTCCTAGAATTGGCAATAGCCACAACCTTAAGTTGGATATCAGAGTCTGCTTCTATAGCTTTAGATTGTTTATGCAACTGGTTAAAAAATTCTCTGGCAACATTACCAAAACCCACGATACCAATAACCATATCAATGCTTTGACTAAAAAAAGCAGAGTGTATTGACTCCAGTGCCTTTGTGGCATCGCTTTGACTGACTACTGCAGAAATATTTTTTTCTGACGATCCTTGTGCTATGGCTTTCACATTAACTCCGGCATCTGATATTGCCTTGAAAAAGCGTGCAGCTATTCCTTTTGTTCCAGTCATCCCAGATCCAACAACTGCGATAATATTGCAGTTGGTTTTTATTTCAAGATCTTGAAGATCCCCTGATGTAAATTCCTGTGCAAATTCTTTTTTTGTTACTTGCTCAACAAGATTGACCGATTCATTTTTTACGGCAAAACAAATAGAGTGCTCAGAGCTTGCTTGTGTAATTAAAATGACAGACACGCCCGCTGCTTGCAAACAAGAATACAAGCGATTTGCTGTACCAGGGACACCTATCATGCCTGTGCCTTCAAGATTCACCAATGCTACATTGTCTATGGTGGTGATGCCTTTAACAGTTTGCTTTTTATTGGTTGTGGCTGAAATCTCTGTTCCCAGTGAATTTGAGTTGAAAGTATTTTTGATAAAGATTGGAATATTTTTTTTAATCAAGGGCGACATCATTTTTGGGTGAATTACTTGTGCCCCAAAATAAGCCAGTTCAGCTGCTTCGTCATAAGACATCTGATGGATAATTTTTACACCAGAAACTTGGTTGGGATTACCAGTCATTACCCCGTCAACATCTGTCCAAATTGTCACTGATTCTGCATCTGTCAAAGAAGCAATTATTGAAGCAGAAAAATCACTTCCGTTCCTCCCCAAAGTTGTGGGATTTGTGTCTAGGTCTGTTGCTAAAAATCCTTCCATAACGAGGATACCGGTTTTTTTATTTTTCTCTTTTTCAAGACCCAACTGACTTTTACTCCAATCCACAATTGGGCCCATCTCGCCATGAGAAACATGAATAATTGAACGCGCATTGAGCTCATGGACCTCTCTCATAAGAGGATCTTGGGAATTTTTATGTGCCAGTAAACTGACCAACAGCCTAGCTGACCAAATCTCACCAAAACCTATAATAATGCTTGTTGCTGAATGGCTCAGTTGATTTGATTCTAGTGAAGCAAAAATTTGTTTTATCGTCTCTATGTCTGATTCAAGACTATCTTGTAAGCCTCTGGTGACACTGGGGTCATTTATAAGATTCTCTACGATTTGCTGATAGAAATCCAAAAATGGGTTGATAGGTTCCAAATGTTTGGTTTGAGCCACTTTCAACAGTGAGTCAGTCACCCCAGCCATTGCTGAGACCAAAACAATAAGATTAGGACAAACATTCTGGTGAATCAACCCACATACCTGTTCTAGGCATGTTCCATCCGCCAAGCTGGTTCCGCCAAATTTATATACTTGCCAATTCTCTTGTTTCATTTCCTCTGCTGTCAACATAAATTTTATGCCACTAAAAAGTCGACCATGATACTCTTTTCCCCAAGCAATTTACAGGGGAAAGATGGATCTCTAAGTGTGGCTATATTGGGTCATTTATATCAGAATAACAATAATATGTGGAACCATCCCCCTAGTGAGGCATAGTTATTAATTAATTAATTAGCAGCAATACAACCATCATGAAATTATCGGCATCTGAATTCACCCAGTGGCCCAATAAGGCGATCACCTTATTGGGTATGTCGGGTATTGGTAAAACAACTCTTGCCAATAAACTTCCTAAATCCAAATGGTTTCATTATTCAGGCGACTATAGAATTGGAACTAAGTATCTTGAAGAACCCATTTTGGATAACATTAAGGAAAGAGCCATGGAAGTTGTTTTTCTGAGAGATCTGCTAAAAACAGACTCAATTTACATTTCCAGCAACATCACGGTTAATAACTTGGCTCCAATATCAACTTTCCTAGGAAAAATTGGTGCACTTTCAAAGGGTGGTTTAAGTCCTAAAGAATTCCTCAGACGCCAAGAGCTGCACAAAAAAGCGGAAACTGAAGCGATGAAAGATGTGCCCGATTTTATAGAGAAATCCAAGAGAATTTACGGTTACGACCACTTTATCAACGATGCCGGAGGCAGCATCTGTGAACTGGTCGATACCGAGGCCATGGACGCGTTAGTAAAGAATACAATGATTGTTTACATCGAAGAAAACCAAGAAGTTAAAGACACTTTGATTGAACGAGCAAAATCCCATCCTAAACCGCTGTATTACAACAAGGATTTTTTAATGAGAAATCTAGAAAACTATGAAAATGAAACGAAGAAGAGTCCAGAAACAATGGATCCAGATGAATTCGTTCGGTGGATTTTTCCTAAACTTTTGGAATATAGAAAAACAAAATATGAATCAATCGCAAGCCAACATGGGTATACCATTCAAGCATCAGAAGCTGTAAATGTGAATAATGAATCTGACTTTTTAGGGCTTATCGTTAAAGCCATTGAATCCCAATGAATTCGATCATGTTAAAAAAGAAAAAAATATCCATAAACAATAAAAATATAGCCTATGCTGAGTCGGGCTCTGGAGATCCAATTATATTCCTCCACGGGAATCCAACATCCTCATATCTTTGGAGAAATATTACTCCCCATTTAGAGTCCCAGGGTCGCTGTATATGTATTGACCTAATTGGGATGGGAGACTCGGATAAACTGGATAATCCTGATGAGAACTCCTATCAATTTGAAGAACATTATCATTACGTTAATGCTGCTATAGAATCTCTAACCAATGGTGAGAATACCACTTTTGTTATACACGACTGGGGCTCAGCATTAGGTTTTAATTGGTGTTATCACAACCCCGATTCTGTTAAAGGAATTGCCTATATGGAAGCGATCGTAAAAGAGATGACTTGGGAGGATTGGAGAGATGAAGCCAAAGGTATTTTTCAAGGTTTCAGATCCGATGCAGGAGAAAGTTTGGTTTTAGAAAAAAATTATTTCGTAGAGAGAGTTCTTCCAGGTTCAATCATCAGAAGGCTAAGAGATGAAGAAATAGAAGAATACAGAAGGCCCTTTCTTAACCCTGGTGAAGACCGAAGGCCTACCCTGTCCTGGCCACGCGAAATACCAATTGAGGGTCAACCAGCAAACGTTTGTAAGATTGTTAATCAATACGCTGAATGGATGCAAACAAACGACATACCCAAACTGTTTATTAATGCAGAACCTGGTGCAATTACCACAGGAAGAATTAGAGATTTTTGCAGAAGTTGGAAGAATCAAACTGAAGTCACAGTTAAAGGAATACATTTTATTCAAGAAGATTCACCCGATGACATTGGAAAAGCCATATCGACATGGTATAAAAATATCCCGTAGAATAAACATATGATGATTTTTAGCAGGATTAAATGAACCAAAACAACAATGTAAAACCCCTTGATGACATGAGAGTCATTGAAATGGGACAACTCATTGCAGGTCCTTTTACCGGCAGCGTGCTTGCCTATTATGGTGCTGAAGTCATCAAAATTGAGCCACCCACAGGCGATCCTGTTCGATACTGGCGATTGACTGAGAACAACACTTCCTATTGGTGGCACAGTGTTTCACGAAATAAAAAATCAGTGACCCTGAATCTTAAAACTGATAAAGGCAGACAAATTGCCAAAGATTTGATATTAAAATCAGATGTTTTGATAGAAAACTTTAAACCTGGAACTCTAGAGAGGTGGGGGATAGGTCCTGAGGATTTAAAAAAAGAAAACCCAGGGTTAATTACCGCAAGAATATCAGGCTATGGACAAACGGGTCCGAAATCTCACCTACCGGGCTATGCATCTGTTTGTGAGGGTTTTGGTGGCTTTAGATACGTCAATGGTTTCCCGGATCGCCCCCCTGTAAGGCCCAATTTAAGCATTGGTGACACCTTAGCCGGTCTGCATGCAGCTATGGGTGTGATGCTTGCTTACATTCAAAGACAAAAAGACCCTCAAAGCAAAGGCCAGGTTGTAGATACTGCAATTTATGAAGCCGTTTTCAATATGATGGAGGCCGTTGTTCCAGAATACTCTGGTTGTGGCGCTATTCGGGAGCCTTCCGGGACAACCATTACCGGCATAGCTCCAACCAACACCTACATTACTTCAGACGACAAGCACGTCATTATTGGTGGTAATGGTGATTCCATTTTCAAAAGATTGATGATAGCGATTGACCGGCCAGAAATGGCAGCAGATGCACGATTTGAACACAACATGGGAAGAGTTGAGCATGAAAAAGAAATTGATGCCGCCATTGAAAAATGGACTCGAGCACAGACATCAAAAAAAGTGCTTTCCACCATGGATGAAGCCTCAGTTCCTGCAGGTCCCATCTATAGCGTTGAAGACATGATGAATGACGAACACTATATCGCCAGGGGCATGTTCCAAGAAGTTGAGGCAAACGGGAGAATCCTACATATTCCTGCAATGATTCCTTTATTGACTGAAACCCCAGGGGGTACTGAATGGCCAGGCCCAGAACTCAGTGAACACACCCATGAAGTACTTTCTGAATTGTTGGGTAAAAATGCAGAAGAAATAAAAAAACTTGGAGATGAAGGAATTCTTTAGGCCGCTCTCTTTCTTCTTCTGCGTCGGCGAATCAATAGAACGATCAGTAACACCAAAATCAGCATCGAACCCCAATAACTGAATGGTAATCTGCCTGATTGAATTTTCCCGTATTCTCCAGTTTTTAAGTTTTTAAACTCGTCTTTCCATGCATCTACAGGCAGAGATTCATCGTTGATAATCTCAAAAGTTTTGTTGATCGCATCTGGATTGTAAACAGATTCAACTAAAACTGAAGCCACATCTCCTCTGGGGATCGAACCAATGATTTTATCGCCTTGGTCAAATTTGATTCCCTGAGTTCCCGGATCACCATATAGACCACCAGGTCTGACAATGGTAAAGTCAATGCCGCTGTTTCGGATGTACTCTTCTCCAAGCGACTTCCACTTCATGGTTTTATTCATAAATAGATTCAAGAAAACTGTGCTGAAATTTTCAGCACCACCGGCTCCAATGGAGGACATATAAATAATATGTCGAGTCCCTGCTCTCTTTGCTTCATCGACTAAATTTATAACCCCTTTGTAAACCACCGATTCTGGTCCATCCGGTCCCTTTCCAGGTTTAGCTCCTATTGTAGAGATAATAATATCTGAATCTTGCAGTGCCATGACCAAAGTCTCCGGCTGTGTTACATCTGCATAAACCCATTCATAGTTACCACCAATATCTGCACTTGCTTTTGCGATGTTTCTGGATAGAGCACGGATCCGCAAATCTCGTTTAGCTAAACTCTCAAGAACAAATCTGCCTGTTCTACCGGATGCCCCAATCACTACTATCAAAGGCTGATTGTCTTCGGTTAAAGATCCAGAGACTGAATACTGATTAGAAACTTTTACAACACTTGGTTGCATCATGTTTCTATTGAGTGGGTCCAACGATCTTGGAATGAGTCTCTCTAAACAAGGTCTATTAAAGTTAGAATTTAATTGTTCCTGACATTCAGATTGGTGTGCAAGAAGTGGTTTTGCTGTAAATACAAAGAAGAATGTTAGGATAAATAATTTGGTAAACTGCATGGCATTATTTTCACTATAATATTATCAGATTAATATACAAATTTTACTGGATGAAAAAATATATAGCACTCCTTTCTCTTTTTATATCATTGAGCTGCCTTGCCAATGAAAATCTCGAAGAGATTACTGTTATTGGTTCCTACATAGATCAGGAATCTGATTCCAACCCTGTTGAGGTAATCGATGCGGCTAAATACAGAAATCTTAATATCACCAATATTGGAGAAATTAGTAAATATTTAAACATCTCAGCAGGATCACACTTTCAGACAAACACATTGGGTGGTGTTGACCAAGGAATGTCAGCGGTGACTTTGCGTGGATTGGATCATGCTTCAACGCTTGTTTTGTTAAACACTAAACGGCAAACCATTGCAGGCACACCATCGCATGAAGGTGAAGGCTACATTGATGTGAATATCATTCCTGAAATCGCACTTGAACGTATAGAAATTCTTAAAGAAGGTGCCACTTCTCTCTACGGATCAGATGCCGTAGCTGGTGTTGTCAATTTTGTGACCTATAAGGAATTTGAAGGCATAAAATTAAGTTTAGGCAATCAAAAAACAACTCATTACGACCAAACTGATAAAACAGTGGGTTTGATATATGGGAAAAAATTTGAGGACGCACACCTAGTCGTTGCTGTAAATGTTTTAAACAGAAGCTCTTTGTCATCATCGGAAATCCCAAGAATCGCTGAAATGGGTCTGAGCACTCTGGGCAATACTTTCAGGGTCAGTGAACAAGATACGGTTACATCGGGTAAATATGCCGGCGATTACAGTGCTGGTCAATGGGTGGCAGATCCTGATTGTGAAACCAATGGTGGGGTATTAGCTGGTCCTTTTTGCAAATTTTTGTATGGAACCAGATTCAACATTGTCAATGACGAAAATCATAAAAAAATCTACCTTAATCTGAATAAAATTGGGGATCGTTTTACATATAACTTAACCGCTATAAGCTCCCATGTTGAAGTGAATGATAATCCTCAATCACCTTCTTACCCTGCGCTCTCATTCATGTCTAGATATATAAACCCGGGTCACGGAGGCAGTCCATTTAACGTTCCGGTCACCTGGTTTGGACGACCATTGGGCTCTGCTTTCCCCTCCCCCTACTCTCCCAAAGACATTAAGCAATACCATGTAAGTAACGCCTTGCATTTTGATCTCAATGAATTTACCCATGCAGAAATATCCATTACTCAAAGTGAGCATGAGAATTTTCACAACAGACCTGACACCATTGACTCTAGATTTGAAGCTGCTGTGCTTGGTAATGGCGGACCAAATGGAGATTTGAGTTGGAACCTGTTTAACCCCTTGGAAAATGATCCTCAATTAATTGAATACTTAAAAGGCTCGGAACAATCTTTTAAAACTGGTAAGTTGACCAACGTTGATGGAATTATTAAAACTCTGATACGGGGAACGGACGTTGTTTTTGGATTCCAGTGGAGCGATGAATCTTTAACAATAGATTACAACGATCTGGGCAGAGCAGAATTTGACAACTCAGGAAAACTGATCAAAGCAGCCGATCTCTTGTTTTTAGGCGGTGGCAAAAATGTTTCCTCAGATAGAACCAAAAAAGCTTTTTTTACAGAAATTAAAAGAACCTTCTCCGATAATTTTGATCTAAAAATTTCTGGCAGGTATGAAAAGATTGGGAGTTTCTCTTCTTTTGATCCAAAAATTTCCTTGAGATTTTCTCCCTTGAATAACTTAACTTTCAGGGGTTCAGTTGGAACTTCTTTTTCAACTCCATCTATGGCTCAACTTAACAGTTCAGATATTCAGCTAGGTGGAGTTAGAGATGTTCAAAATGGAATTGAACAAGCAAACACACTGTTTGTAAGAATTGTCCAAGTTGGTAACCCAGATCTTGATCCTGCAACTTCAACCAACGCTAATTTTGGCTTGATCTGGGATATATCGGAAAACCTTAACTTTGCAATGGATTACTGGACAATTGATTACAAAGACCGATTGGAACTTGAGGACGCTCAAACTAAGTTATTCTCTGATCCTAATGGGCCCGATGTCACCAGAAATCAATTTGGTACTTTGATTGCAATTAACACAACATTTTTTAATGAGGAGCGAACTGAAGTCAAAGGCATTGATCTTTCATTGAGTTATTTTAAAGAAACAGAAAAAATAGGAAGTTTTGATCTAAGCATAAAAGCAACCAACCTCTTTGACTTTCTAACTCCCGATGGCGAAGTTATGGTAAATAGAGTAGGACGATTTAATTATGCTGCTCACACTCATTCTCTACCCAGGCTGAGATTAAATACATTCCTAGATTGGACTTATGGAAATACCAGATACAGTCTTATAGGAAGGTATGTAGATGGATATAAAAACTTAAGGGTAATTCCAGAGGCAAGTTTGGCCAACGGTTATACAAATAAAGTGGGTTCTTTTTTGGTTTTTGATATTGCAGCTGTAAGATTGATTGAATTCAAAGATCAGCAGCTAACCCTCGGCATATCCTTGATTAATGCATTTGATGAGTCAGCTCCTCTCCTCTATAACGCCCCTGATTTCAGTTTTGATACCAGGCTCCACGATCCAAGAGGAAGACTTCTCAACTTCTCGCTAAATTATGAGTTCTAATCTTATTTGAAAGAAGGAAGAACTTCTTTTGCAAAGATTTCTGTCTGATCAACCATGGCTCTAAGTCTTGCGTCTCTGGGCTCTGGAACTGGTGAACCTCCAAGCAAATAGACGTAATCCAGTCCTAAATCAATAAGCTCTCCCAGTCGATCGATGCATTTTTGAGGGGGTCCCGCAATGGAGAACCAATCAATAAATGCATCATCAATTAGATTCAAATGCTCACCTGCTTCACTGGAATGATTTTTCATATCGTATTCGGATTGAAGCTTTTTGGTAATTGGCTTTAGTTGTTCAGGCAAATGTTCCGTGGGTGCATCCTTCATGGCAGTAAAGTGGGCTACGAGTCCCGCTAGCATTCTCGCCATAGAAATAGCTTTCTTTTCATCAGGATCGCATATCAAATTCACATACGCCCCAATTTTGAAATCATCTCGACTTCTACCGGTTTCACCAATACGATCTGAAGCGGTTTGCATCGCCCACGAGACTCTTTCGGTTGCACTCCCGACTGCAAAAGTGACACGTTCAGCGACGTCGCACGCCATGGCAATAGTCTTAGGACCCGTGCAAGCAATATCGATTGGAACAGGGGTGATCACTTCAGGATCAATCCATCTTATTGGGGATTGCATCGTACCCACATCAATAGCTTCCCCTCTAAAATAACTTTGTACTCTCATGACGTAATTCCTTAGTTCTTCTGTGGTGGCTTGCTTCTTGCCAATATGGGCTGCAGATGAGTCGCCGCGACCAATCCCACAGATAGCCCTGCCACCCGATTCTTCTTGCAATGAGGCCATTGCAGACGCAGTTACGGCCGCCTCTCTAGTAACCGGATGCGTAACACCGGTTCCCATTTTTAAGGTTGAGGTGGCATTTGCAATCAATGATAACTGGCCGTAGGGATCTGCAGAGAGATTCTGGGTGTCTACACACAGAACAATATCAAAGCCCATTTGTTCAATTAAAGTAGACATTTGTGCAGAACATCTGGGAACGGGCTCCATTACTACTCCAAATTCAGTCAATCTCGTTCTCCTAAAATATCTGTGTCAATTATATCTCAAGTCCAAGTGATAGCCTCTTTCATTTCTTCTCAAACAAGGCTATCAAAGCATCACTTCCTGGGCATTGCACCAAAAGTGAGTTGCAGTCTCCATAATCTCCAATTGTTAGTAGAGCATTTTGCCATAAAACAACATTCAACTCTTTGCAGGCTTGGATTGCTCGATCCAGCGAGTCAACAAAAAAACCTTGGGCAAAATAACCAATATTAGGCGGCCTTGCGATATCTATTGTGTTTGGGATCTCGTAATTCAACGGTTCAGAGAGTACTACTTTTCCATAATGATGACTGCCTTGCAAAAAGGTAATTTGAGTCTGGCCGTCATAAGGTCTTCTCAGGAACAAATTTGACTCCGGTGACTTCAGAGTATCTTGAAACATCACATTCATACCTAAGACATGTTGATAAAACAAAGCCGCGTCAGCGGTTGACTGAACGCAATGAGAAGTTGTAACGACTTCAGTAAAACCAAGTCTTGTTGTTCCATTGGATTGAAAATAATCACATATTTTTTGGATGGACTGGTTCTCGGAATTTTTTGGCAATTGAACTAAATTGATTGCGATTCGATCGGGGCCATCTAAAATCACTTCGATTGGCGACCCAACATTCTCTCCTATTTTATGGAGAATCGGATCCGTCCAGGGACAATAACCCTTTGATTTAAGTACTTGAACGGATGTAAGAATATTTTCCACATAAAAATTAATATTCCACAACCCTCGAATCATTCCAAAATCCTGATCAGGTTTGATATAAGTTTTTTCTTTGTTTGAAAACTCTATTAAAAGAATCTGGCCAATTTCACTGTTATCTCGAAAACACAAAACTTGTCTAATATTGGTATCCGAAGGCACAGACCAAAAATCTTTTGTTGTGTTTTCACGACATTCCTCAATCGGGCTATGGTTTAATCCGATAGTATCTGTATAAAAACGAAGACTCTCTTCTAGGTTCTCGACACTTATAATCACAAAATTAAGCTGGGTGTAGATGGGTTTGGTTGTTGTCATTTCCAAGCCTTTAAGCAATCCTTTTTTATCGTCAATTGAATCATTCGATGTTATTTTTACCAAAGTTTCTTCAAGATTATATTCTTTTTAAATACTTAACAGTGTAGCCAAAAGAAATTAATCCATGCAGAATAAAAACAAAAAGGAGCCTTTCATGGATAAATTGCAACAGGAAATTGAACAAGTATTTCGTGATGCTGAATCTATTTGGGATTCCCAAGAATATGGCAACTTGAAGACACTCTGGGATGAAAAAGACCCCTATCCATTTTATTTGGCTGAAGAACAAGCGAACTGGAAAATTGGCTGGCATGCTTTGAAGACTTACTGGGAACCGATACCTGGAAAACGAATGATTGAAGCAATCCGCATGCGATTTTATGACATTAAAATTAAAGAATTATCCCAAGACCTTGTTTTTATAGGCGGATGGGTCAGGCACGACATGAAAATACGTGGGCCGATGAAAGCATGGGGTGGCGACGCAAGAATGAGTGCGGTTCTTAGAAAAAAAGAGGCTGGCTGGAAATTCGTTGCCTATACCGAAAGCCACAGAACGCCCTTAACCTATATGATGGATCTCTACAAAAAACAACCATCAATACCCATAGTCAGAACTATTGTTCAAAGATTTATGACAAGATTGTATGAAAAAAATGTGCATCCTGAATTTGCAGCTTTTCACAAAAATATAATGGAAACAGAAAAAACTGAATACAAAGTTAACTTCTGGACAAAATTGAGTTTTATTGGACCAAAAATTATCAATTCATTTGCCAAAATAACCGGCAAAAAAACAATACCCAAATCTTATATTCCAGGACTGATACCTTGTCTCAACGGAAGAGGGTTTATGGAGAAAGACCTGAACGGTATCTCTACAAGATTCGTTGATGAATCTGCAAAATTGGAAGGCATATCCCTTGATGTCGGTTGCGCTTATGGAATAGCAACATTGGCTGCTCTTAAAGGAGGATCTGAAGTAGTGGCATGCGATATGGATCAAGCACATTTAGATATTCTCCTCAAAGAAACACCTGAAATAGACAAACAAAGATTAACAACTAAAAAAGGCACTTTGCCAGGAGTTGATTTTAAGAGCCAATCGTTCGTTGCTATTCACTGTTCAAGATGTCTTCATTTTTTGGTACCAGAGGAGCTAAAATTAACCTTGGAAAAAATGCACAGCTGGCTTCAACCTGGAGGCAAAATTTATCTGATCACTGATACCTGTTTCTCTGGGCCATGGAAAAAATATTTGCCAGAGTTTGACAGAAGGAAAGCAGAAGGTGACCCCTTTCCAGGTTTTATTGAAGACGCTCTACAGTGCTTGCCTGTTTCCAAATTACCTAAAGGCATGACACCCCATATGAACTGTCTGGACCCCGATACCCTTGCTCGGGAATGCAAACTTGCAGGATTTGAGATTATTGAGGCAGATTTTCTAGGCCCGGCCCGTTCCGAATCAAAATATGCTAAGGATCATGCAGGAATCATTGCGATCAAAAACTAATTTCTTAAAGGCTGTTGTACTCATCGACGGAATAGGTTTCAAGGCTTAAAGCATGTAATTTATCAACAAGGAATTTGGCTAAAACAAAGTATATTTTCTGATGCCTTTCAATTTGATTTAGGCCCAAAAATTCATCGGAAACAACCAACATCTTTAAATGCAGTTTTCCTTCTTTTGCAGGTTTGTGTCCTGCGTGTAAGTGGCCTTGATCCTCTATTTGAAGCAAATGAACCTCCAGCCCTTGTTCGAGGGTTTTTTTTATCTCACCAATACTTTTTCTCAAACTACCCTGCCCCATTGAAATAATTACAGTCCATATATTTTAAGCTATTATAGGGTCGAAAGAATCATGATTTGTTAACAATCATAGGATTGCACTTGGAAACACTAAGTTTAAATAATTTTATCATTGATCCCAAAAACTCAGCTGCACAGCAAGAAGTTAAAAAATTAAAAGAAACACTTTTAGGAGAGGGCTTCTTTCTTTTGATAGACCATGGTATAGAAAATGAAATAATTGACAAAGCCTACGAGCAATCTGAAATTTTCCATAATTTGGATGACGATGACCCTAGAAAACAGGCAACCCATTACCGTTACGCGCACTTTGGCAGAGGTTGGTCACCTTGTGGGGAAGAACCTGCTTACTCTGCAGGTACAAAAGCAACGTGCTCTGCTTTTGATATGTGTTATGAAATCGCAGAGATTGATACTGAGCATGAAAACTACGGCCCAAATCTCTGGCCACTTGAAATGCCAGATTATCAAGAAGCTGTTTACGACTATTATCTTAAATTCTCCGAACTTGAACAGAAAGTAGCTAATGCAATTGAGGAAGCTCTAGGACTTGATAAGGATCACATTACCTCAAAAATGACTGAAAGATCCCCGTCAACAATGCGATTAATTTTCTACCCTCCCATCAAAGAGAAACCAGAAGACAATCTTTTTGGTATCAGTGCTCACACAGATTATGAGGTTTTTACTCTGCTGACACAGTCTCAACCTGGATCACAATTGCAAAAACGGTCTGGTGATTGGCATACGGTTAAATCAGATCGGTATCAAGTTATCGTGATGATTGGAGATATGCTGGAGGTTTTGACCAATGGGCAAGTGAGAGCTACACCACACAGAGTTCCACCGGTGTCGTGGGTAAGATATTCCATTACCAGGTTTTGTGCTATTGATGGGCACTATGTAGTAGAACCACTCGAACAATTCATTGATCCCAAAAAAGGACCCCTGTACGAACCGGTAAGTCAACAAAAAAACATAAAAGATGGGTTAGAGCAAGCAGCAGCTAACTCTGAAGCCATGGTTCAATAAATTCGGGCATTACAAAAAGTCAGTAAAAAAACCAACTAAACTATTAATCCAAGAACATTGACCATTTTGCAAAAGGAGTTATCCAAGCAATTTTAACAACCATACAGAAGAGAATATATATGGTTAAAACCAGTGCAATATTTCCCCTGATTAGACCACTGACCATCCCATGTTTCGGATCGCTGGCATGTCTATTTCTTCCATACCTTATGACATCTGGAGTAATGCTAACAGCTGCCATAATCCAAAAGGCAAGATACGAATTCCATGCCCAGGGTGCATTGTGCAGACCTCCCCATGACTCAGATTCAATCAACATCAATCCTACAATTGTGATGATGATTGATGTGGGCATTGTGATCGATAAAGCAAGTTTCCTAAGAAAAGACCTTGCCCAAATACCCACCTCCTTACTTTGGTTGAAACGTATCTGCATGGCCCAAATGTTAGAAAATAAGGTGTGCCCAAAAAAAAGAAAGGCTGCAAACTCGTGCACGACAAGTAAAAAAAGATAATTGATCCCAAAATCACTGATTCGAAGTCCGAACAATGGCAGGGCAGAAACAACTGTGATTAGGATGTAGATGAAATACCAAAAAAACCGATTGGGGTCTTCGTGTTCTTGAACCCGATTTAACTCGCCTTCCATTAAAACTTTATGGTTGGTGGAACATTAGCTGCCGACCATACTTCAAAAGGTACAATTTTACTGGCAAAAGGATCCGAGAATAACTGGTCCATTAACCACCGCTTTCGCATTATTTCTTGGGCCAAAACATCTTCCTTTGAAAAACTATCATTCATCCTTTTTTCTACCAGTTGCAAGTAAGCATCCACAAATTCATTAAACATACCTTTAATAAACCGGTAGCTTTTTTCACCACTATCCCTGAACACAGGTGGGCCATAAAAACTCACGCCCGAACAGGAAGGCTTCCTGCGCCAATATTCAATGGTATCCTCAGTCCCCTTACAAACGAGCCGTCGATAAAGGGCTGTATTTGCGTTGTGTTTTTGAAAATAGTCGTCGGTGGTTTGTTTTAAAAATTCCAAGTCTTCAGGAATCCTTGTTCCCGGCATCATGTCAAGCCAACCACCGGTACCAATGGAATTGTCTTCGAAGAACTGGAGCACTATCGTAGCATGAAGCATTCCAACTAGGGGGGTTTTGGGGTGTATGTCTATTGAGTAAAAACGACCCCAAACCAGATTCTTGTCGCCTCTACCAGGTGAAGTCATTTTCCCTGCGGATAACATCCTGCCTGTTTTTTCGATTACAGGCCCTCTCACAACTCTGATATTGTAGTCTGAATACTCTGTGGTCCAATCAAAATTTTCATCGTTGATCGGCTGATCGCCAAGTTCTGGCGAAGTTTGCTCATTAATTTTATTAACCCAAGCAAAATATTTGTCATCAGAGGCCTGCATAAAAGTGATCAGGTCCTCAGCAATTATTCTGTTATCGGGAGTCAATGCATCCAATCGTTCTGCTTGGTCAGTGTATTCAGCCTGCAAAGAAAAAAATCCTTGCATTAAAAAAACGAAAGCAAGTGATAAAAATAGTCTGGTTTTCATTTGCCTCTTCCCAATCATTCATCCAATCGTATTTTTTTATTATATTCTAAATCAAAATTGCAGCTTGCTTTTAAGGCCCTTTTATTTGTATCTCCTCACTATTCGCATTCATTAAATACAAAGTTAAGTCGGTCATTATATCAACTTGCTTCATAAATAATTCAGAACTAAAACTTTCGATGCCTGGTTTAGTTGACCAATAGCCACTCATACTGGTGCTGATTCCGTAACCGGGTATCTTCATTTTTTGAGCAAGATTACCCATCCCCGTCCACGGACCCTGACCTCCTCTATCTGGGCATAAAACATAGGTTCGTTCTATTTTGTGTTTTTCAACGGAGTATATAGCCTGATCGATCAAATTTTGATTGTCTTGAGTGTAAATATAGGTTTTGTCAGTTGTACCAGAAAGTTTAAATTGATTGCCAAAATCTTTGTACTCCATTTGACCCAAGTGTTCTATTCCCAGCACGGAAACTATTCTACTGCTCAAATTCGCATGCAGTTTAAACCAGTCTACTGAATGTCTTCCAGGCATAAAGTGTTGGGGATCCATCATAATGAGTATGGTTTTATTTCTCTCACTTATTGGAATTTTATTTATTTGTTCAATGATCTTGATGATGCCAAAGCCACCATTTTCCTGTGTTAAATTTGGTCCATCCGTGTGTGTGGTCAATAGGATGAATTGATCCTTGTCTTCACCAAAATGTTTACCGGGTAAAAAACCCGACAAAAAATACGCTTTTGAATTCTTCACATTGGCTAGAAGCTTCAGATTTGCATATTTACCTTTCAAAGCAGCATCCCTTAGCTGGTTGCCGCTAACTCGATCAACATACAATCCAGGCACACCTATGATTCCTGGTCTAATTAAAGGAAAAGTGTAAATACCTTCTGCTCTCCCAGGGCTCATGGACAAAATTGCTATAGCACCCAGAGCGCCACTATCTTTCAGATACTCATCTAATTTGGCAAATCTGGTAACGTAATTAACTTGATACCAATAATCACCGGTGGAGTCATCGTCCTGAATTTGATGCAAATCCTTGGTCGCGTACTCATGTTTGGATATCTGAGAAAATCTTTTGAAAGTATTAGGTAGTCCACCGACATCAAAAACAATGATTTTTCCTTTTATAAGATCTTTGGGAGTGTCTTGGTTGAAGTACAACAGTTTGCCTTCCACTCCAGTCTTCCCGGTAAATCCTGAATAGGCCCAATAAGAAGCAACATCTATTTGTTCACCCTCGACAGTTAAAGTCCATTGATGATCATTGCTTTCGTTTGATGTGTACCATCTCTCATACTCAAAAAAGTCCTTAGTGAGACTCTTAATCCCATTGTCTATGAGTTCTTTCTCTAAAAGCTCCACATACTTTTGCCAGGATAAATTCCCAGCAAAAGTCGGTCCATAACTGTCTTTCAAAAGATGCCATGAATAGACTTCTTCCAGTGTTGGCTTAGGATTTGAGAAAGCTTTGGTTAGGTTCTGAGTACCAAAGGTTAAGAACAATATAATCAGACAATAAAATATTTTATTGTCATTAGACCGAAAGACCATTTCTTGAAACTCAGTTTAAATCAATAGCAAATCGTTTCAGATCCTTGATGTCTATATATTCAAGTGCCCCTTGGTGAGTTGCGGACAATACAACTTTTGGAGCAGAATTGGCCTGCAAAGCCTCTTGCCATCTTGGGGCGCATAAACACCATTGGTTTCCAGGCTTTAACCCGATAAAACCAATTGCTGGCATCGATGTTGATAAATCGTTTCCAGCGGAGGCACTGTATTCAAGAAATTCCTTGGTAACGATTGTACAAACGGTATGGCTACCAACATCATCATCAGCGGTATCACAACAACCATTCCTAAAAAATCCTGTGAGTGGAGTACTACTGCACTCTCTTAAAGGTTCACCGAAGACATTTATGGATTCTTTCATTTCACAGTCCTATTCCCATTACGCATACAGACCAATTTTCATTTCTTTCTAGCAATTGTCAAGCCGTCACCAATGGGTACCATACTAATGTCCACTCTTGGATCATCCAGGAGCTTTAAATTAAGATTGCGAATTGCTGTTGTATTGTGATCCTGATATTCCTCGTCTGCAACTGCTCCACCCCAAAGAACATTGTCAAACAGTATAACCCCATTTTTTCTCAGAAGTTTTAAAGACAGTTCATAATAAATAGGGTAGTTAACCTTATCTGCATCGATAAACACAAAATCGATGGCTCCTTTATGTGAATTATTTTGCACCAGGGATTGCAGAATATCCTGAGCATCACCGATTCTAAGGTCAATTAAATGGTCAACCTTTGCTTGCTGCCAAAAATCCCGTGCGATTGCAGTTGCCACTGGATCCCTGTCAATCGCGATAATTTTTCCATCACTCAATGCCAAAGCACAAACCAGTGTACTGTAGCCGGTGTAGGTCCCTATCTCTATTAAACGCGTTGCAGCCATTATTTTTATTAGGAGCGCCATAAATTGTCCCTGCTCTGGGGCAATTTGCATATTTGCACCAGGTAGAGTCGCAGTTGCTACTCTTAGATTCTTGAGTACTGGAGGCTCTCTCAGGGAGACCGATAGTAAATACTCGTATAACTTCTGGTCAAGTTGTATGGTTTGATTGCTCAAGAAGTTATCCTTTTGTAGTGAGTGTAAAAATAAAAATTAAGATGAGAATGACCAGAAAGATCAATGCGATTGTGGAAGAAATCAACCAATATTTTCTATTTCTCATTGAAAAAATATGGTGGGCCGTGAAGGATTCGAACCTTCGACCAACTGGTTAAAAGCCAGCTGCTCTACCAACTGAGCTAACGGCCCAACTAAGCATGAAATTGCGAAGAATAATACCTTATGGTTGCTAAATAAAAAACTCATTTAATTCTAAAAACTTTTAAACATAGTCAATTTTATCTTCGATCTGCACCTCTTTAAAAGCTTGCATTCTAAGTCTACATGCATCACAAACACCACAAGATCTCCCAGCTCGAGTTATTTGATAGCAGGAAACCGTTTTAGAAAAATCTACGCCATTTTCCTGTCCCAATAAGATGATCTCGGCTTTAGTTAAATGGATCAAAGGTGTCTTTACAAGAATTGCATTCCCTTCTACAGTTTTTTTGGTGGCAAGATTAACCAAGTCTTGTAGGGCTGTTATGTATTCCGGTCTACAATCTGGGTAACCGGAGTAATCAACAGCATTCACTCCTGAATAAATATATTTTGCGCCAATCGCCTCACTCCATGCGAGAGCAAGTGAGAAAAAAATAGTATTCCTAGCTGGTACATAAGTGATTGGTATACCTGCAGCTTCACTCTCAGGAATAGAATAGGTTTTATCAGTCAAAGCTGAACCACCAAAATGAGTTAAATCAAAGGTGAGAATTTTATGTTCCACTACACCTAGATGTTCGGCAACTGACTGTGCTGCTTGCAGTTCATATTGATTCCTTTGCCCGTAATCGATACTCAGTGCAAAACAATTACAAGCATTGGATTTTGCCACGGCCAAAGACGTGGCAGAATCCATTCCTCCAGATAGCAACACAACAGCTTTAGCCATAGTTTTACCTTCCAGGTTGGTTATTCCATAAAATTTTATGGATTTGCATCTGAAACCTAATAGGCAATTGATCTGTCAATATCCATTCAGCTAGGTCTCTTGGGTCTATTGATTCAGCACATGGAGAGAACAATATCGGACATTTCTCACTAATCTTGTATTGCTCGATGATCTCTTTAGACCACTGGTAGTCTTCTCGGCTGCAAATTACAATTTTCAGTTCATCGGTTTGTTTAAGCAATTCCAGATTTTCCCATCTGTTTTTTGTTGATTCACCGGAATCAGGGGTTTTAATATCCATGATGATTTTGACCCTCTCATCAATCTCCTTCAAACTTATAGAACCTCCGGTTTCAAGGCTTACCTGAAAATCTAGATCAGCCAAGTCTTTGAGCAGCTTTTTTGAGTTTGCTTGTGCCAAAGGCTCGCCGCCCGTAACACACACATCTTTGCAATTGAACTTTGTGACTTGGTGAATAATATCTTCAAATAGCATCACTTCACCACCGGAGAAAGCATAGCTTGTGTCACAATACTGACATCTTAGGGGGCATCCTGTTAGACGAATAAATACAGTTGGGAGTCCAATTTTTGATGTTTCCCCCTGAATAGAGTAAAAGATCTCAGTAATTCTTAAACTCATTTTTTCAGGCATATGCTATTTTTCATTCGAGTTGATTGTTTTTAATTTTTGAACAGCCAAGCGAGCAACTGATGTATTTGGGTATTGGTTCATTACTAGATTTAAGATCCGCTTTGCTTGCTCAAAATTACCCAATTCAAAATGACAAAAACCAGACTTCAGAATTGTTTCAGGTATTTTCCCAGAATCAGGAAACTGTATTTGTATACTCTCAAACTCTTCTAACGCATATGCAAATAATCTTTGAGCATAATATGTCTCTGCCAACCAGTATTTGGCATCATCAATAAACTCACTTTCCTGATACAACTCAGTGAACGTGACAAATGAATTCCTTGCTGCTTCGTAATCTCCCTCTTTTAACAATTCAAAAGCAGCTTGAAAATCTTCTCTAGCCAATTGGTTCTTTGCATTATTTTGATTAACTATCTTTATGCCGATCTCTTCTTTGCTTGCCAAAGCAATTTGCAACTCAACAACTGTTGTTTCCAACTTGTTAATTTTTGAAGTTAGCTGATCAAAGGTCTTTGCATTTTCATTGGACAACTTAGTTATATTTAAGGTGATGAATTCTAGATTTTTTTCGATGTCTTGTAGAACTCTTCGTTCTTCTGTTTGCAGTTCTTGCTCCTCAGTTTTTAGTGGTTCTTGCTCTTCAGGGAAAGTATTTTTCTGAAATATGAGAGTTTTTTCGATTGTGCCACACCCTGAAAGCAGAATGAAACACATAAATAATAGGGCTTTTAATCTGACCTTTTTACTTAACACAATTTCAGATGCCCTACACTATCTTTGAATTATTCTAAAGACGGAAAAGACAGCAATAGATAGCAAAAGAGTTGGCAGCCATCCTACCAATATTGGATTAATATTATAAACTTGTGAACTCTCGACTAATGTGTTTTCAATGAGAAAGTATACCAGGCCAATAATAACACCCAATAGAATTCGGTATCCGGTGCCCTTTTCTCTTAAGAATCCCAACGAAAAAGGAAGCGCCAATAAACACATAAAAGGCAGTGCGAATAAGGATGCAATTCTTGATTGAAAGGCTGTACTGTAGAGATTGGAATCAAGCCCATTACTTTTCAGGTAGTTGACAAATCTATAGAGTTCAATAATGTTCAAATTCTCCGGCTTGACTACTGTCAAGCTCACTAAGTCTCTATCCAGTTTTGTTTTTTCTATTTTGTATCGAGAATATTCTTGTGAGATTCCTTTGTCATTGAATACAGTTTCTTTTAAATTACTCAGTATCCACTGATTGTCATCGTCAATGCCTGCAGAAGATGCTCTGGAAATTTTCCATAATTGGGAACGTGTTTTCAGTTCATAGATAGTAACATTTCCAAAGCTTTTATTTTCTTCCAACAAATTGATATTGATTATTTTATTGCCTTCCTTAAGCCATATCCCTCCTGTCTTACCCAGGCTTGAATACTGAAATTTACTGATGGTTCGGTATTGATCAGCATATCGTTCCATTGAAGGCGAGATATACTCTCCCAAACTCACGGTAAAGAAACACAATATTAACCCAGAAGCGAATACTGAAATGCCCAGTCTTTGAAGTGATAACCCAGATGAAAGCAGGACAATAAGCTCACGATTTTTACTCAATAACCCAAGTCCTAACAGACTACCCATGAGAATAATAATTGGCATTAATTGAAAAATTGAGCTGGGTAGTTTTAATAGCGTATATTGAATGGCTTGATTAACACCGTAATCACCGGTTCCAATGTCGTCTATTTGGCCTATAAAATCAACAAAGCCTGAAAGCGCCACAAACACGAATAACACAATTAAAGTCATCTCTAAAATGGCTCTAAAAATATACCAATCAAACAATTTCAATCTTCTTTCCCCCCAGAAAATACACGTTCAAAAACCCTATAATTAATTGATAACATTACAATACCGACCATTAGCGCAATCAAATGTATCCACCACAACCCATAAATCTCCGGTGTAACTCCTTGTTCAAGCCAAACCCTAGCAACACCTAAACAATTGACGTAAATCATATAGATTAGGATTCCAAGAATAAGTCCGGTATATCGACTGTCCCTTGGTGAACTTTTACTTAAGGGTATTGCCATAAAAACCAAAATTATCAAAGCTATAGCTGGAGAAATTCTCCACTGAACCTCAGCCTTTGCTTCAAGCGAGTTTTTCTCAAATAAAGTTCTAAATGGTTCTGACGATAAATCAATTTTTTTGTTTTGATCTACTTTGCTCGACAGTGGTAGTTGATGTTCAGAAAATTCTAAAATTCTGAAATCTAAATCTCCAGGTGTACCCTCATATTGATAGCCGTTATAAAAAACCAATACATTTCCAGTACTTTTAGAACTGAGAATCTCTGCGGTTTCCGAAACGATTACATTGACATTATTTCGAAGTTCTTGTTGAACAAAAACATTAGTTAATTTACCGTCTTCTGATTGATCTTCAGAATACATAACAGAGCCATTGTTTAAAGTAACAAAACGGCCTGGCTCAAGAAAATCAATTCCAAGATTTAACATTGCATTTTGTCTCGATAAATCCATGTTTTTTCTTGCATCGGGTGCTAAATAAGTTGAAATCAAACCCAAGACCAAAGCCAACAATAAAGTAGGTAACAATAAAGGGCGATACAGTGATAGAGGTCCTACTCCAGAAGCCATAAGTGCTGCCATTTCGCTATCTTTGTAGAGTCTCCCAAAAACTAACAAAATGGCTAAAAATGTACTGAGAGGTAGCAATATTGTTAGATACTCGACAGATGAGTACAAAAGCAACTCAGCTATTACACCACCAGAAAGGTTTCCAGAAGCAGCATCCCCCAAAATTTTTGCAAACTGATTGGTTACTAGAATGGCGAGTAAAATCAATGTAACGCTCAACCATGCTTGGGCAACTTCCCTGAAAAGATATTGGTTGATTATTTTTCGCACAAAGAGAGATTTCCTTTAATCAATAAATAAGATTCATACTTATATTTTTATCCCGTTATCATTTACACTACACACAAGATAAAAAAATTACTAGATTGATTCATTTTTCAATAAAATGACCCAATGATTTGTTGTTTTAAATTTTATTTTTTTAATTTAGGAAGGGGTAAATGAAATTCTCAATTAGCACAACCAAGGTAACGGAAACAAAATCAAGTTGCTTAATACTCCCAATATTTGAAGGTGGACAATTAACTCGAGCTCCAAAGTTGATTGATGCTGCCAACGGTGGGATCATATCCGACTTTCAAAAGAACGCTGATATAACGGGTAAAATAGGCCAATGTCGAATGTTACCCGTCCAAAATAAAACCTATAAAAGAATTTTACTGGTCGGCTGTGGCAAATACGAAAAATACTCTGAAAATCGGTATAAAAAAGCATTGACCTCTGCTTTGACAACACTGACTTCTACCAACCATAAGTCTGCAACCAATTTTCTTGCAGCAGGACATAAGCCCAACAAAAAAGTCGACTACCGCTCTGCTCGAATTATGGCTGAAGTTTGGCACCAAATTAGTTATCAATACACAGCAACGAACTCAAAAAAAGCAAAGGAATTTAGGTTGAATAGACTCTCTTTGGGAACCAATGGCAGAAAAAGAAATCCAGAAATGAAAAAGGGATTTGATCATGGAAATACAATCGGTTCTGCAATCAAAAAAGTTAGGTATTTTGGCGACTTGCCTGCAAACTTTTGCACTCCTTCGTTCTTAGTTGAAGAAGCCAGAAAAATAGCATCCAAATATAAAACAGTTTCTTTGAAGGTAGTTAATGAGCCAGAGATGAAGAAACTAGGCATGGGAGCTTTGCTCTCAGTAACTGCTGGCTCAGTAGAACCCTCGAGATTAATAATTCTTAAATACCAAGGTGGAAAATCAAATCAGAAACCAATAGTAATTGTCGGCAAAGGTGTCACTTTTGATTCAGGTGGAATATCCATAAAACCTGGACACAAAATGGATGAAATGAAGTTCGACATGTGCGGTGGGGCTGCTGCAATAGGAATTCTCCAAGCAGTTGCAGATATTGGATTACCATTAAATGTTATCAGCATTATACCTGCCTGTGAAAACTTACCAAGTGGCAACGCAACCAAGCCAGGTGATATTGTAACTTCAATGTCTGGACAAACAATTGAGGTGCTCAATACGGACGCAGAAGGCAGGCTCATTCTTGCAGATGCACTTACTTATTGCCAACGATTTAAACCAAAACTAATTATTGACATGGCAACTTTAACGGGTGCCTGTATTGTGGCACTGGGCCATCATCTCTCTGGTTTGATGAGCAATTCAGATGACTTAGCAAAAAAATTACTGGCAGCAGGAGAAGCTGCTGGAGATGGGACATGGAGGTTACCATTGGGTAAAAAGTATATGAATCAATTAAAAAGTAATTTTGCTGACATTGGCAATATCAGTGGTGGTAGTGGCGGAGCTGGCACAGTCACTGCCGCTTGTTTTCTCCAAAAATTTGTGAACGACATTGAATGGGCACACCTTGATATTGCAGGAGTTGCTTGGCTTGAGGGAAACAATAAGGGAGCAACAGGCAGACCAGTTGCCTTGATATCGGAATTCCTTATTCAGGAAGCAAGCAAATAACAGTTTAGGATGATCGAACAAAAACCAGATGTTTTGTTTCATCATTTTCATTCCATTGGCAGCAAAAATTACTTGCTGTACGTTTGCAAATTGGTAGAAAAAGGCTTCAAACAAAAAATTCAGCCAATTTACATCCAAACAAAGAATCAGCAACAAGCAGAACAATTAGACAAACTTCTCTGGACTTTTAAACAAGATAGTTTTATTCCACACACAATCGTAGGTGCTTCTGGCTTGGAGTCAACCCCTGTACAAATTGGATGGAACGAAAATCAATTTCATACAGCGGCAGCCATTGTCAATCTCAGTGAGGAAATTCCAATATCTTATCTGGAATCTAAAAAAATCCATGAAATAATTGACGACGATGAAGTGAAAAAAAATAAAGCCAGAGAACGTTGGAAAAATTATAAATCCGAAGGGTGTCACCTGGGTGTTCACCAAATCAAGTAACCAATCATAAAACTAATGGATAAAACATACAGTCCCCAGTCAATTGAAACCAAAATTTATAAGGCTTGGGAAAAGAAAGGCTATTTTTCACCTGCAAACCAAGGTGAAGCCTATTGCATCATGATTCCACCGCCAAATGTTACGGGGACTCTCCATATGGGACATGCCTTTCAGGACACAATAATGGATACCTTAACGCGATATCATCGAATGCAAGGCAAAAGAACATTATGGCAGGTAGGTACCGATCATGCAGGAATTGCAACTCAGATGGTGGTAGAAAGACAGCTGGAAAAGGATGGTTTGTCTAGATTGGAAATGGGGCGTGAAGATTTTACTGATAAAGTGTGGCAATGGAAACGAAACTCAAGTAATGCCATCTCCAATCAACTGAGGCGCATGGGAGCTTCTGTTGACTGGACACGAGAACGTTTCACCATGGATGAGGGTCTTTCTGAAGCCGTGACCGAAGTCTTTGTTCAACTGTATGAAGAAGGATTGATCTATCGAGGAAAACGACTGGTAAATTGGGACCCGGTGTTGCTCACAGCATTGTCTGATCTTGAAGTAAACTCAACAGAGGAACTTGGCAAACTTTGGCATCTAAAATATCCAATTGCTAACTCAGACGACAACCTGATAGTTGCAACCACTCGGCCTGAGACCATGCTTGGAGATACCGCAGTTGCTGTCAATCCCAAAGATCATCGATACCAACATCTGATAGGCAAAGAAATAGATCTTCCACTTTGCTCGAGAAAAATCCCGATAATAGCGGATGATTATGTTGATCAAGAATTTGGAACTGGGTGTGTGAAAATTACACCTGGACATGACTTTAATGATTTTCAACTAGGTAAACGTCACCAACTTGATGTCATCAGTATATTCACAAGAGATGCAAAACTAAATACAACTGTACCAGAAGAATTTGTTGGCTTAGATCGTTTTAAAGCAAGAGAAATTGTGATTAAGAAAATGAAATCACTTGGATTGTTGCATCAAATTGATGACTACACTTTGACCGTTCCCAGAGGGGATCGAAGCGGTGCAGTAATTGAACCATTCCTGACAAATCAATGGTTTGTGAAAATTGAACCACTGGCTCAACCAGCAATTGATGCTGTAAAAAATGGCGACATCAAATTCGTTCCTGAAAACTGGTCTAAAACCTATTTCGATTGGATGAACAACATCCAAGACTGGTGCATTAGTCGACAGTTATGGTGGGGACATCGCATTCCTGCTTGGTACGATTTAGATAAAAATGTTTACGTTGCAAAATCTGAAGAAGAAGCCCGAAAAAAATACCAACTTGAACCTAACATTAAATTAAAACAAGATGACGATGTTCTCGATACATGGTTCTCCTCTGCGTTGTGGCCATTCTCAACACTTGGGTGGCCAAATAAAACCAATGCATTAAAAACTTTCTATCCAACCACTGTTTTGGTAACAGGCTTTGATATTATTTTTTTCTGGGTCGCTCGAATGATTATGATGGGACTGAAATTTACCGGTCGTGTTCCATTTCAGGAAGTGTATATTCATGGACTGGTACGTGATAAGAAAGGTCACAAAATGTCTAAGTCCAAGGGCAACATTCTTGATCCGATTGATTTAGTTGATGGTATTGATTTAAATTCATTAATCAAGAAGCGTACGGATGGATTGATGCAGCCCCAACTAGCACCCATGATAACTAGTGAAACTAAAAAGGAGTTTCCATCCGGTATCCCAGAATTTGGCACAGATGCATTACGCTTTACTTTTGCAGCTCTGGCAACAACAGGTAGAGATATCCGCTTTGATTTGAACCGGATTGAAGGGTATAGAAACTTCTGTAACAAACTATGGAATGCAGCTCGATTTATAATCATGAACACTGAAGGAGTAAAGTTATTTGAAAAAGATCCTAATCAAGCGGATATGTCCTTAGCTGACATCTGGATTCAAGGGAAACTCCACTCGCTTATTAAATCCGTTGAAAATAATATTGCTAATTATCGAATCGATTTAATTGCTAGTTCACTCTACAACTTTGTTTGGCATGACTACTGTAATTGGTATTTGGAATTATCAAAATCGATTCTCAAGGAGGGTAATCAAATTAGGCTTGAACAAAAACATGCCACTCAGCTAAACCTCCTAAGTACCTTAGATGCAACATTAAAGTGTCTCCACCCGATCATTCCATTTATTACTGAAGAGCTTTGGCAAAAAATCAATAACGACCCAACAAAATCCAGCATCATGGTAGAAAATTATCCCGTATCGAAAGATTTTATGGTTAATCAACCTGTTCTTGATCAGATGGATTGGTTAATTGCTTTTGTTGTCAGTGTTCGCCAAATCCGATCAGAAATGAGCATCCCGCCCAAAAAAATAATACCTGTTCTGCTTAAAGACGCCTCGTCTGGTGATATTGAAAATTTGAAAGAGACAAATCAATACATCCAAGACTTAGCTTTCACAGAAAGAGTCACTGTGTTGGACGATCGGAAAACAATACCGATATCGGCTACGGCACTGCTTGGGGGAACGAAAATTCTCATCCCACTTGAAGGGCTAATTGATATCAAATCTGAACAGAGTCGATTAGAGAGAAAGCTGACAAAGATCGAAAAAGATCTTAAATCAACTGAACAGCAGTTAGCCAATCAAAATTTTCTGTCCAATGCCCCTAAAGACATTGTTGAACAGCTGGAATCTAGACGTGAAAACTTAATTAGGGACAAACAAAAAATTGCAGAACAAATCAAAATGCTTTCATCAAGTTAGCTCTTTATCTGGAACCATCCAAAGAAGTACCAATCCAGGGACAAAAAGAAATAACAAACTAAGTATTCCATATCTGGGATTGCCAAAGATTAAAGCAACCCAAGAAACTAAAACAGGACCTAAGAATACAGCTGATTTGCCTACTAGATTATAAAAGCCGAAAAATTGAGCTTCTTTATTCACAGGTATTATATTACTGAAGAAAGATCTACTTATGGCCTGAATACCCCCTTGGACAAGACCAACTGTTCCAGCCAAGATATAAAATTCTAAAGCTGTGCTCATATAATAAGCATAAAAAGAAATTAGGATATAAATGGAAATACCAATTGTGAGGATCTTTTTGAAACCGATCCTATCCGCATAAATTCCAAAAACTAAGGTGGCAGGAAATCCAACAAATTGAGTAAGTAGTAAAGCTGTAATCATTGAGGAAGCATCCAATCCTATATCTGATCCATAGGCAATTGCCATTCTAACTATCGTATCCACCCCATCTATATAAAGCCAATAAGCAATAAGGAACATGGCGACTCTTTTGTGCTTTTTTATTTCTCTTAAAGTTGAGACCACGGCTTTAAATGCTTCAGTAATATTTTCGAAGAGGCCTTTGGAGATTTCTGCATTACTTTTTTCTTCAACACTCATGAAAAGAGGTAAAGAAAAAACTGCCCACCAAATAGCCACAGAAAGAAAAGACCATAGGATAGCTTCACTCTGTGAAGACAATCCAAACCAAGCAGGGTTCAAATACATTAAAACATTAATTACAAACAGTAACCCTCCTCCTAGGTAACCCATAGAAAATCCTAAAGAAGAAACCTTATGTCTTTGCTCTTGCTTAGAAACTGAGACAATTAGAGAGTCATAAAAAATATTTCCCCCAGAAAATCCAATAACAGCTAGGGCATAAAGGGATGCGGCAATAACCCAATCTCCTTGTGGAATGAAATAAAGATAACCTGTGCTTAAAACACCTAAAAGAGCAAAAAAGGCTAGAAATTTTTTCTTAAGCTTTCCTAGATCTGAATAGGCTCCAAGTATAGGAGCTAATAACATTATCAATAGTCCTGCAAGTGAGTTTGTGGTTCCTATGACCGCCGTACTTTCAGCTGGAGAAAGATCTGCTGCCCAAAAAGACTTAAAGAAAAGCGGAAAAAATCCTGCCATGACAGTAGTAGCAAAAGCAGAATTTGCCCAATCATATAACGCCCAGGAAATAACTCTTTTGCGTTTTAGATAGTGCATTAAAACTTAGAAATAGCTTGCTTAGCTAAAGTTAAATCTTCCCACGCTTTAAATTTCTGAGAAGGACTCCTCAATAGGTAAGCAGGGTGGTAAATCACAACCAAAGGAGTTTTTTTAGCTCCAAAACTATGTATCCGTCCTCTAAGCTGGCTCATGGTTTTATCTGTTTGAAGTAGATTTTGTGCTGCTACCCTACCAACTGCGACAATGATCATTGGGTTAATGTGTTCAATTTGCCTTTCTAAATAAGGTAAACATTGAGCAACTTCAGAAGCCAATGGATCGCGATTTTGTGGGGGTCTGCATTTCAATATATTGGCAATAAATATTTTTTCTCTGCTCAACCCAATAGAAAAAACCATCTCATTCAATAAACCCCCTGCTCTACCCACAAAAGGTTCACCCTGAAGGTCTTCGTCCATGCCCGGGGCTTCACCAATAAACAACCAATCCGCCTTGGAATCACCGACTCCAAATACAGTTTGGGTCCGGGTTTTATGCAAAGAACACAGTTCGCATGATTTAACTTCATTTTGTAAAGTCACCCATGAATCTTTGGATTTATCGTTTAATGGGGGTTTTTTCTGCAGACGAAGTCGCCAAACATCAACTCCGATGAGTTGGAGAATCTTATTTCGATCAAACACTAAAACCTCTTAGTCAGATCTATTGGATTGAAATGATGACAGTTGTTTTTTGATGGTTTTTAGAATCGATCCAAGCAACAAACTGATTGGACCAGAAAAAAGATAGGATATAGACATTACTGAAAGAACCAAAGGAGGTTCCAACAATATTAAAATAAAGATTAATGGAATCATAACGGTTTTTGCAAAAGGTATACGCCGTGCAGATTGAGCATCTTTAAAACTATAATAAGGCACCTTGGAAACCATCATGGCAGCTGAAACGATGATTGAAAAAATTAGGACTGCAAAGCTCACGATGGGAGTCAATAACAACAGCTCACATTGCCAAACAACCACAGAAACCAAAGTTGCCGCCGCAGGAGAAGGTAAGCCACTAAAATAAGGGTTGTACTTCAAATGAAGTTGATTGTTGAATCGTGCTAACCTCAAGGCGGTGGCAGCAATATAGAAAAACGATACCAACCAAGCAGTTTTCTCCCAAAGTAAAATAGAATTTAATAGGTGATTGTTCCCCCATAAATAAAACAGTAATGCGGGGGCAACACCAAAAGAAACTAAATCTGACAAGCTGTCATAATCTTTACCGAAATCTGAAACCGCATTTGTGACCCTAGCAATCTTTCCATCCATGCCATCCAGAAAAACAGCAACAAAAATTGAAATTGCAGCGATACTGTAATTGCCATCGATAGCATTAATTATTGAGAAACACCCTGCAAATAAATTAGCGGTAGTAAACAGGTTCGGTAGGAAATAAATTCCTTGCTTTAGTTTTTTAAGTTCCTGATTTCTTTTATTCTTCATCGCTCAAAGTGATTCTATGTTTATCATGATTGGAAAAAGAACCATTATAGTGAATCAAGGCTTATCTTGGAAATCAGTTGGGATGCTCATTTTGCAACTGTTCTTTTGGTTGAACAGAAAAAAACTATCTATTTATTCATTATCAAAGGTTAAAATAGAATAAAAATAAGGCATCAAAGTGAACCATTAGGCGATTATCCATGCAATTATCAAAATACCCTTTAATAACTTATAAAGAAACGCCTGTAGATGCTGAATTAACTTCACATCAATTAATGTTACGAGCTGGTTTGATCAAAAAATTAGCCTCTGGGCTATTCTCTTGGATGCCTATAGGACTGAAAGTCCTTCGAAAAATTGAACGTATCGTTAGAGAAGAAATGGATCGTTCAGGGGCCTATGAAGTTTCAATGCCGGCGATACAACCCGCTGATTTATGGCAGGAGACTGGACGGTGGGAGGCATACGGCGATCTTTTATTAAAAATGGAAGACAGACAGGGGCGTTCGTTTTGCTTTGGACCAACTCATGAAGAAGTGATTACAGATATTGTCAGGAATGATTTAAAAACATATCGTCAAATGCCGGTAAATTTTTACCAAATACAAACAAAATTTAGAGATGAAATAAGACCAAGATTTGGCGTGATGAGGGCCAGGGAATTCCTGATGAAAGATGCGTATTCATTTCATCTGGATCAACCATCACTTGATCTGGAATATGAGAATATGGGAACAACCTACAACACCATTTTCACTAGACTTGAATTAGATTTTAGAAAAGTGCGGGCAGACAGCGGTGAAATAGGTGGTTCTTTATCACATGAATATCACGTTCTTGCCGACTCAGGCGAAGATGAGATTGGATATTGTGATGAAGAAGATTATGCAGCTAACGTAGATATGATTGAAGAAAATACTGCACCAAATGGTGGCAAACTCTCCTTTACCAGAGGCATTGAAGTTGGCCATATTTTTCAATTGGGAGACAAATACAGCAAAAGTATGAATTGCACTGTCCTGAATGATAAAGGAGACTCAATTTACCCCTTAATGGGTTGTTATGGAATAGGCATTTCAAGGATCATGGCTTCCTCTATAGAACAAAATCACGATGAATCCGGTATTATTTGGCCGGAACCCCTTGCTCCTTTTCAGATCATAATTGTTGCACTAAATAAAAATACTGAAGATACGACCTTGACAAAATCTCGTAAAATTTATCACCAGCTACTGGAATCTGGTTATGAAGTTTTACTTGATGATCGCAATGAGCGGGCTGGTGTTAAATTCGCTGACGCCGATCTGTTGGGTATACCCAAACGATTGATCGTGAGTGAAAGAGGTCTTGATAATCAAACCATTGAACTGAATTTCAGAGATGGAAAAAACAAAATTGATGTCCCCTTCGAACAGCTGGTTGATTATTTGGAAAAATTAGACGTTTAGACTTTAATCTAATCGGGCTCAGGAGAACCAGTCTCGTCAAGATCGTCAATCAAAGCTTCTTCGAGGTAATCAATTGCCTCATTTTGGGCTCTAACTGCATCAAGTCTTGCAGCCTCATATAAATTGACTTCAATTCGTCTTTCTGCACGAGCTAGAAGTCGCTCTGCCTCTAAAATTCTTTTATTGTTTTTGGCCTCATCACTGAATTCCTTGGCAGCTGCTATGGTCTGCCTGGCATTGCTCATTTCTTGTAAAGGAGGCATTGTTGTACAAGAAATCAAAACAGCTAGTGCAAAAGCAACACCGAAAACTCTTAAGCGACCTAACATTTTTGACCTTATAATATTAAAGACTTGACTAATTCTAAACGTACCAAGTCCACTGATCTAGGTCAAGGAATGAATAATTATTGGTCCTTGTTACCAAGGTGCAAAATATTTTTTATAAATGGGACGGTTAATTTCCTTTGTTTGGATAACGACTCATAATCAAGAATTTTGATGATTTCCATCAATGAACCGACATTGCGTTCAACTCTCTTGAGTAAATAATTGGCAGAATCGTTAGGTAAATTAAATCCTCTGATATTGGCATGCAGCTGGATGGCTGAAATCATTTCTGTCTCAGAGAGCATTGCCAGTTGATGAACCACACTCATAGAGAATCTAGATGCGAGATCGGGCAGAAAAAAATTTATGCCTTTCGGTGGCTCATGCGATGCGATAACCAGATGACAGTCGGTTGTCTGTAGTCTTTCATATAAATCCAGTAGTTTTCTTTCCCAAGCTTGATTGCCTAAAATAAATTCAATGTCATCAATGCAAATCAAGTCCAGTTGATCTAGATCGTCCAATATCTCAGGACTAAACTGATCAAATTCACACATTGGGATGTACAAACTTTTTCTTGAAAGACGAATACAACGATGGAATGCAGCTTGTAACAAATGTGTTTTTCCAGAGCCTTTTGTTCCTGCAATCCATAATAATTTTTGAACATTCGTTCGCAGTGATTGATATATTTCTAGATTGGGTCCCGGATAAAAACTATCAAAGACCATGTGTTCAGAGACTGATACTGGAAGTAGTAACTGCTCCACTTAGCGACCTGACTGATAGATTTTCTTTTTTGCTGCAATGCTCCAAATAATCCAATAATCCAAGCCGCTCAAAATACTGGTTACAAAAACTAAAGAACCACACACCATTGAAAGGATTGCAAATGGGAATTGTATACCCTGTGCAAGAATAACCAGGATAATGAACGCTAGCTGCAGTAGCGTATTAAATTTACTAATTCTGGTTGGTTTAGGTTGAGGAACACCCACAAAATATCGGTACAGGCCCAAACCAAAAACAATCATCAAATCTCTGAGAATAACAGTCAAGGTGAGCCATAAAGGGATCAAGTCCATACTCTGTAGAGTGAGGAAAAGTGATACCAAAAGTATTTTGTCTGCTGCTGGATCCAGCACTGCACCTAGGTAACTTCGCCAGTTGTTTTTTTTAGCCAAGTACCCATCTAAAATATCTGAAAGGCCGGCAATTAGTATTAGCAAAAGAGACAGCAGGAATTGCTCCTGCCACAACAATCTAATTATGGGAATTACAAGTGCTATGCGAGCAAAACAAATAAGATTTGGAATATTTGAAGGGCTCAACTAAAACTCCATACTAAGATTTAAAACAAGTAAAAGAATAATTATGTTGTTGATGTTAATATACAGCCTCTGTTTATTATAGCTCTAAAATTAAAATTTCATTTCAAAAGATTTTGTTAATAAATGGGTAATGATGGATCACTGACTTACGCAGATTCCGGAGTAAATATTGATACCGGTAACCAAGTGGTGTCAGCAATAAAATCAATTATCAAAGACACCCACAACGATTCCGTGTTATCTAATATTGGCGGTTTTGGAGGGTTGTATGAGTTGCAAACTAGAGATTATAACCGCCCAATTTTGGTATCAAGTACGGATGGTGTTGGAACCAAAGTTAAATTAGCTCAAGAGTTAGGTATGAATCACCTGATCGGCATTGACTTGGTTGCAATGTGTGTCAATGACGTTATTGTCCAAGGAGCGAAACCGTTATTTTTCCTAGACTATTACGCAACTTCGAAATTGGATGTGGCAACTGCTTCACAGATTTTGTCGGGCATTGCAAATGGCTGTAAGGAATCTAGTATGGCTTTGATTGGTGGAGAAACTGCCGAAATGCCTGGCGTCTATAAATCTGGAGATTTTGATCTTGCAGGTTTTTGTGTTGGTGTGGTTGATTTCAATGACATTATTGATGGCAGCAACATCCAAAAGGACAATTTAGTGATTGGTATTTCTTCCTCAGGACCTCACTCCAATGGGTATTCTTTGATCCGAAAAATCATTGCGATGCAACAGTCGGATCTCCAAGGTAAATTTGGCAATACTACCCTTGGTGATGCCCTGATTGAACCAACAAAAATTTATGTTCGAGCCATTCTCAATCTTCTTGAGAGATTCACAATCAATGGCATGGCACACATTACCGGTGGTGGATTCAAAGACAACATCGCAAGAATCCTACCAAACAATTGTGACGTAATTATCAAGACCAATACTTGGGAACAGCCAGAAATCTTCCACTGGATCCAAAGCCAAGGAAATATTAGTGCAGATGAAATGCTAAGGACATTTAACTGCGGCATTGGTATGGTCTTGATTATTGAACGAAGCGATCTAAATGAGGTCTTGGATACACTCTCACAGCTAGACTGTGACTCATATCACATCGGCCATGTTGACAAGGGTTCGGGTCAAATTGTTCTCAGATGAAGAAATCAGAAATCGGTTCAGCAATATCGGCAATTATTCTGATCTCAGGATATGGAACTAATTTGCAAGCGATTATAGATGAGATTAATAAAAATCTATTACCAATACGGATAATATCTGTTCTTTCTGACAATCCACAAGCCTATGGCATAGAACGAGCAAAAAAATCAGGCATTCCAACAAAAATCATTGATTACCATGGTTTCAGAGACAAAACTGACTTTCATCAAGCCATGGAAGAAAATATCAAAAAACTTGATCCAGATCTGGTTGTTTTAGCTGGTTACATGAGAATTTTGTCGGAAGAATTTTGCCACCAATTTCGAGGAAAAATCTTAAATATACACCCATCACTATTGCCAAAATTCAGAGGCCTTAATACCCACCAAAGGGTTTTAGATTCTGGAGATGAATTTCACGGAAGCACTGTGCATTTTGTCACCTCAGAACTGGACTCTGGACCCCTAGTGCTACAGTATCGAACCAGAATTAGACCCACCGACGATCCAAAGACATTGACACAAAGAATCCAACTGGGCGAGTATCAAATCTACCCCCTGGTAATCAGATGGTTTGCTGAAGGAGTCGTGAAAATGGTTGAAGGCAAAGCAGTATTTATGGGCAAGAAAATTACTAAGCCCAAGATCCTAGAAGAGACTTAAGTTTTCGCCAAAGTCACGCCCGTTTGGCCTTGGTATTTGCCTTTTCGATCCTTGTAGGATTCATCACAAATTTGGTCGGATTCAAGGAAAATCATCTGGGCAACACCTTCGTTGGCGTAGACTTTTGCTGGCAATGGAGTGGTATTTGAGAATTCCAAAGTAACATGTCCTTCCCATTCAGGCTCCAAAGGGGTGACATTGACAATAATGCCACATCTGGCATACGTGGATTTGCCCAGGCAAATGGTCAATACATTTCTTGGTATACGAAAATACTCGACAGTCCTAGCCAAGACAAAGGAATTGGGAGGAATAACACAAACTTCCGATTCCAAATCAATAAAACTAGTCTCATCAAAAGATTTCGGATCCACAACTGCTGAATTAATGTTTGTGAATACTTTGAACTCATTTGCGCAACGCACATCGTAACCGTAACTGGAGGTTCCGTAAGAAATTAAACTCTCCCCATTACCATACCTAACCTGATTCTCAACGAATGGTTCGATCATGCCATGATCCCTTGCCATTGTTTTTATCCATCGATCTGATTTAATTGTCATTGTTTTTTCCCATGTTCATGGAAGAAAATAAATTATGATTTTCTGACCAAATACGTATGATGCACTAAAATTTGGAGTCAAACTAGAGTTTACCGAATGATTTGACTTATAGTTGACTAGAAACATAGAAAAGATGGAAAAAATCATACAAGCTTGCCTAAAAACAATAGTTGAATACCCACGATCAATATTGGTGGTTTTGGCATTGGTCGTTGGATTCTTTGCAACTTGGGTAGATGATTTCCAATTGGACGCATCTTCCGATTCCCTGCTGCTTGAAGGCGACCAAGATTTAAGATTCTACAGAGACATCAAGGCACGTTACGGTAATGATCAATTTCTAGTTGTGACCTATCAACCAGAGAAAGACCTCTTCGCTGCAGAAACTCTCAGTCACCTAAAGAAACTCAGAGACGAATTGAGCAGCCTAGATGCCATTGCTTCGGTGGTCAGTATCCTGGATGTGCCGTTGCTTAAATCTCCACCCAAGAGCCTTTCTGACTTGGAAGAAGATGTTCCAAATCTATTAAGTCCAGGAACAGATCAAAACTTAGCCAAACAAGAACTCTTAACCAGCAAATTGTATCGTGATCTTTTGATCAGTTCTGATGGAAAAACCACTGCAATGCAACTCAACATGGTCCTGGATGAAGGTTTGAAATCGTTGATAGAGGCTCGCGATGTCCTCCGTGAAAAAAGACTGGCAGAAGCATTGGATACAGATGAGTTAATCCAGTTGGAAATTTTATCGGATCAGATTAGGGAACAACGCGATGTTTACCGAAGGCAGAATGTAGAAACAATTGCTTCAATCAGGTCAATATTGGATCGTTACCGAGTTGGGGTGGATATCTTTTTGGGTGGTGTGCCAATGATTACCGTGGACATGATCGATTATATTCAAAGCGATATTAAAGTCTTTGGCACCAGTATTTTACTGTTTTTAATCCTGGCACTGCTTTTTATTTTTAAACGCCCCCGCTGGATGATGATCTCAATGCTATGCTGCTTGGTGGGGCTGGTTGTTATGACGGGTTTTTTAGGGCTGGTTGGATGGCCAGTGACGGTTGTTTCTGCCAATTTTGTTGCACTGCTTTTGATATTCAGTTTGTCCATCACAGTTCACTTGACGGTGCATTACCGTGAATTGAATTCCCTACACCCAGAGCAATCCCAACGATGGTTGGTTCACCAAACCCTCATTAACAAGTGGGTTCCTTGTTTGTATACAACGATAACCACAATGGTTGGGTTTGCCTCCCTGCTCATTGCAGGCATTCGGCCGGTGATCGATTTCGGCTGGATGATGTTGATCAGTATGGGAACCATCTTTGTGATCGTTTTCCTCCTCTTCCCATCACTTTTGGTGCTCCTCAAGCGATTGCACACCAAACAAGAAATGGACCTAACCTCACGAATTACCAAAACATTGTCACACCTTGTATTATCAAGACAAAAGGAAATGGTGTTTGTTTTTGCCTTGATTACGGCAATCAGCGCCGTTGGAATTACCAAATTAACAGTTGAAAATCAGTTTATTAAAGCCTTCAAGGAAGACACAGAAATCTTCCAAGGCTTAACAGTCATTGACACTGAACTTGGGGGAACAACGCCACTGGATATCATCATTGAGGCTGATTCTTCTTTTTTTAACGTGAACGAACAACCGACAGAAAGTTTTGAAGAGGATGAATTCCTCGGCATGGATTTCTTTGATGATGAAACAGAAGAATACGATATCGGTGCTGACAGCTATTGGTACAACTCTTTCCGATTAAAGACCGTGGCTGCAATCCATGAATATCTTGAATCCCTCGATGAGGCTGGCAAGGTGTTGTCAATCGCAACCACAGTAGATGTGATGAAAATACTCAATGACGATGAGGAACTTGACACCTTCTTTCTCTCACTGTTGTATAAAAAAATACCCCAGGATATCAAAGAGGCACTGTTTGATCCCTATCTGTCTGCAGATGGAAATCAAATTCGAATCTCCTTCAGAGTGTTCGAATCCTATCCTGAATTACAACGCGATGCTTTGATCAATAAAATCAAAACCGATTTGGTGGAAACTATAGGTTTGGAGCCATCTCAAGTAAAGCTGACTGGGTTGCTTGTTTTGTACAATAATGTTCTGCAAAGCCTGTTTCGCTCTCAAATCCTCACCATAGGGGTTGTTTTTTTAGCGATTATGGCTATGTTTTTAGTTTTGTTCCGGTCGCTTAAAATCGCCTTTGTCGCCATCTTACCAAGCATGCTAGCCTCTGGCTCGGTCCTCGGCCTGATGGGGTGGCTAGGCATACCGCTTGATGTTATGACCATCACCATTGCGGCAATTTGCATTGGTATCGGTGTTGACCAGTCAATCCACTACATCCACCGCTTCCGTTCTGAAATCAAACAACAAGGATCAGCAAGGATAGCGATAGAAAAGTCTCACGCCAGTACTGGAAAAGCAATTTATTACACCTCCGTTATTATTGTCGTTGGGTTCTCAATTTTGGGCTTGTCGAATTTTATACCGACAATTTATTTTGGTGTTTTTACGGCCTTTGCCATGTTGGTTGCCCTTATAGCGAACCTTACCTTGTTGCCGTTGTTACTTCTAAGCATCAACTCGGGTAAAATCAAGAGATAAAACTTGGAAAATGAAATCAGAAGATCAAAAACCAAACAAGATATTGGTGTTCAATGCCCTGCCTTACGCTAATGGACCAATACACATAGGTACCTTGGTTGGGTACATCCAAGCAGATATCTGGGTACGCTTTCAGAAACTGCAAGGCGTAGAATGTCTTTACTTGTGTGCAAGCGACGCACATGGCACACCAATTATGTTAAGCGCTGAAGAGATTGGTGTCGATCCAAGGGACCTTGCCACTAAATATACCTTGCAACATCAGGAGGATTTTTCGGACTTTTTGATTCAATTTGACAACTACCACACCACGGACTCGAAGGAAAATCAAGAGCTGGTGGAAACGATATTTGCAAGCCTTTCAGGCGCCGGTCATATCGAGAAAAAAATTATCGAACAAGCATACGACGAACAAGTAAAGATGTTTCTTCCTGACCGATATGTTCGTGGGGAATGTCCCAATTGTGGGCAAGTTGATCAATACGGTGACAGTTGTGAACACTGTGGAAGTACCTACAAGACTACGGATTTGATCAATCCAATCTCAGTGCTCTCAGGTGAAAAACCTTCTCTAAAAACATCCGAACATTATTTCCTTAAACTCAAGAATTTCGAGTCGATGCTAAAAGGTTGGATCGAAACCATTGATATCCACGGTTCTGTTAAAGCAAAGCTCGGCGAATGGTTTGCAACGGGACTAAGAAATTGGGACATATCAAGAGACGAACCCTATTTCGGGTTCAAAATTCCTGGCGAAGAGAGCAAGTATTTCTATGTCTGGCTTGATGCCCCGGTAGGTTACCTTGCCTCGTTGAAACACCTATGCGATCAAGACAACAACCCCTATCAGTATGACGACTATTTTAGCAAGGACACTACCACCCGTATGATTCATTTCATTGGCAAGGACATAATCTACTTCCATGCCCTCTTCTGGCCAGCGGTCCTTGAGGGTTCTGGACTCAAAAAACCCGACGGAATCTATGTCAACGGGTTTCTCACGGTAAACGGTAAAAAAATGTCCAAGTCTAGAGGGACATTGATCAAGGCAAGGACCTACCTGAAGCAACTGAATCCTGAATATCTACGTTATTACTATGCCTACAAGCTCAGCAGTGGCATAGACGATATCGATCTGGACAGCAATGATTTCATTAACAGGGTCAATTCAGACTTAGTGGGCAAATGGGTCAATATTGCCAGCCGCTGTGCCAAATTCATCAACGACGATTTCAACAACCAACTGAGCAGTACAATCAATGACCCTGAATTGCTGGCCCATTTTCAAGGAGAAGCTGGTGCCATTGCAGCAATGTACCAAAATCGAGAAACTGGACAAGCTATGCGTGCCATTATGGCCTTGGCTGACCGTGCCAACCAGTACCTAGATCAACAGAAGCCTTGGGTACTTGCCAAAGACGAATCGCAAAAACATCAGGTACAATCCATTTGCACCATGGGTCTCAATCTATTTTATGTCCTAATGATATACCTGAAACCGGTGGTACCAAGCATCGTAAAAAATGCCGAGATTTTTCTCAATGCTGAAAAACGGCAGTGGTCTGATGTCGGAGAAACTCTTATTGACCATCAAATCAGAGACTACAACCCCCTGTTAATTCGGCTCAAGACCGAGGATATTGATGCCATAATCGATGCCTCCCTATAACAATGAATGGAGAAAAATATGATTGATTTTGATGAGTTCATGAAAGTTGATTTACGAGTTGCCAAGGTCATTGATGCTGAAAATGTAGAACAAGCAGACAAGCTGGTAAAAATCACAGTAGATCTTGGAAAAGAACAACGAATAATTTTTGCGGGTATTAAGGACATCTATGAACCGGACAGCCTGATTGGCAGAAATATTGTTGTGGTAGCAAACCTAGAACCACGCAAAATGCGCTTTGGAATCTCACAAGGGATGTTGCTTGCTGCAGGGGATGATCAAAACGGGGTATTTTTAGTCGCACCGGACAGCGGTGCTACACCGGGGATGCGAGTCAGATAATAAAGACAGAGCGTAAAAAATGAAACCGATCACGGCAAAACGGATCTTCACCTCCCTTGCCGAAGCCAATCCCAAACCAACCACTGAACTGACCTACAAATCAAACTTTGAGCTGCTGATAGCAGTGATGCTTTCTGCACAAGCAACTGATATCAGCGTGAATAAGGCTACAAGGAAATTGTTTGATTTGGCTGGTACTGCAGAAACCATGCTCGCGCTTGGCGAAAAAAAAATAAAACGTGAGATTAAAAGCATTGGATTATTTAACACCAAGGCCAAAAACATCATAAATACATGTCAGATCCTGATCGAAAAACACCAAGGACTTGTTCCCAAAGTCAGGTCACAGCTGGAAGCATTGCCAGGGGTTGGCAGAAAAACCGCAAGTGTTATCCTGAATACAGCATTCGGAGAACCAACTATAGCTGTGGATACTCATGTGTTCCGAGTTGCCAATCGGACTGGCTTGGCAAGAGGCAAAACTCCGCTTGCGGTTGAACAGGGGTTGCTAAATATTGTCCCAAACCCATTCATTCAGAATGCCCATCACTTGTTGATCCTGCATGGCAGATATACTTGCGTTGCCAGAGAACCTTTGTGTTATAACTGTACTATCCGATCTCACTGTGAATTTAACGACAAAACTAACCCTTCATGAACAACAAGGAAACGCCTCAAGTCACTGCAGCTATTCTCCTCAGTTGTGCTGGGATATTTATGGTGTTTGGCATGCCATTCTTTGTTGGCGGTCTAATTTCTGAACTGGGATTTACTCAAGCTCAGGCTAATTTAATCTCATCAGCAGAGATCGCTGGAATGGCGCTTTCCTCTCTATTGGGCGCCGCATGGATTGGAAGGTTTAACTGGCGGCACGTTGCCCTGTTTGCATTATTTGCAGTGCTTGCAGGCAATCTTTTGTCCTTCTATGTCGAAAATTTCCAAGTTTTAGTTGCCACTCGGTTTATCACCGGGTTAGTTGGACACGGGACGGCTTTTGCTCTCGGAGTGGCAGCAATTGGCAACACCTCACAACCAGACAGGAATTTTGGCTTTACTATCGCATCTCAAGTGGCCATGGGTGCTTTGACTGCCCTCATTGTTCCTAAAACAATAGCAATCTACGGTATAGCAGGGATGTACGCTCCTGCTGCAATTCTTGCTGTTGTAGCAATGGCATTTATTCCAAGGTTAGCAACTTCTGGACGTGCCCAAACCTCCGATTCGAACCAGAGCAAAAGAACTGGAATCTTAATATTGCCCCTGCTCGGGCTCTTGGTCATGATCATTTGGCAAATGGGTGTTGGACCCTTCTTTAACAACCTTGTCCCCTATGGCATCTCGATTGAACTCGATCCTTCAGACATAGGAACGGCATTGTTCTTGAGTACCGGTCTGAGCATTATTGGTCCATTGACTGCATCTGCACTGGCGAATAAAATCAACAGAAACGTCCCGGTTTGCATAGCTCTGACAGTACAACTTCTGATCATTCTTTCGTTTCAGGGTGATATAACCTGGATTGGATTTACAGTTAGGGCCATCCTATTTCAAACCGCTTGGAATTTCACCGGACCTTTCTTGATGGGGATGATTGCCAACTTGGATGAATCCGGGCGCTATAGTGTCTTAATCCCTGCATCACAGCTGGGCGGTATTGCGCTTGGACATGCTGTGATTGCTTCACTTGTCCAGGGGAGCAACCTTGTCCTAGTCAACTACTTTTGTGCAGGTGCAATTTTTCTTTCTATCTTCTTGTTTGTTTTGGTTTCAAGAAAAATCAATAAGGAGAAAACACAGGCAAGTTAAATTAGATCTTGGGAATGTTTCAGGATCTTTTTCACTTTTTAAGGTAAAGATCGGTAATGGTCCCTGCATAGACCTCAGCAGCCATCGTGAGGGTTTCAGAAAGTGATGGGTGGGGGTGTACGGTCAAGGCAATATCGTAAACATTGCAATCCATTTCTATGGCAAGGGTGATTTCGGCAATCAGTTCTCCAGCATTGGTTCCAACAATTCCACCACCAAGCAGTCTCTTGGTACCTGGCTCAAAAAGCAGCTTGGTCAAACCTTCAGACCGATTTATGGTGAGAGATCTACCACTGGCTGCCCATGGAAACATACCTTTCTCATAGGATATGTTATCTGTTAAACAGTTGTTTTCTGTAAGACCAACCCAAGCAACTTCTGGATCGGTGTATGCAACGGATGGAATACAATGAGTATCAAGGGCTGTATTGATCCCTGCAGCAACCTCTGAGGCTACTTTGGCCTCATGACTGGCCTTATGTGCAAGCATAGGTTCACCAACAACATCGCCAATTGCAAAAATATTGGGAACATTGGTTCGCATTTGATGGTCGACAGGTATTATGCCGTTTTTACTAACTTCGATACCGGCCTTCCCGGCATCAATTAAATTTCCATTTGCTACCCTACCGACTGAAACCAAAACCACATCATAAATACCTGATTGAGTCGACTTAGAATTTTTAAAGGTGATTTCAATGCCTTCTTTTTTTGCTAAACCAGTGGTGACTTTAAAGCCCTTAAAGATCGCATCACACTTGCTCTCAAGCAACTTTTCAAGAGGTTTTACTAGGTCCGGGTCTGTACCAGGCATCAATGTGTCGGTCAATTCAACTATGCTTACTATAGATCCCAATGCAGAGTAAATAGTTGCCATTTCAAGACCAATAATTCCCCCACCTACGATGAGGATGCTATTTGGTATTTCTGTGAGCTCAAGTGCCCCGGTGGAATCAATAACCCTAGGATCATCAGGCAAACACGGTAGAGTTTCTGGCTCAGATCCGACAGCTATAATACACTGCTCGAAGGTTAGAAGTGATTCCCCTTCATCGGACTCAATTTTTAAGCTGTTGGCAGATATAAAATAGGCAGAACCTTGAACAACTGTCACATTCCGTTTATCAGCCAAGCTTTTTAATCCTCTTGTCAATCCTGAAATTAGCTTATTCTTCCAATTTTTCATTACTTCAAGATCAAGCTTCGGTTCATTAAAATAAAGTCCAGTAACCGCTGCTTCTTTGGAATCGTCAATGACTTTGGCAACATGCAGTAAAGCCTTTGAGGGAATACAACCAACATTAAGGCAAACCCCGCCTAAGTTGGCATATCTATCAATAAGCGTAACTTTCATGCCGAGATCAGCAGCCCTGAATGCTGCCGTATAACCACCAGGGCCTGAACCAATCACTACAAGCTCTGTGTGTTCATCGGATGCATCGGTAATCTTAGTCATTCTTACTCTCTGACTTTCCCATTAATGTATCTGGGTCTTCAAGTAAGGATTTGAGTAAAGAAGTAAACTGAATGCCTGCGACGCCATCAGCAACTCTATGATCGTATGACAAAGACAATGGTAGAATCAGTCGTGGTAAAAACTGACCTTTAATGTGAACTGGTTTTACCTTAGCCTTGGATATTCCTAAAATAGCCACTTCTGGAGCATTGATGATTGGCGTGAAGCCAGTTCCACCAAATCCTCCTAGACTTGAGACGGTGAAAGTACCACCTTGCATTTCTTCAAGTTTGATTTTACCATCCCTAGCGACTGCACTCAGGTCACCCAATTCTTTGGCAATGGTCAGAACATTTTTCTGGTCAGCATTTTTGACAACAGGCACCAGAAGTCCTTTTGGAGTATTGGCAGCAAAACCTATGTTGTAGTATTTTTTATACACCAAATCTTCTTGGTTCTCAGAAATTGAAGCATTGAAATCTGGAAATTCTTGGAGCACCCGAGTGACTGCCTTGATTACAAAAGACAGTAAAGTCAGACGAATGCCCTGCTTCTTTGCCTCATCCTTCATTTCCAAGCGCATTTGCTCAATGGCATTGATATCCACTTCATCGTGTTGGGTGACATGAGGAATATTTAACCAGCTGGCTTGGAGCCTGGATCCAGAAATCTTTTTGATACGACTCAGAGGAACCATCTCAATGTCCCCAAAACTTGAATGGTCAACTTTAGGGACACCTGGCAACCCAACCTGTTGGCTTGTTGGTTCAGACGACAGAATTGATTTGACGTGGTCTTTAAGGTCCTCCACCCGAAGTCGCTGCAGCATGCCTGTTCCCTCGACTAGGGTTAAGTCGACACCCCACTCACGTGCCAACTTCCTGACTGAAGGACTGGCATGAATTCCAGCAAAGGATTTTTGAATGACCACCTGCTGTTTGGGTAGAGCTTCTGTTTGAACTTCAGGTAGTGGTTCGGGTTCAACACTTGGTTGGGTAGTATCTTTCTCTTTAACGTGTCCCTTCTGTTGTTTTATAATCGGTTGTTTTTCCAGTGCGGTCACAGAGATTTTACAAATCTTATCGCCTTCACTAACTTTTGATCCTTTGTCGACAAATAGGGTTTCAATGGTACCGGCAACAGGCGAAGGCAGATCCATGGCTGCTTTCTCAGTCTCAAGGGTCAACAACGGATCGTCAACTTTCACCGTGTCTCCCTCGATAACCAACATTTCAACGATTTCGACCTCCTGAAAATCACCTACGTCAGGTAATAGAATTGTCTCCATCTTTGAAATTTCAGCTCTCCTTATAACAATTTTGGATTGTTTTTTTCAGTATTGGTGTTTTTTCACCCCCATCAATCGCTGTCGTCAATTGAATTAAGCAATGCCTCCAATTCTCCGGCTTGATACATTTGTTCGACGATATCGGATCCACCTACAAGCTCACCATTGATATACAGTTGAGGGAATGTAGGCCAGTTGGAATAACTTTTTAAGCCATCTCTCAACTCTGGTTCTTCGAGTATATTTACAAATGCAAATCGTTTTTTTGATGCTTTCAAAATTCCACAAACTTTTGCAGAAAACCCACACTGGGGAAAATCTGGGGTACCTTTCATATAAAGCAATAATGGAAAATCTTTTAACTGCTCTTTAATTCGCTCATTTATTTCCATAATAAACACCTATTTTCTTGACTAAGAGCCATTATAGATTCTATGACAGAGAAAGTGTCCATTATTTTCATTGGTTTCTGACTTATACCTGCTATCAAAAAGGAATAAAAAATTGTTATACTCTTAAAGTTGCTGTGTAGGAAATGATTTTTAAATAATTAATAATAAAAAAAGGGTAAAAGTTATGAATCCACTAGATAAAATTTCAGGAACAATTATAACCGGGCTGGTTATTGCGATCTTAATTGTGTTAGGTGTTAGTACTATAGATAGTATAAGTCTGCCTCCAGCAGGTGTGGGAGCTACCCAATCACTTTCGACATGGCTCCATGTCGCGGCAGGAGTCACTTGGATTGGCCTGCTTTATTATTTTAACTTTGTCCAGGCCCCTTCCATAGGGGAAGCAAATGCAGATGCTGAAGGCCCAGGTCCTGCAGCAATTACAAAATATGTGGCTCCAAGGGCCTTGCTCTGGTTCCGTTGGGCGGCCTTAGTGACTTGGTTGTCAGGCGTAATTATCCTTTATGTAAGTGCTGGTGCAGGCATGGATGGTATCAGAAATGCTTTCGAACTGGGTATGGGAGGAGCACAAGGCAGTCCTGAATATGGCCTAATTATAGGTATTGGCGCTTGGATGGGGACTATCATGCTTTTTAATGTCTGGATTCTTATCTGGCCAAATCAAAAGAAAGTACTTGGTATGGTTGAGGCAACAGCCGAACAAAAAGCGAAAGCAGCAAGAATTGCTTTTCTTGCATCCAGAACTAATACCATGCTGTCCATCCCAATGCTCATGAGCATGGTTGGGGCAGGCCATATGGGTTTCTTCATGTAAAAATTACCCTTATCTATCCAGAAGGTCCAGCTTGCTGGACCTTCTTTTTTTAGGCTTTGTACTTGACAAATAGAACCTTGATCAATTGCATACTGTTTGAGGCAGTCCAATACAAAACCATTCCTGCTGGGAAGGTGTAGAAAAGAATAAAAAATGCCAAAGCCATTAAATACAATTTCATTTGTTGCTGTTTCAGCAAATTACCTTGTAAATATATGTCTTGAAAATTGAGGGTGCTGAGGACTGTAACCAACATCATTATTAACGGCAATAAATTAAATGTTCCACCAAAGTAAGGAATGGCGAACGGCAGATTCATCCATTGGTCTGGTCTGGATAAATCATTAATCCATAAAAAACCTTGCCCTTTGAGCATGATACTTTCACCTAACATGTCAAAAACGGCAATAAAAATTGGGATCTGAATCAATAAACCAGCCAAACTCTTGACCGTGAACATTGGGCTAATCCCTTTTTCTTGGTAAAGAGCAAGCGTCCTTTGATGAGCTTCTTCACCGGTGTAGTTTATTTTTATCTTTTTCAATCTCGGTTGAAGCCAAGCCTGAATTGCATTAACTTCTTGCTGCCACCTTTCAGCGACATTTGATAAAGGGTACAGAAGTATTTTAATGATGAGAGCCAACAAGATGATGGAAATACCAAGGTTGCCTACCCAGGTAAAAACCCATGCTAGAATCATCTGAAAACCGAAACATATCCATCGGAGCCAATCCCACAATGCGGTGTAGAGCAGATGTTTGAGTTGAGAAGAAACACGCATGAGAGCCGAACGTTCGATAGGACCCAAGTAAAGAATGAAGTGATACTCTCCAGATTCTGAATTCGAGGCCAGTGCAAACGCATTTGAATTCGGATCAATTTCTTGGATTGAATAGGATTGAATCGTGTCACCCGGAGAAATCAGGAACGACCAAAATCGGCTTCTGGCCCCATGCCATAATTTCTCTGAGTGATTTTGGATTGTTTTATGCTTCATTTCCTCGATGCCTTTGGGCGAAAAAGAAATTAAGCTAGTGCCATTGTACAGACCGCCCAAGCCGACGATATCTTCAGGGAGAAGCATTTTGTTTGCTCTGATTTTGATTGTTATGGGCTTGGAAGAAGAAATCTTCAATTCAAGCTTATGAGATGATTTCGAGATTCTGTACGACAATCTGGTAACAGGATGGGTAAGACCGTTTTTCAGTTGAAATACGAACTCTACATTCTCAGTATTGTCTATAGTTTTGGCCTCAAAAAAATCCTCTTCAATAAATTGAAGCTGTTCTATGGAAAAAAAATTCTCCCCTTTGTTCATTAAATTTACGTCAATTTTGTTCTCATCGTCGCAACTCGGATAACAAGCAGACCAAGCTTTTGGCAAGGGTCGATTTTGGTCAAATTCCATCTCTTGGAAAGGTGTATTAATAAACAGAGCCTCTGCAGATACAAACGTGGGTAAAATTGATACAGTCAAAAGCAAAATTATTGCAATTAAGTTGCTTGTCTTCATTTGTAAAATCGCTTCATTTCCTTCATCGCGGATTCCAGTAAACCCTTATCGAGATCCCCTGAACTGATGGGCAGATAATCTTGATTCAATACTTCATAATAAGCGCCGTAAGAAACAACCACCTTATCACCGTAAACTATGGCGTAGGAATCATAACTGCCCGTTACCAAAAATTTCCAAGACTTACCACTAAATAGATTAAAACCACTGCTGTAATCGCTTTCTGGATTGGAGCAACCAAGGACTTCAGTGAGCAAAGTAGGCACTATATCGTTGTGTGAAGTTCGTTGAGAAAACACTTTGGGTTCCTTGTCTGGCCAAAGGATAAACAACGGAGTTTTCAATTGGGCAAGGCTGTAGTTGCTGGCATGCCCATAATAACCGGTGTCATAGTCATTCAGCTCGTATCCATGATCCGAAGTTATAATAATTACAGTTTCTTTTTGCAAACCACTACCCTTCAAGGACTCTAGTACCGTATTGATCTCTGAGTCTACAAATAGAATGGATTGAGTATAACGCCCAACTTCTTTAAGGTGCTCATCTGTTTGCTTGGTCAGGAACTGTTCTGGAATAAGATCAAAATCTATCACATCAATGGCGTTCATCGGTGGGTCGTAATGGAGGTAACTGAAAAATGGCCGTTCGGATTTGTACTTTGACAGCCACTCCAACCATTTTGTTGTAACCAAACGGTTACTCTCCTTCTCCAAAGGACTGAGTTTTTTTACATTCAAATCATTTACCCGAGCGAAGGCGGTTCTATCCAAAACAGTGGGACTGCCAAATCCCGCTGAACTGATTCCCAGCACCAGGTATTGATGATCCATAAATTTATCAAGTAAAATCGATGAACGCTGGTTGTCGTGAAACGTCCGCCAATAGGTTGAGGGTATCCCATAAAAGATAGAAAACGCACCCATTCTGGAGGATGTGCCACCACTGTAATGGTTGTTAAATTGGATGGCTTTTTCTTTAAATTTTTCGATGGTTGGGGTTATTTTTGGGTCAACCATTTCAGGTCTTAAGGCATCGACCACAATCATGAGCACATTCAATGGCTTACTCGATTTTTCAGAGCAGGTCATAGGTTTTATTGGATAACTCAGTTCTTCGGCAAAAGCTTCGCCCAGTTTTTTAACAACCCTCTCATTCCTAAGAGCTTCGGAGTCGATCCATCCCAACCGGGCTAAATCACGTTTTGCATGCAACGGGCGATATGCCGGAAGGTACCTAGTAAAACCTGTAATGGCATTGTAGTAAGTTGCATCTGCCCATATGTGTAGGCCTTGGACATACCCCCAACAAATCAAAATCAACCAAGCAATTTGTTTGCCGTATAAAGGTTTTTTTTCTGCACGCTTCAGCCGGCTGAACAATTGGTACGCGAGCATGGACTCAAACACTAAAACAACTAGGAACTGGATGGTAATCAATACATAGGTGAGTGGGTCAAACAGAACACCGGTCAGTAAACTTAAATGGTATCTATTTTCAGCAAAAAAATTTGCATCCACTATCAATGAAGTATTGATGAATGTGGCAAAGAGTATGGCCAGAAAAAGAATTAGGCGTTTGTTTGGAACAATTAAACTAAGGGGTATCAACAGTAATGCAATTGGCAGGTTACTCAAAATTATGAAGTGTGTAACCGTCGCCAATGGAACATAACTGAGAGCCAAGGCATCCGCTGGGAACGAGTAAAAAAACAGGTAACGGAGCCCAATTAGAGCGGCAATGAAACCATTGATTAGTCCAAACCAACCAAGCCATCGCAACAATATTTTTCTCTGTGTCCCCATAAATTCGACAATTACTTCAGTAACTTTATTATTTCCTTGGGACCAACGTTTCGCGTTTGGCCCAAATTATACACCCACTGCTCTCTGATGCTTTTTATCTCGGTCATGATTTGATCTGTTTGAGAAATCACCTCGTTTATTTTCTCTGAGATTCCATCTATGTCATCGGGCAAAATGATTTTGCCTACTTTATTACGTATCCATGATTCGAAAGGCTCGATTCCCAACTCTTGCCACTTTGGGTTTCTTACTCTAGGAGGAAGGTCGATAAATATTACCGGTTTACCCAGACCGAGAGAGTATTCAAAGGAAATACCAGACCAGTCAGTAATAAGTAGCTGAGACCTAAATAGAGATTCATTTTCACTCATTGATAAAATCAAATTAAATTTTGGATGATCGCTAAAATTTGCCTGTAAACCCTGCAAAACACCCGGGGTTCTTTTGACTGTCTCGTAGTGTGGCCTTACAGTGAGTGTGTGGCCTTGATCGAGTATGGCCTTACAAAGCTTGGAACCAATTGTATTGAGTATACTTTGATCTCCCCAAGTTGGTGCCAACAGAATATGAGCCTCTTCATTTTGGGGGGATTGAGCTGCATTCTCCATTAAGACCTCTAAACGATTGCTGCCGTATGGGATGAGATTTTTTTTCTTCAAATCATAGATCTGCTCTCTGGCTCTGATTTCTTTTGCTTGATGTGGTCCTGCGCAAAGAAGGCTGTCGTAGTGATCAAATGAATTGGAGTTATCAACCATGTGTGTGCTGGTCAAACTGTGAAACAGATACACATAATGAACAGGGTGAACGGATCGCTTTAATTCAAAATTATTCAAGTCCATCATAGTTAATACCAATAGTTCGGCTTCCAGATACTGGAAAAAAATGGTTCGTAAAAAGCCTTCAGGAATCCAAAAAGCTTTTACATAGGGATTGCCGGTTTGCAACCCCGGGTCATTGTGATCGGATGATACATAGCAAATACGTTGCTTATATTCTTCAGTTAATCCTGTCACCAAGGGTTCGAGGTGATGCCAATCTTGGTAACTTTCTGAAAAAATTACGATTCTTTTTTCGACAGGATCAAGTTTTTTAAATTTTTGGTATTCTTGCCAATGTGATAACCAATTAAACACAATCAACGGTTTTATCGTTCCTTATTATGTTCTTGAGGTGTTTTCCTGAAAAAGGACTTTAATTTATACCAATAGGTTTTGACAACCAGACCCAGTGTTGCAAGCATCCCTATCACAGCTGAGAGCAGCATGCTGCCTGTGCTGGGATCCAAATAAGCCTGAACAGGCTCGATAAAGCCAACACTTACAAATGCAATCAGTAACACTGAGTTCCTTACATTCTCGCTCATGCTTTGCTCCCTTGGATGTTTGATGCTAATTCTAATCGATTATAAAAAAAAACAGAGCGATTTATCTCAATATTATTTTTCCTTAACTTTGATCATTGGATATATTTCATCCCTAGCTCTTTTTAAATGAACTTCATCATCAATCTCTGCCCAGACTAGATCTTCAATTACCAGACAATCAATATCAATCTCTTTAGCAGCAGCAACCAATGCGTCGGTTTCGTAATCGTAGAAAAGCGAATGTACAAATTGTTCTTTTGCATGGCGCTGCATACAGGCAAAAAGTTTAGGACTAACTTTTACTATCCCCACAAGTTCCCCACTTGGCTCGCTGTTAAGTTGTTCTTTTTCTTTCGACATACCAACCAAATGATTATCTTTGGTTTCAACAAAAACTTCATCGCCTGATTTAGTAAATCCAGAGAGTAAAATGCATTCGTCGGATGGAGAATTGATCACAGCTTTAAGGGCTTTTTCTTCGTAGATAATGTCCGATTCAAGCAGTAAAAAAAGACCGTTCACATATTCCCTGACACAGTATAGAGAGTACATTGTGCCTGAATTCTCAAACTCCTTATTCCAAATTGTTTGGATATTACCTGGGTATTTCTCGGTCAGGATTTCAAAATTCTGTGGCTCATAGCCTGTTACTATCCAGATTCTTTCAATCCCATGTTTTAATAACTTCCTGATCGATTCTTCAATAATTGGGTGACGGTCAAAAATAATGAAACCTTTTGGTTTTTTGGCCATAGCATCAGACAATCGTGTTCCCATCCCAGCAGCCAATATGACGGCTTCTTTGATCATTTTTTACGGCCCAAGGAATTCATTAAACAAGGCGCAAAGTAGCTTGATTTTCTCTTCGGTAATCTCACCCATAGTTGAAATCCTGAAAATGGTTTCACTTAAATTGCCCTGCCCTTGATAGATAACAAAACCATTGGTTTTGAGGAAATCATGCAACGCTGCATAGGAAACCCCAGTTGGCAGGAGGTAGGAATAGAGCACTGAAGAATAATCAGCAGTTGGAAGCAGTGTCTTGACCCCTAATTCCGACAAACTGCCTGCGATTCTTTTAGCTCGGGAATCAAATAAACGGTTGCGCTGATGCCATCCACCAGAATCAAAGAACTCATCCAGTGCAACTTTGAATGCAAATGCTACATGGGTAGCAGGGGTAAAAGGGGAAAAACCATCTGCGTATTGAGCTTGAAAATAATCAAACAAATTAAAATAGACTGTGCTTGGTTCTGTTAGAGTATTTGACCATACATCTGGATGGGCCATGACGAAGGAAATGCCAGGAGCGCCGTGAAGGCATTTGTTAGCCGTTGCAGCCAGTGCCGCTAGGTTGATTTCTTCTCCCAGTATCTTCTCTGCCCCGAAACTGCTTACGGCATCTAAAAAGATTTGAACATTATGATCTTTACAAACCTTTCCAATTTCAACAAGTGGATTTAATCGGCCTGTAGTAGTTTCATGATGAACCAAAACAAGATTCTCAATTTCTTGGCATTCGCTAAGTTTTTTGTCAATCAAGTCAACGTCAATTGGTTTTTCCCAATCAAATTTGAGAATTTTGTAGTCGCGATTAGACGCTTTTAATATCCGTTCCATCCTAGCTCCATAAACACCATTATCAATGACCAACGTGGCCGAACCTTTGGGGATGAAAGTAGTTAGCATTGCCTCAACAGCACCGGTACCGGAAGCAGTTAAAAGCACCGATCGGTAATTGCAGCTAGACAATCCGGAATAAACTTCGCCCAATCTCTTGTTAATGTGTTGAACAAGTTCTGCAAATTCTAATTCACGATGACAAACATCCTTTCCAGAAAGTGCCTCTCGAACTCTTTGGCTCAAATTTACCGGTCCAGGGTTCAGTAAAATTTCGCTGCCAGATTTATTCATTCAATCAAGTTCCTGTATGTGTCGCTTGAATCTTGATGCCACTTGGGGCGGAGCTATTTTTGGTCTTAGCAAGTTGTTGCTGATGCCTGGCTCAGTTGGCATGTGAATAAAAGACAATTTATTTACCTGACTTGACAAATGTTTTTCCAGATCCGATAAGCTAATGTGCTTGGCCACATGAGAATACCCGGATGCTGTAGCAACCAGAGAGAAATCAATGGTTTTTGAAACGGTTTTCTGAGAACCAGTAGACTCGTATTCACCATTGTCCAAAAGGATATGAATTAGATTCTTAGGGTTTTCATGGCAAAGACTGGTTATTGCGCCTAAACGCATGAGCAGTGCACCATCTCCATCAACAACGATCACTCTAGCCGTTGGTTTTGTCTTTGCCAAACCCAATCCAATACTGACAGCACAGCCCATTGAACCAACCATATAAAAATGGTTGGGACGATCAGCAATAGAATACAATTCTCTACTGGTGTAGCCGGTTGTTGCAATAATCAAATCACCCCTTCCAGTGTTATCAACTATGGTTCTCAGCACCTTTTCCCTTTTCGGGTCAGTGTGTGTCGATGGGCTTTCATAGCTGGTTTGTTTTTGTTTTAAGGCTTGATCTGAATGAGAGTCAATTTGATGAGGCTTAACTGAACCTTCCTTCATTACCAGTGCATGGGATATTCCTTGTCCCATAATCGAGGAAGTCACTGTTTCCAGGGTGTTCTTGATGTCTGAATTTTCGGTCGGAAACCACGACCAAGGTACTTCCATTAAATCGAGTAGATCGGTAGTAATTTTACCCATCAATCGATGCTGCGGTTCATCTGGCGAAGCTGAAGGATCCCCTCTCAAGGTAACCACTATGAGAACAGGGATCTCAAATGTTTGCAATAGGGATGTAATAGGATTAACGACATTTCCCAAACCAGAGTTCTGGAGCATAACCACGGGATATTGGCCTCCCAAATAGACTCCAGCAGCAATGGCAATGGCATCTCCCTCATTGGCAGCAGGAATATAATCAATCTCAGGAGAATCAATGATGTAGTTGATAAATTCTTTCAAAAATGAACATGGAACACCCGAATAGGAAGTGAAACCGTAATCCGTTGCTTCTTGAAGAAACAGTTCTGTATCAATCATAAGAAATTTCCTGCCCCAAGAAGGTCCTCCAAGGTATCAATATCAAGCCAATGTCCGGTGGTGTAAACAACCTTAACTCTAGTTCCTTCAGAAACAAGATGGGTGAACAGATGGTGAAACTTAGCAGCATTAAAATCAGTTTCCTGTCGCATTTTGTTCATCGACTCTTTTAATGTTGGGATGATGTTTTTAGAAAATTTCACCACGCCCATCCACTCACCATCAATGATTTTAGGATCTAGGTTTTCAGCAGAAACTTTGAGAAAAATTTCATGGCTATAAGAATCTCTTGAATGCGGTTCAGAACAATGAACGTAGTCTGCTGCTCGCTCTTTGTTAACTGAGTCCTGCCATTGGGTATCAACAACAATAACAACCTCGTCTTCAAAACCATCCATTAATTGCAATAGATACGGTTTAAACAAAACATCGCCGAAAGAGACAAAAAGATCTTGGTTGAGGTCTATTCCGAAAAGTGCCTTCTCAAAGGAAACCAACTCACTGGTATCGGCATAATCATCGTTGTCAACATAGCGGAGACTGGGCAAATCGATGGCTTCTTTTTGATACCCCCTGACCACAGTAATCTCTCTGATTCCATGGCTGTTATACACATCAACAATGTGGCTCAGTATTGGTCTTTCTTTGATTTTGAGCATTGATTTTGGTTGTTGTTCCGTCAAACTGCCCATTGCCGAACCTCTTGAGGCAGCAAGTATGATAGCTGACTTTGTCTTAGGTTGTGGCAGATACAGTTCCTCTGCTTGCAACAACTCAGAGACCCCTTGCAATCTGAAGATTTCGCTGACACTGGCTATCCGATCCTCCAACTCGACTACTGATTGGTTTTGAATAATTGAAGTGGCTGTTTTCTGCATTGCTTCAATTGCGCTTCGAATCATATGATTGGCCCAAATGGCAATGGAAAAACCTGCCTCGGTAAAAATCTCTGTCGGGGTAGAGTAATACTTCGTTGGCACTATAATTACTGGTAATCGATCGCCCCACTCCTCTTTAAAGGCAAGAATTTCTGATGGATTAGTCATTGCACTATGAATTAAAATGGCATCGGAACCCGCCAGGTGGTAGGCTTCCGCTCTCTTGATTGCTTCGTTTAACCCCCAACCAGCAATAAATGCTTCAACTCTTGTAATAATTGAGAATAGATCATCTTTTTGTGCATCTTTACCGGCCTTAATTCGACTGCAAAATTCATCGATGTCTGCCAGTTGTTGCTTATTGCCGCCTATGAAGCTATTGGTCTTAGGATAGAGCTTATCCTCTATGCATACGGCTGCAATTTCTCTTTGCTCAAGCTTTCTGACCAATCGTCTGACGTTATTGAAATTTCCATAACCAGTATCTCCATCAAGCATGATAGGAACAGAAGTTGCATCCGACATAAATTCAAGCACTTCCAAAACTTGTGTCCAGCTGGCCTCATTGCTGTCTCGAACTCCATATTGTGCTGAAATTGCTAGTCCTCCAGCCCACAGACCCTTGAATCCCGATTCCTCTGCTATTTTTGCACTGATACCATTGTGCGCCTCAAGCAAAAATTCTAAATTTTGACTGTCAAGTAAGGTCCTAAATTGACTGGTTTTCTTCTCTTTTATCATTCGCTCCAAACGATGATCACAATAATCCTTTGAATTTTTCAGCAATTGCTTCAACATCTTCTGCATCAGCATTACTGTATTCAGGATAGGATTGGAATCGTTCTGGAATCTTGATGGTGGCATCAAAGCCTATTTGCTCAGACTGAAGAGCAATCCCATGTCCTGGATCTTTTTCTGCTGAAGGATCCATTAAAAAAGCGTGGCCAGATTTGTTGATGATGGAATCCGTGTAAGGTTGCACTCTGGTATTTATTGCCCACTCTACTTCAGACAAATCATAGGGATTGACATCAGGACCGACGACGACCACAATTTTTGCTGTCTTACCCCATCTTCCATTTGCATCCCAGACAGATTGTAAAACAAACTTACCGAATTCAGAATGAGGTTTCTGAGCACCGTCAACAGACAATTGAACAAAGTAACTAAGATTTGGAGTTACTACAACATCTTGGACTTCAGGGATTTTTGCCTGTAAATCACTCAACAATTCCCCTTCAATTGGCATGCAAGCCATATAGTTGTGATCAAATGGTGGTTGCATTTCCATTGTCGAATACCATATTGGGTTTTTGCGATGGGTGATGGATTGAATCTCTATAAGGGGAAAAAATTGTGCATCATCATAGTAACCAACTGGGTTAGAGTGAGGGCCAATGGTAACGTCTTGGTCCGGCAAAAATTTTCCCTCAAGTATCCATTCTGCTGTAGCCGGAACTGCAATATCAATTGTTTCACAGTCAACCACATCCACTGGTGCGCCTCTCAAACCACCTGCAAAATCCATCTCATCTAAACCGAATGCAATACTTGTTGCCGCTGCTATTTGTACAACAGGGTCAACAATGCATGCAATGGCCACTTCAAGTGGCTGCTTCATCTCCTGTGCTTTTGCCCAATGAATCCCAACATCGTTTCCAGGGGGATTCCAGAACGCGAAAATTGATAGGCATTTCTTTTGCTCGTCTTCGGAATAAACATCGCCGTGAGGATGTGAAGCATTCCACAGTTGCGTTAGCCGATAACATCCTGTGTTGGGTATGCCGGTCTCTGGATCTTTTGTTATCACCACAGCATTTGTGATATAGGCAGGTCCTTCTTTTCCAAACCACACATGCGGCAGCTGTTTTCCTATATCGATGTCTTTACGTTCAATCTTAATTTCCTTGCAAGGTGCTTTAGAGCTCTCAATTTTTCTGGGTTTATGCCATAAGGATTTATCAGTCAAAACTTCAGCATGCCTGAGTTTGCTTTCCAGGGGGTCTTCTTTACCAAGAATCATGGATGTTCTTTCACGAGTGCCATATGGATTAAACAAAACTGGGATATCGGGACAATTGTATCCAGACAAGTTATTGAGCATCAGAGCGGGTCCATTGGAATTGTGTATAAACCTCATCAAGGGTTGCAATTCTGTTGTTCCCCTTGCCACATTGAGTTCTATATCAATTTCTTTTAATTGATCTTTACTCTTTAGTAACTGAATGTACCCTCGCATGTCATCAAACGCTATCATCTTCTCACCTACTCCTGAGTAGCAGCCAATTCTGCAAATTTTTAACTATAAAAAACGATTATTATACCAAGATAAACATTAGGATAATTTTTTTGTAAGCTATAGAATAACCCACTGATTAGTATTTCTGAGGCATTATATGGAACGAAAAGTTGCGATAGTTACCGGTTCAGCCACCGGGGTTGGTGCTGCTACTGCAGTTTTACTTGCTGAAAAGGGGTGTAATGTAATTGTCAACTACACCAAAAGCAAGAAAGAAGCAGATGAAACAGCAGAAATCATTCGAAAGAAAGGAATTGAAGCCATTGTCTGCCAAGGGGATGTTGCAAACGATGATGATTGCAGAGCAATGGCACAAACTGCAGTTGATGCTTGGGGTAGAATTGATTATTTGGTCAACAATGCAGGGAAAACAAAATTCAATCCATTCCCTAATTTAGAGGGTTTAACAAAGGAGGATTTTCTTGATATCTATGCAGTAAATGTGGTTGGGGCTTATCAGATGGTCCGTGCAGTTGAACCGCATATGAGAAAATTAGGCAAAGGAGCTATTGTCAATAATTCTTCCATTGGGGGGGTAACGGGAATTGGTTCCTCAATTGCCTATGCTGCCTCTAAAGCAGCTTTAAATATGATGACCAAATCTCTTGCACATGTTCTTGGCCCTGAAATTAGAATTAATAGCGTTGCTCCAGGGTTGATCCAAACGAGGTGGTTAAAAGAAGGTCTGCAAGATGGGGCTTATGAAAAAATGCTTCAGCAAGCACAAAAGCAATTGCCACTGAAAGAAGTTGCGACAGCAGAGGATATAGCCGAATCCCTAGTCTGGTTTTTGGAAGGAGCTAAGCTGGTTACGGGTGAGGTGTTAATTGTTGATAGTGGCATTCACCTAGGGATACTGCCTGGATATTCGAGAGGTGACGACTGAGGATTGAATTGATCTATTCTTTTATCAACCAAGTTTGATTCTTAAGTTCGATCTCTTCTTTTGAGCCAAAACCCAAAGAATTATCCAACAATCTGATCCAATCGAGTTTAAAACGGAAGACACTTATCGATCTGAATTGCTCCGCGATTTTCTTTTCATCCTCTGTCTCTGGAAGCTCCAAAAGTCGATGAATGGAACTGAATTTTTGCCTGTATACATTGAGGACAGCCTCACGTTTGTGTTCTGGAAGTTTGTTCACACTGCCCTGCAATTGCAATCCTTTGATCTGCATCCAATCGCTGACGTCTTGATTAATGGTCGCTGATACTCTTCTATTCTGAGAAATTCCCTGAATATGCTTGGATTGGTCAAAGGAAATAAAATAGATATTCAGTTCTTTATCGGAGACATAAAACACACTTGCAGACCATAACTCTTGTTTGGCCATGGTTGCAATTGATATTGTATGGTGTTTGTTGAGAAATAATTCTATGCGTTGGAGTAAATCATTTACTGGATCATGACTACTCATTTTTTGAACCAATGCCTTGCCATCTTTTCACAATGTCATTGTCAAGCCCAATCAAATCTAAGACTCTTCCGACCGTGTGATTGATGATGTCATCAATTGATTCTGGATGATTGTAAAAAGCAGGGTTCGGAGGAACAAGGGTTGCCCCCATAAGTGATGCTTTGTAAAGAAGTTCACAATGACCTGTATGCAGGGGTGTTTCTCTTGGAACAAGAATCAGTTGCCTTCTTTCCTTCAAAACCACATCGGCTGCCCTGACAATGAGATTATTGGCATAGGAAGTCACAACTCCTGACAAAGTTCTCATTGAGCAAGGGATAATAACCATCGCCTTGGTTGTAAATGAGCCACTGGCAATACTCGCACCTAGATTTCTGTTGCTATGCACAACATCAGCCAACTGCTCAAGAGTTTTCAGATCGAAATCGGTTTCAAGAGAAATATTCAGCTTACCACCTGGGGTAATTACCAAATGCGTCTCAATGTCCGAAAGATCCTGCAAGACCTGCAGTAAACGAATCCCATAAATAACGCCGCTTGCTCCTGAAATTCCAATAATGATCCTATCCATCATCAGCACATTATAACTTTTAAGCTTATGGAAGCTATTTTAAATGGGTCTTCGATTCAGTTCTAACCAATTCAACTTTATACTACTTATCTGATGGACAAAATAAGAAAAGCCTATGTCGATGCTGCTAACGATCAAATTCACTACCTGTACTCAAACGGTCAAGGCATACCTTTATTGCTTTTTCATAGAACACCGGCGAGTTCTGTTATCTATGAAAGAATGATGGAAAAAATGATGGGCAGTCGGCCAATATTTGCATTAGACACCCCAGGATTTGGGGAATCATTTAACCCTGAAGGAATGCCGAGTGTCATTGATTATCGTGATTGGTTTTGCGAAGCAATTGATAATCTTGGGATCTCATCCTTTCATATCTATGCTCACCATACAGGGACTCACATAGCCACTGAAATTGCTGTTTACTGGAAAAATCGGGTGCAATCTTTAATGCTCAATGGTGTTGCTTACCTTACTGAGAAAGAACGACTGGAATTTGCTAAAAAAATACTTCCTGCTACAAGGCCAGATGAAGACGGTAGATATCTGATGGAAACATGGAAGATCATCAAAAGTCTGTTTCCCTCATTTGATCGAAACCTAGTCCATTTGGAATTCATAGGGGCTTTAAGGGCAATGGACGGAAGAGACCAAGCATTCCGTGCAATTTGGGACCAAGAATTTACTAAAGTTCTTCGCCAAGTGGAATGCCCTGTATTTGCTATGTCTGCAGCTAATGATTTCTTTGCAGGATACCTTGACCGAATAAAAGAAAACATTCCTTCTGCCCGTATAGCATTACTTGGAAATGCAATTGTGGCGTCGCCAGAACTGGATACCGATAATACGGTGAGATTGTTGAATGAATTTATGTCTGATGTTGAATCCGGCTAAGGACCGATTGTTATTGCAATTTTTTCAGAAATCAATGGTGGTTGATGAGGAATATGACTCCCATCCCCTAAAAGTAACTGCAGAGTGTGCATACCAGGTTCTAAATCCAGAAGAACACGGTCTTGGGCTTTACCAAAATGAAGATAGTTATTATTACTGGGGATAGGCATTGCAAGATCCGGGAGATCGTTGTCAATAATCAAGTGGTGATGACCGGTATCAGGTGCATACGTTCCTGCGGGTGCAAGTTCCATTCCTTCCAAACCAAAAACAACCTCCACAGGTGACTGAACCAGAGCACCATTGTGCGGCGATTCTATATAGAGCCTAGGTAGTGTAACTCGATCATCAACGGTCTCTGTATGCAAAATACCTGAAACAAAGAGAATACAAATGCCAATTAAATTTCGGGCCGTCAAATACTTTGATATATAAATCATAACTTCAATGTCTTACTCCATCTCCAGTATATATTGCCACTCCATCTTTGAAAGAGGCAAGACAGAAAGTCTGTTGCCTCTTTGGAGCAATTTCATGTCTGCAATCTGTTTTTGTTGCCGCAACTCACCAAGCGTGATCATCCTGTCTAAATGTCTGATGTAGCGAACATCAACCATCAGCCATCTGGGGTTTTCAGGATCACTTTTGCTATCAAAATATTTCTCACTGGGGTCAAAAGCCGTATGATCCGGGTAAGCCTTGCTCACAATCTCCATGGTCCCTACAATCCCCGGTTCCTTGCAATTTGAGTGGTAAAAAAAAGCCTGCTCGCCAACCTGCATTTGGTCTCTGAAAAAATTTCTTACCTGATAATTTCTGATCCCGTCCCAATGATCCACTCCAAAAGACTGTAAATCATCAATACTGTAGGTATCGGGTTCGGACTTCATCAACCAATATTGCATAATTCTATCGCCTACTCACCAATGTGCTCCATATTTTCGTACCAATACCTTCTCCAGTTTTCTGGATCTAGGTTCGAACATAATCCTTCATCAAACTCCTTGAGATAACTTGGTTCCATCAAGTCATCGTATTGAATGGCTGTATCAACCAATTCACACTTGTCCTTGAAATCTTTGATCTCTGGATCCATAGCAATCGCTGCCATCAGTCCGCTTTTGGTTAAGCTGTCAGACGACATTCGGATCCCATTATCGGCCACCGTGTCAAAAATAATAAATTTAGGTGCGTCGGCTGAAGATTCACTCCACTCATTCCACAATGGCAAATTTCTTGATCGACCTCTGCCTGGACGCCCTGAGTAGGCAAATTCAGCCCAATAAGACATCATGGCATTAGACAATTGGGTGACTGATACGAGATTTTTTGAGCCAATCATGTAGCGGGTCATTAAGTTTTTATCAAGATTACCCATTACAAAAGGAATCTCAAACGAATGAGCTGCACCTAGAAGATGGCTGATGTCTGTCCCTAATCTTCTTGGCTCTTCATCCCAATCAAATCGGTATGCATAAATATTGCTTTGACCGGATTGGACCAGCTCTCGAGCGGGTTGATCCACCGCAAGTAATTTCCATGTATTGGATCTATGTTTTGCGATCGCTTCATAGAGTTCCTTGTCCCTGCTTCGAGGGAGCCCAAAAAATGTCCTAACGAATCTTGGGTTGCCTATAAGAAAGAGTTTGTTTTCATCTCTATTGGTTCCAAAAATAATTGGCACACCTGGAGCAATACCTTGTTGCAAGGACGCTATAATTCCATCCTCATGCAACACATGGCCATCTGGGAAGGGTCTTAGCATGTCATTGGTGCTGACTTTAGCCTGTAGATATGCCTCAAATATCTCAACAGTAGAGGCTGATCTAAGAACATCCGAAATTTCTTCAGTTGACAAACCTTTCTGTATTGCAGTTGCGTCTGCCCTATTTGCAGCCCTTTGTTTTAGAATTAAGAGTTGATTAAACAATTCTTTGGAGCTGTAATTCTTCCAAGGAAGAGGATTACTAAGGTAGTTTTCAGAATGATCAATATCCCCTGGTTTTATGCCCCCACTCTGACTAATTGCCTTGTGAAAAAGACCCTGTGCCAATGGTGAAGAGAGCAATGCAGCAACATTGTAACCACCTGCTGACTCACCGAAGATCGTAACGTTGTCTGGATCGCCCCCAAAATTTAAGATATTCTTTTGAACCCAACGCAAAGCTTGAATGGTATCAAGATTTCCGTAGTTGCCAGACCGATCTTTACCATTATTGGACTCGGCCAAGATACTGGGATGCCTAAACCATCCAAATGGACCCAGCCGATAATTAATTGTTACAACAACAACTTTGTGCTGGAGCACCAGTTCGGTTGGGTTGTAAAAATCAGAATTACCCGCCGTATTGCTGCCACCATGAATCCAAAGCATTACTGGGTAATTGGCAATTTCAGATCCTATTTCTTCAGGGGTTAGCTTAGGCGCCCAAATGTTCAAATTTAGGCAGTTCTCTGACCCAATAATTTTATCCCAATCCTTCCTTTGAGTAGTACCTACGAGGGAACCTTTTTGGACACAAAAAGATCCAAATTTTAAGGCTTCTCTAACGCCAACCCAAACCTGAGGAGCTTTTGCCTCTTTCCATCGATATTCAGATGACGGAATATCTCCATAGGGAATACCCAGCCATTGATGCGTCTTCCCATTATCCCCACCAATAAGAATGCCCTGCTGAGTTTCCCTAATTGTGTCCTCATCAGGCAATAAATCTATTCTGGGCTGACTGCAAGACATCAGGATGAAAGCAATCAAGAAAGAGAAAGTTGGTATTTTATGCGTCATTGTATATTACTGTTTTATAGCAAGCCCATTTTAAGGGGGAATGTGTTCAATTCCATTAAATTATCAATTAAACGTCTTATGATATTAAAAAATAACGTAGTAGAATAGTCGGTATTATGGCCGTTGTAAAGAATTTCAAATTTAGATTTTTGTTGCTTTTTATGTTCATACTCTTGAGCAGTCAATCACAGCATGTTCAAGCTTCACCCTGGGCAATACCTGGAAACTTAATCCTTAGACACGACATCCAAGTGTTGGTAGATTCAGGGGTTATCAATATACCTATAACCACGTGGCCACTGGCCTGGGGAGACATAGCTTATAGTTTATCTAAAACTGAACAAGAAATGACATCCTTTGAACTTGCCTCATTTCAGCGTATTAAAGAAGCACTACTGAAAGAAGAAATCGGAGGTATATCCGCAAACACCTCACTGAAATTTGCTAAAAACCCAGAAACAATTACTTCTTTCAATGATTCAGTAGGGGCTCGCAGTGAAATTGAAGGTGAATCAACTTATCTTGGGAAAAACTTTGCAATCAATCTACATGTCAAAAAAGCAGGAGGCGAAACAGTATTCGATGAATCGTATATCGCAGTTGCCCTTGGTGATTATTCCATTTCATTAGGATCTAAAAAGAATTGGTGGGGTCCTGGCTGGGGGGGTAGTTTAATTCTTTCTACCAACGCCAATCCTATTCCAAGCATCTCGATAGAACGAATTTTTTCTGATCCTTTTGAATCAAAATTGCTAAATTGGATTGGCCCATGGGATTTATCATTGTTGCTAGGCGAACTGGAGCATTCTAGAACACGATCGGACGCACTATTTTTTGGGATGAGAATAGGATCAAGACCACTAACCAATCTTGAAATTGGTTTTTCAAAAACATCTTTATTCTGCGGTAAAAATAGGCCTTGTGGTTTTTCCAGTTTCAGCGATATGTTGTTGGATAAGACAGACTCTGGTTACAATCTATCTGGATTTGATTTTAGATCCTCCCATCACATCAAAAATTTTCCATTTGTACTTTATGGACAAATCATTGGTGAGGGAATCAGTGATAACCACCTTGGATTATTTGGACTTGAAACTTGGGGTCCAATCAATAATTTCGATCAATTGGAAAGTTACCGAGTTTTTCTTGAAGCTGCGTCGACGAGTTGTGAGTTTTATAATAACGATGATTCAAAATATGGTTGTGCCTACCATGATTCTTTGTATCCAGATGGTTATCGATATAAAGGAGTGAATATAGGCCACAGTGCAGATGGTGATGCTCTAGTACTCACCTTGGGAGGGATAATTGTCGCTCAGAACTCACAACTTATTAAATCCTCATTATCTCTTGGCAAATTGAACCGAGGTTCGAATTATCTGTACAAAGTGAGTCAAAATAATAACGATTTCTTCAAATTTGACCTTGGCTACGAATTCGATCTCTTCTGGTTTGATATTCCACTTGGTAGCTTCGATGTAGGACTGGGCTTGGATGTAATGAAAGATAAAGTCAACAACACAACCCAAAAAGATCCCAGAATTTATGTATCCTATTCTAACTCTCTCGATTTTAACCCCAAGAAAGTTAGAAATTACAGTGAATACCTTGCATTGATTGAAGTTAGTGAGGACGAGGGGATAGATGCAGAAGAAACCTCAGAAACCGTAATTCAAGCAATAGATTTTGTCATCATCGGTGAACTGGATTTGTTTGAACTGATTTCACTCATCGACCAAGTAGCCTTTGAAAGAAACCCATACTCTGAGATTAAAAACAATGCAGGATCAACTGAAACCAAAGGCTTACGTAAGCAATCCATGGACAATGATTTGAATTTCGGGATGCTGCTAGCTGGTGGGGGATATGATCTTACTGAGATTATGCTGCAGCTTGATCAAACCATCGGCAAGAGAAATTAAAATATAACGCTGAAATTCATTCCTCGTGTTCATGTTCAGCGTTAAACCAATTCCGTTTGGGTTTATCAGTTCAAGCCAAGTTTTTGCAAATATCTGTCCCGTAAGCGAGTGGATCGTGATACCAAGCTGACTTGCTTGCCATCAATAAAGACTGAAGTTGCAAAAGAAGTAACTTCCAACGGATTACCATCCCAAACAACAAGGTCTGCGACCTTGCCAACTTCAATTGTACCCAATTCATCTGAGAGACCAAAAACCTCTGCAACATTAATAGTTAAAGCCCTAATTGCATCATTTTGAGGCAGTCCATGTGCCACTGCATTGCCTGCTCCTTGCCGGCTCAAGTATGAATTATGTGTATCTTGTGAGGTAATTAATATCTTAACGCCCGCCTTGTTTAGAAGGTATGCATTGTCCATTCGGGCAGCAATAGCGTCAAATGAACTTGGAATATTGTCCATAGGGTCCAAGATAACCGGAATACCTTCCACAGCTAATATGTCTGCTATTCTCCAAGCCTCTTTAGCCCCATGAAAAACAATCTTAATGCCATATTTATTGCCTATAGAGATCATTCTAAGTAAATCTTTTGCTCGATTAGAACGGACAATTAAAGGTATTTCTTTGTTAAGAACCCTTAAAATCGCCTCCAAGTCTCTGATTGTATAATCGTCATAATCAAAATAACCACCTTGTAGTATGAGCTCTCTGGAATCGTTAAATCGGAGAGCTTTATCAAATGAATCTTCCAGCAAGAGAATTTGTGAGGCTCTGGAGTCAGAACCAGCACCAAAACTGACTGCCATTGCAATATCTTTAGCAATAGAATCAGCTGCCAACTCACCATCGAGTTTGAAAACTGACGCCATTCCAGAATAGATTGTCTTTGCCGAAGAGGGAATCACGACGGCCGAGGTAATTCCTCCAGAGCGATTGTAGGGTATTAAGGTTGATGACGGATTAAAAGCATCGACGATACTGAACCCGGCTGAAAAGTACTCGGTTGAATCATCCCTGGTCTCTCTCTCCAGCTGAATTTCCACGAGTCCCAGTTGACTGTGGGGAGCGATCAGTCCCGGGGTAATGATTTGGTTTGATGCATCAATTGTAATTGCATCGTCGGCAACCAGATCATTCCCAATGCCAACAATCAGGCCGCTGTCAATCAACAGATCTGTGTTCTCTAGTATTTGTGAATCAACAGCAGTTATAACGGTGGCATTTTGGATTAATATTTTTTCTGCCTCTGCAGCGTTCACTCCTGAGATCTGGAAACATAATAAAAAAGTCGTTGTAATCAGGAGATGTCTCACAATCGACTCTCCTCTGGATCAATTATTCCTAAATCAAAATCTGTCCTCTCATAGGCATTATCATTCTCAGCATCGAATTTTAGGTGGCCGTCGATAAATACTTTCTCTGCTTTTGAGAAAACACTGAAGGGATCTCCGTCCCAGATAACCAAGTCAGCCATTTTTCCTACTTCGAGACTTCCTACTTGATCCGATATACCTAAAGCTTTTGCTGGATTGAGGGTAATCCATTGGATTGCTCGTGCCTTTGAAATATTCATCCCAGCACGAATGCCTGCAGCTCTGGCTTTGGCAGCCTCTTGATTAAGGTGTTGGGTACCAATAGCTGAATCGGAATGCACGATAGCGCAACCGCTTCCATTTTCAGCTTGATCAACCATAGCCACATTTTCCCAAACCATATCGAATGCTTCGTGTTTGAATCCCCACCAATCTGCCCACATTGCCGCACAAACACCTTGATCTGCCAAAAGATCTGCAACCTTGTAAGCCTCGATAGCATGGTGAAAAGCGGTAACTTTGTAATTAAATTCCTTGGCGATATCGAGCATAATTGCCATCTCTTCGCCCCTATAACAGTGATTTTGAATGAGTATTTCCCCTTTCAAGACGCCCGATAGGGTTTCCATTGCAAGATCACGTTTTGGAATCTCCCTGGATTCCTCTGCTTCCTTCATGTAATCCTGGGCATCAATCCATGCTTGACGATATCCGGCAACATTAGCCATTTGGGTTGATGGCTCTTGGTTTCTGTTCCCGTAAACCCGTTTAGGATTCTCCCCACAGGCCATTTTTAGGGTGTATGGAGCTCCTGGAAATTTCATTCCCTGGACAGTGACACTTCTGACGTTCTTTAGCGTCACGCCCCGGCCACCAATCAAATTTGCCGAACCAGGTAAGACATGAAACGTCGTTATACCCCCTTTTAGCGCAAGAGTGAATTGAGGATCATGTGTCCAAACAGAATGCTCCGCCCAAACATGGGGAGTAACTGGGCTGGTGGCTTCATTGCCATCTGAGTTTGAGCGCAGTCCAGGCGCTGGATAAACGCCCATATGGGAGTGGATATCTATAATCCCTGGCGTTATCCATTTACCTTTTACGTCAATAACCTTGGCATCAGTATCCAACGGTATTTCACCAATGGCGGCAATTTTATTGTTTTCCATAAGAATGGAAGCATTGTCCAGTTCATCTCCCGACCCTGTTAGTACCCTGGCATTGCGAATCAAAATTGTTTCACTGGTGTCTGGCTTATAGGTAGACAGGTATGCTTGATTTTGCGGTTCAAGTTCTGAATCCGTTTTCGAACAATTTATTATGAGGATACACAGAAAAGAAACTATCAACAGAAATGGAAACTTTTTGTTTATTTTCATTATTTTAAATCTAATCCCTTTCGACTACAGTTGGCTTTTTGTAAACCATTACCGTTATAGTTTCTTTGAGGTAAAACAAATATGCAACAAGAAAAGTGACAAAGAAACCGCTACCGGTATCTTAATGCACGCATTGACTAAAGAAAACTTCGCAATCTTTCGAAATCCATCCTTGATTTCCTGATAATTCATATGAATTGATGAAACATTTTCATTACAATGTGGTGGTGTTTAAAAATCACAAAATCACCACAAGAATCGCCGCAATACTATTTTGCATCACTTTCTATCCCTTAAACTCGTTGGTTTTAGCTTCTGATTTCGACATTACCCAACAACGGGTTATTGAATCAACCAATCAACCAGATCAGTGGCTTGTCCATGGCAGAACCTATGCAGAACAACGTTATAGTCCGCTGAATCAGATCAACACAGAAACAGTAAAAAACCTAGGCATAGCTTGGGTTTTTGAAACAGACACCAATCGTGGTCATGAGGCTACCCCCATTGTAGTTGATGACATCATGTTTAGTACGAGCGCTTGGAGTATTGTCTATGCAAATGATGCAAAAACCGGTGAAATAATATGGAAATTCGATCCCAAGGTACCCAAAGAAAAAGCTTATTTTGTTTGCTGTGATGTCGTTAATCGTGGAGTTGCCGTTTGGCAAGGGAAAGTTTTCTTTGGAACTATCGATGGCAGATTGATCGCACTGGATGCAAAAACCGGTGAAATGATATGGGAAAAAATGACAGTCAATCCCTCACAAGCCTATAGCATTACTGGGGCCCCTAGGGTTGTAAAAAATAAGGTAGTCATTGGTAATGGTGGAGCAGAATATGGCGTCAGGGGGTATGTCAGTGCCTACGATGCCGATACTGGTGATTTGGTATGGCGATTTTACACGATCCCTGGCTATCCAGAAGATGACTTGGAAGAAGGGGAAAATGAGAAAAATGAATCGATAATGAAATTCGCAGCCAGTACATGGGGTGGCAGCAATTGGTTGGAGGTTGGAGGCGGTGGTACCGTTTGGGACTCGATGGCTTACGATCCAGAACTTGATTTATTGTTCATAGGCACTGGCAATGGAGGGCCCTGGGAACAATCGAGAAGAAGTCCAGATGGAGGAGACAATCTGTTTTTATCATCCATCATTGCGCTCAAGCCAGATACTGGGGAGTACATTTGGCACTATCAAACAACACCGGGTGATAAATGGGACTATACGGCAACACAGCATATGATCCTTGCGGAACTTGAAATTGATGGGAGACTAAGAAAAGTCATTATGCAAGCACCAAAAAATGGTTTCTTCTACGTAATTGATCGAACAAACGGTAAACTCATTTCTGCTGAAAATTACGTGAAAGTTACCTGGGCATCGCACGTAGATCCTGACAGCGGAAGACCGGTTAAAATAGAATCGGGTAATTATGAAGAAGAACTAAAACTCATTTTTCCTGGACCATTGGGAGGGCATAATTGGCACCCGATGTCTTACAATCCCAATACTGGATTGGTATACATTCCAGTTCTGGAAATGTATTTTGCCTATAGCAAGGATGAGGCATTTACCTTTGATGAGAGGCTCTGGAACACAGGGATTGATTCACAGACAACTATCCCTCCAAAAAATATCCTTCAACTGGCAACTCTCATAAAAAGCGTCAGAGGCAGGCTCAGTGCTTGGGACCCGGTGGAACAAAAAGAGGTTTGGAGAAATTATCACACTTTGCCTTGGAATGGAGGTACATTGACAACCGCTGGAAACTTAGTTTTTCAGGGAAATTCCGACGGTGAATTTGTCGCTTTTCAAGCCGACACTGGGAAACGTATTTGGAGCACCGATTTGAAATCAGGGATCATCGCCCCTCCAATAACTTATAATATCGATGGCGAACAATACGTTTCGGTGCTTGTTGGTTGGGGCGGTATGTTTGCACTGTACGCTGGGATGCCATCAAAATACTCGGGCGGTCCTGTCAATGGCAAGATTGTCACCTTTGCATTGGGCTCTGATCTCAGTATTGCAGATGCACCACCGGTCTTAGAAATGCCCTACCCCCCAGAATCCAATGCAAATCAAGTCTCAATCGACAACGGTGAAGTCAAATACCATAGTTATTGCTTTGTTTGTCATGGTGCAGGTGCTGTAGGTGGGGGCGTTATCTCCGACTTAAGGTACATGACTGCAGAAACCCATGATAAATTCTCTGCTATCGTCTTGGGAGGCATGTATGCAAACAAAGGTATGGTTGGTTTTTCCGATATATTGTCAGAAGAAGATGCCGAAGAAATCCACGCTTATCTCATTCAAAGGGCAAAAGAAACTTATTACCTAGAAAAACTTAATTCCTTTTTGAAATAACGTATTTATCGACAGGAACGCCTTCAATTAGATGCTGTTGGATGATTTTCTCCAACACTTCAGGCGTACACTTTTTGTACCAAATCTGGTCTGGGTAAACCACTGCAATTGGTCCTTGCATGCACACTTGAAAGCAATTGACTTTGGAGCGATATATCCCTCCCTTTTTGTCCAAATTTAACTCTTTCAAACGGCGTTTTAAAAAATGCCATGATGCCAGTGTTTTTTTCTTAGGTGCACAGTTGGGTTTGGTCTGATCGGCACACAAGAAAATATGGCGCTGCAATACATCCAGGCCCAAATCGGATAACTTATCCTGTAAGACTTGATCCTTGGTCATTTTTGCTTATTTTTTTATACGACTTGAGATTAAGCGATCAAAAAAGCTTGTGAACGGTGGCCTGGTTAGTTTGACAACGGCATCAATAGAACTTTGTTTGTAAATACCTTTAGCATGACTAAATCGTTTAAATCCATCCACACCATGATAGTGACCCATGCCACTGGGACCAATACCTCCAAAAGGAATGTCTTCTTGGGAAACATGAAAAACAACATCATTCAAAGTAACACCACCAGAAATGGTGTTGTCCAGTACAAAAGCTTCCTCTGTTTTATCATTGCCAAAATAATACAAACCCAAGGGCCGTTCATGGCCGTTGATATAATCTACTGTATCTTCAATTTTTGAATACGTTTTAACGGGTATAATGGGCCCAAATATTTCCTCTTGCATGACCAACATGTCGCTGTTTACTCCGAGAATTACCGTTGGCAACATTTTAAAATGGGTGCGATCTTCTTTATCCTCTTTTGCTGGATTAAATTCAATCAACCTAGCGCCCTTTTTTTTCGCATCATCCAGATAGTTCGACAAGCGTTTGAAATGGCGTTCATTGATGATTGAGGTGTAATCTTCATTATCAAAAAATGAAGGAAACATTTCAGCTATCGATTGTTTAGAAGCCTGTATCCAAGGCTCAACATGGTCCTCATGAACAAATAAATAATCAGGAGCCAGACAAATTTGACCGCTGTTTAATAACTTCCCGTTCCAAACCCTGTCAGCAACCTGCTTCATATTGGCTGAAGAACCTACAATAACTGGTGATTTACCGCCCAACTCCAAAGTGACTGGAACCAAATTCTCCGCAGCCGCTCGCATCACATGTTTGGCAATGGAAGTTGATCCAGTAAAAAGTAAGTGATCAAAGGGCAACTTTGAAAAGGCCTCCGCCACTGGAACATCTCCACAAAACACAGCCAGTTCATCAGGATCAAAGAATTCTGAGACCATTTTCTTCATCAAATTAGAGGTTTCGGGTGTAATTTCAGAAGGTTTTATCATTGCACGGTTGCCTGCTGAGAAAATTCCTGCCAACGGGGCAAACGTTAAATTGATGGGGAAATTCCAGGGGCTGATAACGCCAACAGTACCCAGAGGTTGATATTGAATATAAGCCTTGGCACCAAATAGATTAAAAGGGCTGCTAGCCGATCGTTTCTCAGGCTTCATCCATTTTTTCAGCTTCTTCTTAGCAAAGTGGACAGCATCAAATACTGATGCCACATCTGTAAACTTGGATGCCATTGGTGACCGGTGGCCAAAGTCTTTGCTGAGGGCAACAGGTATTTGCTCCTGGTAAGAAATCATCATATCGAGCACTCGGTTTAATCGATCAAGTCGAATTTGAATACCAGGTGTGCCTTCTAAAAGAGATTTCCTCTTCTGTAATTCGAGAGTCTTTTTCATTGTTTTGTCATAGATTGTAAAAAATCAGCGCCTCTATTGATGTGGTAATTGATGCGTTCATTCAAAAAGTCATTTCTAAGAACAATGGTATCACCAATTTCTAGGACACTGCCATTATCCTGGTTGTAGGCAGTCCAATGGGTTTGGCCTGGTACATTCGGATCACCGGTTTTTGCAAATTGCACCCAATAATTATGCATCGAATTACTGATTTGCTTATCTTTTTCAGAAACATTATTCAACTCAACGCCCAAGGTTTTCATAACAAATGCTATATCATCAGAATGAGCAGCTCCTGGCTGCTGATTCACTTTCTCTGACGCCACATAAGAAAAGTGATAATGGTATGTTTTTGAATCGACATATGCCATCTGATTGGCCATATAGCGGCCGGTGCTGAGCAGGACCAGATCCCCAAAAACCTGATCTTCTAGCTCTTCCCCATTTAACCCTGGATAGAGTATATCTTTGTCTTTTTTGGGGACCAATCTTGAAATAAATTTGGGACTAAAACCACCTCCTATTTGTCGACCCAGACTTGCTTCCCAACTGTTGCCACCTATTAAAAACGGAACATCGTGTTGTTTGCCTTGAGCAAACAACAAACCTGCATGATCCGGAATCAAAGTTCCGTCAATCATGGGTCCAAAGACAGTCCTTGGATCCAATTGTTCGATGATTTCATCGGACGATAACTGACGCAATTGATCCAAGCTTCGGTCCAATTCAAGACCTGTTCCTTTGACAAATTTTTTGGCAATATCCACTCCTGAGATGTTAAAGCCAACCCGTTTGTTGATGTGTGTATCGGGAGCGAGCCCAACTGCTGCACTCTGGCTGATCGCTTTATGAAAAAGACCTTTAGATTGCGGGGTAACCATCAGATAACTAATCAAGCTTGCGCCTGCTGATTCCCCGAAGACAGTGACATTGTTTGGATTTCCATTGAACAGGTGTATGTTCCTTTGAATCCATTCAAGTGCTGCAATAATATCCAGTAATCCGTAATTACCTACCATTTCATTGCCTGATTTTTGAAACAAAGAAGGATGTGCAAAAAACCCAAAAACATTTAAACGGTAATTAATAGTAATCAAAACAACGTCTTGTTTTACAAACTCTGGGTTGTTTACTCTGGGAATGTTTCCAGACCCCTGTAGGTACCCGCCACCATGAATCCACACCATCACTGGAAGTTTAGACACGGAACTATTTTTGGGCGCCCAAACATTAAGTGTTAAGCAATCTTCGCTAGTTTTACCCAATTCAAACCACAATGAATCTCTTTTGATTTGGGGACAATAATCACCGTAATCCTGTGCAGATCGAATTCCTTTCCATGGCTGCTTTCTCTGTGGGGGACGCCATCTGTTAACCCCTTCGGTTGAGGCCGCAAAGGGGATGCCTTTGAAGGATAAGACTCCGCTTTCTTCACTGCCTAGGAGCCATCCAGAATCGACTCTAACCCGAAGATCAGAATCCAGGATACTGCAGGAAGATAAAAGAATAGAAAACCCTAAACAAGTTAGTATATTTCTCACTGCCTAGTCGAGAAAGTCAGGTTGCATTTTGTAGATTAGGTCATAAAGTGGTTGAAAACTTGCCCATAAAACCAAGTCAGAACCGGCTTGGGCCTTTGCGTGAAGAGCAATCTCATCTGGAATGAGGGTAGGTTCACCCGCAGCTTCTGCCAATAATTGGCTCTGACAGCACTTGTCCATGGAAATAAAGAGCCATACCGCAGTGTCAACATTAGTTCCAGTAGTCAATAAACCATGGTTCTGCAGGATGACCGTTTTTTTATCGCCGAGAGCTTCGGCGATAGAATTGCCCTCTTCGACATCAAAAGCGACTCCGCCATAATTGTCATAAATTGCCTGTTCTTCAAAGAATACCGCTGAATCTTGAGTGATAGGATCAAGCATTTTTCCTAGCGAAGAAAATGATCTCCCGTATATTGAATGTGCATGCGCTGCTGAATTGGCATCGGGTCTAGCTTTGTGAATGGCTGAATGAATTGAAAATGCTGCAGGATTAAGTGGCCTCTCGCCTTGAATGACGCTGCCTCCTTCATTCACTAGAAGCAAGTCTGAAATACAAATCTGAGCGAAGTTAACTCCCAGGGGATTCACCCAAAAATGATCCTTAAATTCAGGATCTCGATAGGTGATGTGTCCTGCCAATCCTTCATCAAAACCATACAATGCAAACAGCCGAAATCCTGCCGCTAACCTTTCAAGCTGCATTCTTCTCTCTTCTTCGACAGCCTTACAAGGAATTGGTTGCAATGAACCTTTTTCCTTTTGTGGCAGTATGCCTTGGGTTCGATCAATATTTTTTGGTGTTGTTGAACTCATTTTTCCTATTCTAATACCTACTTATTTATATAATAGATTACAAAGCATTTTTAGGGTAAATCAATTTACTATGCAATTCAGAAAAATATTTACACTTTTTTTACTTGAGATTGATGATGTTACTGTGGTGAAGGCATGAAAGGAACGATGGTGACATTATTAATCTTTTTCCTATTGCTTATGACTATTGTAGCCGCTGAATTTTTTTTAACAGGCACAATGGGTAAATCAGAAGAAGCCACCCCGATTAGTCAATTGATTGATGTCGGTGAGGAGCTTTCAAAGGAAATTCTTGTTGCAGAACAGTAAAACCGATCAATTTAGTTTTATCAGCATCCTTTTGGTGATTGCTTGCATCACTTTACCTATAGCCATCAGACCAGATAGTGCTGCCGTTTTTATTCGAGAAACATATCAAGGGATTGTGAGCCTGTTTGGATCCGCTTACATGGTTTTTGGTATTGCAACATTGGTGTTTCTTCTAGTTCTTGCTTTTTCAAAGTATGGAAAATTTGTCTTAGGGGGCAAGGATGCGACTCCGGAGTTTGGCAATTTCAGTTGGGCGTCAATGCTCTTCTGTTCAGGAATAGGTGGAGGCATTCTCTATTGGTCTGGGGTTGAGTGGGCGTATTATGTCAATCAACCCCCTTTTGGTTTACAGCCATTATCCCAAGATGCTTATATGCTTGCATCGGCTTACGGTGCATTTCATTGGGGTATTAGTGGTTGGGCCCTATATTGTTTGCCTACCATTGTCATAGCTGTTCCCTTCTATCATTACAAATTAGGCTCTCTCAGACTCAGTTCGGGACTGCGGGGGTTGCGAGGAAATCAGGTAGAGGACTCAATTTTAGGTCGATGCATAGATCTCATCTTCGTTATCGTCGCGATCGGTGCATCAGGGGGCACCATGGGCATGTACATTCCAGTCATTAGTGCTGGCATTTCCGAATTGTACGGGGTCGAGCACAATTTAACCTTGGATTTGTCTGTGCTCTTATTTTGCACCCTTTTATTTGCCCTAAGTGTTTTTTATGGGTTGAAGAAAGGCATTCGGACGTTGAGCAACATCAATGTAATACTGGCATTGATTTTCTTATTATTTATCCTTTTACTTGGGCCTTTCTGGGAAATTATTGCTTTGAGTGGAGAGGCAATCAAACAACTCATCCAAAAATTCGGAGAGATGAGCACACTTGGGATAGGTGAAAAATCAGAATTTGCTGAGGATTGGACAATTTTCTATTGGGCTTGGTGGCTTGCCCTAGGTCCCCAAGTGGGACTATTTATCACCAGAGTCTCAAAAGGCAGAAGCCTTAGACAACTCATCACAGGCATGATTTTCTTCGGCAGTTTGGGAACTTTTTTGTTCTATATGATTCTTGGGAACTATGCAATTAACCTTGAACTGAGTGGTCAACTAGCAGTCAGTGACCTGTTGGTCAATGAGGGGCATCGAATTACAGCTACAAAAGTGTTGTTGACGTTGCCTTTCGGAAATGTGTTTCTATTTGCTTATTGCTTGATGGTTGTTATTTTTATAGCCACATCATACGATTCGGTGTCGTATGTTATAGCCTATCACGTCAAAAGAACCTCCAGTGAAATGAACGAACCGGATAGAAAAATGAGGCTATTCTGGGCTTTTGTTTTGGCAATACTCCCTGCTGCTTTGTTTATCATTGACCTCAATCGGGTGGCTATGGATTTCATTTTACTGATGTCACTGCCGTTGCTCTTTATCTGCCCTGTTCTTGCAGTATCTCTAGTCAGAACGTTAAAAAATCATTATTCTGAAATCAATCAATAAATCAAAATAAGAGAATTCTATGGAAATTTTTGACCGAAACAATAAACCGTTCTACCTATCGGTAGTATTTCTTTCGCTTTTCTTAACCCATGGGTCTTTTGCATTACAAAGTCAGAATGAAAAATTTGAACTGAAAGACATCAATCAGATTAAGGATATAGGCTCTCTAGATGTTTCAAAAGATGCTGACTTGATTGCCTATACAGTATCGAGTGTTGATCAGAAGAACGATGAGTATGTTACCGATATCTGGATGCTCAATTTTAAAAAAGATAGAGATAAACTGATTGTGCGATCTGCATATTCACCTAAATTTAGTCCCGACAGCAACTACGTTGCCTACCTTGCTCCCGGCAGAGGAAAATACTCAGACTACCAACAACTCTGGTTTTTCAATACGAAAACTGCAACAAAAAGACAAATGACAAAGATCGAATCAAGTGTTACCGATTTTGAATGGTCTCCAGATGGAAGTAGAATTGTTATGGTCATTAATATAGAACCTGAGCGCCAGGATGAGGGAGAAACCCAGAAACCCTATGTAATAGATCGGTATCAATTCAAACAAGATAATAATGACTTCCTGGATGAATCGAGACAGCATTTATTCTTAATTGAAATACCCAGGAGAAAACTAACTCAACTAACAGATGGTTCCAGTAATGAAAAATTTCCATCTTGGTCACCCGATGGAAATCGCATTGCCTATGTAACAAAAATCGGTGATATTGACCGTCATGACAATTGGGATATTTATGTACTTAAATTAGATTCAAATGAAAATCCCATGCAATTGACAACTCACCTTGGAGCAGATTCACAGGGTTCACGCCCTCAATGGAGCCCAGATGGGAAACAGATTGCTTATCTTTATGGAGGCGATCCAAAACTCCTTTGGTACGCTATACAAGAACTAGCAATTATAGATTTAGATACTCGTACTAGTTCAATAATTACCAAACAACTTGATCGAAATACATCTTCTCCTCAATGGTCTGAAGATGGTTCATCAATATTTTTTGTAATTGAAGATAATATGAAAAGCCAACTGGCAAAATATTCCTTCCTAGATCAAAAAATAAATACAGTTACCCCGCCTGATTATTATCTTTCTGGCTGGTCTAAAAACTATGCAGTCAGAAATGGGAAAATTGGATTAATTCTTTCGGATTTAAATTCACCTGATGAAATATTTTTCGTTGATGGGAAGAATCTCCAACAAAAATCTCATCAGAATACAGAATTTTTATCGAAAAAAATTATCTCCCAAACTGAAACGATTTCTTTTACAACCGATGATGGGGAAGAAATATTTGGGATGATGGTCAAACCTCATAATTTTGATCCTGCAAAAAAATACCCGCTTATTATTAGAATGCATGGCGGTCCTGTTTCGCAATACGGCTTGCATTTTCGTTTTGACTGGCAACTCTTTGCAGCCAACGGTTACATAGTCATGGCTATTAATCCAAGAGGTAGTTCAGGTAGAGGTTTCGATTTCCAAAAAGTGATTTTTGCCGATTGGGGAAATGTTGATGCTGACGACGTCAGTGCATTAGCAGATTATGCGATATCACTAGGCTATGTTGACCCGCAAAGATTGGGTCTTGGCGGTTGGAGTTATGGTGGGATGTTAACAAACTACGTGATTGCAAAAGATTCTAGGTTCAAAGCAGCTACTTCTGGTGCGGGCATAAGCAACTTATTGAGTGGTTTCGGAGACGATCACTATATAAGAGAATACATTCTTGAATTGGGCACTCCTTGGGATAATACCGAGGATTGGCTGCGGAATTCCAATCCTTTTTTTAGTGCAGGAAATATTAAAACTCCAACCTTGTTTCTTGTTGGCGAAAAAGATTACAACGTTCCATTGATAGGCTCTGAGCAAATGTACCAAGCCCTAAAACACTTAAATATTCCCACACAATTAATCATCTATCCTGATGAAAATCATTCCTTTTCCACTCCCAGCTATAACGAGGATGTACTCCAAAGATACCTAGACTGGTACGAAAAATTTTTGCATTAGGCTTTAGTTAAGAAATAAGGAGAATTAAAATGTCTGACCCAAACATTGCACACAAATGGCCGTTAAAAATTACCGTGGAAGAAGGCAAGAAGTACTTTTGGTGTGCTTGTGGACTCAGTAAAAATCAGCCATTTTGCGATGGCTCACATAAAGATACTGATTTTAGACCCACAAAATACATTGCCGATGCATCCAGTGATGTCTGGTTTTGCTGTTGCAAACATTCCGACAACAAACCTTTTTGTGATGGCACCCATAAAAAACTTTAATTTCTAGAGTGCATGCAGAAAATACTCATTATCCTCGGAGTTTCATTCCTTCTGATTGGGTTGTTTTATCCCCTTATTGTCAAAATTGGTATCGGTAATCTGCCTGGCGATCTCAGAATTGAAAGAGATAATTTTACGATCTACCTGCCAATAACCACTTGCGTAGTTATAAGCGTTTGCATCAGCCTAATCATTCGATTCTTTAAATAATTTTGACTAAGCGAGGATATTCTCCGCCAGCTGAATCCAATAGCCAGCACCCAGCGGTAAAATCCTGTCGTTAAAATCATAACTAGAATGATGGATCATGCAACCTCCTTCACCATCACCATTCCCGATCAAAATATACGCCCCTGGCTTTTCCTGAAGCATAAAAGCAAAATCTTCTGATCCAGCCGTTGGTGGTATCTCTGCATTAACTTTTTCGACCCCAACAAGATCGGACGCAGCGGTAACAGCGATATCAGTTTCCTTCTCATGATTGCTAAGCACTGGGTACAATTCATCGTAGTTCAAGGTAAAACTTGCGCCAAAAGTTTTACAAATACCTTGTACGACTTCCTTTATCCTTCGTTTAATAATTACACCGGATTCTTGATCAAAATACCGGACTCCACCAGACAATTTAACTTTGTCAGGAATAACATTGTAGGCATCACCTGCGTGCACTTTTGTAACACTGATCACTGAGGGTTTGAACGGGTCAATGTTTCGACTGACAACGGTTTGCAGCGCTTGAATCACGGAAGAAGCAATGACAATCGGATCAACACAGTTTTGTGGCATCGCCCCATGCCCGCCAATTCCTATTATTTCTATATCAAATGGGGCAAAGGCTGCGAACATTTGACCAACCCTGATGCCAAATTGTCCGACAGGTACGCCCGGCATATTGTGCATGCCATAGACGGAGGTCATGCTGAATTTATTGAACAACCCATCCTTGATCATCTCAGGTGCCCCCCCTGCTCCCTCTTCAGCTGGTTGAAATATAAAGTACACCGTGCCATCAAATTCTTTGGTTAAAGACAAATATTTTGCAGCACCTAGCAACATTGCTGTATGGCCATCGTGACCACATCCATGAAAAACACCTTCATTTATTGAACGGTAAGAAAAGTTATTGTTCTCTTGCATCGGTAAAGCATCCATATCTGCCCTTAAACCAACGGCACGATCCGAATCTCCATGGGTTAATTTACCCACAACACCTGTTTTACCAATACCCGTGAACACTTCGATTCCAAAAGATTCCAGATTCTGAGTTACCAGTTCAGCGGTTCTATTCTCATTGAATGCCAACTCTGGATGCTGATGAATGTCACGACGCCATTCCTGCATCAGCGCTTGAAACCTATTCACCTCATCAAGTATCGATTTTGATCTATTCATATTCCTCAGAAATTATATGTTCATCTATTATTGATCTCAATAATACGCAGGGAATTGGTAAACCCTTCAACTTTCAACGGTGAACCGGATGTAATCAGAACCAAGTCACCAGCTTTCACTATTTCCGATTGCAGTAACTCTTTTGTAACCTCTGGGAGAATCTCGCTGAAAGTATTTGCTGTAAATTTGTAAGGATAAGAAGTAACTCCACGATACAAACTTACCCTTCTTTGTGTATATTCATTCCGAGTAAAAGCATAGATTGGAATGTCGGATCGGATCCTTGACATCATCAGAGCTGTAGAACCCGATTCAGTCAAAGCAATAATCGCCTTGATATTCATATTCCTAGCTATACTCATGGAACTGATTGCAATGGCTTCGTCAATTTTTTGTAATTCGGAGAATTTAAATTTTTCTTTTTTAGCTATCGTTTGATGATACTTCTCCGCACCTTCACAAACCTCAGCCATAGCCTTTACTGTTTCTATCGGATACTTACCAATAGCCGTCTCAGCTGAGAGCATAACAGCGTCGGTTCCATCCAAAACTGCATTGGATACATCGGTCATCTCTGCTCGTGTTGGAGTGGAACTATTAATCATTGACTCCATCATCTGAGTAGCAGTGATAGCTATTTTTTTACCGGCAACAGTTTGGTTAATGATTGTTTTCTGAAGTCCTGTTAGCTCCCCGGGCCCAGATTCTAAAGCCAAGTCGCCTCTTGCAACCATGATCCCATCGCTGGCTTTAATGATCCAATACAATTGTTTGAGTGCGGCTAGTCTTTCGATCTTAGCAATCACTCTCATTTGACTATCAAGCTTGGATAAAACTTCTCTGGCTTGATTGACATCACTGGCTTGATTGACAAAAGACAGAGCAACCCAGTCAACATTTAATTTGGCTAACTTTCTTAAATCTTCTTTATCCTCTGCTCCCAAACCAGATTTTGTAATGACTTTGTCCGCCACTTCAAAGCCTTTTCTTCGGGAAAGAAGCCCTCCTTCTTGGATAGTGCAAGCAAGTGTTCGCGTTTCATCGTTGATCTTTTGGACTTGCAATTTGATTAAACCGTCATCGATCAAAATAATGTCTTCGTTCTCGATTTTTTCAAAAACGTGGTTTGCATTAACAACAATTTCATCAATGGTCCGAGATACTTTCTCCTCAGTAAAACGAACATTGATCATTGAATCTTTTTCCAGATCAATGGTTGGTTTTATCAAATCGCCAATGCGGATCTTATTTCCCTTCAAATCCGCTAAGATTGCTACAGGTTTTTTGATTGTTTTAGCAATCTTTTGAACGGTCTTAATTTTATCGGTATGGTTCTCGGGATCTTTCTTATCCCAAGTACCGTGAGCAAGGTTGATACGGACCACATCAACTTCTTCCAACAGTTTGGTTAATACCAGAGGATCGTCTGTAGAAGGGCCTAGGGTCGCGATGATCTTTGTTTTTCTCATGGAGAAAATTATACAGTCTAGATTACTGCATCATCAAGATAAGTCGATTCATCCAATTCGTTTTCGGATTTAGCAACAATCACAGATACGGTGGCATCGCCGGTGATGTTGACAACTGTTCTTGCCATATCCAACACCCGGTCAAAAGGAAGAACAAAACCAACAATCAAGGCAGTTTGGCTGTCGGTAATGCCGATCACCGATAACACTGTTGCCAGCAAAAACAAGGATGCAGAAGGGATACCTGCGGTTCCAATTGAGGTTAGTGTGACCGTTAGTGCAATCAGAAAATAGTCCGCAAGAGTAAGGTCTATACCAAAAATCTGGGCTGAGAATAATGCAACGATGCCCAGATACAAAGCTGTTCCATCCATATTGATGGTAGCACCTAAGGGGAGCACCGATGAACTTACGGTTTGGCTGACACCCAAGTTCTTCTGAACGCACTGAATGGTAACAGGCAGGGTTGCCGAACTGGAAGAAGTTGAGTAAGCAACAGCCTGAGCATCGAGCATACCCCTAAAAAATCTGATCAAAGGCAATCGGACAATAAATTTCAACGCACCCCCGTACACAAGAAGCATATGGAGAATACACCCACAATAGAGAATAATGGTTAGAATGAACAAATTCTGCAATGCACCCATGCCCATGGTGCCCGCAACCCAAGCAATCAAGCATAAAACACCGTACGGAGCAAGTTGCATAACAAGGTGGGCTATTTTTAGTACAGCTTCGGCAGCCGCAGCAAAAACATTGCCCACAGCTTTTGTTTTTTCACCACCCATGATGATTCCTATACCCAACAAAATGGAAAAAAAGATTATCGGCAATACCTCCCCGTTGGCTAACGAGGATATTGGGTTTATGGGAACGATTCCAAACAATCTGTCAGCGACACTTGTGGATGCAACTCCAGCCGTCATGGGCTCAACCCCGGTAAGGTCAATGCCCTGTCCTGGTTGAAAAACGTAACCCAGAACCAAGCCGATTACTATTGCAAACATCGTGCTAATTAAATACAAACCAATGGTTTTGACTCCGATGGACCCCAATCGCTTTGGATCTCCCATCGAGACCACACCAGCAACCAACGAGGTAAAAATCAGTGGAATAACCAGCATTCTGATCAGTCGGACGAACAAGTCACCAATCCATTTTGAGCTTTGGGCTGCGTCACCGAAGATAAAACCGAGGATGATGCCAAGAACCAAGGCCGTTATTACTCGCGCCCAGAGTTTTAATTCTGTTTTTGAACCCAGAAAGAAAATACCCACAAAGGCAGCAAGTAAAACAAACCAGTAAATAATATTGATATTCACGATTGAACTATACTACAGAAAAGTCTCAAGAAATTTTACCAAAATCACTCAATGAGTCTGGATTGCAACCCCTGCATTGGGTCTTCTCAGATCTGAATATCCGTGGTTGAAACCATCCTTGATGTGAATGCTTTGGGTGCTACCCATAGTTTTAGAAGCCTCCATTTTGTGACCAAGATTTTGCAAAATGGCTATCACATCTGAGCTGGCAGTCGATTCGTAATCCAAATCCTCGGATGGCCAATCTTTGTGTATTCTTGGAAGCATGGTTGCCTCCCCTATATTCAGATCAAAATCAATGATCCCCGTGATGACTCTAAGCACAGCTGCAGGAATTGCAGCCCCCCCAGGTGATCCTGTGATCAATTGCAACTCTCCTTCTCTGTTAAAAATCATGACCGGTGTCATGGTGCTCATCGGTCTTTTACCGGAGTCAAATTTATTTGCAGGACTTGCAGTCCTTCCCCGTATTGATTTGTCCCCGTATCGGTAAGCAAAATTGTTCATGTGATTGTTCATCAATACCCCGGTGCCGGGAATGGTCACCCCAGATCCAAAGGAATACCCCAAGGTATAAGTGTTGGACACTGCATTTCCGTCTTCATCAATAATTGAATAATGTGTGGTGTCTTTGCTTTCCTCCAAGAAATCGTCAGGAGACATTGATTTATTTGAAGAGGCCGACTTAAAACTGATGGTTTTTGCCAGTTCCCGAGCTCTCTTTTTCGAGATTATGCCCTCAACAGGAACATCGTAAAAACCGGGATCACCGATGTATCTCGAGCGATCCATATGTCCTCTCCTCAGTGCTTCCGCCAACAGATGGTAGGTTGCAGATGAGTTGGATTTGTACTTGCCCAGGGTGAAGTTTTCGAGAATATTTAATGCATCTAGAACCACTATCGCACCTCCCGATGGAGGGCGGGGTGCAAAAATATGATTTCCTCGATACGCCGTTCTAATCGGCTCTGAGAATCTTGGCCGGTAGTTTTTCAGATCTGCCAGTGAAACAAAGCCACCATTGTTGTGCATGGCTGCAACGATTTTTTGTGCTACCTCTCCCTCATAAAAACCTTTCTTGCCTTCCGCCGCTATTTTTTCCAGTGTTTGGGCTAAGTATTCTCTTTTGAGAATTGTATTTTCTTTGGCTGCAGAGCCGTTGCTAAAAAATATTTTTCTGGATTCTTTATTTTTTTTAAGCTGCGATGAGTTTTCCAGGGCCATGTATAGATCGTAGGAAACTTTAATCCCATTTCTGGCTTGTTCAATGACGGGTTGTAGAACCGAACTCAAGGGCAAGCGACCAAAGTTTGTGTGTGCTTCAATCAGACCTGCCACGGTTCCGGGAACGGTAGAAGCCTTGTAACCATAACGAACAATGTCTCTGTCTGCTTTTTCGTAGTTTCTTGGGAGTTTCACACCAAATAAATCTTGGATATTGGAGTTTCTGGGAGAAGAACCCAGGTAATCCACAGCAATAATTTCATCTCTCTCTTTAAGGTAAACCAACATAAATCCAGCACCGCCAAGATTGCCAGCTCTTGGTAAAGTTACTGCCAGTGAGAACCCAACAGCCACTGCTGCATCAATTGCATTGCCGCCCATATCCAGGATCTCTATACCAATTTTTGAAGAATCAATATTTTGTGAAACCACCATGCCCCTTTGATTGATGGTGGGATGATACGGTGAAGCATAGTCAATGTAAGAGTACTGAGCCCAAGCATTGAAAGAAATAAAAAGAACAAATAAAAATCTATAGAACATCGATGCCTACCAAAAAAAAATCGAGTTAGCAGTGTAACTCGGTCTTTTTGTCTTTTCTACAAATGGTCACTAAAATTCTGTTCATCGGACGCATAAAAAAAGGGAGCCTAAGCCCCCTTTTTTGTTTTTTCCAAGCTGCTTACAGAGATACCCTGAAGTCTACGTAGAAGTTTCTTCCCAGATCCGTATGCGCGTCTGCAAAATAACCGTAGTACCTGTCGGCAGTCGGTGCTCTCTCATCAGCGGCATTCTTAACTGCAAATCTTATCCTTGCATTATTGCCCGAACCCCTAACACTGAACTTGTAATCGACGGTAACATCAAATACGGTCATCGAAGGAATCACGAAACGGGTGCCATCGGAACGCGTTAGACTGCTCTGGTAAAAATCACCTTTCCTCAAGCCGGTAAGCGAAGCACCCCACGAACCTTTGCTCCATGTGACTCTAAGTCTGTGCTTCTCATCGTAATTGCCATTCTGTCCAAGCAAGTCACCAAACCCATCGATAGGTATATCGGCTGGAATTTGACCTGCTGCTTGTTGGGCTGCCAAAGCAGCGAACTCGCCTCCAGGAACTTGTTCGAACTTATCGATAAAGCTGCCAATATAGCGCACTGCAAAATCCCCGAAATCAGTATCTACATCATAGTAAATCCCGATGTCGTAGCCTTCTATGGTCCTTGTGGCTAGATTTAAGTAGTTATCGCCAACGTACTTAATGACACCAAACGGACACACGCCGGCAACAGCAAAGTAACCGTCCTCAACATCACCTGAGTCAGGTGCTTCCCTGACAACAGCTGGGTTGCCCACAAAACTGCCGCAGTTGTTCGTACCGTTTGCCCATCTCAACATCATGTCATAGACGGTATGATTATTTCTGCCAAACAAGCCAATGGTGTTCTTTTTTTCAATGGTCCAATAATCGGCTGTGATCGTAAGACCATCAACAGGGGTAAGAACGAATCCAACGGAGGTATTGTCGGACTCTTCAGACTTAAGATTCTCAGCTCCCGTTGCTTGTCTCTGCATAGAATAACGGGAATCCAAATTTGAGCTGGATGTGGATATCCCATTCGCTTGCTGTAATCGATAGAAGCTATAGTCATTCCTGGTTCCAGTTCGTACAACTATTTTTTCGTTGACTTGAATAATATTTGGAGCCCTGTAGGCAGTTGAGATTGAGGCTCTGAACTTAAATATGTCATTTATATCCCAACCAACGGCAAATTTTCCAACCAGAGCACTCTCCACGTCTGTGGAATCTTCATACCGCAGAGCCAATTGCGCATTGGCAGTTGGCGCTAGGGGAATTTGCAACTCGGTAAAGAAAGATTTTACACGGTGAGAACCGCCAACATCTCCTGTCGGGCTTGAGTTCAGAACATCCGATACCAATGGATAGGTATCGCCTTCGTAATCCGTGTAAGCGATGGTTCCATCGAGTCTAGGGTCTCTGTCGTCCATAACCTTTTCATACCTGTACTCAAAACCTATTAACAGACCTAGAGGACCTGCAGGCAGCTGCGCGATTTCATTGTTTGAAGTTTTAAAATCAAGCATTGTGAGTTCGCTGGTACCTTTTCTGTATACATCAACAACAGCTCGTTCAAGACCTTCAGGGTCTCCAGCTTTGAAAGGATTGTAGGCAGCCGGGGTAGAATCCCAAAGAGCTTCTTTGATCAGGATGTTTGACAACCTGTTGTGAGTGACATCATTAGCGGTGGCTCTAGAATTTAAAAAAGCCATTTCCCAATCCCAGTCTTCATTTGAACCTCTGATTCCTTGTAAAAACCTGTGGGTCCTCTTCTTAACATCAACCTTGCGGTAAATTTCCGCATAACGGTAGTTGTCAATGTACAACTGATGTCCAGCAAAAAGTGCTGTGCCGTCATCAAGGGTCATTTGACCAAGCCAATAATTATCAGGACCCACTCTGTGTTTTGAAGAAGAAAAAGCATAAGAAGGATGTCGGGTTAAATTTGAATCCGAACCGTAAAGTCCGATCTCGGTAAATGTTTCAAGCCCGTTATCCATTTCGTGGTTTATAAAGACAAAAACATTGTATCTTTCCAGTGCTGATCTGTAGTCCGTGTTCCCCCAAAGGTTGAAGCGTACTATGCCATTGCCGTCTTGTGCGATACATGTGCCGTAACCGGTGTCAAATACTTCACCACCCTGGCTTGAGCGATTGCTGCAGCGAGAATCGCCCAGAGGAAAGACCTCGAATTCACCATTGGAGTCGGTAAATACATGGTTGTACGGATGACTGCTTCCATGTTCACTGCTTGAGACCATATCAAATTGACCGTACAAAGAGTTGGAGCTGAGGTTTCTAAAACTGGTACTCCCTGCCCAAGGATTGCCTTCAGCTAAACAACGGCCCATATCTTCTACGCCTTCAGGCAAGTCGCAAGTAGTCCATTTCCTGTGGTCTGAATCACCCCATCTTGCATCTTCAGCAGCCATGATTCTTTCTCTGTCGTAGTAATCAGCGAAGACGCTGATATTGGTTCTACCGCCATTGAGGTTTTTACCGAATTTGATGCTAACGGTTGTATCGTTGGCATCAAAGTGATCGTAGGAATTTTGTTTGACTCTAAAGAGAAACCCCTCATAGTCTGATTGCATAACGTTGTTAACAACTCCCGCCACCGCGTCTGCGCCGTAAATAGCTGACGCACCGTCTCTTAGAATTTCCATCCTTTCAAGACCATAGATAGGAATCAAGTTGGAGTTCACTGTAATTGCTGGTACATAATCTCCGCCGATTAATTCAGTCTGATATCCCGGTGAGTTAACCAATCGTCTGCCGTTTAATAACGTTAGGGTGTTGCCCGTACCCATGTTTCTCAGGTTGTAGGCACCCATATCTCCTCTGGCCGAGTTCACTCCACCGGAGGCATTCTCCGTTTCATTAAACAGGTTCATGCCATTTTCAACCACGTTATCAAGCAGTTCGTCTCCACCATCCACGCCAAGTGCATCAATGTCTGTAAAATCCAGAATTGAAACCGGCAAAGAACCGGTAATTTTGGCGCCTTTGATTTGACTGCCTGTTACGGTGATTTCTTCAACTTCCTGCCCAGAACCTGCTATGTCTTCCTGTGCATGAATAGATGAATAAGTAAAAATCAGTGCAACTGAAGCTAGCTTGATTGTCAGATTTTGTGTAAGAGCTTTCACGGACTTCTCCCCCAAAGTTAGATTTTAGTACCACCACCCTACCAAAAAGTAGCTGTAATTAGCAAAATCTTTCCCTTAAAATTACCTACTTTCTATCGAATATGATGTGGTTATGAGAAACATATTTCTGAAAATATTACTTGCCGTTGTCGCCTTTAATGCTTATGCATATGAGGAGCCAGTTGTAAGAATGCCCTTCTCGGACGATCCCAAATCCTTTCTCCTGATTGGTAATAGCTTTATGTACTACAACAACAGCATGCATAAACCTCTATTGGGGATACACAATTCAATAAACAACAACACCATAAACATCAAGGCAAGAACGTTTTACATTAACGGCTCAGCACTGAGTTGGCATGATGTGGAGTCTTATGTAAACAACCCAAATGCAGGGGCCTTTAAGTTTAACAGTCAAAATAAAATTGAGCCTTTCAAAAACCGCAGTTATGACATTGCAATTATGCAAGACTGCAGCCAGTGTCCCATTCACCCTGAACTCTCCTCAGACTTTCACAAATACGTGAAGCAACATGCACTAACACTGAGAAATCACAACATTGAACCTGTCCTGATGATGACCTGGGCTTATAAAAGCCAACCATCAATGATCGAGGCTATTGCGCAGGAATACACCGTTGCTGGAAATGAGAACAAGCTTCTAATTATTCCAGCTGGACTTGCATTCTCAAGATCAATACAATCACACCCCGAAATAGACTTATACGCAGATGACAAGCATCCAAGTAGAGAGGGAACCTATTTAGCCGCTGCCACAATCTATGCCTCTATTTTTCAAGCATCGCCTGTTGGCAATACCTACAAATTCGGTATAGAGAAAGGAGTCAGAGAAAAATTACAAAGAATAGCTTGGGAGACTTACTTGGGGTATTACCAAAAAAAATGAGTAAAATTAAATCTCGATAGCTTAACTTTGTACAAGAGATAATTCGAATCGCAAAAGATGAGGTCACCTAAGATCAAAGGTAGAAATAAAAATATAGGCTTTTTTTTGGGCATACTTGGAGCCTTAGTGGTGTTGTTTCTACCCAATCCTGAAACCTTATCAATTGAGGCGCACAGAGCTGCTGCAATTTTCGTTTGGATGGGAATTTGGTGGGCAACTGAAGCGGTTCCTATAGCAATTACAGCTCTGATACCCTTGGTGTTTTTTCCCTTACTGGGAGTCTCTTCAATGGAGTCAACAGCTGCCCCCTATGCAAACAAAAATGTTTTTCTTTTTTTAGGAGGATTTTTCTTATCCATAGCCGTCCAGAAATGCAATCTGCATAAACGTATTGCTCTAACTGTTTTGAAATATACAGGTAATAAGGGCAGATCTATTATCGGCGGTTTCATGTTGAGCTCTTGCTTACTGAGTATGTGGATAATGAATACCTCCACAACAATCATGATGCTGCCTATCGGTTTAGCTATCATTACAGTGGTTAAGGAATCGATGCATGATCTCAGTGAGATCGACAAAATAAACTTTCAAGTTGCTCTTTTACTGGGTATTGCGTACGCAGCAAATATAGGAGGGATTGCGACTTTGATCGGTACTGCGCCCAACATGGTACTGAATGGATTTATGGAAGAACAATATGGTGTTTCCATTTCATTTTTAGACTGGATGAAGGTCGGGCTGCCTGTAAGTCTGATATTACTCCCATTGACTTGGTTCACATTAACCAGAATCAGTTTTCCTGTTAATTTTGAAACCTCTGCTGAAACTCAAGAAACCATTCAGACAATGAGGGAAAGCATAGGCAAGATCAAAACTCCGGAAAAAAGAGTGTTTATCATTTTTCTCATAACTGCCCTTCTCTGGGTTTTTAGAAGCCCCATCAACAATATTCCTGGTATGGAGGGGTTAACGGATCCAGGTATAGCCATGCTTTGTGGTCTAACCCTATTTCTAACCCCAAGTGGCGGTGGCCAAGAGCACAATCTTCTTCAGTGGAAAGATGCTGAAAAAGGGGTTCCGTGGGGGATTTTACTTTTGTTTGGAGGTGGACTGACCCTTGCTGCTGCAGCACAAAATACAGGATTGGCTGCATGGATTGGGAATCTTATGCCAGTAGGACTAAGTATTCTCTTCCTGGTTGTGATATTTACCACTCTCATTATTTTTCTAACTGAGTTAACGTCAAATTTAGCCACCACTGCAACATTTCTTCCTATTGTTGCAGTCATTGCAACTCAGTTTGGATTTAATCCATTGCTGTTAACAGCTTCAATAGCTATTGCTGCAAGTTGTGCATTTATGTTGCCAGTGGCAACTCCACCCAATGCAATTGTTTTTGGCTCTGAATTGATTAAAGTACCTCAAATGATGAGAGCCGGAATAGCCATTAATATTATTGCCATAGTTATAGTTTCACTTGCTGGCATCTATCTAGTGCCTCTATTTCTGATATGAGTAAAAAGGACAAAGGAGCTTGTTAATGGAAACAATCTGTATATTTGCAGGATCCAGTGTTGGCAACCGAAAAATTTATGCTGAAACAGCAAAGGATCTTGCCACTTCAATTATCGATCACGGCTACAAAATAGTTTTTGGTGGAGGCAATGTTGGATTGATGGGAATTTTAGCCGATGCTGCACTTGATGCAGGGGGGCACATCACTGGAATAATCACAGAACAGCTGAACGGTGTTGAGGTCGGTCATAAGGGACTTAGTGAGTTGGTGATAGTTGAAACCATGCACGATCGTAAAAAAGAAATGGCACAACGATCCGATGCCGTTGTTTGCTTGCCTGGTGGAGTCGGCACCTGGGAAGAGTTTTTTGAATCACTGACCTGGAATCAACTTGGACTCCAATCCAAACCAATCATCCTTCTGAACTTGGATGATTACTATGCTTTATTATCAGAGTTTGTCGAACACTCAGTTGCTGAAGGGTTTCTACCCCGATCGACCGCCAACGAGCTGATACTTGTTAACTCAATTTCGGAGGCCATTGAACAGCTACAACAGTACGTTCCAAAAGATAAAGCAAACTGGTTTAAGCGTTTACAAGAGTAATCCTGACAATGCATAATATCCTCCAAAAATACTACAATTATGTGCTTCTCTTTTTTCTAGGATTAATCGGTATGAGTTCCCATGGATTTGATCGTGTTACTGGAGAAGATTTTACCAGTCGTTCCGAGGTAATAGCAGCCCATGGCATGGTAGCGTCGAGCCATCCACTGGCAACTCAGATTGGTTTGGAGATTTTAAAACAGGGTGGTTCTGCGGTGGATGCAGCAATTGCTGTGAATGCAGCATTGGGGCTGATGGAACCTACAGGAAATGGCATTGGTGGTGATCTCTTTGCCATTGTCTGGGATGCAAAAAGCAAGAAACTTTATGGTCTGAATGCCAGCGGTCCCGCACCTAAAAAACTAAGCTTAGAATACTTCCAGAAGAACAATCTTTCAGAATACCCAGAATTTGGCCCATTGCCAGTAACCGTGCCCGGTGCTGTGGCTGGCTGGTCAGAACTGCACAAGAAGTTTGGTAAGTTGCCAATAAAACGCCTATTCAAACCAACCATTGCCTATGCAAGAGAGGGCTTCCCAGTAACGGAAACGATTGCCTATTATTTTACTCTCAACAAGCAACGCTTCCAGGATTACCCCAATTTCAAAGAGGTATGGATGGCAAATGGCGATGTTCCGAAAACTGGTGAGATTTTTAAAAACCCTGCTCTAGGAAACACTTTGGAAACATTGGCAGATAAAGGATTGAGTGAATTTTACACCGGGGACATAGCAAGAATTACAGCTGACTTCATCCAAGCACAGGGTGGTTTCCTAAGCTACGACGATTTGGCTAGTTATCGACCCGAGTGGGTCCAGCCCATTTCAACCGACTACAGGGGTTACGAAGTTTGGGAACTGCCTCCCAATACCCAAGGTTTGGCAACTCTGCAAATATTGAATATTTTAGAGGGCTTTAACCTTGCAGAACTTGGACTTTACTCTACGGAATACATCCATCTCTTTATTGAAGCAAAAAAATTAGCTTTTGCCGACCGTGCAAAATTTTATGCCGATCCACGATTTGCAAAACTACCAATTGAAACTTTACTCTCGAAAGATTATGCAACCAAAAGACGTCAAGAAATCAATCCGAAAAAGGCAGCACTGGTTGATGCATCGGGCCTGCCTCAGTACGGGGATACCGTTTACCTGACCACAGCTGACCAGGACGGAAACATGGTCTCACTCATCCAAAGCAATTACTCAGGGATGGGTTCTGGAATGACTCCACCAGAATTGGGTTTCATGCTCCAAAACAGAGGCACATTATTCAGTCTTGATCCCAAACATTTGAATGTTGTAGCAGGCGGTAAACGATCGTTCCATACCATCATTCCTGCTTTTGTGACCAAAGATGGTGATCCTTACATCAGTTTTGGCGTGATGGGTGGAGCAACACAGCCACAAGCTCAAGCTCAAGTTTTAATCAACATCATCGACTTTGGTATGAATTTGCAAGAAGCAGGTGATGCCCCAAGAATAGTTCATTCTGGTTCAAGCCAACCCTCAGGTGAACGTATGAGGAGCGGAGGAACAGTCAGCTTGGAGTCTGCTTTTGATGAAAAGATCCGAAAAGAACTGGTGGAGATGGGCCACACCTTGAAATATGAGAAAGGTTCCTTTGGTGGCTACCAAGCCATTATGAAAAAAAATGGAGTCTACTACGGAGCCTCAGAAAGTAGAAAAGACGGTCAAGCAGCCGGCTATTGATTTTTTTTCGGCCCGGGGAAAAAAACATTTGTGGTATTAACATACTCTTCGTAGTCTGGGCGTTTTTTTGTTTGCGGAAACTCCAAAAGTTTAATTGTTAATCGCAAAAAAATGAACATCATGATAATGGGGCCAATGATCCCCCAATAGTGTCCAGTTTGTAGTGAAAAGATGAAAAATGCCCACCATTGCAACGCGTCACCAAAATAATTTGGGTGTCGTGAATAGCGCCATAGGCCTGAATTCAGGACCGCGTTTTGATTGATTGGGTTGGAGCGGAAATTAACCAATTGGACGTCTGCAAGGATTTCATAAGCAAAACCAATACCCCAGAGTGCTAAACCCAGATAATTGAAAAAACCCAACCCCAATTCTTGGGGGTAATAATGCATCGCTAAGATGGGAGTTATGACAATAATTTGCAACAAACCCTGGAACATAAAAATTCTGAAATAGCTAAAAATCCTAAAATCGAGTACTGATCTTTTTCTCATGGCCACATATCGGTAATCTTCGCCTTTACCCAAATTTCGGATAGCAAGATGCAATGACAAACGAAAGCCCCAGATGGTTACCATGAAATTAATGAGCCACTGACTAATGGAGACAGAAGTTGGATTATGCACGAGATTAATGAGCAGGCACGCCCAAGCCATGACAATAAACCCAATACCCCAGTAGATGTCAATGATGCTAGCGTCTCTAATTTTCACACTTACCAACCAGACTACGGTCAGACAAAACCAGTTAATTGCAACAATGTAACCAAGCATGACGAACAGGTTCATCGGATTAAGGTCTCCTGATGTTATCGATCATCACACCGATATACTCTGGGGGTCGAGGAGTCATCAAGGAAACTAGGGAACTTGTGACCAAATTTACTATCATGCCGATAAATCCAATGCCCTCAGGCGATATACCCCACAACCAATGTTCTGCAAAATTCAGTTCAGGATGAATAAATTTAAAATAAATGATGTAGATAAGGGTAAAACTTAAACCTGCCAACATTCCGGTAACAGCCCCTTCTCTATTCATTGTCTTGGAAAAGATACCCATTAAAATTGCAGGAAAGAGGGTTGCGGCTGCCAAACCAAATGCGAAGGCGACAACTTGGGCAACAAACGCAGGTGGATAAATTCCAAATAGTCCTGCAATTATTACCGCAACCAGAACTGAAATCCGTGCGTACAGGAGCTCTTTTTTCTCTGAGATTTGACGAGCAAGGGTTTGTTTTATCAGATCATGTGAAACCGCAGTAGATATTACTAAGAGCAATCCTGCTGCTGTAGACAAAGCAGCTGCCAAAGCTCCTGCGGCTACCAAAGCAATGATCCAAGCAGGTAATTTAGCAATTTCTGGAGTAGCAAGCACCATAATGTCTCTGTCTATGTAGACTTCGTTGGCATTGTTTGGGTGAGCTAAATTGCTGAGAGTTCTTTCGCCATTGATCCCTCGTTGATCGGTATACAGGGGCTTTGTTGGTTGCAATGCGTTGCCTTTTGCATACTGGATCTTGCCATCGTTGTTTTTGTCCATCCAAGCAATCAGACCGATATTTTCCCAGTTTTTAAACCAAGCCGGTGCCTCAACATAACTGACGTTGTGAGTGGTTTCGAGCAGATTTAATCTGGCAAAAGATGCCACTGCTGGTGCTGTGGTGTACAAGATAGCAATAAAAATTAAAGCATACCCCGCTGATTTTCTCGCATCACTGACACTGGGAACAGTAAAAAACCGAACAATCACATGGGGTAGACCTGCGGTTCCCAGCATCAAAGCAGCAGTAATGCAAAACACATCTATGGTGGATTTTGAACCCGAGGTGTAAGCATCAAATCCAAGTTGCACCATCAATCCATCCAGTTTTTCCAACAAATAAACAGGGCTTTCCAGCAATTGATCGCCAAAACCAAATTGAGGTACAGGGTTCCCAGTCATCATGATTGAAATAAATATGGCTGGAACCAAATAGGCAAATATCAAAACGCAATATTGCGCCACTTGGGTATAGGTGATGCCTTTCATCCCTCCCAGGACTGCATAAATAAACACAATCACCATGCCAATTAAAACGCCGGAATTGATGTCGACTTCCAAAAAACGGGAAAAAACAATGCCCACGCCTCGCATTTGACCAGCAATGTAGGTAAATGAAACAATAATCAGGCAAATAACTGCCACGATCCTTGCAGCAGATGAGTAATAGCGAGAACCGATAAAATCAGGGACTGTAAATTGCCCAAATTTTCTTAGATAAGGAGCCAGAAGCAATGCCAACAAGACATAACCGCCTGTCCAACCCATTAAATAAACAGATCCGTCACGGCCCAAAAATGCAATCAAACCGGCCATAGAAATAAATGAAGCTGCAGACATCCAATCGGCTGCAGTTGCCATACCATTGGCTATGGGATGGACGCCCTTCCCTGCAACATAGAACTCACTGGTTGAACTCGCTCGAGACCAGATAGCGATACCAATATAGACAGCGAAGCTAATGCCAACAAAGAAATAAGTTAATAACTTTACCGTCAATTCCTATTCCTCTGTGGATTCATCTTTATCAAATATCTGCTCCAGCTTCTTGATGCGATGGATGTAGACAAAAATGAGGATTACAAAAACATAAATGCTTCCTTGTTGAGCAAACCAAAAACCAAGATTGAAACCAAAAAATTGGAACTGATCAAGAAAATCGACAAATAAGATGCCACACCCAAAGGAAACCAGAAACCAAATAGACAATAAACCTAAAACCAATCGGATGTTGGCTTGCCAGTAAGTGTCTATCTGATTATTTTGCTTTTCTTGCATTGCATGAATGGAAAATTACAGGTACTTTACCATGAATTCTTTAATCGCATTCAGCGCTTGGAAAGGTCTGATAAAAACTCGAATCTCGGTTAATTTTTGTTGATCGTTCCAAACCAGATAATCAACCCCATTAACATGTAAATCATCGAATGCAGCTTCAAAAACCAAGCATGCTTGGTTGTCGCCAATGATTTCTTCAATGTACCTGAAATCAGAATTGAGGAATACCATACCGGCAGCTTCTAAGTACCTTGAAACGTTTGTTTTGCCTTTGATTGGGCTGTATATATAAGGTGAATGAAACACTACATCCTCCGTCATCATTGCAGGGTCCAGTGATGCGTTTTCTATGCACTGATGCCAAAGATCAACTGCACTAGTCATGGGAATGTCCTAAAAATCTTTCTTGAAAAGTTTTAGACCAATGTATGCAAGAACCGTGACGTACATACAACCGGCAAAAACACCAATTGCCAAATGCCTGGTTGAAGGATCGATTACAGCAGCAACAAGATCGCTAAGTGCATTTCCAATGAGAGCTCCAAACAAGCCACCAATAACCCCTGAACCACCTTTTTGTCGCTCTCTATAGATACCATAAAGTGTCACAGCTACAAGAATACCGTTGTCTATAAAGCCGAAAATATCGCCATTAAAAAATAATTTCTCAGGCAAAAGATTCCTCCTTTCAAAAATTGATCATGCCATATTATCGAATTATCTATATTCTAGTACAGCATTATATAAAGAATTGATCTGTTTAATCTGGAGATAATTAATAAGCAACCATGAAACTGTCGTATCAAGATGTGCTTAAGTTCATCATTCCGTCATCCATTGGAGTGTTGCTTTTTTTAACCCCAATATTTATCGATGGCAGAGCGACAATTGGCATGGGCATCTTGGTTGATTTGCTCAGAGACGCAACCCAGGACTATCTTCCTGCATTCGCAACAATGCTGTTGCTGGTGTCTTGTTTGTGCTCAACCTATTTCAGTCTGTTTAGAAAAAATGAATCAAATAGACGAATCAATCAGATACAACAAATATTCACTACATCCCCCGCCTGGCTGATCCTCAGAATACTGGGCAGTCTTTTTGCTGTTCTGGTTTTATTTGATATTGGGCCTGAGTGGATCTCAAGCCCAGCAACAGGTGGAACAATGTTATTTCAATTGGCAGGTACTTTGACTGTGTTCTTCTTGGTTGCCTGCTTCTTGTTGCCCTTTCTCATTGATTATGGGGTGGCAGAATTTATGGGAACCTTATTGCAAAAACCGTTCCTGTGGGCATTCCGACTCCCTGGACGAGCCAGCGTCGACACCTTGGCATCCTGGCTTGGAAGCGCTCCAGTTGGGGTGTTAATTACCATTCAACAATATGAAAAAGGGCATTACAGCGGTCGCGAAGCTGCAGTGATTGTAACCAATTTTTCAATAGCCTCAATTGCTTTTTGTGCCTTGGTTGCAAAATTAATCGAAATTGACCACCGATTTTTTGAGTTCTATTTTTCGATTATTTTCACAGGGTTGATTGCTGCTTTGATTATTCCAAGAGTCTGGCCGCTGGCAAGAAAAAAAGACATCTACTTGATAGAACAGGATGGATTTACAGATAAACCTGAGGCAGACACAGGTCTTTTAAGATGGGCATTTATACAAGGCATTAATAAAGCACGAACAGCACCAAATCTAAAACAATTGCTTAAAAATGCTTTTATCAACCTCTTGGATATATGGTTTTCTTTGTTGCCATCGGTTGTGGCCATTGGGACGATAGTTTTGGCGCTGACTGAATTTACCCCTATTTTTACAATTTTGACCAAACCACTGGTACCGATTCTTGAACTGATGCAGATACCTGAAGCAGCAGCAGCTGCTCCAGCCTTTCTGGTCGGCTTTGCGGACATGTATCTGCCAGCTGTAATTGGAAAAAATATTGCAAGTGAAATGACTCGATTCGTAATAGGCTGTGTTTCTATCATCCAAATAATTTACATGACGGAAGTTGGGACATTGATTCTCAAATCAAAAATTCCTTTGCAGATCGGAGAACTGTTTCTCATTTTCACCCTGAGAACCTTGATCACCCTGCCGATCATTACTGCTATTGCTCATTTCATCTATCGTTAATAGTATGAAAGTGCTGGATAAATAAATTGGAGCTTGCTCGGTGGATAAAAACTTGAACCCAAACGTCATAAACTCAATAGACCCTCCTATTGATGAGGCAAGTTCATGGCTTGCAGGACGAGAATTCTCCGAGGACAAACCTTTATTGGATATGGCTCAAGCCGTTCCAAGTTATCCTCCAGCTGAAGAACTCACCGATTATATGGCTGAACGAGTTAAATTGTTTGCAACGGCACAATACGGTCCGGTAAGTGGAAATGCAAAACTCAAGACTGCGCTAGCAAATCATATGGTTGGGGTTTACGGAGGATCAATTCAGCCCAATAACGTCCTGATTTCAGCGGGCTGCAATCAAGCCTATTGTCTGGCCACAATAGCATTGGCAGAAGCAGGAGATGAAATCATTCTTCCTGTTCCTTACTACTTCAATCATCAAATGTGGCTGGAAGTACTGGGTATTAAAGCCGTTCATCTTGGCTGCAATATGTCCCAGGGAGGACTGCCTGAAATTGATGAAGCACGAAGACTGATTAGCAGAAAAACCAAAGCGATTGTTCTGGTTACTCCAAACAACCCCACTGGAGCCACTTACCCACCGGATTTACTCCGAGGATTTTTTAAACTGTGCCAGAAACATGGCATCAAGCTCATTATTGATGAAACTTACAAAGACTTCCTAACCGAGCAACCGCCCCATCAATTGTTTGAAATATCAGACTGGGGAGGGACTCTGATTCAAGTTTATAGTTTTTCAAAATGTTTTAGTCTAACTGGATACCGTGTAGGCTCTGTAATCGCTGGTGAAAATGTGATTGAATCGGTAACGAAAATCATGGATTCGGTTGCAATTTGTGCGCCCAGGATTGCACAGGATGCAGCATTGTACGGCTTGGAACATTTAACTTCATGGGTTGCTGAGAAGCGCAATATGTTGAAGAGAAGAAGGGAGCTCTTCAACAAACTGTTTAGAGAAAATAATCTCAGTTTTGAGGTCATTTCATCCGGTGCTTATTTTGCCTACGTTGAACATCAATACGACAACAAAAATGCCTACCAAGTAGCCCAAGACTTGCTCGATAAGGAAAATATTCTGTCCTTACCAGGTACTTTTTTTGGACCGAACCAAGAACGCTTTCTGAGATTTGCTTACGCGAACATAACCCGGAAAGAAATTACAGATGTCATTGATCGACTAAATGTGAGTTTCAATAAACCGTAAAATGCATGTTGACCTTATCCTAGATTCGAGATTAAGCGCCCCCGAAATAACTGAACTGGGGTTACTGGCAGAAAAATATGGAATGCAAACAATCTGGGTTGCTAGTTATTTGGATTCACGTGAACCTTTTGTCAATCTTTCCCAGTTGGCTAGTCAATCAAGCCAAATAAATTTAGGGCCTGTCGCCTTAAACCCTTTTGATACGCACCCGATTCGCATTGCAGCCGGTTTATTAACTCTCAACGAGCTTTCCAGTGGCAGAGCAAGTATCGTTATTGGCAGCGGTGGAGAAGCGTTGCAATCGCTCAATTTAAAAACAGTAAAAAGAGTGAGAGCGGTTCGAGAATGTATAGAAATATTGAAATCCATCTCCCCATCGCATTCTTTAAACTACAACGGTGAAATATTTCAAGTAAACAACTACCACCCTTTCTGGGCAACTCAAAGCATGCCCAGGGTTTATGTCGCAGCCAACAAGCCTCAAATGCTTAAGATGTCGTCTCGACTTTCCGATGGAATCATGATGAGTGATTTGCCTGCAACGCTGATAAAAAGAACGGTTGAAGAGGTTTCTGCGCACCTAGGAGCTTTTGGTCGGGATCTTGATGACTTCCGGTTTAATAATTTCATGGCATGGGCACTCTACGATGATAAGGAAGAAGCCATTAAAGAAGCCAGACAGTGGCTAGGTTACCGCGGTTTATTTAGGCGATGGGTAATTACCACATTTATGTCGGACGCCGATTACGACCTTATTGAGGCTCACAAACAAGAAATCTATCAAATGCCAAAATTGAATACGCATTCAGTCCCTGGGGTCCCTGACAGTTTACTGGATAAACTGGTGGATCATCTAACTTTGACGGGCCATGTCAGCGAGGTGGATCAAAAAATTGAGCATTTATTGGCATTAAAAGCAGCAGGCTTAACCGATGTTGCACTTGAATTGAGGCAAAATCCTGCAGCCTCAATCAAACTTATAGGGGAGCAAGTCATCCCAGCGCTTAAAAATTAATACCTGAAATGCTTGATTGTTTCCCCTGTTTTCCCGATTTCGGTCATTGCATTTATGCCAATTTCAAGATGAGTCTGCAGCCATTTTTCAGTTACCGATCGATCTGACTGTTCTGTTTTAATTCCCTCTGGGGTAACGGGCTTATCTGAAACAAGCAGCAAAGCACCTCGAGCGATTTGATTGTAATGACCAACGATAAAGATTGTGGCTGTTTCCATATCAATTGCGATTGCAGTGGTTTCTTTTAATCTGTTTTTAAAAACCTGATCGTGCTCCCAGACTCTTCTATTTGTGGTGTAAACAACCCCAGTGCGATACTCCAGATTCTTTTCTAGCACTTTTTCAGAAACGAATTTGTGTAATTTAAAAGAAGGCAATGCCGGGATTTCAGGTGGGAAATAATCATCGCTTGTGCCCTCGCCACGGATAGCGGCTATGGGCAGTATCAAGTGACCAATTTCAGAGGAAACTTTTAACCCACCGCATTTTCCCAACAAAAGAACACCCTTAGGACTACGTGCTGACAACAAATCCATAATAATTGCGGCATTGGGCGAACCAATCCCAAAATTGATTATAGTTAGTCCTCCAGAATTGGTTGCTGCTTGCATAGGTCTGCCTTGTCCTTTGATATCACAATCAAACATCTCAGCAAAACGAATGAGATAATCGCTAAAATTCGTTAACAGGATATAATCGCCAAATTCGTCGATTTCCATGCCTGTGTATCGGGGAAGCCAGTCCTTTGTGATTGAGAGGCGTACTTTTATGGACTCCATGGTTAACCTTCTCAGTTTCCCAAACGATTATCAAGTCAATGTTGTCTTCTGTTTAATTTCAATACAATTATACGTATCCTTAGAACGTGTGAATAATTGGAAAATACTTTAAAATCCCAGTAGACCTATGAAAAATTTAATGAGTGATTTAATGGAGCGAAACAAAAAAATTGCTTCCCATAACAACTGAGGTAAACCATGACTAAGCCAAATACCGTATATCAATTTGAGTGCAAGGACCATAGGGGAGATGTGAAATCTCTCTCCGATTTTACCGGTCAAATACTGCTCATTGTCAACACAGCAAGTAAATGTGGTTTTACTCCACAATACACTGGATTGGAAAAACTACATCAGGATTTCCACCAGCGTGGTTTTTCTGTCCTGGGATTTCCATGCAACCAATTTGGAAACCAAGAACCGGGCAGCAATGAGGAGATCCAGAATTTTTGCACTTCTCAGTTTGAAGTCACCTTCCCAGTGTTTGCTAAAATTGATGTCAACGGCGATACTGCAGCTCCTTTGTATCAATTTTTAACCCAACATCAACCGGGTCTGATGGGAAGTAAAAAAATCAAATGGAATTTCACTAAGTTTCTAATCAACGCAGAGGGTGAACCGATAGCTCGCTTTGGATCGTCCACAAAACCGGAGAAAATTGCAGAAAAGATTACCGAAACTTTGCCTTAGACTTCCTAGCTAAAAAACTAACACATACCCATAAATCAAGCTGTAGCTCTGTTCTCTTCTTCTTCTCTCTTGATGGCAGACGAACTGACATCTTCTCTGAATTCTGTTTCTGTAATACCAATGAAGCGATCCTTGAATTCTTCAGGAATAAGGAAATCATTGAGGGTCATAAATTGTGACCCTACTTGTCTACCAAAAACCACAAACCGTATGTCGTTCTCAACAAATACTTTCAATTCCGATCGCATGACCTTATCGCTTTCGTAGAATTTTGGATCAAATATACGTATTAAGGTATCCATACCCAGCACAAAGGTTGATTCCTTAAAGATTGCTGCTTTTTCAACAAAAGTCGGCGCATTGGTCAACACCCAATTTTGCCCTGGTCTGAACTGACCCAATGTTTTCTCAATTTCATAGTAGCTCAATAAAGTTTTCTCAACATTGCAGATAGAAATCTCAAAGGTTGCTGGCACTCCAATTTTTTCTTCCGCAATCTTCTGGATTGTTAAATGGCCTTTGTGAAAAGGCTGAAAAGTACCGGGGAAGATCAATTTAGTAGGCGCCTCAGATTCGGTAACATAATCAATGTGTCGATTTTCAAGATCGTGCCAATCTTGCCTCGCAGCAACAACTTCATAACTCAATTCCTGAGCCAACTCAGGCAATTCCAAATCGAGACCAGAAGCAATACCAATAAGCCTTTTCAAGCAATCCGAAACCACTCTTTCTTCACTGTCTCTGGTGCGCTTGCCTTTGGTAAGATAATGCGAAACTACATGGGTTGCGTCATAGCCTTGGATACAGATAAAAAAACGGTGTGTGCCCAATTTTTCATAGGTCGTTGAAAGCGTTGCGGTGACGGCAACACCCAACAAATACTTTGGATCGCAGTCAGGTGCAAGTTTTTTAGCGCGGGCAAAAGCAGTGACGGCCATGTTGATGGTGGTTTGCAAGCTGCAATAATAACTGGGTTTAATTTTCAGATACTCGTCCATGGATTTCCTTGAATATGGGATGTAGGACTCGAGAATAGTTTGACTCGCACCCGGTACTTTCAATAAATCAGAAATAGCCTTGGTCCCTCCCCCACTGGAAACAAAAACCAGTTTATACGGACCTTGGTGTATCGATTTTATATCTTGTTCATTCATCGCATTTAACCGGGCGCAAGACTTGCGGCATTGTCATTTCAATTGTTTGTCTGCTGCTGAATGAATACCCGCGTATCTTCAAGTAACGCTGTCCTTGAAGGTTCATTAACGTACATCATGTGACCACCAAAATAGTACTTATAGATAATTCTATCGCTGCGAATATCGTGGCGATTTAGCGTGAATTCAGCATCAAAGAACGGGGTTACCAGATCGTAATAGCCTGAGGCAACTAAAACCTTTGAATCTGGATTGATGCGTAATGCGTTTGCCAGATCACGTGCAGTATTTACGAACATCGGTTCATAACTCTTACCATCGGGAACAGTTCTGTACCGCCAATTGCCAGACAAATCTTCATCTGCAGGAAAAAGGTACAACCGATCCCAGTTGATTCCCAGGTCATCGTGCATGTATTCCATCAATGCCGATTTGAAAGCACTGTTAATGGCATAAGTGGCTGCATCCCCAGCAGGATTGGCATTTAGGTCGTCTATTTCATCAGAAGTATAGCGAGCATCCAAAAGACCAATTGTGAGCCCTTCTTCCCGGAGCAGTTCCTTTGCAAAACGACGACCCTGCACACGCAGGTTAGCACGTTCAATGTATTCGGGACTCAATCCAGTGAAATACGCTAATCGGTCACGAATGTATGTACGAGTTTTACCGTCAAGTGCGTTTCCCTTAAACAGGGCGGGCAACAATTCGTCCGTAGCAAAGGCCCGTGATTGATCAAGAAATGATTCCAAATTTTTGGGTTTCGGGTTAATTCTGTTGTGATACCAGGCTGCTGCCGACATCGTTGGCAAGTAAGTTATGTGTGAAATAATATTATCGCGTATGTAAGGCGTTGACCCTTGAAAGTCCAGTGCCTGGGAAACGAAGATAATGCCATTCAAACTCATCATGAACTCACCTTCGAGAATATTGGCAACGCCAGCAGCCCGGGTCGTGCCGTAACTCTCTCCCAGCAGGAAACGAGGTGAATTCCAGCGGCCATTGTCTGTAACCCAAGTTCGGATAAACTCTGCCATCGACTTGGCATCTTCCTTTAAACCCCAAAATTCCTTGCTCTCATGCTCGCCAAGTGCCCTTGAAAAGCCGGTACCGACTGGATCCACAAACACCAGATCAGTTACATCTAGAATGGTCTCCGGTGCAGCGAGAACTGGATAAGGCGGTGCTCCGGAATGTGTTGCATCACTGGGAACAGATATTCGTTTTGGACCATAGATCCCCATATGAAGCAAAGTCGATGCCGAACCTGGACCGCCGTTCCACAGGAATGTAACTGGGCGTACTTCGTCATCATCAACACCGTTCTTTGTATAAGCGAAGGTAAAAATACTGGCTTTGGGTTCGTCATCCTTGTCCCTAACATAGGTCTCACCGGCCGTGAGTGTATAATTGATCGATTTGCCGCCAAACATACCGTTGTGCTCACTAACGAACGATGTAGGTTCGGGAATGGGTTTCTTGTCACTTTTCTCTGTCGATTCCTCTTCATCGGCCCACAATACGCTGGAGGACAGTAAGAAGAGCAATAAAAAAGCGGGTTTCGTTATCATTCTACTGGACATTAGTGGTATTCCCCTTAAGTACATAAAAAGTGTAGCGACTACTCTGTTATTCTTTTAGCTTAAGCTTTGATTATATTTGCAATTGCGTATTTTAAACACTTTAACAGCAGAACTAAAAAAATTTCAACGAAACAGCAACCATTGAAGACAAATCATGAGTTCAATAGGGAAAAGCATGGTGATTAAATCAGGCCTATTAATATTAATCATCTTCTTACTTTTTAACCATGTTGCCATAGCAGAGGAGTGGTCCGCATATATCTACCCTCCCAGTAGCGAGGCCAGGTACATTGGCCGATTCGAAACAAAGGAAGATTGTCAAGCTAAAGCAGAATGCTACATTAGCAAAGCCAACAAGGGGTTTTTATTGGGTATTCTTTTTTCCAAAAAAATAGAACCGGAGTCCTATCAGTGCAGCTTGTCTGAACAAAGCGAGACCGAAAAAGAGTCTAAAGAAGCAAAAAAACGGACTGGTAAATTCATTTTTGGCCTGACTGATGAAAGTTGTGCCCTTTAAAAAGTTTTGACTAAAAATTCAAAAAAATGAAAATACTTTGCGTGTTTGATGCTCAATCTAGCTTTCTAATTCCAATTTCATTGGGTGTTCATTACAATCAGACCGATGATATTGCTGTTCTTAGTCTTTTTCTGCTTGTGCATTGACCCAGTTGCATCGCAACAAACGCAGGAACAACTTCAGTTGCCATCTCCTTTGTTTGCTATTGTTGATGTTGAAACTACCGGTCTCAATCCAAGTTTCAACGAAATGATAGATATCGGACTCATCCTGGTTAACACAAATTTACAGGAACAGGGAAGATTTTATCGAAAAATCCATCCAACCCACCCGCATCGAATTCATCCAATTGCAAAACAAATCAACGGCTATGACCCAGTGAGATGGAAAAAACACAATGCTCTTTTGGAAGAAGAAGCAGTACATCAATTGATTGCTTTTTTAAACCAATACGAGCAAAAGCCTATTTTCATAGCTTTTAACAGTTGGTTTGATGCGGGTTTTGTCAGCAGCCTCTTTCGGGAATATGGACAAAAATTTGATGCATCGTTTGATTACCGAGTTATGGATATACCAAGTATGGCTAGAGCTTGTGGTTACTCTGCCGGCTCCAGTAATTTCAATGACAATCTTGCAAAAATGCTGGCTGTAGAACCAGAAACCAACAACCCCTTATTACACACCGGTGAATCTGGAGCAAATTTCAACCTAGCCATCTTGAAATCTTTGCAAAAGAAAGGTTGTTTTTAGGGACACATCTAAAGAATATTGCCATGAGTCTTAAAGTCATCGGTGCTAATTTTGGCCGCACTGCAACATTGTCTCTCAAGAAAGGATTGGAGATACTTGGCTTCGAAAAGTGTTATCACATGTCAGAAGTGGTGGTCCATCCTGAACACACAGATCTTTGGCTAGACGCCTGGCGAGGAATGGATATCTGGAAAACACTTTTTGCAGGCTACCAGGCTGCTGTGGATTGGCCTGCTGCTGCCTTCTGGCCTAAATTGATGCATTTTTATCCGGAAGCAAAAATAGTACTCTCCATACGGGATGCAGAGGAATGGTACGAAAGCGCTAGGAATACCATTTTTCGAAGCATGGACACCAACCTGTATGCAAAAGATGAATCGTTGCGAACCCGGATTGAAATGATGAAAGAGATTATTGTCGATGGGACCTTTAATGGGGATTTAGGAGACAAAGACCAGTGCATTAAAATATACCTGGAAAACATTGAACGATGCAGGTCAGAGACCCCGTCAGACAGGCTGATTGAGTTCGATGCATCGCTGGGTTGGAAGCCACTATGCCGAGGATTGGGTTGTAAAATACCAAAGGTGCCTTACCCAAATGTGAACACAAGCGCAGAATTTCTAGATCGGTGGCGAAATCGAAAGGACCCGGGTAAATAAGCGACCTGATTCTGTTACATATTCTTCCGGAGTCTAATCTGATTTGCTCTTTGAGTCCTCTGCGGTGATGCTTTTGCTGAGTTGTAACAGGGGTCGGACGAGATCAATTGGCAATGGAAAGACAATTGTGTTGGTATTTTCGCCTGCAATTTCAGTCAGGGTTTGTAAATATCGCAATTGAAGCGCTTGCTCCTCTGAAGCAAGGTTTTTGGCCGCCTTTGCCAACATCAGTGACGCCTCTTCCTCGCCTTTCGCATGGATTACTTTTGCCCTTCTCGATCTCTCGGCTTCTGCCTGAGCAGCAATAGCCCGAATCATATTTTCATTGAGGTCAACGTGCTTGATCTCCACATCAGCAACCTTGATCCCCCAAGCATCAGTAACCTGATCAAGCCTCCGCTGGATATGTAAATTGAGCTTTTCTCTCTCAGCAAGGATATCATCCAACTCGTTTTGACCAAGAACTGACCTCAATGTGGTTTGGGCCAACTGACTGGTGGCCTCATAAAAATCCTCGACCTGAATAATCGCTTTTTCAGGATCCGTCACTCTAAAATAAACGACGGCATTGACCTTAACTGAAACGTTGTCTTTTGAAATCACATCTTGGGTTGGAACATCCATCACGATTGTCCTGAGGTCCACTCTGACCATGCGCTGAATGAAGGGAATGACAATGATCAAACCTGGTCCCTTGACCTTGTAGAAACGACCCAGGTTAAAAACCACACCCCTTACATATTCGCGCAGGATCTTGATTGAGGCAAACAGTACAACAAGCACCAAAAGCCCAACAGCCAAACCAATAAAACCACTCATATCCAATCCTCCTATTTACCTTTGTCCTTCAGATATTTAGCCCTCTTCAGTCGGCTTTATCAACACTAACATGTTTTTGACCGCGGTGATTTCAATCCCCTGACCCTTTTTGACCGGCTCAGAGGTCTTAGCCTGCCATCGCTCACCATGGACAAGTACATCCCCTTTGGAATCAAAATCCTCCAGTGCGATTCCCTGCTCACCCAACATACCTTCGGTGCCACTGACAATTGGTCTCTTCAGAGTTCTTGCAAGAAAAAATACCAACCCAAGAATTATCAAACCGCCCAGGAATGCTATGCTGCCAATCAAGAGACGAGAAACTTCAAAGCCTGGGATTCCAGAATCGAATAACATAATTGAACCCAGAACAAAACTGGTCAGTCCACCAAAGCCTAAAATCCCAAAACTCGGAGCAAATGCCTCCGCCACGATTAATACCACGCCCAAAGCGATTAAGATCAAACCGGCGTAATTCACCGCAAGCACCTGAAAAGCAAAGAGAGCCAAGATCAGGCATATGGCACCCACAACACCTGGCAGTATTGAACCGGGGTTGTAGCCCTCAAGGATCAGGCCATAAATACCTATAAGCATCAGCAAATATGCAAGATTCGGATCGGCCAGTGTTTCAAGAAACTTGATACGCCAGTCTTTGATGAATCTCTCAATCAAGACGTTCTCTGTGCTTAAGGTCTGCTTACCGGCATTGGTTTCAACCTCATGGCCATTGATTTGTTCAAAGAGATCTCCCAAATCATCGGCTACATAATCGATAACGTTATTTTCCAGCGCCTCCTCAGCGGTCAAGGTCGCGGCCTCGCGGACTGCCAGTTCAGCCCACTCTGCATTGCGGCCATATCTGTCAGCCAAGCTGCGTATATAGGCCGCAGCATCGTTGAGCCTTTTCTTGGCCAAGGCTGTTTCATTGTCAGGTGTTGATTCTAAAGGTTCAGACTTGTTTTCTTCTTTGTCTTCGGGTTCAACCGGTTCAGGCTTAATCGGTGATGGAGCGGTACCGCCAATTGCGACAGGGGTGGCAGCACCCAGGTTGGTAGCCGGTGCCATAGCGGCTATGTGACTGGCATAAAGAATAAAGGTGCCAGCACTGGCAGCGCGAGATCCTTTCGGTGAGACGTAAGTTGCAACTGGAACTTTAGAGTTAAGTATATTTTTTATAATTGAACGCATTGAAGTATCAAGCCCGCCAGGGGTATCCATTTCTATCACAATGAGCTCAACTCCGTTCTCGTTGCCATGGTTAAGACCCTTCTCAATAAAGTTGCTGGTTGCCGGGCTTATGGCGCCGTCGATTTCAATAATGAGCGCTGTTGTAACGTCCCCCCAAACAGGGTTGAATAAGCGCAGAGATAGAATAACAAAAAGCAGCAGTACCGTTGATTTGTATTGGCGAAATTGTGCACCTGCCTGACTAAAAAGGAACCTTGACGCACTTAATTCAAAAGACATGTGTTTTATTCTCGACAAAACTTGCCGCTTAAGCAACAAAAATAGAGTTACTGGTGAATCGTTGCATGAGCAATGAATTTTCAGTTTATTCAGCTATGATTGACTTATGGAAGCAAAAAAAAACTTAAACATCCTGCTGTTGCAGATAAGAGATAATCGCAATGTTCGAGTTGAAGAGCATCAAAGCTTTGCCAATTTCAGCAAGATTGAACTGCATCAAATAGAAATCCTGAATGTCTTCGATACTCCTTCTTTCAAACCCAATCTGATAGACAACTACGATGCCTTGTATGTTGGCGGCGCAAGTGAGGCGAATGTTCTTGAGCCTGAGAAATACCCCTTTATCAAAAACTGTATCGAGTTGTTAAGATATGCAGCTGAAATTTCCAAACCAACTTTTGCCTCATGCTTTGGCTTCCAGTTGGCGGTACTGGCTTTCGGCGGCATCATTCTCAACAAAGACAAGGACTATGAAATGGGTACCGTTAAGATCTCTCTGACCGATAAAGCTAAATCAGATTTAGTCTACCAGGGAATTCAGGATCGGTTTCCTGCTGTATCTGTTCACAGACAGTATGCATCAACAATTCCTGAACCTTTGGAAATACTCGCTTATACAGGACAATGTGTTCACAGCTTTAAATACAAAAATAAACCCTTGTGGGCCTTCCAATTTCACCCCGAAGTTGATCGAGATACGTTGGTCAAAAGATTAACCATATTCAGTCAACATTACACTGATGACCGTGAACACCTAAAAAAGGTCCTGGAGTCAGCGGTAGAGACGCCCGAGTCAAACATATTATTGGGAAACTTTGTCGATAGGGTTCTACTGTAGAGCCTTGTGGTAATCCAGATATTGGCATAAAGTTAACTAGAAACCTTGTGGAGAAACGATCATGAAAAGAAAAGTTTTAATCATTGCCCTAATTTTTTGTGGCTTTGGAATTTCATCAACATATGCTGATTCACATGCGGAATCTGGCAAAAAGTTTGTTGGTGCCACCAGTGGCTATGAAGGCAGGGAAGACCGATTGGGTCGATCCATGGCGGTGGTTCTTAAGTCTTTGAACGAGACCAAACCGTATCAGCATGATATTAATGACGCCCTGGTAAAAATGATCTTGACTACTCTTCAATTTGCCAAAAACAACGACATGATTGAGGAATTGATAGCTAGTGATGTGGAGGTAGTCCGTCCACTACTGGAAAGAGTGAAAAGAAATTATTTGAAAACAGGCAAACTTGACACGGTCATGGTTGGAATGATTGATCGAACTGCGTGTGCGTATCAACTGTTTTTAGAAATTGAAATGAAGGATGGCGAGAGAAGTTGGCAATCACCTTTTGGGCTGATATTGGAGCATACTGTAAGATTGGGTCAACACGACCTAACGGAAAAAGAAGTTCATGATATTTGGATCAAAAAACGATTCGATGCCTACGCTAAGGTCATTGGAGTCGACTTATCGATCTCAGAGTGGACTGAAGATGGCAAGGTCAGCATAAAAGTTCTGGGACCAACATTGGTGGCACAAAACTAAGTCTGTAAGTCGATGCTGGAGAGTACTATAACCGATTACACCGTTTATGCCATCGGTGCACCTATCGTCCTTGCATTGATAGCAATTGAAGCTATTTTTTCCTCTAGAAAGACGCTAGGCCTATACAATACAGGTGATACTTGGGGTACGATCGGCCTCATTGTAGGCAACGTTATTGTCAACATCCTGATGAAAGGATCGATATTTGGCTTTTACCTTTTCCTTTATCAGTTCCGAATGTTTGAAATCAATACAATTGCCCCGCTCTGGGTGGTTGTGATTTTGACCCTGGTCGTAATCGATTTCATTTTTTACTGGTATCACCGAACCTCACACCGGGTTCGTTTTTTCTGGGCAGTCCACATGAACCATCATTCCAGCGAAGAGATGAACTTCCTGGTTTCGTTAAGGCAGGCTTGGTTTAACCCTGTTTTCAGGGTCCCTTTCTTTTTTGTCCTGCCCTTGATCGGCTTCGATCCAACCATCACAGTGGTTGCAGGAGCCGGGGCAACCTTGTGGGCAGTGATTGAACACACCCAATGCATTGGTAAATTAGGTGTTTTAGAATGGGTGTTTGTCACACCGTCTGCACATCGGGTACACCATGGAACCAATCCGGAGTATCTGGATAAAAATTACGGTAATTTATTGATCGTTTGGGACCGGATGTTTGGAACCTATGCCGAAGAAATAGAACCGGTAGTGTACGGCTTGGTCAACAACGTAAAAACTTTCAATCCATTGAAAATTACCCTTTTTAGCTGGGTTTCATTTATCAAGGATTTCAAACAATCAGAAACCATCGCCGACAAAATTAAATCTTTTTGGGGAACTCCAGAATGGAGCCCTAATTAAAAAGTATTTTTGGTAGAGAATTGTTTTAGTAATTTAAGAGAGAGGACAACTATGAGAGATCTAAATAATATGACCGTCATGATAACAGGTGCCAGCTCAGGCTTTGGAATGGTCACTGCAAAAATGCTTGTGGAGCAAGGTGCTAATGTTGTCCTGGGTGCAAGAAGGGTTGATAGATTGGAAGCTTTGAGCCAAGAACTGGGTGATGCGAACGTTGCCTTTAAGGAAATGGATATCACAAAAAAAGATCAAGTGCATGCTTTGGCTCAATTGGGAATAGACAAGTTTAACAAAATTGACGCCTTGGTTAACAATGCAGGAATTATGCCTCTATCCCTACTAAATGCTGGTCGTACCGATGAATGGGATGAGATGATAGATACCAATGTAAAAGGAGTTCTCTACGGAATAGATGCTGTCTTGCAACATATGCTGGATAGGGGTGATGGAGTCATTGTTAACATATCCTCGGTGGCAGGACTTCGGGTATTTGAGGGTAGCGCGGTTTATTCTGCTACAAAATTTGCAGTCCGAGCGATCAGCGAAGGCCTGAGAGCTGAATCTGCGGGTAAAATACAAGTGACTTGCATTTATCCTGGCGCTTTTAAAACCGAGCTAGGTTTTTCCATTAAGGATACCTCGATTCTGGAAAGATTGATGAAACTAGGAATGGCTGAGATTGCGCAACCGGCTGAGCGGGTGGCGGAAACTATAGTCTTTGCTCTGCAACAAGAAAAGGGGGTTGCTTTGAATGAAATTGTGATCAGACCAACTGCTCAAGAAACTTGATTGAGACTTGTGAACTAAATTACGGAGTGAAGAGGAAATAAAGCTATTCGTCGGCGACCTTGACTAACTGTTTTCCGAAATTCTTACCCGTCAATACATCTCTCAGAGCCTGAGGAGCATTTTCAAGCCCCTGAGTTACCGTTTCACGGTATTTTATTTTGCCTTCTTTAATCCAGCCTGAGAGCTCTTTGGTGGCATTTGCCCAATCATCAAACCATTCGGTCACCACAAAAAATCTGTGTTCTGGCATTGGCTTCATCGCACCAAATACATCGAAAGGGGTTTCCTCGTTCATGATGTCTCGCGAGTTGTATTTGGAAATAAAACCACATATGGGAACTCTGCTACCGGGGTTTAACAATTTGGCAACAGCTCTTGTGACCTCGCCCCCTACATTCTCAAAATACACATCTATTCCATTCGGACAGGCATTATTGAGGTCTTCTTCGAGGTTTCCGGCTTTGTAGTCCACACAGGCGTCAAGTCCAAGCTCATCAGTAACATAAGAGCACTTCGCCTCTCCTCCAGCAACGCCCACGGCTCGGCACCCAAGAATTTTTGCCACTTGACCAACAACCGTTCCCACCGCTCCAGAGGCAGCGGAGACAACGACCGTTTCTCCCTCTTTGGGCTTACCTAATCTAGTTAGACCAAAGTAAGCCGTCCTGCCTGGCATGCCAACAGTTCCTAAGTAAGTGGATAGTGGAACAATATCGGGATCGGCTTGAAAAAGCTCAGGACCATCGCCTCGAATAGCGATGTAGCTCTGCCAACCTCCATGGACACAGACGTAGTCACCAGATTTAAAGTTGTCTGATTTACTCTCGACCACAACCCCAACACTTTCCCCCACCATAACATCACCAATTTGCACAGGCCCTGTATAAGACACGGCATCATTCATGCGTCCTCGCATGTAGGGGTCGATAGAAAGATAAAGAGATTTGATTAGAATTTCTCCGTTTTTCAATTCTGGAACATCCACTTCCTCCCATTTCCAGCAGTTGTCCTCTGGCATGCCCTCTGGTCTTTTATCCAACAACCATCGTTGATTGATTCTAGTCATTTTTGTCTCCTGAATTTTGTTAGCTTCCAACCTATAAGTGGCGAAACTTATCCTCTATTTCTAAACCTTACTCCAACTTACACACTGCAACAAGTTTGGAAAAAGGAGTATTTTTCAAACATGACTACATCAAACTTGAGACACTTCAGTTGTTGGAATAACATTGAAGCATGAATAAACACATTGGTATCATTGACTCAAGATTAAAAAGGAGCATTTAGGTGAGACAATTGCATCAATACCAATCTGGCAGTTACATGTCAAAAGGTGACTTTGAGGAAATCAGAGAAATATTCCAGACCCCGTTAATCGGATCTTACAACTGGGACTATACAGCTGCGGATGATCGTATTAACAGACTTTATCAACTGGCTAAAAAAAGGCAATGGAACGTAGAGATTGATCTTGATTGGTCAGAACCTTGGAATATGCAGGACGCTACCATGGACGACTATGTTTTTTTTCATGAACAAATGCTCGGTTATGCACCTTATGCTCAATTATCAGATGCACATAAACTGGAGTTCCAAAAGAAAATCGATTCGTGGAATATGTCCCAGTTCCTACACGGAGAGCAAGGCGCTCTGTTGGTTGCAAGCCAACTGTGTTCCTGTGCACCAACGTACAATGCAAAATTATATGCTGCCACTCAAGCGTATGATGAAGCCCGTCATGTAGAGGCATTTAATAAATATATCCAGACAAGACAGAGGGCGTTTTACCCGATAACGAATGAGTTAAAAGAGCTGTTGGATAAAATTCTAACGGATGAACGGTGGGACCTTAAATTCATTGGGATGCAACTGATTATAGAAGGGTTGGCACTTGGAGCATTTAAAACCGTTGCTGAAACCCACCCTGATCCTCTGCTTCGCAAGCTGATTGAGTACATAATTAAAGATGAAGCACGGCACGTTACCTTTGGTGTGAATTATTTAGAAGATTATGTAAAAAACCTAACACAAAAAGAAATTGAGGAACGGGCACAATTTGCCTATGAGGCTTGCGCTGTGATGAGAAACAGGCTGTTTGCAACCGTTGTCTATGAAGAGTTCGGTTGGGATATAGAAGAGACCGTTAATTATGTGAGAAATGTTGAATTTAGAGAACAGTTTCAGACATTTCTGTTTCAAAGAATTATTCCAAATTTGAAGAGAGTAGGAATGTTAACCGATGCGGTGAGACCCAAGTTTGAAGAGCTTGGTGTCTTGCAATTCGAAAACTCTCCAAACGATAAAGACGACATTGACTGGCTAGATTAAGGATTAATGAAAATACAGACGAAAGCTAGAATTGCAGTAACTTTTTTAAATTTTTATTTGAAAACTGGAAGGAAGATATTGAAATTTTTTAAGTTCAGATCTAAAAAAAGATGAATCAATAAAAATGAAAAAACTTACCTTAATTTTAGGGCTAGTATTCTGCTCTTATTCCTGGGCAGAGGTTGAACTTATAGATGTTTCAGTATTAAAAAAACGAATAGAAAATCCTGGCCACAGCTTAATTCTTCTTGATGTCAGAACAGTTAGTGAATATCAATCAGGACACATCAAAGATTCAATTAATATCCCTCACGATCAGTTGATTCAGAACATTGATGTTCTAGATCAATATAGAAACCAACCAATAGTAGTTTTCTGCAGAAGTGGAAGAAGGGCTCAATTAGTGATTGATACCCTAATTCAAAACAAATTTGATCAGATTGTAGATTTAGAAGGAGATATGCTGGCATGGAAAACATCTGGGTTCCCAGTTGTTCATTAACTTGAGTGCTAAAGTTATTTGGCTAAATTGAGTTCTTAATTGATTCCAAAATTGCCATTGCAGCTGTAAATCCGACATCTGGGGAGCCACCGTCAGCATTAGGCCAGGATGAATACATGGCAATCACCATACCCGTTGAAGGCGATACGTAAATGAATTGCCCATGTACTCCCCTTGCAAGCACAGTGCCCTGTCCGTCCCCCACACCCCAAACAAATGAACGGTAATAAGGATCGATGCTTTCAGTGCTTAGATGCGGCAATGTGGCATCACCCTTTTGATCTAAAATATCATCTATCCATAACTCAGGAATTACCTGACGGTTGCCAACTTTACCGCGATTGATTATAAGTTGACCAATACGGGCAGTATCCCTGAGCGTTGCAAACATTCCACCGCTTGCGAGGGTAAACCCAGATACATCGACAGTAATCCCTGCACTTCGCTCAGCACCAATTGGCTTCCAAACACGTTCCGAAACAAGATCTGCGAATCGTTGGCCTGTTGCGGCTTCCAGAACCCATGCCATAACATCCGTTGTGCCTGATTTGTAAACAAACTTACCCTGCCGGCTCTTATCAATTCCTACGGTCGGTAAAAACTTATAGTTACCAATCACATCAGTGTCGATGCACATGGAACCTGTGAGCAGGCCATCCGCACAATCTTGTCTGCGAACCGTACTCTCAGGCGAGTCATAATCTTCAACCCAATCGGAAGAGTCTCGCATGTCCAACATGTCTCGCAATGTATCCTGACCCCAACCGCTTTTCGCCAGTTCTGGGACATAGTCTGCAACCGTTTTAGTAAGATCAATCAACCCATCAGCCGCAACGCTTGCAGCGGTTAACCCTGTCACCGTTTTGCTCACAGACCACATCAAGTGGGTGCGTTCTGGTGTCAATGTTCCATCATAGAGCTCTGCTACTGCTATGCCATTTTTTATAACAAGAATCCCATCTACATATTGGCTTTTCATAGCATCGGAGAGTTGAACAGTTTTCCCACCCAAGTTGATGCTCAAGTCATCTTTGGCATCAAGGAGTCCAAGGATTGGTTGAACCAGATTATTATCATTTGCGATATTTTTGGTTGGCAGTATTTCGCGAATATGGGTATATGCCCAACGGTTGAGAGGACCAAATTGCCATGTTGCACCAGTAATTCCATCTGGTCGACTATCGGTAACAGCGGAAGCATTAATGCCTCCTAATATTGCCAACAACACAACCAATACAACAGATCTCATTAACATCTCCTTATAAGTTACTAATCGATACTAATTATAGTTCTTGAGCTCTTTATGAAACACTTAATTTCTAATCTTGGTTTATTTGAGATTAAATAGGTTTCCATTGATAATGATAATGATAATCTAATAATAAAAAATAAAAGTTACTATGACAGAAAAAGAAAGGAAAAAATGGGAAAGAACAGGTCCTCCCAAAAAATTAATGAGATTTATAACAAGTCTACAAGCCTTTTTCTATACGGCTTCCAAAGGGAAACTTTGGAGCACTGTAAAAGACTGTGATATCTGTGTCGTACATATGAAAGGAGCAAAAACAGGAAAGAAAAGAGTGGTTCCTTTAATGCACATTCCTTATGAGCAAGGCGTTATTTTGGTCGCCTCATTGGGTGGAGCTGACGTTCATCCAACGTGGTATTGGAACCTGAAAAAGAATCCAGAGATTGAAGTTTTTGTGGACTCAGAAAAACTTATTCTAAAAGCTGAGCAAGTGGATGATGCAATGAAATCAGATCTTTGGTCACTTATTTGCTCATGCTATCCAGACTATGAGAATTATCAACAAAGCACGCAGAGGAATATACCGGTCTTTAACTGTCAACCATTTGGAACATAGGTAGAAGAACTTCATTGGAGATAAATATTACTCTATTCCTAATTTATACTAGGATGCAGTAAGTTTCATTTAAGCTTTATAATCGAGTCGTTTAGCGTGAAGTATGGGCTCAGTATAACCATTTGGCTGGTTTCTTCCCTCAGTTGCAAGGTCGCAAGCAGCAGAAAAGGCAACACCAGTAAAGTCTGGAGCCATATTTATATAACTAGCATCCTGAGCATTTTGTTCGTCCACAATGACAGCCATTCGCTTCATGGTTTCTATAACTTGATCCTTAGAACACAATCCGTGATGCAGCCAATTAGAAATATGTTGTGAAGATATTCTACAGGTTGCCCTATCTTCCATTAGACCGACATTGTTTACATCTGGAACCTTGGAACAACCAACTCCATGATTGATCCATCGAACAACATAGCCCAAAATACCTTGGGAATTATTATCAAGCTCAGCCTGAATTTCTGCAGTAGATAAACTCTCCGGATTTTTGAGGACAGGAATAGTCAAAATATCATCTATACTCGCTTTAGTTCTTGTAGCTAGCTTGGTTTGTTGGTCGCTAACAAGAATTTGATGATAATGCATTGCATGCAAAGATGCCGCAGTTGGTGAGGGCACCCAGGCACAATTTGCCCCTGCTTTTGGGTGCATGGCTTTGGTGTTATACATACCCAACATTTCATCGGGCATTGTCCACATACCCTTTCCAATTTGAGCCCTGCCTTTAAATCCTGCCTCTAGACCGCAATCAACGTTCCAGTCCTCATATGCTGAAATCCATTTTTGCTGCTTGATTTCTTCTTTCCGAATCATCGGGCCCATCTCCATACTGGTGTGAATTTCATCGCCAGTTCTGTCAAGGAAACCCGTATTAATAAAGACAACTCTGTCTTGTGCAACTCTGATACATTCCTTTAAATTAACAGTGGTTCTTCTTTCTTCGTCCATGATTCCAACTTTTACCGTTAGAGGCTCTAAAGCCAATGCCTTTTCAACTGCTTGAAATAGATCGCAGGTAAATTGAACTTCTTCAGGGCCATGCATTTTTGGCTTTACAATATATATGCTTCCAGTTTTAGAGTTTTTATAAGGGCTGTTGCCAATAAGATCATGTTTAGCAATACAAATTGTGAACATTGCATCAAGAATGCCTTCAGGCACTTCATCACCATTTGCATCAAGAACACCAGGATTGGTCATTAAATGGCCTACGTTTCTAACCAGCATTAGGCTTCTGCCAGGTAAGGTAAATGATGCTCCATCAATTGATTGGTAAGTTCTGTCGTCATTAAGCTCTCTTGTCATAACCTCCCCATTCTTTTCAAAGGTTGCCGTTAGATTTCCCTTCATCAAACCCAGCCAGTTTCTATACACAGCTGTTTTATCTGGTCCATCCACAGCTGCCACGGAGTCTTCACAATCTTGAATAGTGGTTACAGCTGACTCAATTAAAATATCTTTAATGCCTGCTGCATCCGTTTGGCCAACTGAATGGTTTTTATCTATTTGAATTTCTAAATGCAGGTTATTGTTTTTAAACAATAGACCGAAAGCGTCATGGCCATTGTTAATATAACCAATATATTGATTGGATCGTGCTAACTGTGTTTTAGAATCGTCATTCAATAACATCGATAAGCTGTGGTCTTCAAATATGAACTCTTTGACGTTAGCAAAAGACCCGGATGATAAAGGAATTGTTGTATCTAAAAATTCCCTAGCAAATGCTATAACTTTTTCTCCTCTGACTGGATTGTAAGAACCAGCTTTAGTTGCACCATCCTCTTCTGAAATAATATCAGTTCCATAGAGTGCATCGTATAAACTTCCCCATCTAGCATTTGTAGCATTAAGAGCAAATCTTGCATTCATTACCGGCACCACCAACTGAGGACCAGCTATTGTTTTGATTTCAGGATCAACATTGGCTGTTGATATTTGAATGTCTCCTTTATCTTCGACTAAATACCCAATTTCTTTTAAAAAATCTTTATATTCATTATGGTTGTGAGTTGTCCCTCTTCTTTCTATGTGCCATTTATCAATTTGAGACTGAATAATTTCTCTTTTTTCTAATAATTCTTTATTTCTAGGACCAAATTCATTAAGGATTGCCTCAAAAGAAGACCAAAAATACTCTGCACTCATATCAAGGTCATCAAGAACCTCGTTAGTCAAAAAGTTCTTAAGATCATTAGATATGTGTAACATAATTTTAAAGGTTTTTGAGATGTTCTGGGTTCGATATTGAGACTAGTTTATCAATTAAAATTTGGTGCCGGAAGCAAGAATCGAACTTGCGACCTACTGATTACGAATCAGTTGCTCTACCAGCTGAGCTATTCCGGCGTTTCCAAATATTTTAAACAGTATTTTTATACAAATAAATTTCCTTCTTTTCTATTGTACTGCTTAAAATTCTATGTAACATGTCAATCAACATCGATTCTAAATAGAAAAGAAACAAAGAATAACGCCGAAATGTCTAGTTCTGAAAATTTCCTGGATTCAGTTAACAAGATGTTTGATCAGTCTGCTGCTCTCCTCAATTTATCCAATGGCTTGGCTGAGAAAATAAAGGTTGCCAATTCCACTTACACAGTTCGATTTGGCGTCCGACTACGAGACAAACTTGAAACCTTTACTGGTTTCAGGTCTGTTCATTCAGAACATTGGGAACCAGTAAAAGGTGGCATTCGCTACTCTCCACACGCTTCACAAATGGAGGTTGAGGCACTTGCAGCATTGATGTCCTATAAATGTGCATTGATGGACTTACCCTTTGGCGGCTCTAAAGGTGCCCTGATTGTGGATCCAAAAAAATGGAGCAAAAGGGAATTACAAAGAATTACACGGCGATTTACTCAAGAGTTGGCGAAGAGAGACTTAATCCATCCCTCGCAAAATGTTCCGGGACCCGATATGGGTACCGGTGAAGATGAAATGGCATGGATTGCAGACGAATACAAGCGACTGCACCCAACTGAAATTGATGCCATGGCTTGTGTCACAGGAAAACCCGTTCGCAAAGGTGGTATTGAAGGCCGAATAGAGGCTACAGGGAGAGGTATCCAATATGTTCTCAAGGAATTCTTTGAACACCCAGAGGACTATAAAAGAGCTAAATTGGCTCCTGGTATAGAACAACAAAGAATCATAATTCAGGGTTTTGGTAATGTTGGTTATCATGCCGCTAAATTTCTTTCAGAAGAAGAAGGGGCAAGGATAACGGCTGTAATTGAGCAAAAGGGTTCAGTTATCAATGACAACGGCATTGATATTGCTGCACTCAAAGAACATTCGAAAGAAAAAGGAAGTTTAGAAGGCTTTGATGGGTTCAGTGCCGAAAGCAAAAAAACCCTTGAAAAAAAATGCGACATTTTGATCCCGGCAGCAACTGAGGAAGTCATTCACGCAAAAAATGCTGATCGAATCAATGCAAAATTGATTGTAGAAGCAGCCAATGGACCGATCACAGCTGAAGCCGATCAACTTCTTTGCAAAAAGGGTGTTGTGATTATTCCTGATTTCTATGCCAATGCCGGAGGGGTCACTGTTTCCTATTTTGAGTGGGTAAAAAATTTGACCCATATGCGGTATGGATTGATGCAGAGGCATGAGCAAGAAAGAAGGCAGTCTGCTTTAATTAGTGGGATTGAAGAAATGACTGATAAAGATTTTCCTATCAATTTAAAAGACATTATCATCAACGGGGCAACTGAGATTGATCTGGTTCGTTCAGGCCTCGAGGGGATCATGCGTGAAGGTTACCAAAGAATGAGCAGAAAATTTCATTCAGATAATCGGATTAGAGACTTCAGAACCGCGGCTATGGTCTTAGCCATCAAACGGATTGCTGATGCTTACTATTTTTTGGGTATTTAATACCTTCTACTGCATTTACCAATATTTCATTTTTTTTGACTGTGCTGTTTAATTTTGATTAGATGGTTGTAGTGTTTTTATACAATAAAAACGCTCATGCGTTTAAACCTTAATATTAGGGGAGGATTTTATTATGAATAAAATCAAAGGTTGGCTTGCAGATTTTACCGGTATCGCAGTCGCCCTTATAGCCTTGGGTGTCGTGGCAGGTGTTGTGTTTGGAGATGTACCTTTTGTTGGGGCTATCCTAGGAAACGTCACTGACCTTGCTGGTACTTTGGGTGATTCTGGGGCTGTTGGTGCTCTCGTGCTTGCACTACTTGTAGGTTTGTACAACTAAGTTTGTAACCAAAAAAGCGTTTTATTAAGTTTTAAGACTTAATAAAAATGAAAAGGGCTCTTGAAAAAGAGCCCTTTTTTATTTGCTTTTAACATTCGTTAACAATAATTACTCAAATTGATCCTCCTCAGTACTTCCATGCATAGCAGTTGTGGACGAAACACCACTGGTGATGGTTGTCTGTACCGCATCAAAATAACCGGTTCCTACGAATGCCTGGTGTTTGGCTGCTCTATATCCATTGGGTTCATTGGCAATCTCGCGTTGCTGCATCTGTGAATAAGCATACATTCCATGTTGCAAGTACTCTTTGGACAACTCGAACATAGTTAAATTAAGTGCGTGCCAGCCAGCCAGGGTGACAAACTGAAATTTAAAGCCCATAGCCGCTAACCTTTCACGGAATTCCCTCAGTTCAGTTTCACTTAAGTTTGCCTGCCAGTTAAACGATGGTGAACAATTGTAAGTGAGAAGTTTTCCAGGGAATTGTTCATGAATTTCTTTTGAGAACCGTTCGGCCTCATTTAAATCAGGGTGTGCGGTTTCAAACCAGAGAAGATCTGCATAAGGTGCATAAGACAATGCCCGATCAATGGCCTGTTCAATTCCTGGCTTGGCTGAGAAAAATCCATCCTCAGTCCGTTCGCCGGTCAGAAATTTATGATCGCGCTGATCTGCGTCGGATTGCAACAAATTGGCTGCATTGGCATCGGTTCTGGCAATCAATAAAGTTGGGACATTCATGACGTCGGCTGAAAGTCGAGCTGCAATCAGTTTGTTGATGGCATCTTGGGTTGCAACCAAAACTTTACCGCCCATGTGCCCGCATTTTTTTGCCGAAGACAACTGGTCTTCAAAATGGACTGCGGCCGCTCCTGCTTTGATCAAATGTTTGGTGAGCTCGAATGCATTGAGGTTACCGCCAAATCCGGCTTCAGCATCGGCAACTATAGGAACCATCCAATCGATCGAGTGATCGTCATCCAGATGATGGATTTGATCGGTCCTGAGCAACGAATTATTGATCCTTTCCACCATTTTTGGGACCGAGTCAACCGGGTATAGACTCTGATCAGGGTACATTTCACCGGCGGAGTTGCCATCACCTGCCACTTGCCAACCTGAACAATAAATTGCCTTTAAACCCGCCTGTACTGACTCCACAGCTTGGTTGCCAGTAACCGCTCCCAATGCTGAGACTACAGGCTCATTGTGTAAATCATGCCAAAATCGCTCAGCCCCCATTCTGGCAAGGGTATACTCAATGGGAAAAGAGCCTCTGAGATTCACCACTTCCTCAGCTGCATAAGTTCTCACAATACCATTCCATCGATCCTCTTGGGACCACTTCTGTTTAAGTTTCTCAATATCGGTTTCTTTAGGCATTTTGTCTCCATAAATTTTTGCTTGTTAACGATTTAGTCCTGCTTGGATCAACCGTACTTTCCACCACATCCTCGCCATAAATCATTAAATCGATCATCTCCATCTCAGAAAGCGGTCTCCTAGTCAGTATGGTCCGATTCCTTTTTTCGGACAAACTCTCCTGCTTATTGTCTTTGATCATGTTGTTTCCCTTATTAATAATTCTTTTATTTCTGAACTTTATTAACCAATTGTTTCTATGTTTTCCATTTTTGTAATTTCATTGATATTTGATTTATATTGGAATTGTAAATTATTATTAGTTAAAATTTCACAGTAAAAATTTCACAATGTAAATTTCACAATGTCGAATTTGTTTAGAAAAAGTCATTTTCTCGGAACAAAAATCCGAACCATTAGAAAAAGCAATAAGCTTACTTTGGAAGACTTATCGGAGCGTTGCAGTGAAGACAACCCTAAAACAGCCCCTTCGGTCTCCTACCTCAGCATGATTGAGAATGGGAAACGGCTGCCATCTGATGATGTCCTTCAACAAATTGCAAACATTTTCCAAAAAGAACCGGAATGGTTTCTCGATGAGAACCTTGATATTTCTATTCCCACGGATCAAACAAATGAGCTTAAACCCTTCGCCCTCCCCTTAGAGCCAGGGTTTCTCTACAGCAAAGAATTGTTGCAAGGCGCAATCCCAGAACTGCTAGAGCAAACCGGCATTTCAGGTAAACAATTTGCCCAACTTCTGATCCGTTCTTATCAAGAAATAAACAGAAACCGGTTTCCAGATTTGGAGAAAGCTGCCGAAGAGGTCGGCAATAAAAAATTTCCATTGGACCATAATGACCTAAAGCGTTTGTACAAAAAAAACGGATTAAAGATTAAATGGTTTAGTCAAAAAACAACCGAGACCACACCGCAAGCTCGAAACAAAACCCTGCTTCGTTCATTCTTTGAGTCCCCTTCTGAGGTCTATGTAAACAAAGCATTAAAAAAAGATCGAGAACGATTGAAATACGATCTATCAGTCCACCTGGGCCACAAAATATTGCATCGGGGCGACGGCCTAAGATCTGCGATCACCTCAGGGGACAATGAGTTCGGTTCAAAAGATCAAAATTTGGCTACTACAGGTAATGTTCACTCATGGGATGTCCTTTCCGCTTGGCATGATTTTGAATCCAGTTTTTTTGCCGGTGCATTACTCTGTCCAAAAAAACCATTTTATCGTTTCCTGGTACGAAACAGACATCAAATCGTCTCTGCCCAACAATTAAAACTCTCTCCTGCCCTATTGATGAGACGCGTAACCTCGGTATCCAGCTATCCTTATTGGCATTACTTTGAAGCTTATCAACCGGGATACCTAACTGCAGTATACCGTGGCAATGGAATACCTTTGCCGTGGGGAAATATGACGATGGTATCAGACCCCTGCCCAAACTGGGCTGTGTTTAGGTTGCTGAATGAGACTTACGTCAAAAATCCCCAATCCCAGATTTCTATTTTGAAAAATGGCGACCAAACCTACCTGTATTGCTGTCACACTATTCGGGTCAAAGACTTGGCAGGAAACTTGAAATTGCTGTCCCTAGGGATTGACTTGATTCCGGCCATAAAAAACCAAGGGATTGATGGCAATGAACTGTTACAAAGCCTCGAACAAGACTGTCAAAAAAGTGGCGGCGAGGCAGAACTCAACCCCAATATGAAAGAGGTGATCGAAAAATTAAGCCACATCCTAAGAATTCAATGGTTGGGTGAGTCAGTTCACGTACCTGCCAGAATCATTTGTCCCAGAAGCTTGAACTGCCAGCGTAACCAGAAATGTATACCGACCCACAGTGGCCAGAGAATCACTGGAATCGAGTCTATGCGGGAAGATATTTTGAGTATAGGAAATTGATTATTAGACCCAGTTCAACCTCAACTCTTATATTGCAGGCCAGTACTTGTGGGGGCTATTTCATTGGGTTAAAGTTACTTTAATGTCTGACAAAACAAAGAAAACTGGGCCTTTCAATTCATTGCGTGAATTCATGGATGCCATCGAAGCCAGTGGCAGACTCCTCCGCATTAAAGAAATAGACCAAGACCAATACGAATACACCGCCCTGATGTACAAGCTCATCGATGAATTCGGGTTCCTAGGTGCTCCTGCGGTCCTTGCTGAACGGGTAAAAATTAACGGCAAGTGGGTCGAAGGGCCTGTCATTGCAAACCAATACGGAGCTGCAGACCTAGAAGCCTTGGCAGTGGGCGTTAATCTCAGCGATATAGGTGAAGACCAAGTATCAAATTACAAAGAGGCGCTCAAGAAAATGACCGCATTGTGCCCCATTGAAGGCATCAAGCCTAAAGAGATACCCACTGAAGCAGCACCCTGTAAAGAAGTGATTCTTCGCGGTGATGAAATCGACCTCGAGAATTTTCCCTTTCTGCAAACCAATCCAGCCGACAACGGACAATTTATAAACACTGGCAACCTTGTGACCATTGACTCTGAAAATGGGCGAAACGTTGGCACCTATCGGATGCAAATCAAAGGACCAAGAAAAATTGCTGTGAATGCTGGCAAAGGTCAGCATGGAGAAGTCTCATTGTCTGGACGAGCAAAACGTGGAGAAAAAATTGCCAAAGCAGCCGTTATCTATGGAGCAGACCCTTTTGTTTTTGCCATGAGCAGCTCTAAAACAGCACGCTTAGAGCAAGATGAACTAGAAATTGCTGGGGGTTATTTGGGCCGCCCTGTTGAAGTGGTAAAATGCGAGGATTCAGACATTCTTGTGCCGGCAAATGTTGAGATGATCATAGAAGGTGAGATTCCTTTGGATGACATGGAGCCCGAAGGCCCTTTTGGTGAGTTCTTCGGTTATATGGGCGAAGCAATGGCAGCACAATACTACATGAACATCAAAACAATCACCCATCGGAAAAATCCCATATTTGTCAATTCATTTACTGGGGTCTCCAGAGGTTTTATCACCTCCCCTGGCGAGGCAAATTCCAATTACAATATGAGGAAACTTATCCCTAATTTGGTCGGAATACATTTACCATCTGACATGGTGGGATTCTTTTTTCTAAGCATCGATAAGCAACGGCCAGGTGAAGCAATTGAACATGCCGAAAAATTTGCACAATTCCTTGGCATTGCAAAAGTTTTGGTGGTGGTCGACAAGGATGTCAACATCCACAACTCACTGGAAGTGATGCGAGCGGTGGCAGCACGCTGGCAACCTGGCACTGCCAGTAAAATTCTTAAACATGCGGTTGGTTTATCGACCGATCCGAGTTCCATGGGTGATCCTGATATCACCGGTTACAACAGCCACCTGTCGAGTAAAATTATTGTTGACGCAACCCGCCAGTGGCCTGAAGAAGGCGGTCCGGAAAATTTTGCACCAATGAATAAGGATTGTCTATTGGATTCGTTTCCAGATGCGTTAAATGTGGTAGAAAACAAATGGGGTCACATGATTACCGCACAGCGAAAAAAATACAACGACTGATGGGTTATAATTGGGTTATGAAGAAAATAAAACTATCGCTAACCCTTCTGTTTGAGACAGTACATGGGTAGACCAATATGATTGACACCTCCATTTACCTGAATGTATTTTTAACAATAAGCGGCTTGTTTCTAGGGTTAAATTTGCTTGGCATATGGTATTCAAAACTGATATTGGTTAACGGCATTAATCAACTTTCCTATATTCCCAAGTACAAACACAGACCCAGTTCATTCAGAAAACACTTGCCCCTCATTTTGATGAATATAACAATCATGTGTATCGTGTTCCCAGCTGGGCTCTACTTGATGAGTGACTGGATCATCGTCGGTTATCAAAATCTCTGGATTGTCCTTGTGCAATTGGTCGCGGTTCTACTCATTGATGATTTTTATTTCTATTGTTTTCACAGACTCCTGCACAAAAGTGATTTTCTGTTTAAAAAAATCCACAACATACACCATCGAGCTAGGAACCCATTCCCATCGGATTACCTTTACGAACACCCACTTGAGTGGTTGATTGGACTGTTGGGCCCATTCATCGCTTTTTTGATTTTGGGTGGGGTTTCATTTCCGACCATTGTCCTGTTTCTGATCATTAAAGTATTGCACGAACTGGATATCCACTCGGGGGTAAAGTCTTCGCTGTACAGGCATCTACCGTTTGCAGGGATTAATGAATATCATGCCCTGCATCATAAATATCAAGACGTTCATTTTGCTTCTGTTTTCTCTCTCTGGGATTGGGTGTTCCGGACTAATTATTTGTCTAAAACAGCAAAAAAGTAAATCTACTATACCTAAGTCAATTTGTATTTTAGCTCACAATCAGTTTTACTGTAGGTAGGTCGGTTATTGCTGCATACACTATATATATACAGAATAAACCTTTACAAACCAGAGTGATCACCAGAATAACTGACTCAAGGTTTTTTGCTCGAGGATTGATGTATCAAGATGATTCAGAGTAATTGCACCGTGACCTGTCCAGCTTGCGAGGGTCAGAGCTCGCATGTGATGGCGACAGATTCTTGTTTGTTTTTCCTGGATTGTCCACACTGCAAGTTGATGATAACCCCCAAAAAAGGAGATTGTTGTGTGTTTTGCTCTTATGGCAACGTGCCTTGTCCGCCGAGACAAAATCAATAAGGCTTGTAAGTTTTGAACTCCTTGAAATCCTTAAAAAAAGCTAAGACAACCCATTAATTAGACCGTTGTCATCCACATCAATAAGCTCAGCTGCTGGTCTCTTGGGCAATCCAGGCATGGTAATAATATCGCCTGTCAAGACAACAATATACCCAGCCCCTGAGGCCAATCTGACGCCTCTAAGCGGGACACCAAAATTTTTTGGTCTCCCTTTAAGATTAGGATCCGTGGACAAGGAACCTGGCGTTTTGGCCATACACACGGGTAAATGTCCGAATCCTTGATTCTCTATACTCTCAATTTCTTTTCTTAACTGTTTATCCGCCAAAATCTCATTTGCTCCATACATCTCTGTGGCAATTTTAGTGATTTTAGACAGCAAGGGAAGATTATCATCGTACAACAACTTAAAATCACTGGTGTGTTTTTCACACAGGTTGGTGACCGCTTTGCCTAACTCTATGGCGCCTTGACCACCGTCTTGCCAATTTGTGCAGAGAACCACATCAACTCCCAAATAATCACACTTTTCCTTGACGATATTAATTTCTTCATCGGTGTCATAAGAAAAGCGATTAATGGCAACGACCACAGGAACATGGAAAGCATGAATATTCTCAATGTGCTTCTTCAAATTCTCAATGCCTTTTGTCACAGCCTCTGGATTGGGTTGAGTAACATCCTTTTTTGCAACCCCACCATGGACCTTCAATGACTTAATAGTTGCAACAACCACTGCTGCATTGGGAGATATACCAGCTTTTCGACATTTAATATTAAAAAATTTCTCAGCACCTAATTCAGTACCAAATCCAGCTTCGGTAATGGTGTAATCTGCCAGTTTCATAGCTAATTTTGTCGCAATTATGCTATTGCAACCATGAGCAATGTTTGCAAACGGTCCACCGTGAACAAAAACGGGGTTGCCTTCAAGTGTTTGCACTAGATTGGGTTTTATTGCATCTTTCAATAAAGCCATCAGTGCACCCGTAACTTTCAGATCAGAAACAGTAATAGGATGATTGTTAAAATTATAGGCTACAATAATTGCGTCAATCTTCTCTCTAAGCTCTTGAAAATCACTGGACAAACAAAAAATAGCCATAATTTCAGACGCTGCAGTGATGGAAAAACTATCTTGACGTGGAATAGAATTTGCAGGTCCGCCTAAACCAATTATTACCTGTCTTAGAGCTCTATCATTCAGATCCAACACTCTCTGCCATATGATCCTACGAGGGTCAATATTTAACTCATTCCCGTGATGCATATGATTATCCAATATTGCAGCTATCAAATTATGTGCGGAAGTGATTGCATGAAAATCACCGTTGAAATGTAAATTAATATCTTCCATGGGAATCACTTGCGACATACCCCCACCTGCGCCGCCTCCTTTCATACCAAAACAAGGGCCCAATGAAGGCTCTCTCATACACGTGACCACTTTGTGCCCAAGCAATGCCAAGGAATCGGTTAAACCAACCGTGATCGTTGTTTTACCTTCACCGGCTGTGGTTGGAGTCATGGCGGAGACCAAGATCAATTTCCCATTATTTTGACCTGTTATTTCTCTGTCTGAGTTAATTTTAAGATTAACTTTTGCCTTATGCTTACCGTAAGTTTCAATATATTCTTCAGGAATGCCTAGGTTTGCTGCAATATCTGCGATCGGTCTAATGTCTGCTTGCCTTGCTATTTCAATATCTGAATGCATTTAAAGCTCCTTGTTATTTGGGCCGTATAGGAATCGAACCTATAACCAATGGATTAAGAGTGATACTGTTTGAGATAAAAACATCATTAGACATTTTTATCAGCCCCTTGTTTCCTTCTTGTATACCAAGTATATATTGCTAAAAGCAGAACAGTAAAATTAAGAAAGCCCATTAATAAATATGGTCCTGTATAAATATAATCAAATAAAAATCCCCCAAACCCTCCGGCTATCATTTGCCCGATAGCTCCACACATTGCAAACGCACCAAAAACAGTGCCCCTAATTGCCACAGGGGCTGTTTTTCCGATCAATGTGGTGGAAGAAATTACGCAGGCACCCTCCCCCATACCTAGAAGAATAGCAGCTGGAATAACATTGAATGACATAGGATCTTCAACCAAACCCATAGCTAGATAGCCCAATGATGCTAAGAAGAATGCAATCATAATTCCGTAGACACGATCTATACGATCCATAATACATCCAAATATAGGAGCAGTAACTAGGACAGTTGACGCAATAACAGGAACGATCATAGCTCCTATCGCATAACCCTGTTCTATGGTCATGCCGTTATCAATCGCAAATCGTGATGTCCATAAAAATGTAAAAAGACCCACGACCACAATATCTCCTCTAGCTGCTAAGGATGCAAAATAAGCTAACCGTATACGTGAATCTTTTTTTGCTGCTCTATATCCGTCAGTCAATAATTCTTTAAAGGAAGCTTTATTTTGTTCTTGCTGTTTCAACCCAGGCTTCATAAAAATAAAAACTACTACAGCTGTAATTAGACAGATTAAGGTGCCAACCCAAACGGTGTAAGTCCCTGCTTCAATGGGATCAAATCCTCTTTCAGTTAATGTTGCAGGCATTTTAACTAAAAGAGCAGAAGTTATGGTCACACCGACCCCTTGGAACAACGCCATAAAACCGGTCCATTTTGCT